>Ga0210408_10001090_pt1 | contig 29723 bp, 28 predicted proteins | sample IncBWH4MmetaG_FD_155471 | JGI IMG/M metagenome (GOLD analysis project Ga0210408, IMG submission 155471) | Forest soil microbial communities from Barre Woods Harvard Forest LTER site, Petersham, Massachusetts, United States - Inc-BW-H-4-M | ecosystem: Environmental > Terrestrial > Soil >... | reverse complement strand
ACAGATTGTTGTGTTTGAACTCTCGAAGGACAGTTTCGAAGAAGTCATCGCCGACCTGGAAGAAAAGACTGGCCTTCGGCTAGAGGTCGAGGTGGAAGAGTCCCGCAAGAAATAAACGCATAGGAGGTGTCCCGATGAACCGAAAGTGGTCCAAAACTTTGATCGGGTTGGTGGCCTTTCTAGTGGTAAACGCCGAGAGTCCAGCCTTGTGGCCGGCGCAGAAACCCAACAACCCATTTTCTGGCTACGCGGTTATCACCGTGGAAAAGTTTGCGGTAGGTACCCTCTCAACCAAAGAGGGCTTTCCGCAGGACTTTGAGGGGGTCATCCAGAAGACCGCGGTGGCAAAACTGGCTGCGAGCAAGCTATTCGAAAAGGTGATCGACGCTACGGAAGCGGCTGCCGGCGCGGCCAATGGCTCCTCCGCGCCCGAGGAACCGGGCCGCCTCATCCTATCCGGCACGATAATTGGCTATGACCCAGGCAGCCAAGCTGCCCGGGCCATGCTCTGTTGCGGGGCCGGCGCGACGAAGGTGAAGGTGCGCTTTATTTTTCGCGATGCGCAAACCAACAAAGAGGTATTCCGCACCGACCAGCAGGGCAAGTACGCTGGAACCTGGGCGCTTACCGGTGGCGGCACTGATAAGGGCACTCGCGAAGCGGCGCAAAAACTGGTTGAAGGGCTAATCAAGGAAATCCACAAGAAACATTGAACCGGAAGCGCTCGAAGAGATTTTGATTAGGCGGCTCCAGGCTTCGGGCTGCCCGATGAAATGTCCATGCCCCCTGACGAGCACATCGCCCTTGAAAACCATTTGGCGGCATAAACGCGATCGTCCGCTTCGGTTCCAGCGCTCTTCCCGGTTCGGGAACGCGCCAAAACCGCGTTTTTACGGGTGATTTCCACACGGCCCCAAAAAAACCTGCATTTTTCCGGCCTTTTTTGCGATTTTTCCTTGCGTTCTCTCCCCGGCTTGGCTATAGTCCCTTGCGGCCCGAGTTTTCCGGAGAGTAACGGGGGTAGTCGGCTCGCGGCCTGCTTCGATTGCATCGGAGTGGAAAGAAAAATCAGGAGGATAAGCATACTAGATGGCAGCCAAGCCACTGAGCAAGACCAAGGTTGTGGGACACATCGCCGAGAAAGTCGGCACAGCGAAGAAAACCGCCGCTCTTTTCTTTGAAGAGCTGTTCAAACTCGCCGTAAAAGAAGCCAAGGGCGCGGCGGGCAAGTTCGTGATCCCGGGAATCGGCCGCGTCGTCAAGGCGCACCGCAAGGCGCGCATGGGCCGCAACCCGCAAACCGGCGAGGCGATCAAGATCAAGGCCAAGACCGTGGTTCGCCTGCGTCCGTCGAAGGCGTTCAAAGACGCCGTCCTGAAGTAGGCGCAATTTCCTTTGGGTTTAGGCCCCCGGCGGCTTGAGCGATCAGGCCTTCGGGGGCTTTTCTCTTTTGCGGCGCTTTCTTTTCCGTGATCCGCGATCCGGGGGTTTGAGGCCGATTGTAGTACCCTTTTTGCAGTTTCGTTACGTCTTACTTGAGGAAGCCAAGTTTCACGTTTGAAAGAGCAAATGTGGCAGTCAGTCCTTCTCTGCCGTTATCGGAGGGACCATGAAGAAGATCGCACTACTTATCCCGCTCCTGTTCGCGGCGTACTCTTGGGCAGCACCAAATCCAGATGAATACCCCATAAACGTCCATGTCAGTTCCTCTCGCTGGTTCATGGAGCCAAGCCTCTGGGGCGGTGCGATACCCCGGGAAAAGTTAGACGTCATCATCGACGGCAAGAAGTATGAGTTGGAGGCTCCCGCGTTCAAGGCCAACCTTGAGGCGGGAGTCACACTGTTGGCACTTGGCGACTACAAGGCGAAACTCATCCAAGATCAGCACAAGACCACCTACGAACCCTCGCAAGCCTACGAGTTTCTGCTTCCCGATAAAAAAATCAGAAAGTTCATAGTCGTGGGCCGGACGGAATGACATTGTCCGCCACCAGTGTGTAAGAGTCCTCTGACAGCGAGACCCGGGAAGCCTGAGGACTGAGAACCAAAGCTCAGAGTGTCTTGACGTAAGCGACGACGTCCTTGATTTGCGCGGGCTCGAGCGATTCCTTCATGCCCGGCATCATGGAATCCCCGTTTTCAATCCACGTTGTCAGCGCTTCCGTCGTCACTTTGGCGCCGTTCACCGTGAACGTTCCGCGCTTCGAAAGGCCCTTGAGCCCCGGCCCGATCTTCTTCGCGTCGCTATCCGCTAAATGGCACATGGCGCAGCTCTTTTCGAATACTTCCTTGCCACGCGCCGCGGCCGCTGCTGCCGCCGCGCCGTGACTCGCCCCTTTTTTCGGCGTTGCTTTTTCCGGCTGGTCCTGCGCCAGGAGTGCTCCGGCCACCGCCAGAGTCGCGATCCCAAGAATCAGATAATTCCGCTTCACAGTGCCCCCTCGTCTAACTAAGCGTTTTTTTCAGATGATGAAGCCACGGTCCAACCCTGCTATTCTCTCCATTTGCCGCCCCAATTTCCACCCCTTACCCGTCACATGGGACAGGTTCCTCTCCGGCACGCCCGAGACTTTCGTACTTTTGACCGTGACCAAGCCATGTGCTAACTATGCTCCATGAGCATGGAAACCCTGACGCGCGCATGGGAAGTCCTGCAGGACGCCTACCAGGCGCAGATGGAAGGCGACTACGATCGCGCCGTCGAACTCTATCAATCGTCGCTCGAGCTCCATCCCACCGCCGAGGCCCACACCTTCCTGGGCTGGACGTATCATTTCCAGGGTCGCGTCGAAGAAGCCATCGCCGAATGCAAGCGCGCCATCGAGCTGGACCCCGAATTCGGCAATCCTTACAACGACATCGGCGCCTACCTCATCGAACTCGGCCAGTTCGAGGAAGCCATTCCCTGGCTCGAACGCGCCACCGAAGCGCGCCGCTACGAACCGCGCCACTTTCCGCACTACAATCTGGGCCGCGCCTATCTCGGAAAAGAAATGTACAGCCACGCCATGCGCTGCTTCCAGGAAGCGCTGCAAATCGAGCCGCGCTATTCGCTGGCGCAGCAGGCGCTCGCTTCTCTCCGCCGAATGGTCAACTGAGAGACGTTTTCAGTCTTCAGTTCTAAGTTCTCAGTCAAGAAAACTCCTTCTCAGTCTTGAGGTCTGCCGGATTCACGCGGACGCCTCCTGTCCCGATGGTTTGACGACGCGATCGTAAATCCACAAAAGTAAAGCGGTCAGTACGCCCACACCGGAAATGACCCACCAGACGCGCTGCGGCTGGTGCGCGACTTCGGCAAACTGGTGCATCACGCGGCCACCGAACCACCCTCCGATCAGCGAGCCGATGCCGATGGGCAAAAATGCGAAGCCCATGTAGGTGCCTTGCTGTCCAGGCGGCGCAAGGCGGGAGATATATTCGTAGTAACGCGGCGACTGAATGATCTCGCCTAGCGCGACAACTACCAGCATGGCGTAAACGGCCGTCACGCTGGAGTGAATCGCCAGAATCGCGAATGCCGCCATGGAAATGATGGTGCCAAGAATCACGGCGCTGAAGGGCGCCATTTTCTTTGTCGCCACGCTCATAGCCACGGTGAGCGCAATCACCACGAGCGGCCCCGTCGAAAGCATGCGGTCGGTGTTGGTTGTAGGATTGATGTAATCGTGAACATAGAGCGGCAAGGAAATGAATTCCTGCCAGTAGACGATCCAGTAGCCGGAAAAAATCAGCAAAAATGCCATGAATTTCGGATTGCCGAGCACCTTGACGAAATTCTCCAACGTCTGGGCGATACTCGCGGTATTTGTTTCTCCGGAGCGCTGCGGTTCCTTGAAGAACACCAGAACGACGAAAAACATCAGAAAGACGCTCAGCGCCGCCATCCTGAACACGATGGCCGTCGGCAGGTGTTCGTTGATTACTCCGGCGAGCCAGGGTCCGATCGCGCCGCCGACATTCACCAAAGTGTAGTAAATGGAGTAGCCGATGGAGCGCACATTCTCCTTGGAGGCCCGCGCCGTCGTACCGACCACGCACGGCTTTACCAATGCGACCCCCAGGGGTGGCAGGACCAGAAGAATCGTTGCCAGAACTACTAGCGGCAGAAAGTTTCGTACCGGCGCAAGCCACGAAGAACCGATCGAACCAAGGAGGAAGTACGAGCCCGCCAGGATCAGGTACGCAAGCGAAAGAGCACGCCGAAAGCCGAGGCGGTCTGCAATCGCGCCTCCAAAGATCGCCAGGAACCAAACCAGCCCGCCAAAGAGCCCGGTCAAATTCGTGGCTCGCTCCGTCGGAAAGTTGAGCACTTCGTGAAGATAGCGCGCCAAAGAGGCAAACACGGCGTAGTAGGAGAGCCGCTCGAAGAGCTCCGTGATATTGGCCACCCAGAACGGCCGCTCGAACCCCGTCCGAATCTCCTCCACGCGCCCGCTGAAGCTCATGTTCCCTCGCATGCAAGCCCAGCGATTGTAATGGAGACAAGCCCAGAAGCAAGGATCCTTACTACTCGGTTGTAGGGTCGCAGCATGCTGCGCCCCTGCTCGGCAATACTGTGTCAACTAGCCTTCACTGCCGCGGCGAATGCCGCAAAGACGCGCGCAGCGACCGCCGCAGCGGCCGCGTCCAATTCAGCACCGCAAACCACACCGGGTGCCACACGTCATTCCGCAGCACGCGCCCCGCCTGTCGCGCATACCGCTTCACCGCCGACCAGTGCCGCCCCAAATTGCGCCTCAACTTCTCCGGCGGCAACACTTCCGTGGCATCCGCGATCGTCCGCAGGTGCCGCCACCCCCCCGCCATCTGCCCGTTCAGTCCCGCCTCCTCACCGCTCCACACGCCTGCCTTCCCCTGCGGATGGTAGCTGTAGTCATGGTTCTGGTGCACCGCAATCACCGCGCGCGACGCATCCACCACCGGCTTCCCAGCGTCCAGCGCCTTCCACACCAGCCAGTTGTCCCAAAACACGCGCAGCACAAACGGCGGCATGTCCGCCCCGTACAGCCCGCGCGAAAACACGAAGTAATCGATCCATTCCGCCGCGCACCTCTTCCCCCGCCGCAGCGCCAATTCACGCACCTCCGTCTCCCACTCCTCCCTCTCGAACGCCAGCGCCTCGGTTATCTCCGTGTCCCACCGCCGCCCCACCATCAAGAATTCCCGGTGCATCGCTCGCACTCGCTCCACCGCCCGCCGGAAATCCGCCATCAAGATAATGTCGCAGTTGATGTAGCACAGCGTCTCGTGCCGCGCGATCGCCTGCGCCCTCGCGAACATGAAGTCCAGCCGCTTCGAGCCCCACTCATTGCGCTCCACGTGCGCCTCGTGCCGCAGCCCGAACTCCCGCGCCGCCTCCGCCGCGCCTTCGTCCTCCCCAAACAATATAATCTCGATCCCTGCGTGCAGCGCCTTCCAGGACTGCAGCGCGTTCCGCTGGATGATGCCAGTGTGGCCGCGGAAGGGTTTAGCGGTGGTGAAAATGGTCAGCACGGGTGAGATAACGCACCGGTCTAAAGACCGGCCACTACAACACGGAGTTGATTAGCATGTGAGTTACGTGATGTCAAGGATCACTTGAATGAAAACGCAAGAATACGTGAAATCCGACGCTGCAGAGAGGCTGGGATTCGGAGTTAGTGGGCGTGTTTCGTCGTCCGGGGATCCGGCTGGTGCCGCGGTTGCCGAAACCAAAAAAACCGGTAATCGCACGCCTTACATCGGTAAGGACTCTTAAATAGCAAGCTGTGCATTACCCAGTCCTGGGGGCCTTTTCTCACCGATCGCCGCACTCGATTGCTACCGCAACTCGGGCAAGTGGGAAATTGTTTCTGAGGTTTGGGTTCGTCCATGGGGAACTCCTCGGCCGGAAAAACTTATTTTACACCCCCCAGCCTCTCCGTCAAAACGGGGTCAAGTCGCATCGCCAAGCCGCGCGAACACAGCACCCTGTCCATTCAAGATTCAGAACGCTTTAGGATTCCAACGGCGCTGGCCCAGCGGACGCTCCAGCAACTGTCGCCGGATCATCTACGGTGCGCTTATACCAACGGATTGTTTCTTGCAGCCCTTTGTCCAAGGGAGTCTCCGCGCGCCACCCGAATTCCGCGATAGCTCGAGAGGTATCGAGTCGCCTTCGTGGCTGACCGTCCGGCTTGCTCGCATCCCAACGCACCCTCCCTTGGTAACTCACTAGCGAACGGATCACCTCCAGCAGGTCCCGGATGCTGATTTCCTCGCCGGAGCCCAGGTTGACCGGCTCGGGTTTGGAATACTTTTCCGCCGCCGCCAAGATCGCCTTAGCTGCATCTTCGGCGTAAAGAAACTCCCGCGTCGCGTTTCCTGTTCCCCACGCCTGAATTTCCGGGGCCCCGGCCTGTTTTGCTTCGATGCACTTGCGAATCAGCGCGGGAATCACGTGAGAGCTTGCCGGATCAAAGTTGTCCCGCGGCCCATACAGATTTACCGGCGTCAAATAAATTCCGTTCATTCCGTACTGCTGCCGGTAAGCCTGTAATTGCACCAGCAGCATTTTCTTCGCGAGTCCGTACGGCGCATTGGTTTCTTCGGGGTAGCCGTTCCAGAAGTCCTCCTCTCGAAATGGAACCGGCGTGAATTTCGGATACGAGCAGATGGTGCCGGCGCAAACAAATTTCTCCAGTCCCACAATCCGCGCCGCCTCGATCACATGCAGACCCATGGCCGCATTTTCGTAAAAAAATCTTCCGGGATTCTCCCGGTTCGCCCCGATCCCGCCGACCACCGCCGCCAGGTGGATGAATACGTCGGGCCGCGCGTCCTTGTACAGCCGCAGCGCCTCGGATTTTTCGCGCAAGTCGTATTCACGGCTGCGTGGAACAATAATTTCCCGGCAGCCCGCCGCCCGCAGCTTCTCCACCACGAAGGAGCCCAGAAAGCCATGCCCTCCGCTAACCACCACGCGCCGCTTTTCCCAGAAGCCCATTCGTTCCGCCTTAGTGTTGCGACGCTTGTCCGGCTATGGCTTGCACCATGCGGGTCACCGACTTCTCCCACTGGTTCCAGTGGCCTATCTTCTCTTCCAAAATCGCTTTGCCTCGGCCCGGCGGTGTTAGCCCGGCAGCTTCGAGGTCCGCATCCACCATGATGGCCACCAAATCGCGGAAGCCCACGCGCGGCTCCCACCCCAGCTTTGCCCGCGCCTTCTTCGGGTCCGCGATCAAAACATCTACTTCCAGCGGCCGGAGGTAGCGTTCCGACATCTTGACGTGCTTGCGCCAATCCAGCCCCGCGTACTGGAACGCCTCTTCCACGAACTCTCGCACCGAATGTGCTTCCCCTGTCCCCAGAACGTAATCCTCCGCGCTCTCCTGCTGCAGCATCCGCCAGATGCCTTCCACGTACTCCGGCGCGTACCCCCAATCGCGTTGCGCTTCCAAATTGCCCAGATAAACCGCGTCCTGGCGTCCCGCACGGATGCTCGCCACCGCTCGCGTGATTTTCCGCGTCACAAACGTTTCCCCGCGCCGGGGGCTCTCATGATTGAACAAAATCCCGTTCGCCGCATACATCCCATACCCTTCGCGGTAAATCCGCGTCATCCAGTGCGCATAGACCTTCGCCGCCGCATACGGACTGCGCGGCTGGAACGCGGTTGTCTCGCTCTGCGGCGGCGCAGCCGACCCGAACATTTCCGAGCTGGACGCCTGATAGAATTTCGTTTTGCACCCGCTCCGCCGCACGGCTTCGAGGATGCGCATTGTCCCCAGCCCGGTCACGTCCCCGGTGTATTCCGGCATGTCGAAGCTCACCCGCACGTGGCTCTGCGCGCCCAGATGATAGATCTCCTCCGGAGCCAGGCTGTACACCAGGTTCAGCACCCATTCCGTGCTCGACAAATCCCCGTGATGCAAAAACAGTTTCGCCTCCGGATTGTTCGGGTCCTGATACATATGATCGATCCGCGAAGTATTGAAAGTGCTCGCCCGGCGGATAATCCCGTGTACTTCATACCCGTGCGACAGCAGCAGCTCCGCCAGGTACGACCCATCTTGCCCCGTGATTCCCGTAATCAGCGCTCGTTTACTCATTCGAGTTGCCCCAGCATCTCCTTGTAGAGCCGCACGTACCGGCCCGTCTGCACGCTCAAATCATACTCCGCCACCGCCACTCGCCGGCAGTTCGCCGACATTTCCGCCCGCTTGGCGTCATTCCCCAGCAATTCCAGCATCGCCGCGCGCAACTCCCCCGCGTCTCCCGTCCGCGCCAGCAATCCCGTCACTCCCGGCCGCACCGCTTCCGGAATCCCTCCCGCCGCGAACGCCGCCACTGGCGTCCCGCAAGCCATCGCCTCCAGCATCGTGTTCGGCAAATTGTCCGCCAGCGACGGCAGCACAAACACATCCGCCGCGCTGTACACCATCGACAGCGCCCGGTCCTCGTTCATCGACGCGATGTGCGCGTGCGCAAACCGTTCCAGCGCCGGCGCCGCGCCAAATCCCAGGCACAGCAGAAACACTCCGCCCCCGCCCGCGCTCCCCGCATCCATCCCCTCCAGCGCCGCCATCAAGTACTTGAATCCCTTCAAGTGTACGTGCAGCCCATTCGACACAAACAAAATCACCTTGGCGTCCTGCGGCACTCCCAGCACCTCCCGGCTGAACCGCCGGTCCCGCGGCTGAAACACTTCCGTATCCAGCCCATAAGGGATCACCGACCGCGCGAACCGCCCCAGCAGCGGACTCCTTCCCACTTCCTCTCCCAGCCACCGGCTCGGCGTCACAATGTGCATCCGCTCCGCCTCCATCTCGCCGTAATATCTTTCCTTCCTCCGCCACACTTCCCGCGTCAAATCCCCCTCATCCGCCGACCCCAGTTGCGGGCACGCTCCGCATTTCTGCATAAACCGCTCGCACCCCATCGCGTGGCAGCATCCTCCGGTGAAGCTCGCCATGTCGTGCAGCGTCCACACCACCGGCATCTCCTCCGGCAGCCACCCAAAAAACGCTCCCAGGTCCAGGAATCCCGCCGTCCAGTGCAGGTTCACCAGCTCCGCTTTCGGCATTTGCCGGCAAGCATCCTTATAAAACGGCGTGCGGTCTTCGCTGAAAAACGTCCGCTCCGCCGGCGCCGTTTTCGCGTACCGCCGCTCCGCCATCTTCAGCCGCAATCGCCTCGCGTTTCTCCCCACCCACGCCATCGCTCCCCGCGCCGATTGAAACTGCTCGACCCGCTCGTCGCTGGTATACTTGTCCAGGACGTACATCCGCGAATCCTCGCCCGCCCGCCGCAAACCGTCGTGCAGCCGGTACGCCGCCCGCGACGCTCCCCCGCCGTTGTCCTCCTTGCTGATGTGTACGATCTTCATGGCTGCTTATCTGTAGCCTTGGCACTCTTTTGCCGCAATCCTAAAGCATGTCGAATGGGTCGCGTGAAGTTCAGCAGAGGATGCCAGAGCCGGACGCGCAAAGCACTTCGTATAGGGTCTAGGACCGGATTCCGCTGACTCGCCTGGAGACACTCTTGGATCTCCGCTGTCGTCACGCCAAGTTTGCGCAACAGCTCGGGAGTTATCTCCTCTACCCCCGAGAAGGGGTCCGGCCTGCTCTGCTTTCGGAATGCCGCAGCAGTGCTGGCGGCCAGCACGCATAATGCCTGATGCTCCTGTTTGCGGACAGACAGTTGATTGGCATGAGTCCGATATCGGACCAAAACGTTATGCAGGTTGGCGATCCTACTCCGCTCACTCATCCTAAGCCACAGGTCGAAATCCTCTGAAGGCTCGAAAACACGGCGATACCCTCCCAAAGCCAGCGCCACGTCTCTTCTGAAAATGACTGACGAGTGGCATATAGGGTTATAGCGAAGCATTGCCGAGCGAATTTCTGAATCCTCAAGCGGATGCCGCATGATATTCATTGCGCGGCCGGAATCGGTAATCAATTCAAAGGCGCTGCCCAAAACGCCGACTTCCGGGTTTCTTTCCATGAACGCGACTTGTTCTTGCAGCCGCCCGGGCATCGCCAGATCGTCGGCGTCGATGTTGGCAACATACTTCCCTTTGGCCAGGCTGATCGCGAGATTGAGAGATGCCGCACGTCCTTTTTTTCCTTCACGCAAAACGCAAATTCTGGAATCGCGGAGAACGTACCGCGAAAGAATGTCACCCGTCGCGTCCGTCGAACCGTCATCAACGATGACGAACTCAAAGTCACGGAAGCTCTGACCAAGTACGCTATCAATTGTTTCTGATAGAAACTCTTGGCCATTGAAAACGGTCATCATGACGGAGACCGGGGGAGAATTCATGGCCGCGCCATCTCTTTCACAGTCTCATCCATCGATCTGGAACGATATCCCGCGGGTCTTCCTCGAACGCGGGTCCAAACCAGCTCTTTGGCGCAATGACCATGCCGCCCTTTATATCCGCGCCCAGCCACGCACCCCACCAGCCATACGAACTATTTGCCACAATGGCGTGGCCACTCAAGCGCATCAGGTAGAGGTCGGCGTCGTCGCGCCCGAGGTGACCCTCAGCTGTCCGGTCGAAGTTTCCCGTAATCGTCGTTTGGTAGGGCAGCTTGAAATTCGCTTCGCACCACTCCGCATCATCCGAGAAAACGAAGAATACCGGGTCGTGTACCTTGGCCGCTATCAGCGCGGCCGCCTCGCGGTAGTAGTCCATCGGCAGGACCACGTGATGGGGATTCCCCACATAATCGGTGCGTCGCACGTGGACGAACACTGATCGTTCGCCGGCGTCCAGGATCGCCCGCTCGGTCGCGATCGACCGCGCAGGGAGCGGCTCGCGGGGTTGCAAACGCTCCCGCAGTTCGTCGCGTAGTCCGAAAAAATACTTCTCGCACTGCCAGTAACCGACGAGCGAGCACTTTCGCGGCGCGTTCTCCAATAGTTCAGGTTTGTACGGAAACCCTTCTTCGCGGATGGTCTGGCCGCAAAGGCTGTGGACTACTCGTGCGTCCACGCCTTTGAACAACCCCAGTGAATACCTCCGGGGCGGGTCTGGCGCTGCCGTTTCGTACCAGGAGACGTCGAGCTTCAGGTTCACGCCCAGCCGTCGCGCCAGCGCCAGGCCCGTCGCGTACTGGAAAATCTGATTCGCGCAACCACCCATCAGGTAACTCGTCACGCCCGGCGCAGCCAGTTTTTCCCTCAGTTTTTCCCTGCTGGCGCCGTAAAAATGCCGCCACTTGCGCAGCAGCGGACGGCCTAGCGATCGAAACTCATCTCTCGTCATTTTGTGTAACGGAAGCATCCGCACGAATACTTGCGTCCCTCCAACAAACGGGGATCGGCATTCTCAAAAAATTGTCCTTCGTTGGTGATCAACGTGAATTCCTGAAGAGAAAGGTCCGGGAACAAGCCCATCACTTGCGAGTAAGAGTACAACCTGTGAGCGTTGAAGCACACCCGCGGCGGGTCTTCCATCGGGACTACCATCAGGAGTTGCCCGCCCGGAGCCAGGACGCGCGCCAGTTCTGCTGCCGCCTTGCGGTCCCCGCTGGCATCAAGAGCGTCTCCATATCTCCCTAGCCCAATGTGCTCCAAAACGTGCATGCAAGAGATGGATGGCAATGTGCCGGTCCACGAAGGCGGCAGACTAGTTAAGTCGGCGCGGTCTTCTCCGATGTCGCGGAACGGCAGTCTTGATTCTCTTATGTCGCAAAAAGTCATCGACGTAAAGGCGGACGCGATCCCCACAAAATAAAGAGAATCGCCAAAGCTCGCGTGAGCCTTGGGCTTGGTTCTCGCCAGCGCCCGCGCTGCCCAGGAGGTATGCAAAACGTAGTGCGGATCAAACCCTGTATCAGAAGTGGCGTCATTCACGACAGGAAACCAATCCGTTTGCTTCGGTTCAAAACGCCCATCCAAGCGGCTTTGTTCTCTAAACTGATTGAATTGCTCGGTGAATGCTTGCGTGCGCGCCGGTGGAAGCAACGCACGCTTCACCTTGACAACGGAGTTGAGAAGCCAGCGCGGCAGGTAAACCGGTACCAGTAAACGTTCTAAGGCCATTCGTAGGTCCTGGTGCTCACCCTGAGGGGCGCGAAGTGAGCGCCGTGGAGCGGGAATGCACTGTGAATTCCGAAGGCAAGTTTAGCAAACCACTCCATTCATCGCGCGGGTGCTGAAAGGATGGAGTGACGACATGGAATTCTGGAGCCAAATCCCCCACGTCGATTAGCTCCTCGCGGTCCCAGAAGCTCACCATCCACGTGTAAATGCCCGGTTTTAGCGGAAGCATGGGGAATTGGTAAACGAAGTCATGCACGCCAGTCTCAAGGCTGAGCTCGTATGCGGCCCAGCCCCATAATAATTGGCGGTCCGCGTTGTAAAGCGTGATTCCGTGAACGCCATGTTTAATGGGCTCGTTCAACTTGAGTGTAAATCGCAGGGCGACGGGGCCAACGAAGTCGAGCGAGTGTCGCGAGGGACCCACTGCGTTAACGATATCCCAGCCGGTGAAATGTCCTCGCGCATGGTCCCCTGCCCGGGAGCCCACGGGAGCGCCCTCGCTCTTGCTCATGGCCGCCTCGTAGGCGTTGACAACCGCTTCCGGGGAGCCGTCCTGGCGGACGGAAGCGGCTTCAATCCAGACGACGCGATGGCAGAGGCGGCGAATCTGGTTGAGCTGATGGCTGACCAGGACAACGGTGCGGCCGGCTCGCGCCACGTCGCCCATTTTCCCCAGGCACTTTTTCTGGAAATTGATGTCTCCTACCGCCAGGACTTCGTCCACCAGCAGAATTTCCGGCTCCAGGTGCGCGGCCACCGCAAACGCCAGCCGCACGTACATGCCCGAAGAGTAGTGCTTCACCGCCGTATCGATGAATTTTTCCAGCTCCGCGAACGCCACGATTTCATCGAATTTCCGCTCGATCTCTGCTTTGCCCATCCCCAGGATTGCGCCGCTCAAGTACGTGTTTTCACGTCCGGTTAACTCGGGATGGAACCCCGTACCCACCTCTAGCAGCGAACCCACCCGCCCGCGAATCTCCGCCCAGCCCGTGGTCGGCCTCGTGATGCGCGACAAGATCTTCAACAAGGTCGTCTTGCCCGCTCCGTTCCGCCCGATCAGTCCCAGGACTTCGCCCTCCCGTACTTCCAGCGACACGTCCTTCAGCGCCCAAAACATCTCTACCTTCTTGCGGCGAAGCGAAGCAAGTGGCGACCGCACGAAATCTTCCATCGCATGGCGCAGCCCGCCGTCTACCTGCAAGCCGCGACGGTATTCCTTCCCAAGTCCTTCGCCATGGATGACGGCGGTCATGGGCGGGCCAGCTCCGGAGCGGTTGGAGCGGATTCAGCAGGAGCGGAGTCCGCGAAAGTGTAGCGGGCGCGATGGCCGCGTTTCACCAGGGGCTTCTCAAAATAGAGCCAGGAAAGGCGGCAGAAAACGAGAGTGAAGGCCAGGGTGAACACGGCGAGGGCAAACTGGCGGAAAGAACTGATCCAGGGAAGACGGCCAAAAAACAAACCGAGAAAAAGCTGGTGGAACAAGTAGGTGCCGTAAGCGATGGCGCCCAGACTGCCGAGCCAGCCCCAGCGCAAGCAGCGGGCGATCCACGCCCCGGGAAAAAGCAAAGCGTGGAGCAGAACGGCGAGGTACAAGAGCGCCAGCCAGGTAAAGCCGATGGTGACCATCAGGGGATCGTGAACGCCGGGAGCCCGCCAGGCCAGGAAGGCCGCGCCCAGGAGCAGCACGAAGAGAGTGCGCTTCAACAGCCGGCGGTGGCTGAGCAGGAAATCGCGCCAGCGAGGTTCGCGGAGGGCCATCGCTCCGAGGACACCGAGGAGGAGAGCGTCGGCGCGGCAGGGCATGAGCGTGTACCAGGCCAGGAATCGGGGCGGCGAAAGCGAGAGGAACACGGCGCGCAGGACGGGCGCGAGAGCGATGCCGGAGAAAACAACGGCGAGAAGGGCGCGGCGGTCCAGGAAACGGATCAGCAGAGGAAGAGTGAGGTAGAACTGCTCTTCCACGGCGAGAGACCAGGTGACGCCGAGAGGAAAAATGCCCCAGGAATTGCGCAGCGCCAGCTCGAAATTCTGCAGGAACAGCGCAAAAGGAAGCCACGGCAAGTGATCGCCAAAAATCTCGTTGGAGCCGCCAAGCATGTGCGCTTGCCAGAGAAGCGTGAAGAAATAGGAAGAAAGCAAGAGCACGGCGTAGATGGGCACGATGCGGAAGAAACGGCGCGTATAGAAGACTTGAAAGTAGTTGGAGGAGCCGCGAGCGTCGAGCAGGATGCCGCCGATCAGGAAACCGGAGAGCACAAAGAAAAGGTCAACGCCACTCCAGGTGAGGCGGCCTACGGTGAGGAGGTAGGCTCCGGGCGATCCTGGACGAGCTTGAATAAAGATAAAGAAGAAATGACAGAGCAGAACCATGCCGATGGCCACGCCCCGCAGCCCGTCCAGCTCCGGAATCCGCCCGGAGATATTGAGCGTGGCCGGTTTGCCAAGTCCTTCGCCGTGAATGACGGTTGTGCTCATCTGGCTCTACTTCGTCCCTCTGGCAAACCACCAACTGTAATCGCCACGGCGAAAGGCCGCCCGCAGTTCTGGCGTAAAGCCTTCGTACTGATAGGGCCGCCAGGCGAGGGGATGCGCATCATTCGGCCCCAAAAAAGGTGGGAAGTGCTGGCGGAAAGGAACGGAAATGTTGAAAGCAAATTGCGCGGCCACCAGCAAGAGAACCACGGCAGAGACGCGCTTCGGCAATCTCGCCAGCCCATATCCAGCCGCCAGACATAGGAACGGGACCAACTGCCTGGCTGTCCGGCCATAGATGACGAAGAGATGAGCATGGGACGCCAGGGCCAGGAGAAGATAGGTGGCAACCCCCAGGCTTACCCATAACCACGCGCGCCGAACGGCCAAGACCGCCAGAACAACCCAGATAATCAACGTAAGCCGTTCGGAATCCCAGAGGTACAGCGCTGGGAATTTCCATCCTTCCTCGAAGCTCCCCATCGTAACGGTGCCCGCGAATCCACGCATGCCGCCGACGAAGGATGGCAGGCCGCGCACTCTGGAAAGCGCCTCAAGAATCGCTGTAGGCAGCACAAACGCAATGCCCGCCGCCAGCGCCCGCTTGATGAACTCCACCCGGTTGCGGCTTACGTAAACGGCGTGCGCCAACACGACGAGTCCGGCCATCGTCCAATAGCCGTTATAGGCGCTGAAGGCCAGACCCGCGATCAGCCCGCAGGCAAAGGAACGCCATAGCGTCCCTTCCCGGAGTCCAATCCACAGGGCCAAAAGCGCCAGGGCCATCGCCGCATCGTACGAAAATAGATGCCTGGAAAAATAGAACATGGAGTTCGCGGTCGCCACGAACACAGCCGCGGCGAGTGACTCGTATTCGCTTGCGCCGACGCGCTTGGCGACCATGTAAACGAGGACAATGCAGGCGACCGAGAAGAGACAGGTCCCCAGAGCCATCACCCACAGATTGGCCTTGACCGTTTCCGTATCGAGCGGAATGCCGCGCAACCACATATATGCAGCCTGTACCAGGGCAAAGGGGATCGCCAGGAAGGTATAGAACCAGTGCGAAGGATTCATCGGTCCAACATGGAGGATGTAATCCAGCGCCTCCGTCGGCCGCTTCAGCACCACCCAGGTGCGCAGGATGCGCGACTCGTCGGGCCAGTAGAGCTGGCCCCCGCGCAAAACAAGGTCAAACCGAAGCAGTGCCGATACGATGGCGACCGTTCCCAGCCAGTAGTATGGCTTCTCCACCCCGAAGCCGCTTGAGTGGCGTTTCTCCAGCCCCGCTCCTTGAATGACGCTTGAGGTCATGTTTCATTGCCGCGCAGCGGTTTCGCCGCCGCGAGGAAATAAGTATACGCGAAGGGGCTGAGCAGTTTGCGGACGGCGCGATGGGATTCGAGCGACTTCCAGCGGACCGGGTTGCGGCCGGGGAGGAACGGGAACTGATGCACCGTGCCGTCGGTGCGAAGAATGGTCCAGCCCGCGCGGCGGATCCACTTGTGAACTTGCGGGAACCACTGCCGCCGGTCGAAGGGCTGATCGTCCCGCCGCGCCGGATGCCGGAAGCGCGCGTAGATTTCGTACAGGCCCATGAAATTAAAGTAGTTGGGAGTGGTCAGGAAGAGTTTCCCCCCCGGCCGCGTGACGCGGTGCAGCTCGATGGCGGCAGTTTGCACCTGCGGCAGGTGCTCGATCGTCTCGCAGGAAACTACGGCGTCAAAAGAGTTATCGGCAAAGGGCAGGGCCTGGGCGTCGCCCTGAACGAGCGCCGCCAGGGGCGGCCCGTCAATCCTGTCTGGCGCACGCATTTTCGTGCTGGCGGCACGCAGCGCCGCGGAAGAGAAATCGCACCCCGTCACAACCGCGCCGCCCCGCGCCAGTTGCCGCACAAACCCCCCGCGTCCGCACGCCACCTCCAAAATACGCATCCCCGCCACATCCCCCATGTATTCCCGGACCAGCTTGTACCACGGAGAGCCCGCATCCTCGTGCTCCGGCGCCGCGTCGTGGATGCGCTGGTGCCAAGCGTCATAATCGGTCCGCAGCGTCATCGCCCTAAGTCTTTTGCTTTCTCCGCGTTAAGTTGCTCTTGACAGCACGTAACTTCTGTGATACACTTGTTATATGAATTTGCCGTTAGATCTCCGTCCCGGTAGCGCCGGCATCCCTGCCGGCGGTTTTTCCTTTCTCAGCCCTTCTCCAGGGAACGCCGATATCCTTATCGGCTCCGTCCCTTCTCCTTTTCCCATCCCCATTTCGAGTTTCTGCCTTCTAGTTTCGACCTTCTCCGCCGCCTTCAGTTTTCCGTACACACTTCCAAGTTCCGTATCCTCCAAGTCCTTTATTTGCCACTCTTACGAAAACACCCGGGGTGTGGGGGTATTCTTCCCAATTTGGTTCACCCTGAACGTCAGTGAAGGGGACTCGCCTCACACCCGATCCGCCACCGCAGTCTCCATGCGATTGAAGAAAAACAACCCGCCAAGAACGACAAGCGCCACCGCCCCGCTGGAAACGAGCATCAGCAGCCCCGGCGCGTGCCCCCTCCCCGTGATCGCCCACCGGAACCCGTCAATCACTCCCGCCATCGGATTCAACCCGTACAGCCACCGCCACTTCTCCGGCACCAGCGTGCTCGGATACGCCACCGGCGACGCAAACATCCAGAACTGCATCACGAACGGAATCACATAACGCACATCCCGATAAAGCGCATTCAGCGCCGACAACCACAGCCCCACCCCCAGCGCCGTGAACACCGCCAGGGCTAGCAGAGCCGGCAGCCACAGCGCCGCGAGGGTCGGCCGGATCCCGTAAGCCGTTGTAAATAAAGCCAATACGCAGAATCCAATCGCAAAATCCACCAACCCGGAAAGCGCCGCCGAAATCGGAAGTATCAACCTCGGAAAATAAACCTTCGTAATCAGCCTCTGGTTGTCCACCACCACATTAGTGGTCATAGACAGCGCGTACGAAAAATAAGTCCACGGCACCAGCGCAGCAAAATAAAAAACAGGATAAGGCAGCCCGTCCGACGGCAACTTGGCAAGATGACCAAAAAATAAAGTAAAGACAAGCATGTTCAGGACGGGCTGCAAAACCACCCAGAGAATTCCAATCGCGGTTTGTTTGTAACGGATTTTAACGTCGCGCCAGACGAAAAAATAAAGCAGTTCGCGATAAGCCCACACTTCGCGGAGGCGCAGCTCGAAGAGTCCGCGAGGCGGTTCAATTCGAATGGTAGAGGAGGCGCCGGAGTGCGGCGGGAGCGCGTCGGTGGATGGCCCAAGCCCATTGGGATCAGGGTTGACGGTGTTGGGAGTAGTGACGGATGCCATGCGTGTTCGAACGAAAACTCCTGAGAGTCGGATGAACCCGTGAGTAGAGTACCAAAGAAAAGAGGGGAAAGAAGGAGTTGAAAGTTAAAGTTGAAAGTTCGAAGTCAAAAGATTTAACGCAGAGGGGTGCAGAGACACAGAGATCACAGAGAAGAAGCAAGAAAAGGAGGAAGACAAGAGGGAAGAAAAGGCGGCGGCAAGCGGGCCACGTGCGTGGCGGAGGGGCGCAATGTATTGCGCCCCTACAAAACATTGGAGAAGAAAAAGAGCTGGCAGGATGCCGGGGTTACGAGAGATTTCAGGGAGGCGGGGGATTTTTTTTCAGTTGCTGGTTGTCGCGGTCTTCAATTTGCTGCATAAGCGCTTTGCGCTTGAGAAAGTAGCGCTGGAAATCGGCGGAGAGCTGGCGGGGCACGACGAAAAATTGATTGCGGAGGATCTCGGAAAAAGAAACGGGGCCGCGCGCGGGAATGAGATGCGAGCCCCACTGGAACATGAGGCCGATGTTCCAGAGAGAAGCGGTGGCGAGAAGGGCGAGGGCGGCGGCGCGTGCGGCGCGGGGGGAGCGAAAGAGTTGTGCGGCGCGATCGAAAAAAACGGCGAGGCCGAGAATGAAAACGGAAGTGAGCGAAACAAAAAAACGGTTGCCGTAAGAAGAGATGCCGGCCCAATCGGGGTAGCAGGAGATGAAAAAATAAAAAGCGAAAAAGGCGGCAAGCAGCGGAACGCCGACGCGCGGTTCGCGGCGGCAGAAGAGGAAAAGCCCCGCGAGGGCGAGAAGAAGGATGGGAGTCCAGGAAAAAAGACCGTGATTGGAGGAGAAGAGCACGCTGAAGAAAACGGGGGAGGACCAGAGCCACTCGCGGAGCGGAATATAGGCGGATTCGAACGGACTTCCGTAAACGACGTAGCGCGAGATGAAAGTGGGAAGAAGACTGACGAGGAGAGTTGCGGCGAACAGAAAGTGGCGGAGGAGGAGTTCGGGGAAGCGCGGAATTGCGGAGGATTCGGCGGGGGCGGTGTGATGACGGAACGCGGCGCGATATTGACGGAAGGCTTCGACGGCAAGGACGGCGAGGACCATGGCGTTGGCGTAGTAAACGTTGAGCATGAGACCGGCGATCAAAGCGAGGATCAGCCATTGGGCAAGCGAGCGCGCGGTGCGCGTCTCGTGCCAATACCAAACGAAAAGGGCAACAGAGAAAGCGGAATGCGCGTGGGACCATGAGGGATTGAAATACATGTAGACGGGAAGCGAGCTGGCCCACCAGATGGCGAGGGTGGCGAGAAGCGCCCAGCGCTCCTGCACATATTGACGGGCGATGCGGAAGGACAATAGCAAGCCGAGAAAACCGTAGAAGGCGGTGGCGAGGGCCATGGCGATGCGGTAGGGAGCGGAGAAACCGTCAGCGGCGACCGCGGAACCGAGGGCGCGGGCGAGAAGGACGCCGACATGCGCGAGGAGGAGAAAAGGGGCCCAGAGAATCGCGGGGCCGACGGTGAAATGGTTGTCGAGGTGGCCGGTGGGCGTGCGAAAGGCGGACCTGGGCTGGTTATTTTCGTCAAGGCGCGGGGCGCGGAAGCTTTCGTTGGCGTATTGATAGTCCTTAGTGAAGTCGAGACTGTGCTCGATCAGCGGAGCGCGGGCAAAAGCGTAATAGCCGACGCCATCGCCACGGACCCAGGGGTTGAGAAAGGGCAAAGAGAAAAGGAAGAGAAGAAGAAGCAGGCGCTCCGAATTGCGGGAGTTGCGCGCGGGCGATGCGCTGAAGTCTTGCTGATCCACCAACGAAGTACCCGCTGAAAACCTTTCTTATTCCCGGCTGCCCTTATGGCAAGGCCCCATTATGATCAGGAGCCGAACTCCCGAAGCCGAGGAAGAGACCTGGTGCTGCAAATTACGTTAGGGGTATTGTAGCTCACGATGTTATTTCGGAGTTAGAGATGCGCGAGTTGAAGGAGGATGCTTCAATCCCCGCGGGCCTTGTGGCCAGTAGGCCGCAGCAATGCCTAGGTCCCCTAGAATACTTACTGAGTTGCAGACGATACACCAGGAATCAGAGCCAATCGCCGGGAAGGCCGAGGAGAGCTTAATCCGCTACAATAACCCACGATGGAAGCGCACTCCGCTCCAACACCGGCCATAAGCACATCGAGAGCTCGTCACCCGCAGCTTTTGAGCTGACTCGCATCTCTAACGGCAAATCGCTCGTCAGTCGCCATCGGCTCACCTTGCGTGTTCTATGCGCAACCGAACGCCCCTTTGGCTTTAGGCGCGAAAGAGAGCATGGTCCGTAACCAATTGAACATAAATGGGTTTAGCTACAAGATGGCATTATATACTTGCACTTGTACGGCACTATTGACTTGTAATTACACAGCACAATATACTTGCACTTAGGCGGCACCATTGACTTGTAACCACACGGCATCATATACTTGTATTTACGTATCAAAGTAAACCTATAATGACCCAGGAACAATGGGAGGCTTCATGCCCTCGCCAAACGAAAAACTGGCTGAATCCCTCGACGAGCTCAAGGCACTCCAGCAGAGCAACCAACGTGTGTTCCGTTCTGACGACCTGAGCCGGGTTCACCGCGAACGCCTGCTGGAGAACGGCTTCTTGCAAGAAGTCATGAAGGGTTGGCTGATCTCTTCAAGCCCCGACTCCCAGGCCGGCGAGAGCACCCCGTGGCACGCCTCGTTTTGGGAATTCTGCGCCCGCTACTGCGACGAGCGCTTTGGGGAACAATGGCACCTGTCGCCGGAACAGTCCCTTTTTTTGCACGGCGAGAGAACGGTGATCCCGGATCAACTGGTTGTGCACAGTCCGAAAGCGATGAATAACGATATCAAGCTTCTGTTTGGCACAACCCTTTACGACCTGAAAGTTGCGGAGATGCCCGCGACCGCGGCTCTCACGGTGAGGGAGGGATTGCGTCTGTTTTCGCCGGCGGCGGCGTTGGTAGGCGTGCCGGAATCATTTTTTCAGCTGTTTCCCGTCGAGGCGCAAGTGGTGATGGCGAGCCTTACTGACGCCTCGGACCTGCTTCGGCTGCTCCTGAACGGCGGACATTCCGCGAAAGCCGGTTATCTTGCCAAAGCCTTCCGCCAAACCGGGCGCGGCGACTTCGCGGACGAGATTGTCCGCGCGATGAAGGGCGCCGGATATGATGTGCGAGAGAGCAGTCCATTTGAAGCGGGACACATATTCGGCAAGGCGCGCCGTCCGGCCGCTCCGATCGTGGCTCGCATTGAGATGCTTTGGGAATCGATGCGCGGCAAGGTCATCGCGGTGTTCCCCAAAGCGCCGGGACTTCCGGCAGACAAAGAAGAGTATCTTGGCTTCGTCAACGAAATCTATCGGACCGATGCCTACCACTCGTTGTCCATTGAAGGCTACTCCGTCACGCCTGCGCTGGTTGAGAAAGTGCGGCAGGGCGGCTGGGACCCCGAGCATGACGCCGGCGATCGCAGAAATCGCGACGCTCTCGCAGCGCGGGGATACTGGCAAGCGTTCCAGCTGGTGAAAAAAGGAGTAGAGAAAGTGATCGCCGGTGAGAACCCCGCCGCGTTCGCGCGCACTGTGCACAACGACTGGTACCGCGAATTGTTCCAGCCCTCCGTCACAGCCGGCCTGATCGAAGCGGGGACATTGGCCGGATACCGGAACACACCCGTGTATCTGCGCGGGTCGCGCTACGTACCGCCGAGGTGGGAGGCGGTGCGCGACGCCATGCCGACATTCTTCGACCTTCTGGAAAAAGAACCCGAGGCCTCGGTGCGCGCGGTGGTGGGACACTGGCTTTTCGGTTATATCCACCCGTACACGGACGGGAATGGGCGCATGGCGCGCTTTCTGATGAATGTGATGCTGGCTTCGGGCGGCTATCCTTGGACAGTGATTCGCATCAGGGATCGCAAATCCTATCTGAGCGCCCTGGACCGGGCCAGCATCGAAATGGACATCCATCCGTTCACAACGTTTATCGTCCGCCGCGTGCAATGGCACCTGGAGCGGCACGACCTGACATTTCCTGAGCCCAAAGAGAGTTTTGTTTTCGAGCGCGACATGGTCCTTTTCTACGGGCGAGATGGCGAAGCGTGGGTGCGGTGCGCCATCACCAGGGAAGCCCTCGACGATCACTTCCAGGGAGGCGGTAAGGATAAACTCGAGGTGTTCAGAGCCAACCGCCAGGCCATCGAGCAGGAGGTACGGCGTCAATATAATGCCGGCGACACCGAAGTGGATGGGTCTATTCTCATTCACTCGGGCGATCTACCAGAGTGATGACTCGCGGGCCTGAGACGGGAGTTGTCCCCACCAATAACGTCGTTGTTGCGCCGTGCAAGATTTAGAATGCGGCCTCGGCTTGCCCTCGGCATATTTCCCGTGTATTATTGAGTATCCACTCAGTAAAGAGAAACTCAGTGGCGCGTCCTAAAAGCGCAGACAAACGAAATGCCATCCTCGACGCCGCGACCCGCCTATTCGCGGAGCGCGGTCTTACCGCTGCCCCAACGTCAGAGATATCAAAACAAGCGGGCGTCGCCGAGGGAACCCTGTTTACGTACTTCAAGACCAAAGATGATCTGATCAATGCCCTGTACCGGGAGATCAAGCTGGAACTCGCGGACGCCATGATGTCGGATTTCCCCCGGAAGAAGAATGTTAGTACCAGGCTTCGACATGTTTGGGACCGGTATGTAAATTGGGGCATCGCGAATCCCAAGCAGCGGAAGGTCCTGGCGCAACTAACGGTTTCGGAGGTACTCACCAAAGAGTCCAGAGACGCCGGCAGCGCGCCGTTCGTCGAGTTCCAAATCATGATTCATGACGCGATTGAGCAGCGGGTCTTTCGGAATGATGTCCCGGTGGAACTTATCTCGAAGTCGTTAGCAGCCTTGGTAGAGGCAACGGTAGACCTTACAGCGGCGAACCCATCCAAAGCGAAAAAATACCGGGATAGCGGCTTTCAAATGTTTTGGGCCGGCGTAACCAAGTAACGAGTCATGGCATCTCATAAATGAGTGAGTAATCACAATAGACTCGCGAATCCAGCTAGCCGATTCTAAGCGCTCATAGTCTGTGTAAAGAGGAGAAGGAGGATTTTCATGTCTAAGGTCTGGTTGATTACGGGAAGCGGAAACGGATTGGGGCGGGACATCGCCGAGGCGGCGCTGGCCGCAGGGGACAGCGTGGTAGCCGGAGCCCGGCGGACGGAAGAGCTGGCACCCCTGGTGGCGCAGTACGGCGAGCGGGTGAAGCCCGTCAGGCTGGAAGTGCGCGATGAGGCAGCAGCAAAGGCCGCCGTGCAGTTGGCGGTGGACACCTTCGGGCGGCTGGACGTTCTGGTCAACAATGCCGGTTATGGGCAGATTGCACCGTTCGAGCAAATGAGTGCGGAGGATTTCCAGGCCGTCGTGGACACGTGCTTTTACGGGGTGGTGTACACCACGCGTGCCGCCGTGCCGGTGATGCGCAAGCAGAAGAGCGGTCACATCTTTCAGGTGTCTTCGGTCGGTGGTCGCATCGCGGTTCCTGGCAATACGCCGTATCACGCGGCCAAGTGGGCCGTTGGCGGTTTCAGCGACTCGCTGGCGATGGAAGTCGCGCCGTTCGGAGTGAGGATCTGCACGTTGGAGCCGGGAGGCATTCGGACCAACTGGGCGCGGCGCGCGGGTGAGAATATGCCGGACCTGCTCCCGGACTACGAGGCCTCGGTCGGTTCGATACACAAGATGTTGCGAGGACTCGAAGGGCGTTCGGAAGGTGATCCGCGGAAAATCGCGGACGTAATCGTGCAACTGGCGAACAGCGACGAGGTGCCGGTGCGGCTGATCCTCGGTGTAGATGCGGAAAAGCGCGTCCAACAAGCGGAAGCCGCGCGCGCCGCCGAGGCCGACAAGTGGCGACATCTGACTGTTTCAACGGTTTTTGAAGATGGGCGCTTCGACAACCGATTGTATATCGCAAAGAGCGGAATCAATTCCTGAGTTGCTGAATCATGCGGAACACGATTATGAAATACAGGTTACTCGGCAAGAGCGGACTTCGGGTCTCCGAAGCGGCTCTAGGCACTATGACCTTCGGCGACGAGTGGGGATGGGGATCATCGAAGGCGGAAGCGCAGAAGGTCTATGAGACTTACCGCGAGGCGGGTGGAAACTTCATTGACACGGCGAACTTCTACACGAACGGCACGAGCGAAAGATTCCTTGGAGAGTTCATGCAGGGCCATCGCGAGAGCGTCGTTTTGGCCACGAAGTACTCCAACGCCGCGCCAGGCAATGATCCGAATGCGGCGGGCAATCATCGCAAGAACATGATGCAAGCAGCGGAAGCCAGTTTGAAACGATTGCAAACCGACTACATCGACCTGTACTGGGTGCACATCTGGGACGGGATCACGCCTGTGGAAGAAGTCATGCGCGGTCTGGACGACTTGGTTCGCCAGGGCAAGGTTCTTTACGCCGGCATCTCGGACGCTCCCGCCTGGTGGGTCGCCCAGGCAAATACTCTGGCGGAGCTTCGAGGCTGGACACAGTTTATCGGGCTGCAGCTCGAGTACAGCCTGATTGAGCGGACGGTCGAGCGCGAACTGATTCCCATGGCCAAAGCTTTGAACTTGGGGGTTCTGGCTTTCTCTCCCCTGGCGGGTGGATTTCTAACCGGGAAATATCACGGCGAAGGCAAGCCGGACGGCGGGCGGATGACCAATGAGGGAGTGAAAGCCTTCTATCCTGAGAGGGAACAACGCGCGGCGTCGATGATATCGGCTGTAAAGTCGGTTTCCGAACAAACCAGTCGCAGTATGGCGCAAGTCGCACTCGCCTGGTTGCGCCATCAAACGGTGCCAGTAATCCCGATCATAGGCGCGCGGAAGGTATCTCAACTCCAGGATAATCTCGCCAGTTTGCATATGGAACTCTCCGCCGAACAATTGAAGTCCCTCGATGGAGCAAGCCAAATCGAACCCGGATTCCCCCAGAGTATTTACGAGAAGGAAATGGTTCGTTCAATTAGATATGGCGGCACATGGGACCGCTTGCTGCTGTAAGTGCACTTCTAGTTTGGTTTCGCTTTGCTTTCCACCAGTTGCTCGTAGGCGGCGCGGCGCGTTAGACCGCGTTCTTTTGCAGCCAGCTTGAGGGCTTCTTTGCGGTCGAGCTTGGCTTGGCGGATTAGCTCGTCGACGCGATCGGACAGGCTTTGCGTGGAATCGGCTTGCCCGGCGATTGCGGACGCTTCCGGGGGACCCACTACGAGGGTGATCTCGCCTCGCGCAGGTCGCTCCGCTAACGACTCGGCCAGTTGCGAGAGTTTGCCGCGCAGGAACTCTTCATGGAGCTTGGTGACTTCACGCGCTATGCAAGCAGGGCGGTCGCCGAGAATCTCCTGTGCATCGGCGATGCTCTCCGCCAGACGATGTGGCGCTTCGTAGAAAATCATGGTGCGCTCTTCAATGCGCAGGTGGTCCAGCATCCGGCGCCGTTCGCCGCTGCGCTGGGGCAGGAAGCCGACAAACAGAAATTCTTCGTTGGGTAATCCGGCCGCGGCGAGAGCGGCCAGCATTGCCGAAGGGCCAGGTATCGGTACCACCGGAATCTTGTGGCGGACGCACAGCGTCACCAGCCGGTAGCCGGGATCGGAAACGAGAGGCATGCCCGCGTCGCTGACGAGCGCAATCTTGGCGCCTTGCTCGAGTTGGATCAGCAACTCCGGCGAGCGCGTCATCTCGTTGTGTTCGTGATAGCTGACCAGCGTTTTCACGATGCCGTAGTGATTAAGCAGCTTTTGCGTGTGGCGGGTGTCTTCGCAAGCGATGAGGTCGACTTCTTTCAGGATGCGCAGCGCGCGCAGCGTAATGTCTTCGAGGTTGCCGATGGGCGTGCCCACGATGTACAGACAACCGCCGCCCGGCGAGGATCCATTCGACGGCGAAGGAGGTTGCGCAGGGGCGTCGTGCTTGGGGCGCTTCTTGGACACGGGTACGAGTCTAGCACGCGAGCGGAAGTCCGCGGCGCCCGTCGCAAAACGATTCTCGCGCGCGTGGTATACTTTTCGAATCCGCACCAGAAAAAGGGAGAGTGGCTGTGCCTTTGTACGAGTACAAATGCCTGAAATGCGGCCGCAAGACGGAGAAAATCGAAAACGTGGCCGGGCCGCACCTGAAAAAATGTCCGCACTGCGGAGGGAAAGTGGAGGCGCTGTTCTCCGCCCCGGCGATTCAGTTTAAGGGCTCAGGCTGGTATGTGACGGATTACGGCGGAAAAAAATCCAGCGGCGATTCAGGGAAAGACGAGAAGGCGGCGACGGAATCGAAAGAATCGAAAGAGCCGGTGAAGGATTCCGGCGGGAAGGAATCGGCAGCAAAGGATTCAGAATCGAAAGATTCGGGAACCAAAGATTCAGGGAGCAAAGAGAAGAAAAGCGAAAAATCGAAGAAGAAATAGCGATTCGTCTGCGCCGTCCCTCCGGGACTCAAGACTTCTTTATTGGCGTTGCGACCCAGCACTGGCGTGCTGGGCTAAAATCTCCGGCGGCCTTCCAGGCCTTCACCCTCGCTCCGCCGGTCTTTCAGGCTTTCACCCTCGCACCTACTTAAGCGTTAATGTTTATAACGTTCGAGGACCTTCTGTCTTTATAATTTCAACGTCTTCAGATAGTTGCGGAAATCGGCGCCTAGTTCCGGATTTAGCAGCGCCAACTCCACGGTGGCTTTCAGGAAGCCGAGCTTGTCGCCGGCGTCGTAGGAAATTCCCTCGTAGATGTAGGCCCACAGGCCCTGTTCTTGCGCCAGGGTGCGGAGGCCGTCGGTGAGCTGAATCTCGTTTCCGGCGCCGGGCTTGGTGCGCTCCAGGCAATCGAAAATTGCGGGTGGCAAAACATAGCGCCCGGTAATCGCGAGGGTTGACGGCGCGTTTTCCGGCTTGGGTTTTTCCACCAGATCGCGAATGCGCAGCAAGCGCGCACCGAAGGGGGGCTGCGGCGCGGGCTCTCCGGCGACGATGCCGTACAGATGCGTGCGGTCGCGCGGCACTTCCTCGACGGCGATAGCGCCCACGCCGGTAGCTTCGTACACTTCGATGAGTTGTTTTGTGGCGGGATGTGCGCCGGGAATCAGCACGTCGCCAAGCAGCACGGCGAACGGCTCATCGCCGACCAGGTCGCGCGCGACCAGCACCGCGTGGCCGAGGCCGAGCGGTTCTTTCTGCCGCGTGTAGCTGACCTGCACCATATCCGAGATATCGCGAACCAGTTGCGCTTGCTGCTTCTTCCCGTGCTTTTCGAGGAAATCTTCGAGGAATGGGGAAGCGTCGAAGTGATCCTCGATCGCGCTTTTTCCGCGGCCGGTGACGATGATGATGTGCTCGATGCCGGAGGCCACGCATTCTTCCGCGACATATTGAATCTGCGGCTTATCGACGACGGTGAGCATTTCCTTGGGTTGCGCTTTGGTGGCCGGCAAGAAGCGCGTGCCCAGGCCGGCGGCCGGCAAAACTGCTTTGCGGACTTTGCGCACAGGAGCGGAGCTTGCAGGCGACTGCGAGTCGTTTGTAGTCATTCGTTTTCGCGCGAAATCGACGGGACGAAGATTGGCAGCATTTGCCTTCGCACAGTAGCCGCGTGGCGATGGATTTGTCAATCCACGTCCGGAAGAAAATACGGACGAAGGTGCGTTGACGGCGGGAGAACACGCTGCCTGATTTGCAACCTCTTGAATTTGTAGCGAAAATAAAACCATGAGCGTGCGCATTCTGGGGATCGAGTCTTCCTGCGACGAAACGGCGGCGGCGGTGGTAGCCGATGGACGCGAGATTCTGTCCAGCGTGGTGGCGTCGCAGATCGACGTGCATCGGAAATATGGCGGCGTGGTGCCGGAGCTGGCCTCACGCGAGCATCTGCGCCAGATCGTTCCGGTGGTGCGCGAGGCTTTGGAGCAGGCGAAGATGCGTTTGGCGGATGTCGATGCCATTGGAGTGACGCAGGGGCCCGGGCTGGTGGGCGCTTTGCTGGTGGGGATTACTTACGGAAAGACGCTCGCGGAGGCGCTGAAAAAACCGCTGGTGCCCGTGAATCATCTGGAGGGTCACGTGCATGCGGTTTTTCTGGAGGCGCACAAGAGCGGCCGGGAACCGAAACTACCTGCGGTGTGCCTGATCGTATCCGGAGGCCACACTGTTTTGTATGAGGTTCGGGGTACCGGGACACAGCCAAGATTGGCTGTGCCACAGGTGCCTGAAATGCTTCAGTATCGGAAGATTGGGCAAACGCGGGATGATGCGGCCGGCGAGGCATACGACAAAGTTGCAAAATTGCTCGGGCTTGGCTATCCCGGCGGACCGATTCTGGATCGCCTGGCTGTTGCTACGAATGGTGTTCCCGCTCCGGTAAAATTTGGTTCGATCAAAACGCGCGGCAATCCTTACGATTTTAGCTTTAGCGGACTGAAGACGGCGGTTCTCTACCACGTCCGCGAGCATCCGGAGTACTCAGGTGAAATTCGCAGCAGGGAAGAGGCGTTGGAGCGCGGCGAGCGCAAATACGAGCATTTGCTACCGCTGTGCAGCGCGCAAACGCTGGCGCTGGTGCGCGAATTTCAGAATGCAGTGGTGCGCGATCTGGTCGACCGAACGCTGGCCGCGGCGGAAGAACTGTCGGCGGAAAGCATTCTCGTTTCCGGTGGAGTAGCCGCGAACAGCCAACTGCGCGCCACATTTGAAGAGCGCGCCCGAAGCAAAAGCCTCGACGTTTTCTTCCCCAGCCGTGCGCTGTCCACGGACAATGCCGCCATGATCGCCGCCGCTGCCTATTTCCGCTTTCGCGCCGGCCAATTCGCCGACACCTCGCTCGATGCCGACCCGAGCTTGAAACTTGCATGAGGGTTAACGATTCTTTTTGCAGAAACGTGTCGAAAATACCTAACCTTGAGGTCCTTCGGCTATCCTCTTCGGATAGCCTCAGGATGACAGCGAGCGATCGGGCGCGGTGATTCAATCCGCGGGAACGGCGCGGGTTTTGGCCCAGTCGCGGATGGCTTGGATGTCTTCGGCACGGGTGACGCTGAGGGGTTGGGTGCCGCGGATTTCGGCGATCAGGATTTCCGTGTTGAGTTGCTGCTTCTGCGAGAACGCGGTGTACAGGCCGGCGACGATGGCTTGCTCGATTTCTGCGCCGCTGAAGCCTTCGCTGGCGGCGGCGAGCTTTGGCAGGTCGAAACTGGCGGCGTCGCGGGCGCGTTTTTTCAAGTGGAGGGAAAAAAGCGCCGCGCGGACTTCCGCGCTCGGGAGGTCGACGAAGAAAATTTCATCGAAGCGGCCCTTGCGCAGCATTTCCGGGGGCAGCGCCGAAATATTATTGGAAGTCGCGGCGAGGAAGACGCCGCCTTCGCGATCCTGCATCCAGGTCAGCAGCGTGGCCAGGAGGCGCTGCGACAGGCCGGCATCGGCGTCGCCGCTGCTGCTCGCGGAGGCGAAGGCTTTCTCGATTTCGTCGATCCATAGCACCATGGGCGCGAGTTTTTGCGCCAGCTCCAGGGCTTTCTGCAGCTTCTTCTCGCTTTCGCCGATAAATTTGTCGTACAGCGCGCCGGCATCGAGGCGGGCCATTTCGTAGCCCCATTCGCCGGCCACGGAACGCGCGGCCAGACTCTTGCCGCAGCCTTGCACGCCGGTGATGAGAATGCCTTTGGGCGGCTCGAGGCCGAAGCGGCGGCCTTCCGGGGTCAGCGCGCTTTTGCGCTTGGCGATCCATTCACGCAAGTGCCCCAAGCCTGCGACATCGGCGAAAGACGCATCGCGGCGTACGGTTTCGAGCAGGCCGTCGCTGCGCAGCGCGTCGCGCTTGGCGTCGAGGACCGCGTCGAGCAAGCCGATGTCCAT
>Ga0210408_10001088_pt1 | contig 29751 bp, 28 predicted proteins | sample IncBWH4MmetaG_FD_155471 | JGI IMG/M metagenome (GOLD analysis project Ga0210408, IMG submission 155471) | Forest soil microbial communities from Barre Woods Harvard Forest LTER site, Petersham, Massachusetts, United States - Inc-BW-H-4-M | ecosystem: Environmental > Terrestrial > Soil >... | reverse complement strand
GTTCAGCGTGTCCGCCAGCTCTTGGTTGTGCTCGGCGATCACCCCGCAGCCGCTGCAGTTGGCGCGGTCGAGCTCGACCAGCTCGATGTCCAGCAGCGGCGCCACTCGCGCCATCGAGCCGTGCAGCTCCGGTGTGAACCCGCGGCTGACGCACCCGGGCCAGTAGGCGACCTTCATGCTATTGCGCTCCCTTCGCTTGGGCGGACGGCGCCTGTGGCCCACCCGACTCGTGTATCGCGACGGCGCTCGCGGCGCCCGTATCCGTACCCGCTCGAACGCCCGCCGGGACCGGCTCGTCGTCTTCGTCGTAGCCGCTCACATACAGGTTCAGCTCATAGCGCTGCGGGCGCGACTCGACCTTGTCGTAGATCGCCTGCACCGCCTTCAGGTCCTTGCTCGGGAGCTTGTGGCCGAACATCGCGGTTTTGACGCTGATCTTCCCGCGCACGATCGCCTTGATGGCCGTGGGCAGCAGGGAGAGCAGCTCTTTGCCGGCCGCCGGGTGAAATTTCCCGAACCACGAGTTCCCGCCGTAGGAGCGCGGCGGCAATTCGGCCTCGTGCAGCAGACCGTAATCGCGCACCAGCGTCGTCAGCGCCGCCTCGTGGCGCTCGCCGTTGTTGCGATCTGTGATGTGCTGGTCTGAGCCCGCGATCCGGCGCAGGCGCATGATCTGGCCCATCGGGTTGACCCCCTTCGGGCAGGCCTCGACGCACTTGAAGCAGTGCGTGCAGTCATAGATCCCCTGCGGGTCTTCCGCCAGGTCGCGCAAACGGATGTCCTGCTGATCGTCGCGCGGGTCGCCCACGAAGCGGTACGCCTTCGCCAGCGCCGCCGGGCCGATGAACCCCGGATCGACCTCCATCGCCAGGCAGTCCGACACGCACGCCCCGCACTGGATGCACGCCATCGACTGGGTGATGTCGGCCATGTTCTCGTGCGGGACGATGTACTCGCGCTCCGGCACCGGCCGCTTGGCGATCAGCCACGGCGTCACCCGCTGGACCTTCTTCCAGTGCACCGCGTCCATGTCCACGATCAGGTCCTTGATCACGGGCATGTTGCCCATCGGCTCGATCTCGATCACGCCGTCTTTCGCGCTCTCGCGCGCGTGGTCCAGGTGCGTGTGGCACGCCAGCCCCGGTTCGCCGTTGATGCGCACCCCGCACGACCCGCAGATGGCGGCGCGGCAGGAGCAGCGAATCCCGATCGACCCGTCGTGCTTGGCCTTCGCCTGCAGGATCCCCTCCAACACCGAGCGATGGGGCTCCAGCTCGACCGTGTGCTCGTCCCAGTAGGGCGCCTCGCCGGACTCCGGGTCATAGCGGCGCATGCGCAGCTTGAACGTCTCCGGGGGCTTGTGCGTTTCGGCCATCAGATGCGCTCCTTGCGGGTGGGGGCCATCAGTACTTCCTCTCCTCAGGCTGCCACTGGGTGATCGTGACCGGCGAATAGCTCACCTGCGGGCCATCTCCGTTCAGGGAGATGTCGATGTGCTTGAGCCACTCCTCGTCGTTGCGCTCGGGGTAATCGGTGCGGAACTGCGCCCCGCGGGACTCCTTGCGCTCGATCGCGCCCACCACGATCGCCTCGGCGCAGTCGAGCATGTAGCCAAGCTCGAGCGCCCCCAGCACGTCCTGGTTGAACACCGTCCCGCGATCGTCCACGTACGCGCTCCCGGCCTCCTGTTTCAGACGCGCCACGATCTCGTGCGCCTGCTGCAGACCGGCCGCGTCGCGGTAGACGGCGACGTGCTGGTTCATCGTCGCGCCGAGCTCCTGCTTGATCTCCGACACGCGCCGTGGGCGGGTGGGACCCCCATCCCGCTCGCGCGCGAGGATCGCGTCGATCTCCGCGACGTCCTCGCGCAGCTTGGCATCAGCTGCTTGGGGCATCGGGATCGTCTGCGCGCGCCTGGCCGCGTGCTCGCCCGCGCGCCGTCCGAAGATGAGCGTGTCCAGCAGCGAGTTCGCCCCCAACCGGTTGCCGCCGTGCACCGACACGCACGCCACCTCGCCCGCCGCGTACAGCCCCTCGATCGAGGTCGCCCCGTCGACGTCGGTCTTCACGCCGCCCATGATGTAGTGCTGCCCCGGGCGGATCATGATCGGTTCGCGCGTGATGTCAACGCCCGCGAAGTCTTTGCCGATGTTCACGATCTCGCGCAGCGCCTCCAGCGTGCGCTTGCGCGGCACCTTCGTGATGTCAAGCCAGATGCCCGAGTGCTCGGCGCCCACGCCGCGGCCCTCGAGGATCTCCGTCTGCTCGGCGCGCGAGACCACGTCGCGCGAGGCCAGCTCCATCTTGTTCGGCGCGTATTTCTCCATGAACCGCTCGCCCTCCGAGTTCAGCAGCACCGCCCCCTCGCCGCGCGCCCCCTCCGTTATCAAGAGGCCGTTCTCCACGAGCGTCGTCGGGTGGTACTGCACCATCTCCATGTCCATCAGCGGCGCCCCGATGCGGTAGGCCTGGGCGATGCCGTCGCCGGTCACGATCAGCGCGTTGGTCGTGGGGCTGTACACCTGACCGGCGCCGCCGCAGGCGAGGATCGTGTTCTTGGCGTGGAACGTCTCCATGCGCCCGCTGCGCACATCCCGCGCGACGCCGCCGCAGCAGCGCCCCTGCTCGTCCTGCACGAGCGAGGTCACGAACCACTCCTCGTAGCGGTCCACCGTCTCATGGTGCTTCATCAGCTGCTCGTACAGCACGTGCAGGATCGCCTGGCCGGTGATGTCCGCCACATACGCGGTGCGCTTCATCGAGGCGCCCCCGAACGCGCGCAGATCCAGCTCGCCCCGCTCGTTGCGATGGAACGTGACGCCGATGTGCTCCAAGTGCATCACCTCGTGCGGAGCCTCCGAGCACATGATCTCGATCGCGTCCTGGTCGCCCAGGAAGTCCGAGCCCTTGACCGTGTCATACGCGTGCGAGCGCCAGTCGTCGGCGACCGCGATCGCCGCGTTGATCCCGCCTGCGGCCGCAACCGAGTGCGAGCGCACCGGATGGACCTTGCTCACGATCGCCACGCTCGCGCCCTCCTGCGCGGCGGCCAGCGCCGCGCGCTGGCCCGCGAGGCCGGCCCCGATGATCAATACGTCGTGTGCTGGCATGGCTCCCTGCGGTCGATTCGGAGGACGTGGGCAGCCGACGGCGCCCCGGTCCGGGACTCTATAACGGCGATGCCCGTCGGCAGCATGTCCCCGTCATCGCCATCCTCACCCCATGGCGGCCGGGCGCAGCGCTTTGCGCAGCTGCGCCACCGTCACGACGCCCTGCAGCACGCCCTGCTCGTCGACGGCCACCATCGCGCCGAGATGTCCCAGCCCCTCGCTGCGCAGCAATGATTCCACCGGCTGATCCTCGGCGATCCGCACCGGCAGGTTCTCCTCGAGCACGTCCACCACCGGCAGCGCCGGGCGGCCGGCTGCGATCTCCTCGTCCACGCGCTGCTCGCGCACCACGCCGAGGAAGTGACGCGCGGGGTCCACCACCGCGAACCACGGCCAGCGGTAGCGCAGGAAGAACTGCTCCTGGGCGTCGAGCAGGTTCAGCTCGGCGGGGATCGTCACCGGCTCGCGATCCATGATGTCGGCGACCGTCACCCCGGCGATGCGCTGCCCGAACACTCCCTGGGCCACCGCGCCGCTCGCGGCCTGATACAGGATGAACGCGAGCGCCATCAGGAACAGGCCAGAGCCGTCGCCGTAGCCGAATGCGGCCAGGCCAGCGGCGCCAAGCGCCAGCGCGAACCCCTGCCCGGCGCGCCCCGTCCAGCGGGTCGCGCGGTTGCGGTCGCCCGTGCGCCACCAGATCAGCGCCTGGGCGATCTGGCCGCCGTCGAGCGGAAACGCCGGGAACAGGTTGAACACCAGCACGAACGCGTTGACGATCGCCAGCCAGCTCAGCCAGAACAGCACGGGCGTCGGCGGGTGGGCGGTCTTGCTGGTCGCCACTTCCGCGAAGTGCCCGCCCGGTGCGATCAGCCCCGCGGCGAGAGCGCACGCGATGATCACCGCGAGCGTCACCAGCGGGCCCGCGATCGCGACCTTCAGCTGCGCCCCCGGGGTCCTCGGCATCTCGCGCATGCGCGTCAGCCCGCCGAACGCCCACAGGTCGATGCCGGCGACCGACAGGCCGTTGCGCCGCGCGACGACCGCGTGCCCGAGCTCGTGCAGGATCACCGACACGAAAAACGACAGGATGACCGCGACCGCGACCAGATACGCGGTCGTCTCGGTCCCTTTGAGCACTTCATGGAATCCCGGGGTGAACAGGATGACGAACAGGAACAGCACCACGAACCAGCTGACGCCGACACCGATCCTGATGCCGAACACGCGGGCGAGCTGGAAGTTTGTGCGTGGCCCCATCACTCCATGGTAGGCCCCGAGACAGCGGCGCCCGTTGCTTGGAGCTCCTACAGCCGCGGACGACCCCGGGCGATGATCGCCTCGAAGTCCGTGCCGGCGGGCAGCGTCCCGTACTCCAGCCCGCCGTCACCCGCCAGGCGCGCGGCGCAGAACGCGTCCGCCACCGCGGGCGGGGCGTGGCGCACGAGCAGCGAGCCCTGCAGGCACAGCGCCATCGACTCCACCACTCGCCGTGCCCGCGACTCGAGCGTCGCGGGGTCCGCGAACTGGGACTCCAGGTCTCGGACGCGGGCGTCCAGCCGCGCATCGGCGCCCTGCGCCTGCCTGACCTCGTGCAGGAACACCTCCAGTGAACGCGGCGTGCGCACGAGCGCGCGCAGCACGTCCAGGCTGATCACGTTGCCCGAGCCCTCCCATATCGATGCCAGCGGCGCCTCGCGGTAGATCCGCGGCATCCCCGACTCCTCGACATACCCGGCGCCGCCGAGGCACTCCATCGCCTCGAACGCATGATTCGGCGCGCGCTTGCAGGCCCAGTACTTGCCGACGGCCGTCGCCAGGCGCTTGAACAGCTGTGCGTCGCTTGAGTCCTCGCCCGCCTCGGCGTCCGCCGACGCTTCGTCGTACGCGCGCGCGAGGCGCATCGCCAGCGCGGTCGATGCCTCGGCCTCCAGGCACAGGTCGGCGAGCACGTTGCGCATCAGCGGCTGATCGATCAGCAGCTTGCCGAACGCCGCCCGGTGCGCGGCGTGATGCGTGGCGTTGACCACGGCCGCGCGCATCCCCGCGGCGGCGCCGATCACGCAGTCCAGACGGGTGTGGCCGACCATCTCGATGATCGTCGGCACGCCCCTGCCCGGCTCGCCGACCATGCGCGCCCACGCGCCGTGCAGCTCGATCTCCGAGGACGCGTTGGAGTGATTGCCGAGCTTGTCCTTCAGCCGCTGGATGTGCATCGCGTTGCGCGTGCCGTCTCCCAGCACGCGCGGCATCAAGAAGCACGACAGCCCCTCCTCCTCGCCTCCCGGCGCGTGGGCCTGCGCCAACACGAGGAACAGGTCGGACATCGGCGCTGAGCAGAACCACTTGTGGCCGGTGAGCTCATACTCCGCGCCCGCGCCGCCGCCGTTGCACGGGCGTGCGACGGTCGTGTTCGCGCGCACGTCCGAGCCGCCCTGCTTCTCGGTCATCGCCATGCCCGCGATCGCGCTGCCCTTCTCCGCCGCGGGGATCGACCGCGGGTCATACGTCGTGGCGGTCACCAATGGCTCCCACTCGGCCGCCAGCTCGGGCTGGGCGCGCAGCGCGGGCACGACCGCGAACGTCATCGTGATCGGACAGGCGTACCCCGCCTCGGCCTGCATCGCGGTCATATACATCGCCGCACGAGCCACATGGGCCGCAGGCCTGTCCTGCTCGCGCCACGGCAGGGCGTGCAGCTCGTGCTCGACCCCCAGCCGCATCAGCTGGTGCCACGCCGGATGGAACTCGACCTCGTCGATGCGATGGCCGTAGCGGTCGTGCGTGTGCAGGACGGGCTTGTTCTCGTTGGCCTGACGGCCCCACACCTGCTGAGGCTCGCCGCCGATCAGCTCGCCCAGAGCGCTCGCGCGCTCCAGGATCCACGATGCCCCTTCGCGCTCGGTGGCCTCGAGCAGGGGCGTGTTGTCGGAGAACACATCCCTTCCCTCCAGCGGAGGCGCCTGGTTGAACACGTCGTGCGTACGCCACGGAGCACCGCCCTCCACCACGCCTGTCGCTGCCCGTGCCGCCGCTGCGCTGGCCATGGATGACAGTGAAGCAGATGTCACTGTCTCACCGCGGGCCTGGCGCCATCCCTCGTCCGCTTCCGCGACGCCGACGGCTGCGGTGAGCGGCGCCGACAGCAAGCCGATGCAAGGGCTCGCTGTGGCTCACCCACCAAATCCCCCCGCGAGATAGCATCGCCGCCCCGGCGAACCCTCCATCCCCGCAAGGACCCGACCCATGGCCAAGATCAAGGTGCAGCGCCCAGTAGTCGAGCTCGACGGCGACGAGATGACGCGCGTCATCTGGTCGTTCATCCGCGACCAGCTGATCCTGCCCTACCTGGACATCGACCTGCATCGCTACGACCTCTCGATCGAGTCCCGCGACGCGACCCGCGATCAGATCACCGTGCAAGCCGCCGAAGCGATCAAGCGGCACGGGGTCGGCGTCAAGTGCGCCACGATCACTCCCGACGAGGCGCGCATGCAGGAGTTCGGGCTGCACGAGATGTACCGCTCGCCCAATGGCACGATCCGCAACATCCTCGGCGGGGTCATCTTCCGCGAGCCGATCGTGATCGCCAACATCCCGCGACTGGTGCCGGGCTGGACGAAGCCGATCGTGATCGGCCGTCACGCCTTCGGCGACCAGTACCGCGCGACCGATCTGGTGGTGCCGGGCGAGGGCACGCTCACGCTCACCTATACGCCCACCGACAGCTCACAGCCGATCGAGCTCGACGTGTACGACTTCCCCGGACCGGGCATCGCGATGGCGATGTACAACCTCGACTCCTCCATCCGCGACTTCGCCCGCGCCTGCATGCGCTACGGCCTGGACCACTCTCTGCCCGTGTACCTCTCGACGAAGAACACCATCCTCAAGCGCTACGACGGGCGCTTCAAGGACCTGTTCGCCGAGGTGTACGAGGACGAGTTTCGCGCCGAGTTCGACGCTGCCGGACTCACCTACGAACACCGCCTGATCGACGACATGGTCGCGGCCGCGCTGAAGTGGGAGGGCGGTTACGTGTGGGCCTGCAAGAACTACGACGGCGACGTCCAGTCCGACACGGTCGCGCAGGGGTTCGGCTCGCTGGGGCTGATGACGAGCGTGCTGATGAGCGCCGACGGCTCCACCGTCGAGGCCGAGGCCGCACACGGCACGGTCACGCGCCACTACCGCATGCACCAGCAGGGCCAGCCCACCTCCACCAACCCGATCGCCTCCATTTTTGCCTGGACGCGCGGCCTGTCCGCGCGGGGGCGCATCGACGGCACGCCGGCGGTCAGCGAGTTCGCCGACACGCTCGAGCGCGTATGCGTGCAGACCGTCGAATCCGGTCGTATGACCAAGGACCTCGCGCTGCTCGTCGGCCCCGACCAGGAGTGGCAGAGCACACAGGAGTTTCTCGCGTCAATCGACGACAACCTCAAGCAGGAGATGAGCCAGTGAGCAATCCAGTACGTGTCACAGTGACCGGCGCCGCCGGGCAGATCGGCTACAGCCTCGTGTTTCGCATCGCCTCCGGGCAGCTGCTCGGCCCCGAGCGGCCGGTCGATCTGCGGCTGCTGGAGATACCACCCGCGATGGGCGCCCTGGAGGGTGTGGCGATGGAGATCGTCGACTGCGCCTTCCCGCTGCTCGCGGGACTCGACCTGCACGACGATCCGGGCGACGCCTTCGACGGCGTGGACATCGCGCTGCTCGTCGGCTCGCGCCCGCGCACGAAGGGCATGGAGCGCGCCGAGCTGCTATCAGAGAACGGCAAGATCTTCACCGTCCAGGGCCGCGCGCTGAACGAGCACGCCGGCGCCGGCGTGCGGGTGCTGGTCGTCGGCAATCCCGCCAACACCAACTGCCTGATCGCGATGTCCAGCGCCCCCGACATCCCCCGCGAGCGCTTCACCGCGATGCTGCGCCTCGACCACAACCGCGCGGTCGCCCAGCTCGCCGCCAAGGTCGCGGCTCCCGTGAGCGACATCTCCCACATGGGCGTATGGGGCAACCACTCGCCGACGATGTACCCCGACCTGTTCCACGCCCAGATCCGCGGCGAGCAGGCCGCCGCCGTGGTCGACGATCGGGCATGGATCGAGAACGATTTCCTGCCGAACGTCGGCAAGCGCGGCGCCGCCATCATCGAGGCGCGTGGCGCCTCCTCCGCGGCGTCCGCGGCGAACGCCGCGATCGACCATGTCCACGACTGGCTCTCCGGCACCGACGGCGGCTGGGTGTCGATGGGGGTGCCCTCCGACGGCTCCTACGGAATCCCCGAGGGTCTCATCTGTGGCTTCCCGTGCACGTGCTCGGGCGGCGAGTACACGATCGTCGCGGGCCTGAACCTCGACGAGTTCTCACGTGCGCGCATCGACGCATCGGTGGCCGAGCTCGCCGGCGAGCGGGACACTGTCAAAGATCAGGGTCTTATTTGACAGTTAGACAGTGCGAGCAGCAAAAGGGCGCGGCATCTGCCGCGCCCTTTTTGTGACCATAGTCTGTCGAGTAGCCGGGACTTGACGGGTCGTCGTTCCTGTCACGGACGCAGGGAGCGTGGCGTGTCGGTACGCGAGCGACCGAGGATACAGTCAGGGGCGACGAGACTAGGACGTGGGGTGCCAGCCGCGGCCCTGCTTGGACATCTTGCCTTCCTGTTCGAGACCGGGGAGCACCCGGTACAGGTAGTTCTGCTTGATCCCCATCTTCGCCGCGAGCTCGGGAATGGTGATGCCGGGCTGTCCCTGCACGAACGACAGCGCCTGCGCGGCACGTGTACCACTGCCTTTGCGCCGTCCGGCGCGACGTTTCGCCGGGGCGGTCGCGGCTTTGGTGGTGCCGGCCGGCGGGCGCCCTACTTTTTTGGTTTTGGGACGACCCACTTTTTTGGGGCGTCCTGGCGGGCGACCTCGTTTTTTGGTCGGAGCCGCAGCGGCCGTTTTTTTGCCAGAGCCAGGCGGGCGCCCCGGTCCACGACGCCGAGGAGTGGCCGTGGTGGCGGTCGATCCCCCGCCGATTCCGTCCAGCGCCGAAGCGGCGGCCTCCAAGCGACGGTACTCTTCCACCATCGGTCCCAGCTCCGCCAGTCGGTCGGTGATCTCCCGGCGCTTCTCGTCAAGAAAGTCAGTCACGATCTAATCCTCTTTCACTCGTGCGAATGTGACGTGTCACATTCCCGTTCGCGTCACCTTACACGATTCCTCTGCGAATACCTGTGCGGAAATCACTATTGCCGTTCTTGGGAGCGATGGATAACCATTGCAATGGTCGGGAGGGTGAGGGTGTGGGGTAGCTCTCGGCCGTCTCCCATGGAGGGGCCATACGTTGCTGAAGGTGGCCTGCTACTCCAACTGGGCGCGCAGCCGCTCGAGCGTGCGCTCGGCCTCCCGCTTGGGGATTCCGCCGACCAGGGCTCTGCTGACGATGGCGCCGATCGGGCCGAACGGGGTGCGAAACTCGTTGCGGTAATCGAACCGCGTGCCGCCGTCCTCGGAACGCAATGCGTACTCCGTATGCGCTTGCGATCGCGCCGGTCCACGACCCTCCCATACCGCGCGGGCGCAGGGCACGCACTCGACGAGGGTCCAGTGAACATCGAGGCTGACGCCACGCAGGTGGACGTGCTGATCCATCCGGTAGCCGATGCGCGGAGGGCCCGTGTCCACGCGCCCGAGTCCGCGGTGGATCGTGACCCAGTCACCCAGACGGTGTGCGTTCATGATCAATTGCCACACCTCCTCCGGCCGCGCGTCGATGTGGATGGATGCGGTGACGAGGCTCATCGCGCCGCGAGCTCCTCGATCGACTCCCACTCCCGCAGCGAGCGTTCGACGGCGGAGTCGAACGAGTGCAGATCGACTCCCAGCATCGCGGCGGTCCGCAGGTGCGAGGAGCCGTCCGGGCCGCCGGGCAGGAGGTCGCTCTGCAGGCTTGCCATCAGCGCGCTCACGAACTCGCGATCCTCACCGGTGATCGCGGCGGCGACCCGGGCGGTGAGCGGTGTGCCGCTCACACCCATCTCGACGGCGGGGCGCGCGAGCAGCAGCAGCTCGGCGATGCGCCGGATCATCTCGCCATAGCTGAGGATGTCCGGTCCGCCCACATCCAGCGAACGTCCCGTGGCCGCGGTGACGGTCGCGGCGGCGGCGAGCATGTCGATCACGTCGCGCGCGTCGATCGGACGCGTGCGGTGGGTGTGCCAGGCGGGCAGCGCGAGCACCGGCATGCGCTCGACCAGCCTGACGAGAAAGCGAAACGAGCGCGAACGCGCTCCGATCACGATCGACGCGCGCAGCGCCACCGTGTCGGGGACGGCATTACGGAGGATTCGCTCGACCGCCTCGCGGCTGCGCAGATGGGGTGAGAGCACGTCATGGCGCTCACCGTCGAGGGCCTCGCGAGAACCTGCATGCCCGCGGGTGAACCGGCTCGCGGGTTCACCACAGTTACCGCCGCCGCAACGCTCACCGGCATGCGCGCCGGCGGTGGTCCAACTCGCGGTCGGCCCCCCCAGGTACACGAGCCGTGGCACACCGGCGCGCGACGCCGCCGCGGCGAAGTTCTCGGCCGCGATCCGCTCGCGCTCGGGAAACGGGGAGTCCTGTCCGCGTGCGCGCTCCATGGAATGGATCAGGTAGTAGGCGACATCGACTCCGCGCAGGGCTCGCGCGAGACCATCGCCGGTGAGCACGTCGCCGGCGAAGACCTCCGGCATGTCCATGTCCATGCGCTCGTCAGAGCGCGCACGTGTGTACGCGCGCGCATTGGCATCCAAGAAGTTGGACATAATTCCCGCGACATCGACCCGAGTGGGGTCTCGCGCGAGGGCGCGTACACGATGCCCGTCAGACAGCAGCCGGGGAACGAGCCGCGAGCCGGCGAAGCCGCTGGCGCCGGTGACAAGGATGAGCATGCCGCCCAGATGATGACGACGCGAGCTGCGACACGTTCGCAAAGTGGGCACAAAAGACGGAGATTGTCACGAGAAAGTGACTTGAACATGGCTCTTTCCGGGTAGAAGTCGGTTTTCTCTGCGATTTGCGGAATGCCGCATGAGCGGGCGGGCGGGCCGTGGGATGATGGCGCGGTCCGTTCGACCGTCCGTCCGATTCAACCCGCTGGGGGGCATGTGCAGAGAAAGCAGATCACCGGCCGGCGCAGCCCGAAAGCCGTCAGTTGCGAGGACTGCTTCTTCCGCTGCAACCTGTTGTGCGCGCTCGACCTGGACGAGCCCTGCGCGACGTTTCGCCCCAACGAGGCTCAGCTGAAACCGCCGCAGCAGCTGCGGTTCGTGTTCCGTCAGGAGCGCCGCACGCGGTCGGCCTGGGCGTTTCCCTCCGCGCAGGAGCAGGCGGCGCTGCACACGTAGTTTCGGACGAGCCGCGGTCGGCGGTGGTCGGCGGTAAGAAGCCCGGAGGCCGAGTCCGTGGTGGGGCGCGTGCCGGCGCTTTCAGGTCCGGGCACGCAGGCTGTCGCTCGCAGCGCGCTCACGCCCGGCGGCCTCGGTTGCGGCGCGTTCGCGCTCCACGCGCGCGGCGTGCCCGGCGATCCAGTCGGCGCCCGGCGTGTCGGTGCCGCCGTGGACGATGATCGAGCAGAACACGACCAGCGCGACCAGATCGAAGATGCGTTCGCCGGAGGCGATGTTCTGGTCGAGCACGAGCAGGGCAAACGTCATCGTGGCGACGCCCTTGGGGCCGAACCAGCCCATGAACAGACGGGTGGGGCGATCTGTGCGGGTGCCGAGCAGGGCGACCGACACCGCCACCGGACGCGCCAGCAGGAATACGACGACGACGAACACGAGCGCCGGCAGGCCCTCGCGCGTGAGCGCGTTCAAGGTGAGCAGCGAGCCGAACACGAGGAAGATGCCGAGCTTGACGATCTCGACGATCTCATCGGCGCGGCGCTCGAAGTGCAGGCGCAGGTCGGGCCGGCGGACCCCGAGCACGATCGCGGCGACGAACACCGCGATGAAGCCGTTGCCTTTGGGTGAGAGCACGGTCAGGCCGTATGTCGCGAACGCGACGCCGAGCGCGAACAGCGACTTCTGGTGAGACGGGATCGAGCGCTCCAGCGGGCGGCCGCGCGTACGCGGCATCAACAGCGATGCGAGCCATCCGCAGGCCAGGCCGAACGCGAAGCCCAGGCCGATGTCCTGGATCACGAACCGCCACCACACGAACTGACCGGAGCCGGCGCTGAGCGCGGCCAGCAGGGCGAGCACGGCCGGGAGCGCGAGGCCGTCGTTGAGCCCGGACTCGAGGTTCAGCGAATGGCGCACCACGCGCGGCACGCGCGGGTTGGTGACGATGCTCGAGGTCAGCACCGGGTCGGTCGGGGAGAGCAGGGCGCCGATCAGAAAAGACTCCGTCCAGGAAAACCCGATCAGCGCGTGCGCGGCGACCGCGACGATCGCCGCGGTGATCGGCATCGCCAGCACGAGCTTGCGCACCGGCAGGCGCCACTCGCGCTGGAGCATCTCGCCCTCGACCTCCAGGCCGTCGCGAAACAGGATCACGATCAACGCGACGAACGCGAGATCCTCGACGAAGCCCGAGCGCGCGCGGAAATCGATCCAGTGCAAGCCGCCAGGGCCGACCGCGAATCCCGCGAGCACGAACAGGGCGGTGAGCGACAGGAACGAGCGTTGCGCCAACCCCGACAGGAGCGCGCCTATGATCAGCAGCAGGCCCAGCGCGGTGGCGGTCGCCTGGAATGTGGGCACACGCCCATTGTCACGTTCGCGGCGGCAGCGCGTACTCTGCCGCCGCGGGGGCGTATATTGGAGCGCAGAACTGCAAAAAGCTCTTTCAGAGGCGGTGGTGGCCCAAAATGGCGGCGAAAGATCGTAGTGGCGGCAGCAGAGGATTCGGCAAGGCCGGCGAGGCGGCGCGCGCCGCGCGGAGCAGCCGGTACATAGAACGCTTGGTCGAAGACGAGGAGCTGCGTGGGAGCCTGCTCGCCGCGTATGGCGCGGCGCGCAGCGCGTACGGACGTATGAGCAACGGCAAGCCCGCGACCACGGCGCTGTTCGAGGATCGCAAGCTCCAGAAGGAGTTGCGCGAGGCGGCGACCGCGCTGCGCGACGCGGCGAACACGCTGCGTGAGCCCCCGCGCAAGGCACGCCGGCGCCGCCGTGGCGGACTCGGCCGCAAGCTGTTGCTGCTCGGGATCGCCGGCGTCCTCGCGCTCGCGTTGAGCGAGGATCTGCGCGGAAAGGTGCTCGACCTGCTGTTCGGCGCCGAGGAGGAGTTCGAGTACAGCTCGACCACCACTCCACCCGCGCCGGCGCCGGCGTCCGCGCCGGCCTCCTGATTCGACCGGGCAGTAGAGCAGAGATCGCGGAGATGGCAGTCATAGCGACCGCCGAGGACGCCAATACGCTCGGGGTCGCAGCGGGGGAGAGGTCGCGCAGAGTTGTGGAGAGCGAGAAGGCGCGGCGAATCGTCGAGGCGATGCGCCGCAGCGTCGCCCGCCGCGGCACGGCGGGATCGACGTTCGACCACGTCGCGCGCGAGGCGGGCGTGTCGCGGGGGTTGCTGCACTACTACTTCGGCACCAAGGAGCAGTTGCTCCTCGAGGCGGTCAGGCGCGACTGTGAGCTGCGCATGGAGCAGCTCGAGCAGCGGCTCGCGGGCGCACACACGGCCGATGACTTCATCGGGCTGATGGCGCAGAACCTGCAGGAGACGGTGCGCGAGGACCCGGACTTCGTGACGCTCATGTTCGAGCTGTTCACGCTGTCGCGTCGCAACGAGGACATCGCGGTCGAGTACGCCGAGCTGATGCGACGCACGCGCGGGCAGGTCGCGGACATGCTCGCGATCGCCCAGCGGGACGGTGTCGTGCAGTTGCACGCCGAGCCGGACACGGTCGCCGAGATCCTGTTCGCCCTCGCCGACGGGTTCGCGTTGCGAATGCTGACCGAGCCCGAGCGCGATTTCGACGCGACCGTGCGGGCCGGTATCGCCTGCGCCCGCGCGCTGCTGGCCGACTGACCGCTCATATAATCGGCCCACCATGCCCATCTATGAGTACAAGCGCCCGGACGGGAGCACCTTCGAACTCGTGCAATCGTTCAGCGACGATCCGCTGACGCACGATCCCGACACAGGTGTGCCCGTGGAGCGGGTGTTGCATGCGCCCGCCGTGCACTTCAAGGGCAAGGGCTTCTACAACACCGACTACGGCACCCGCAAACGCCAGCGCGAGACGGCCGCAGCCGCATCCTCGGAGGACGGCTCGGCCAAGCAGGACTCCTCCTCGGACGGCGCCATCAAGACCTCTGAGGGCAAGTCTTCCGACGGCGCCGTCAAAGGCGAGAAGTCCTCCTCGGAGGGCGCCAAGCCCAAAGACGCCAAGTCCAAGGACGCCAAGCCGGTCGCGGCCAAGAGTTGACCGCGCGTCGCGCACGATCGGCTGCACGCACCCAAGCGTTTCAGCCGGACTGAAACCGCGCGATCGCCGCGCGGCGATCGGATTCCGAGACCGTCAGGCCCTGCTCCCCGTCGGGCAGCGTGACCGCGCCCGAGGGCTTGAGCACGTGGGTGGGCGGCGTGCCGGAGATCGCCAGCGCCCCGAACAGTCCGAGCAGCGTCGGGCCGCTCATGTCGGAGGTGATCGCCGGCGGCGCGTTCCAGGCGATCAGAGGCAGGCGCAGGAAGCTCGACGGCGAGAGCAGCTGAGATTTCATCGCGGTGAACAGCGCCTGCTGGTGTTCCTGGCGCTGGATGTCGGTCTGATTGGGCGCGCACAGGTTCTCACGCGTGCGCGCCAGCGCCAACGCCTGCTTGCCGTCCAGGTGATGGCTGCCCGAGCTCAGGCGCAGCGTGTAGCCGCCTTGACTGAAGCCACCATCCAGGCGCGAGACGACACAGCCCCCGCTATAGGTGACGCCGCCCATCGCATCGATCAGGGCGGGAAAGTTTTCGAAGTTGACTTCGACGAGGTGGTTGATCGGGATGCCCAGCCAGTTCTTGATCACCGAGATCGACTCCGCCGGACCCCCGAACTCGTGAGCGGCGTTGATCTTTTGCAAGCCATGGCCGGGGATTTCCACGACCGTGTCGCGCGGGATCGACAGGCGCGCCGCGTGCCCGCCGCCGGTGCGGATCAGCATGATCGTGTCCGAGCGGCCAGGCCCCGTCGTTTCGGCGCCCGGTTCGCGGCTGTTGTGCTGGCGGCGGTCGGAGCCGAGCACGAGGATGTTGTTCGCCGAAGTCAGCGGATAGCCGGCGGGGTCGAGCACGCTCGCGACGTTCGCCGGCGGCGAGGTGCGCCGGAAGTGAGAGCTGATCAGGAACAGCACGAGCGACAGCATCAGCCAGCCCGCGATCAGCGCGAGCAGGCCGAGAACCACCCGTTTCGGCGTGATCCGCCCCTGCCAGCCCCGTCGAGGCCTGGACTCGCGGGCGCGCTCGGCGCTCAGCGGGTCGATCATGTCCTCGTCGGCGCGTCGCGGGCTCAGCCGGCGTCCGGCGCGATAACGGGTGTATTGGGGTGGATTGGATTCGCTGGGCATGGAGGGAGGTCCTGGGGCAATCCAAGTTCGAGGCCGTATTACTTGGATGATCGCCGGGCGATCCAACTGCGGTTGGCTTGCTCAGAGACCCGGGGCGGAACCTATAGTTGCGAGATGAGCGCCCAGAACCCTCCGGTTGCAGACGGCACGCACGGTCGCTTGCTGGTGTGCGCGACGCCGATCGGCAACCTCGAAGACGTGACGTTGCGCGTGTTGCGGGTGCTCGGCGAAGCGGATGTGATCGCCTGCGAGGACACGCGCCGTACGCGCGTGCTGCTCGACCGGCACGCGATTCGCGCGGCCTCGCTGGTGAGCCTGCACGAGCACAACGAACGGGCGCGCGCGCCCCAGCTGGCCGATCGGGTCCGTGCCGGAGAGAAGATCGCGCTGGTCAGTGACGCGGGCATGCCGCTGGTCTCCGATCCGGGCTACGCGCTGGTGCGAGCGTGCATCCGCGAGGGCCTGCCGGTCGAGGTGCTGCCGGGGCCGAGCGCGGTGCTCGGCGCGTTGATCCTCTCGGGGCTGCCGCCGGATCGCTGGCGGTTCGTGGGGTTCCTGCCGCGCAAGCGCGGGCAGCGCGAGCGCATGCTCGCCGAGACGACGGAGACGCTGGTGGCCTTCGAATCGCCCAAGCGCCTGCCGACCACGCTGCAGATGCTCGCGGGGGCCGATCCGCAGCGCCCCGTTGCGGTGTGTCGCGAGCTGACGAAGCTCCACGAGGAAGTCGCGCGCGGGACCGCGTCCGAGCTGGCCGAGCGCTACGACCGGCATCCCCCCAAGGGCGAGGTCGTGCTGGTCGTTGGGGCGGCGGGCTCGGCGAGTAGCCTTCAGCGGGAGTGAGCTATTACGTAACGACCCCGATCTACTACGTCAACGCGGCGCCCCATCTCGGGCACGCGTACACGACGATCGCCGCCGACGTGATCGCGCGTCATCACCGCCAGCGCGGCGAGGGCGTGTTCTTCCTGACGGGCACCGACGAGCACGGAGAGCCGGTCGCCGACGCGGCGCACGCGCTCGGGATCGAGCCCCAGGAGCTGGCGGACCGCAACGCCGAGCGATTCAAGGCGCTCGCGCCGCGGATCGAGGCCTCGAACGACTTCTTCATCCGCACGACCGACCCTCGGCACATGACCAAGGTGCAGGAGGTCCTGGCTCGTGTACGCGAGCACGGGTTCGTGTACGAGGGTCAGTACGAGGGCTGGTACTGCCCGCGGTGCGCCGACTTCAAGGCCGACAACGAGATCGACGAGGGCAATCGCTGCCCGATTCACCACATCGAGCTGACCCGCGAGCAGGAGGACAGCTACTTCTTCAAGCTGTCCTCCTTTCAGGAGCCGCTCGAACGGCTGTACGCCGAGCAGACGGAGTTCGTCGCGCCGCGCACGCGCTACAACGAGGCGCTGTCGTTCATCCGCTCGGGTCTGCGCGACGTGCCGCTGACGCGGCACGGGCTGAGGTGGGGCGTGCCGGTGCCGTGGGATGACGAGCACGTGTTCTACGTGTGGTTCGACGCGCTGCTCAACTACTACTCCGCGCTGTCCTACGCCGACCCCGGGACCGACCTGACGGAGACGTTCTGGCCCGCCGACTGCCATATGATCGCCAAGGACATCCTGCGCTTCCACGCCGTGTACTGGCCCGCGCTGCTGATGGCCGCCGGGCTGGAGCTGCCCGAGCGGGTGTTCGTGCACGGATATCTGCTGATGGACGGCGAGAAGATGTCAAAGTCGCTGGGCAACGTGCTCGACCCGTTCGCGGTGATCGAGCGGTTCGGCGCCGACGCGCTGCGGTTCTACCTGCTGCGCGACGTGCCGTTCGGCCAGGACGGCTCGGTATCGACGTCCTCGTTCGAGCAACGCTACGAGTCAGAGCTGGCGAACGAGCTCGGCAACCTCGCCAGCCGCACGCTGGCGATGGTCGCACGCTATCGCGACGGGGTGGCGCCGGCAGTCGAGCCCGATCCCGCGATCACGGACGACTTCGCGGGTTTGGGCGAGCGCGTCGGTGAGCTGATCGACGGGGTCCAGCTGACGGTGGCGCTAGATGAGATCTGGCAGCGCGTGCGCCGGTTGAACCGCTACGTCGAGGAGCAGGCCCCGTGGCGGCTCGCCAAGGACGAGGCCCGCGCGCGGGAGCTGGATCGCGTGCTGGGAACGCTCGTCGAAGGGCTGCGGGTCGTCTCGGTGCTGCTGCACCCTTATCTCCCGGCGAGCACCGCCACGCTGCTTCAGGCGCTCGGCGCACCGGACGTGGCGCTCGCCGGGGCGCGACTGGGCGCGGGCGCCGTCGGGCGGGTGGCACAGATCGAGCCGCTGTTCCCCAAGGGCCTTGACGCCGTCGAGGCAGCCTGACCCGGATCGCGACCCCCCGACATGATCGACAGCCACACCCATCTGGACCTGTGTGAGCCGCCCGACTCCGAGCTTGTCGCCGCAGCCGACGCGGCGGGGGTGACGCGGATGCTGACGGTTGGCACCGAGCCCGCGTCCTGCCGGGCGGCGCTCGCCGCGGCCGAGGCGTTCCCGCAGGTGTACGCGGCGATCGGTCGCCACCCGAACACGACCAGGGGGTTCGACGACGCCGACCTGGCGGAGCTGCGCGCGCTGGCCACGCACGAGCGCTGCCTGGCGATCGGCGAGACGGGGCTGGACTTCTACCGCGACGGCGCACCGCGCTCAGACCAGGAGCGAGCCTTCGCGGCGCACATCGCGCTGGCCCGCGAGACGGGTCTGCCGCTCGTGATCCACTCGCGCGAGGCCGCCGATCGGACACTGGCGCAACTCGGCGCCGAAGCGCGAGGGTGCAGCGTGGTGATCCACTGCTTCTCGATGCCGGAGCATCTGCAGGAGTGTGTGGACCGCGGCTATGTGATCTCGTTCGCGGGCAACGTCACCTACAAAAGCGCCGCCGACCTTGCCGCCGCGGCGCGCCAGGTTCCCGACGAGCGGCTGCTGGTCGAGACCGACGCGCCGTACCTGCCGCCCCAGATCGTGCGCAAGCAGCGCAACCAGCCCGCGTTCGTCGCGCATACGGCCGCGTTCGTGGCGGAGCTGCGGGGCGTCAGCGTCCAGGAGCTGGACGCGCTCGTGGAGCGCAACGCCGCGCGCGTGTTCGGCTGGCGATGAGCATCGTGAGCACGCCGGGACAGCCGAGCCTGAGACGTCTCGGACAGTTCGACGTTCGCCCCAACCGGGAGCTGGGGCAGAGCTTCCTGATCGACTCGAACATCCTCGGCGTGATCGAGCGGGCGGCGGAGCTGAGCGAGCGGGATGTCGTCCTGGAGGTCGGGGGTGGCCTGGGGGTGCTGTCGGAGTTTCTCGCCGAGCATGTCGCGCACGTGCACGTCGTGGAGATCGACACGCGCCTGCGCGAGGCGCTGCTGGACGCGACCGATCCGCATCCGAATGTGAGCGTGCATTGGGGCGATGCGATGCGGATCGACCTGGCCGGACTGACCCCGGCGCCCGACAAGGTCGTGGCGAACCTCCCGTACGGGATCGCGGCGGGGGTGCTGCTGCGCACGATCGAGGAGCTGCCCGATGTGAGGGTATGGGTGGCGATGGCCCAACGCGAGGTCGGCGAGCGTCTGGCCGCCGACCCGGGGGGGCGCGACTACGGCGTCAGCTCCGTGATCGCCCAGCTCGCGTGTGAGGTGCGGGTGCTGCGGGCGATACCGCGGGCGGTGTTCCATCCCGAGCCGAACGTCGACTCGGTGCTTGTCGGCATGCGCCGGCTCGCAGCCGCGCCGTCGCCGGCGCTGCGCGCACTGGTGGGTGGCGCGTTCGCGCACCGGCGCAAGACGCTGGCGGGCTCGCTTGCGCTCGCGGGCCGTGGCGGCGGCTCGGCTACCGCGGAGGGCGTTCCCGCCGGGCGTGCGAGCGGCCTCGTGGGCGGGCGCTCGCGCGAGGAGATCCGCATGGCGCTGAGCGAGCTCGGCCATCCCGAGAACGTGCGCGCGGAGCGGCTGTCGCCCGAGGACTTCCGCGAGCTTGGACGGCTGCTCGACATATGACCTCCTCGCCTGAGCGGGGCCTGTGCCTGCGCGCGAGTGCGCCCGCGAAGATCAACCTCGGGCTGTTCGTCGGGCCGGTGCGCGAGCAGGACGGCCGGCACGAGCTGGTGAGCGTGATGCAGTCGATCTCGCTCGCCGACACGCTCACGCTGGAGTCGGCAGACTCCGTTCCCGGCGGCCCGGGCCACGACGAGGTCCTCTGCCCCGGCATGCCGGACGATGAGGATGATCCTGGCGAGAACCTGGCGGCGGTGGCGCTGAGACTGTTCCGCGAGGCGACCGGGTGGGACGATGACGACGCCCCTCCGTTGCGGCTGAGCATCGTCAAGCGCATCCCGGTGGCCGCGGGTCTGGGCGGCGGCTCGGCGGACGCGGCGGCGGCGCTGAGGCTGGCCTCCCGCGCTTCGGGGCGCGGCTCGGATGAGCTGCTGCTGGAGCTGGGAGCGCGCCTGGGGGCGGACGTGCCCGCCCAGATTGCCCCCGGGCGCTGGCTGGCCACCGGAGCCGGCGAGCGGTTGCGCGAGCTGCCCGCGCCGAGCCACCCGTTCGGCGTGCTCGTGCTACCGGTCGCGGCCGAGCTGTCCACGGCGGCGGTGTACGCCCGGGCGGACGAGCTGGGCGTTGTCGGGCGCACGGCGCGCGAGCTGGGTGTTCTCGCCCGCGAGTTGGAGGTCGCGTTCGAGCTGGGCGCGTCCGTGCCCGACGCGCGTGGGTTGGCGCACAACGACCTGCAGGCCGCCGCGATCTCGCTCTGCCCGGAGATCGAGCCCGCTCTGCGACAGGCGCTGGACGCGGGCGCCGATGTGGCGTTCGTGAGCGGGTCAGGCCCGACGGTCGTGGGGCTGTTCCTGCGGGCCAACGGGCCCGAGCGGGCGCAGCGCGCGGTGGCCGGGTTGGCCGGCCGGGAGCCCGCGCCGATCTGCGCCGTGCCCGTGGACGCCGCCTTTGCGCAGGCGCAGTGACGCCGGAAGCGTCGAGCAGGTATCGGCCGCTCGGCGCATGGCGATATGTCGCTGTTCGCCGACAGCGCCATGCGTCACAATCTTGGGCGATGAGCAGGACAGTCGTCAACGACCTGGTCGCCGTCTGTGCGGGCGTGTTCGGCCTGGCGCTGTACGCCGGTCTGATTCTGGTGCCGGCGTGGACGAGCTACTCCCGCCTGTGGGAGCGCGTGGCGGCGAGCATCTTGTCGCTGTACGTGCTTGCCGTGCTCGTCGGCCTCGGCGTAGCGGGAGCGCTCGCCGTCGTCTACTTCTGGGGCTGAGCGGCCGTGTCCGAGCTCGCGGCGCTGGAAGCCGTCACCGAGGCGGTCGAGTCGGGGGCCGGGCTGCCCGAAGTGGTGCGCGCGGCCGCCAAGGCGCTGGACGCGAGCCTGGCCGTCGCCGATGCCTGGGGCGCGACGCTCGCGGTGGCGGCTCGCTCTCCGGCGGAGGAGCGCGCGCTGCTGTCCCAGGGCAGGGGCGTGAGCAGCACGCCCCTGCGCGTGGGGGACACGGTCGTGGGCACGCTGCACATGCGGGCGACCGGTCCGGGCGGCGAGGACTCAGAGCCGGAGTCGGCCGAGACCAGCGAGCAGATGAAGCGACTGCTGGTGACGATGATCGCCTCGGAGGTCGAGCGCGTGCGCGCGCCCGAGCGCGCCTCGGAGGTCGCGGCGAGCGAGTTCCTGCGCGCGATCCTGCAGCGCGAGCTGACCGAGCGCGAGGAGTTGCTCGCGCGCGCCAAAGAGCTCTCGCTGGACATCCAGGACGGCGCGAGCATGATCGTCGCGCGCGCCGTTCCCCAGGCCCCGACCGACGAGGGCTGGCGCGCCCGCGTGCGCGCGGTGGCCGAGCGCGGCGCCCGCGCGGTCGTGAGCCGCTCGATCGCGGCCCTGTCCGAGCGCGAAAGCGCCGGCACGGTCGTCATAGCGGGCGCGGAGGTGCTGCTGCTCCTGCCTGGCGGCGACGAGGCCACGGCCGCCCGCGCCGCCGATGCCGTGTTGCGCGAGATGGAGGCCGGCCTGGCCGGCTACACCTTCGCGCTCGGCCGCAGTCGCATCGCCGAGGATCCGGCCGATCTGCCGCGCGCCGCCGGCGAGGCGCTGCTTGCGGCGAACGTCGCCCAGGGCGGCTCGGACGGTGTCGCGTTGGCGTTCGAGCAAACCGGCGCCTACCGGCTGCTGCTGAGCGCGATGAGCGAGAACCCCTCCGAGCTGCAGCGCTTCTACGCCGAGACGGTCGAGCCGCTGCTCGCCTACGACGAGCAGTACGAGACCGAGCTGGTGCGCACGCTCGCGACGTTCCTGGAGGCCGACGGCAACGTCGCCGGGACCGCCCAACGTCTGTTCACGCATCGCCACACGATCTACTACCGTCTGGAGCGGGTGCGCGAGCTCTCGGGGCTGGACGTCAGCTCCAGCGACGGACGCGAGAAGCTCAGCCTCGGACTGAAGGCGATGCGGGTGCTCGGCATCTCCGCCGCGGGCGGTCCCGCCTCGGAGGTCGGCGCGGAAGGCGGGCGAGTGCCGGGGCGCTCGACGCGGCGCTCGTGAGCGGCGACGGAGAGACGGGCCGAGACGGCGTTTCCGGCGGCGTGCGACGATGTGCCGGCATTGGGGGGTCGTCCAATGGCAGGACACCAGGTTTTGGTCCTGGGAATCGGGGTTCGAATCCCTGCCCCCCAGCTGTGTGATCGATGCTCGAACCCTCAAGCGAGTCCAAGCTTCGTCTCTCGATCCCAGTCGCTCGAGGAGCTGGGAGCTTGGTGGCATCGCCCCGGGCCGAGTCCCGGACACTCGACTGCCGATCGGCGAGCGAGCGAGTGCGTCGTCAGGCTCTCAGGAGAATCCAGACCGTGAGCGGTTCGTTGGCCCAGCCAAGCTCGTGAAACGAGCGCACGGAATACCTTCCTCCGGCGATCGTCACCTGTCCTGATGACGGCAGGGGGCCACGGGTAGGCGCGCCCAGCGATGTGCGCACACGACCACTCGCGCCGCGAGCCACGACATCGGCGCCCGTGAGGTCGTGGACAACCTTCACGTAACCGGTCACGTCCTGGATCGAGACCAGGAGCGTGCCCAGCAGGCGACCATGCAGCCGCAGGACACGACTCGCAGGCGCGACCACGAACACCCCGTCGCTGTTGACAGTGGCGTTGACGAGCACCCGCGATCCGCGAACCACACTGATGCGCGTCACATGGGCGAAGTGGTTGCCCGGACTCCTCAGCTGGGCGTCCGCCTCGGCTTGCGCGCCGGCCACGTCGCCTCTGCTCAGAGCGTTCAGCAGGGTGCCGTCGCGGGCGATGCGCTTGAGCTGTTGCATGAGCTTGACGCCCCTGGTCTCAGAACGGTAGCTCGCCTTCGCGGCTTCAACGATCCCGTCGATTCGACTACGACGCGCTCGCGCCCGCAGCGCTGTACCTGTCGTGGCGGCCGACGAGGAGGAGTGGTGTGGTTGGGAAGATGGGCTAGCCGACCGATGGCTCGCGGACGACGTCAGTGGCTGAGCCGACGTCCGTGCAGCCGGTGTCGAACCGCAGGCGGCGGGCGCGACCACCAAGGCTGCGCTCGCAACGAGTACCGCGCCTGCCTTCGGCGCACGCCGACGCTTCGCGCCGCCGGCGTGCTCCACGACTGGGCCTTGAGGGCCAAGCGCTCTCGTGCAGTTTGCGAGTCCGCCTAACAACGCCATACGACAAACAGTAGGACGACTGTCCAAGATCCCAAACACCCGGCATGACCTACCATCTCACAGGTGACTCCGGCGCCGACGGTCCTGATCCTCGCTGCGGGCAGGGGTACGCGGATGCGCTCGCGCACGCCCAAGGTGCTGCACGAGCTGTGCGGCATCCCGATGGTGCTGTGGCCCGTGCGCGCCGCGCTCGTCGCCGGCGCCGGCCGGGTCGTCGTCGTGGATTCGCCCGAGCGGGCGCTCGAGGGCGTGCTCCCGGAGGGAGTCCGACTCGCGCTGCAGCCGCACTCGAACGGCACCGGCGGCGCCGTGGCGGCGGGCATGGCCTCGCTGGAGTCGCACGACGCGGACAGCGACGCCCCGGTGGTCGTCCTCAGTGGGGACGTTCCGCTCGTGAGCGCCGAGACGATCGCGGAGCTCGTGGGCGCACACCGGGCAAGCGGCGCGGGAGCGACGATGGCGAGCACCATGCTTGACGATCCGAGCGGTTACGGACGGGTGGTACGCGACGAGCACGGTGCGGTCGAGCGCGTGGTGGAGACCAAGGCCGAGGGCGACGCCTCGCCCGAGCAGCTGCAGATACGCGAGGTGAACACGGGCATCTACGTGTTCGCCGCCGGCCCCCTGCGCGAGGCGCTGTCACGGCTGAGCGCCGACAATGCCCAGGGTGAGCTGTACCTGCCGCAGGCGCTCGAGGAGATCCGCGCCGACGGTGCGGCGGTCGCGGCGCACGCGGTGGCCGACCAGCGGCTGGTGCTGGGCGTCAACGATCGCGCGGCGCTGGCGCGGGTACGCGCGCTGGCGCAGGAGGCCATCCACGGGCGGCACATGGCGGCGGGCGTAACCATCGTGGATCCGCATGCAACCGTGATCGACGTCGACGTGGAGATCGGCCGGGACACGACGATCGAGCCGTTCACCACGATCCGCGGCGCCACCCGCATCGGCGAGGGCTGCGTGGTGCGCCATTCCTACCTGATTGACAGCGTGCTCGAGGATGGCGCCACGGTTGGTCCGTTCGCCTACCTGCGACCCGGGTCCGTGCTGCGGGAGGGGTCGAAGGTGGGAACGTTCGTGGAGGTCAAGGGCTCGGACATCGGCGCGGGCACGAAAATTCCCCACCTGTCCTACATCGGCGACGCCGACGTCGGCGAGCGCACGAACCTGGGCGCCGGCACGATCACCGCCAACTACGACGGCCGCGCCAAGCACCGCACGCGGATCGGCAGCGGCGTGCGCGGTGGGGTGGACACCTCGTTTGTCGCGCCCGTGACAGTCGGGGACGGCGCCTACACGGCGGCCGGCTCGGTCGTGACCGAGGACGTCCCCGCGGGTGCGCTGGCGATGGCGCGGGCCAGGCAACGCAACATCGAGGGCTATGCCGAGCGAAGCGAGGGGGAGTCTCCTCGTGGGGAGGGGGAGTCTCGTCGTGAGGTCGATCCTTCGCAGGCGCGATCGTGAGCAACGGCGTCCCACCGCTCGCGATCTCGAGCGCTCACCCGCCTCGCCGGCGGGCATGTCGCGACAGCCCCCTACACTCCGTGCCACGATGAGCAGCGCGATGGACACGCGCGCGCAGCAGGCCGCGCAGACGAGCCTGCCGATCGACTACAACAAGCGGCTGATGCTGTTCAGCGGGCGCGCGAACCCGCAGCTCGCCGTCGACATCGCCGGCAAGCTCGGCGTAGAGCTCGGGCCGGTGACGCTGAACACGTTCTCCAACGGCGAGGTCTACTGCCGCTACGAGGAGTCCATCCGGGGCGCCGACGTGTTCATCGTGCAATCCACCTGCGGCAACTCCCAGACGGGCGTCACGGCGAACGACTCGCTGATGGAGCTGCTGTTCATGATCGACGCCGCCGTCGGCGCCTCCGCACACCGCGTGATCGCCGTGACCCCGTGGTTCGGCTACTCCCGCCAGGACAAGAAGTCGGCGCCCCGCGAGCCGATCTCCGCGCGGCTGGTCGCGCGCATGCTGGAGTCAGCGGGCGCTGACCGGGTGCTGACGATGGACCTGCACGCCGGGCAGATCCAGGGGTTCTTTCAAAAGCCCGTCGACCACATGACCGCGCTGTTCATGCTCACCCAGTACTTCGGCGACCTTGGCCTGTCGGATCTGGTGGTTGTGGCGCCGGACGCAGGCAGGGTCAAGCTGAACAAGAAGTTTGCCTCCAAGATCGGCGCCGAGCTCGCGATCCTCGACAAGGAGCGTCCGGCCCAGCAGGTCGCCGAGATCGGCTACGTGATCGGAGACGTGCGCGACAAGACGGCGGTGATCGTCGATGACATGATCGACACCGCCGGGACGCTGGCGGCGGCCACACGGACCGTGCTCGATGCGGGGGCCACGCGGGTGTACGCGGCGGCCACGCACGCCGTCTTCTCCGGCGCCGCGTTCGAGAACCTGCGGGCGTCCGGCCTGGAGGAGATCGTCGTGACCGACACGATTCCCGTCCCTCCCGACCGGCCGGACAACATCCGCGTGCTGCCGTGCGCGGAGCTGCTGACCGACTCGATCCGGCGCATCTTCGTCGATGACTCCGTCAGTGAAGTCTTCGGAGGCGAGAACCAGCTGTTCTAAGCGAGGCGAGGTTGGCGCGCGTAGCGTCCCAAGCGAGGCGAGGTTGGCGCGCGTAGCGTCCGCGTGTAACGATAGTAGTAGCAGGCGGAGGATAACGGGGCGGGGTTGTTGTTATAAAAAAAGAAGCGCGTATGACAATGGTTATACGTCTTCTCGAAAACGGATGCAACCTCTCCACCCCCTCCCATCTGACAGCGCGCATCGCGGGGCCGTGAACCAGCCTGTGCCTCAGATAGGGCCCTCGTCCCAGCGGACGCCGCGCATGTGGTGGCTGCAGGTCCCGCGGCGCCGGCGGATCGGGCTCGTCGTGTCAGCCGTCGTTCTACTTGCCGTGATCGGCGCGCTGCTGGCGCGCTACCTGTTGACCGAAAACGTCGAACGCAACGACATCCTGGCGGTATTGCAGGCACAGGCCCACGGCGACGCAGCCCGCGAGCTCTCGCTGCTGGACGGTTGTCGCGCGCGCTCCTACTGCACCGCGACCGTACGCTCGAGCGCAGTCAGGCTCAGGCGCCCGGGCGCGGTCAAGATCCTGTCGATCAAATCGCCGACGGCCGGATCGCTGACGGGCGCGACCGGGACCACACGCGTGGCCTGGACGGTGATCGGCCGGCTGCCCGTCGTCCAGTGCGTGGTCGTGCGTCGCAGCGGCGACTTGCTGGGGGGCTTCGACGTGACGCTGCTCGCACTGAGCGCGCCGATAGGCAACGAAGCCAACTGCTGACACGCGACCGGGGATCGCGGCGAACAGAGCCAAGCCGGGGCGCGACTTTTCAGGCGGACGTCCCGCGCAGCGGGGTTGTCGGGCGGCTGAAAACGTCTGCCCCCGCGCTGCTAAAGTCTTCGCCCCGATGGCCGATGCCACCACCAAGCTCGACGTCTGTAGCCGCGCAGCCGGAGGCTCGCGCGCGGCTCGACGCCTGCGCCGCTCCGGGCGCGTGCCGGGAGTCGTGTACGGCGGTGGCGGAGAGTCGGTGAGCTTCGACGCGGACGCGCGCGAGCTGCGCCTCGCGCTCGCCAGATCGGGCGCCGTCCTGGACCTGAGCCTCGATGGTGAGAAAGCCACGCCTGTCGTCCTCAAGGAGGCCCAACGCGCCCCGGTGCGCGGTGAGACCGTGCACGTGGACCTGCTGCGAGTGCGGCTGGACGAGGCGATTCAAGCTGTGGTTCCGCTGGAGCTGACCGGCGCGGAAGATGCCCCGGGGGTCAAGGAAGGCGGGGTGCTCGAGCAGATCACGCGCGAGCTGAACGTGCAGGCGCTGCCGACGGCGATCCCCGAGTCGATCGTGCAGGACATCGGCGAGATGCAGATCGGCGAGACGATCGTGCTCACGGCGCTCTCCGCGCCCGAGGGCGTCACGCTGCTGGACGATCCCGAGACCGTCCTCGCGACGCTGTCCCCGCCGCGGCTGCAAACCGAGGAGGAGGAGATCGAGGCCGAGACCGAGCTTGTGGGCGAGGGTGAGGCCGAGGAGCAGGGCGAGGCGGCCGAGGGCGCCGGCTCCGAGGGCGCCTCGGACGGGGAGTAGCGTCACTCTGCGGCTGTTTCGTCGCGGTGGCGGAGCTGACGGCGACGCGGGGTCGCGCTGCGACTGGCTGATCGTCGGGCTGGGCAACCCCGGACGCGAGCACGCGGACACCCGCCACAACGTCGGCTTCATGGTCGCCGACGCGCTTGCGCAGCGCTGGGGGCTGGGCCGCCCGGTTGAGCGTTATCGCGGGCGCATCGCCGAGGGCCGCGCCGGGGACGGCGCGGGTCCTGCGCTCGGGGGTTCCACCGCTGAGGGGCTCGATCCGCCTGCGCGCCCGCGCGTGGCCGTGTTGTGGCCGCTGACATACATGAACGACGCGGGCCGCTCCGTCGGCCCGGCGCGGGGTGCGCTCAAGCTCCCGCTCGATCGGGTGCTGGTGGTGCATGACGAGATCGACATCCCGTTCGGTGAGGTACGGGCTCGCCTGGGCGGTGGACTGGCGGGGCACAACGGCCTGAAGTCACTCAGGCGCGAGCTGGGCGGCCCGGAGTTCATGCGCGTGCGCGTCGGCATCGGGCGTCCCGCCTCCAGCGATCCGGAGATCGTCTCCTCCTACGTGCTCGGGCGCTTTCGCGAGGACCCCGCCCAGGTGCGCGATCTCGTCGAGCGCGCGGCCGATCGGGTGCAGAGCCTCGTGCTCGGCCAGGAATCTGTGTAAATGGCGCTGCGCTCGCTGCTCGGGCTGATCGAGGACGACCCCGCCGCGACCGCGCTCGCCCACGAGGGCGGGCACGCGTTCGTGTCGGCGTCGCTGCGCCCGTACCTGATCGCCGCCCTGTCCGATCGCGATCCCGTCGCCCAGGCCCGTCCGACGCTGGTCGTCGTCGGCGACGACCGCGCCGCGCGCGATCTGGCGGCCGACCTGCGCGCGTGGCTGGAGCCCCGGCGGGTGCGTTACTACCCATCTCGTGGCGTCGCATACGAGTCCCATCTGGCGCCGCCGCCGCACCTCGTGGGTCTGCGCGTCGCGGCCCTGGACGCGCTGCTCACCGCGCCCGCATCGGACGAGGAGCCGCCGGTGGTGGTCGTCAGCGCCGTCGCGCTGTCGGAGAAGGTTCCCGATCCGGCGCTGCGGCCGCGCTCGTTCACCCTGCGCGTGGGCGAGCTGCTCGATCTCGAGGAGTGCGCGGCCGAGCTTGTCGCGGCTGGGTACGAGCGCGTCGATCAGGTGGGAGAGCGCGGGCAGTTCGCGTTGCGCGGGGGGCTCCTCGACGTATTCCCGGCCACCGAGGATCGGGCGGTGCGGGTGGATATGTTCGACGTCGAGATCGAGTCGCTGCGCTGGTTCTCCACGTTCACCCAGCGCTCCCTCGGCGATGTCTCGGAGGTGGAGGTCGCGCCCGCGGCGGAGCTCACGATCGAGCACCGCGAGCTGGCGGAGATGGCGGCCTCCGAAGACCAGTCAGATCGCCCGGACGTCGCCGAGCTGTTGCCCGTCGAGCGGTTCGGCGCCCTGCTGGACCTGCTCGACGCCGGCACCGAGCTCGTCGTGGCCGCGGAGGAGGAGCTGAAGCCCGCGCTCTCAGACCATTGGACCGACGTGTGCGCCGCGTTCGCCGACGCGGATGCGCATCACCTGTACGTGAGCCCCAGGGACATCGAATCTGCGCTTGCCGGGCGGGCGCGTATCTGGCTGTCGTCGATCTCCGGCGAGCAGCCGCTGCAGCTGCGCGCCCAAGCCGCCGACACCGCCGCGCGCTCGTTGGCCGAGGCCGAGCCCGAGCTCGAGAGGCTGGTGCGCTCGGGCTATCGCACGGTCGTGGCGTTCCCTCGCCGTGGCGAGGGTGAGCGGGCGGCCTACAACCTCGGGCGGATGCAGGCTACCTGGCTGGGCGAGGACGTGGACGTTTCTCGCCAGGTGCTCGAGCCGTCGTTGCGGTTCGCCGCGGCGTCGCTGCGCGAGGGCTTCGTTGCACCCCAGCTGAAGCTCGCGATCTTCCCCGAGCACCGTCTCCTGCGCCGCCGTCGTCCCGAGCGCCCGGGGGCGATGCCGGGAGCAGCTGGGCGTGGCGCCCCGGGGGGCGTCCGCCGGGGCGCGCTGCGCTCGTTCACGGAGCTGCGTACGGGTGACATCGTCGTGCACGAGGATCACGGCGTCGCGCGGTTCGCCGGTTTCGAGACACGCACGGTCGCGGACGTCACGCGCGACTACCTGTATCTCGAATACCAGGGCGACGATCGCGTGTTCGTGCCGACCGAGCAGCTGGCGAAGATCTCGCGCTACGTCGGCGCCGGCGGCGAGCACCCGCCGCTGTCGAAGCTCGGCGGCACGCGCTGGGAGACGATGAAGGCGCGCGCGCGCCGCGCGGC
>Ga0210408_10001087_pt1 | contig 29815 bp, 25 predicted proteins | sample IncBWH4MmetaG_FD_155471 | JGI IMG/M metagenome (GOLD analysis project Ga0210408, IMG submission 155471) | Forest soil microbial communities from Barre Woods Harvard Forest LTER site, Petersham, Massachusetts, United States - Inc-BW-H-4-M | ecosystem: Environmental > Terrestrial > Soil >... | reverse complement strand
GCTGCGCGTGCGCCGCGTCGTCCGTCGTCAATTCCAGGAAGATGTCTTCCAGGCTCATGCCCACGCCCCGCAGTTCGGTCAGCGGCCATCCTTGCTGCACCACTTTCGCAGCCACGGCGCTGCGCACGTCCTGGCCTTCCGCGGCTTCCACCGTCACTGTCACTCGGCCGCCCGCGCTGGCAGATTCCACCTGCACGCGGGTCACTCCGGAAACCTGCGCCAACGCACCTTTCAGCTGTTGCTCGGGCGCCAGCACTTCCAGCCGCACTTTCTGCCCGCCTTTCAATTGCGAGGTCAAATTCTGCGGCGTATCCACTGCCGCGATTTTCCCTTTGTTGATGATCACCACGCGATCGCAGGTCATGCTCACTTCTGGAAGGATGTGCGTGGAAAGGATGATGGTGTGGCTGCCGGCCAGACCCTTGATCAAGTGGCGCACCTCGATAATCTGTTTCGGGTCCAGTCCCACAGTCGGCTCATCCAGGATAATCACGTCCGGGTCGTGCACCAGCGCCTGTGCCAGCCCCACGCGCTGCTTGTATCCCCGCGACAACCGCTTGATCAGCTCGTTGCGTTTGTCGGTCAGGTTCGTTTTCTCGAGCGACTCGTCTACGCGCTGGGCGCGCTTTTCCGCCGGCACGTTCTTGATGCGCGCCACGAAATCCAGGTAGCCAGCCACGCTCATGTCCAGGTACAGCGGCGGATTCTCCGGCAGGTAGCCGATGTGGCGGCGCACTTCGAGCGAGTCGTTGAACACGTCGAACCCCGAAATTTTTGCCGTCCCCGATGTGGCCGGCATGAAGCCGGTCAGAATGCGCATCGTGGTTGTCTTGCCCGCGCCGTTGGGGCCCAGGAAACCCAGAATTTCGCCCTTGTTCACCGTGAACGAAACGTGGTCCACCGCCGTTACCGGCCCATACGTCTTCGTCAGTTCCTGTACTTCGATCAATGCTCTCCTCCAAAGTTAGGGGGACCCGCAGGACTGCCGGACCGTACCGAGCGCACCTTTATATCAAAAACGGCGGAAAACTGAAAACGGCCCGCTTGTACGGAAACTGCAATGCTCCACTAAGTGCTGATGCACCGATTCTTCCCGCGCGTTGCCGGTCGCGCTCATCGTCCGGCATTGACACCTGCCAGCTTCCGGCATAACGTCAGCCGCCGTCAACCGCATGACGCAGAAATCGCACCAGCGCCGCATTCTGATCGCATTTCTGGCCGCAGCCTTTCTTGCCGCCGTACTCACGTTGATCAGCCATTCCACTGGCGCTGCAATTTCTCCCGCCGCACTCGCCATTGTGCGTTGGCTGGCCATCCTTATCCTGGCTATCTATGCGCTGGAGCGGCGCTCGCTCACTGCCTGGATTTTCGTCGGCATGGTCGCCGGCGCCGAGCTCGGCCACGACGCCCCGTCGACTGCCGTTCAGTTTCAGGTGCTTGGCGCCATTTTCCTTCGTCTCATCAAGCTCATCATCGCCCCGCTGCTGTTCGGCACGCTGGTCGTAGGGATCGCCGGGCACGCCGACCTGAAAAAAGTGGGACGCATGGGCATCAAGGCCATCGTCTACTTCGAAATCGTCTCCACCATCGCCATCCTAATCGGTCTCGCGGCCATCAACATCAGCCGCGCGGGAGTCGGCATTCAATTGCCGGCCGTTGCCGAAGAATTGAAAGGCGTGGTTCCGCACTCCGCGAGCGAGCTCATCCTCAATGTATTCCCTGAAAACATCGCCAAAGCCGTGGCCGAAGGGCAGGTCCTGCAGGTCGTCGTGTTCAGTTTGTTGTTTGGATTGGCGCTGGCCATGGTTCCCGAAGCCAAGCGCCGCCCCATGCTGGCCTTCGCCGAAAGCCTCACGGAAGTGATGTTCAAGCTCACCAATCTGGTCATGCTCGCCGCTCCCATTGGAGTTTTCGGCGCCATCGCTTACGCCATTGGACATATGGGCCTGGGCATTCTGCTGCCGCTCGCGAAGCTCCTGGCCACCATGTACGTTGCGCTGATCGTCTTCGTGTTCGGGGTCCTGCTGCTTATTGCTCTCATGGCGAAAGTTCCCATTGCGCGCTTCGCGCAATCGGTGGCCGAGCCTGTGGCCATCGCTTTCGCCACGGCCAGCTCGGAAGCTGCGCTGCCTCGCGCCATGGAGAATATGGAATCGCTGGGTGTCCCGCGACCCACCGTCGCCTTCGTTTTGCCCACGGGCTACAGCTTCAATCTCGACGGCTCAAGCCTCTACCAATCTCTCGCGCTCATCTTCATGGCGCAGGCGGCCGGGCTGCACCTTACACTCGGCCAGCAACTGTTCATGATGCTCACGCTGCTGCTGAGCAGCAAAGGGACGGCGGGAGTCGCGCGCGCCTCGCTGGTCATTGTCCTTGCCGCTGCAACGCAATTCCATGTGCCCGTCGAGCCGTTCTTTCTCCTTTTCGGCATTGACCAGCTCATGGACATGCCCCGCACCGCTGTCAACGTTCTGGGGAATTGCCTGGCAACGGTGGTGGTCGCGCGCTGGGAACACGAATTCCCTGCGCCGGGAAAAACGTAGTTTAACGTTTTAGGGTTTGCGCGATTCGATGCAAGAAAAACGCTGCGGCCACAATTGCCGCCACAATCACGACCCAGATTTTTCCATCCCGTCTGGAGCGCTTCTTCAAAGATGCGGCTCCGAACAATTCAAAATGTCACCTTGGCCCCAACTTGCGCCGCGAATGGTATTCCCACGGTCGTCCCCGGCCCGAAGAAATCGCCGAGCCCTCCCGCTGGAACCGCAAGCTGCTTCAAGCTCGTGACCGGCGTGCACGTCGAAGGCGCCGGGCAAATTGCCGTCACATTATTTGGATTGTCCACCGGAAGCGCCCCGACATTCGCCACGTAATTCGCCCCCGGATTGTTGCGGTTGAACAGATTGAAGAACTCGATGAACGGTGTGACCGTCCACCGCTCCTGGAAATGAATCGGGCGGCTCACACGCATGTCCACTTGGATGTACGGAGTCCCACGAAACGCGTCCAGGATGGTCTTCACGCCATTCACCACCACGCGGTCGCTTCCATCCGCGTTGGTGATGGTAAACGGACGCGCGCTCTCAAATTGTGAAAGCGTCGTAATCTCGAATCCGCCCGGGACATGCAGCGTCCCGGCCAGCACGAAGCGGTTTCGCACATCTTCTCCCGACGGCCCGTAATCGCCTTTTGCGAATGCATTCAGCGGATCGCATGCGCCGTTCACGTAGTCGAATAGTTCGCCGAGCACGCAACCCCACGTCTTCGCGCTCGCCAGGGTGTAGTTGGCGATCAGGTTGAACCGCTGCGACACGTTTCCCTGCAAGTGCACCAGCAGCGCGTTGTAGCTCGACCGGTTGTCCGACCGGAACACGCTGATGTTCGGGACGAATGGCTGGTTGGCGGGATCCTGCGCGAACAGGTTCACCCCCGCCATGTAGTCGTACCGGCGGTAGCCGTGATTCCCCTGCTCGTGGTTGTAGTCCGCGCTCAGCATCCACTGCGAATTGAAGGCGTGCTGCACGCTCGCGGTGATGTGAATCGCGTACGGCGTCTTGTAGCTCGGATCAATCAACGAACCGGAACCGCCCGCAGGAATGCAGCCGGGATCCCCCGGCGCTGCGCACGGTTGCCCCCGCAGTTCATTCACCGCCTGGAACGCCTGCACCCACCCGTTCTGTGCCAGGTCGTTGAAGAACAGCCCGAACCCCGCACGAATTACCGTTTTCTGCGATTCTCCGGGTGCGTAGGCCATCCCGATTCGCGGCGCCAACGCGTGCCGGTAATCCTGTGGCGCCTTGCCGACCAACGGAATCTGCAGCGCCCGGAGCGTCAGCAGGGCCGGATTTTCTACTTGGCTTCGTCCAGAGGCGTCGAACAGGCCGAATGTAGTGTCGTACCGCAGCCCGTAGTTCACTGCCAGCTGCCGCGTGGCGCGCCAGGAATCCTGAGCGTACAGCCCCAGCCGCTGCACGTTCTGCGCGAAGCTGCCATTCCCAGCGGGAGTAAATGTTGATTCTGGGCACGCCGCCACCGACGGATCGCACTGCGAAATCGCCGCGAACGCCGGAATATCATTCAGGTAGTCCGTTGGATTCTGCGGAAACGTGTAAAACCTCTCCGCCGTTCCCGTCAGCGCTCCGCTCAGTACCGGCTCGTGAATGAAATTGATTCCAAACGTCGTGGTGTGCCGCCCCGCCGCATGGCTTACGTCGTAGCGAAATTGATATTTCTGCTGGTCGCGGACCACGGGAAAAGCGGTGATCGCGGTCACGAACTGATTGTCGCCATAAGTTTCCAGGCCCGAGACCGTCTGGGTCGTGGAGCTGAACGGAAACGCCAGCGCCAGGCCAAGCCGCGAATTGCGCACCTTGGTGTGGTGAATGCCTCCGGCATCAAAGGTAAACGACCCAACCCACGCGGTGCTGAACGTGAATTGTTCGTTCACCAGCAGGTTCAAATAATTTGAGTGCGTGGTGACACCCGTCGAAGGCAGCGTGCCCTGCTGCACCAGATCATTGTCCGTGATGTAGCTGTCCAGAGCCCCGCGGAAAAACCAGTGCGAGCGCGCCGACTGCGCCCAGTCGAGCCGCGTCGTGCCCAAGTAATCGTTGAACGGAATCGGAACAGTTTGCGGCACGGCAATCGAGGGCACACCCGGAATCAATTCCATTGCGGCGAGTTGCGCGAGCGCGTTGAACTGCGTCTGGCTCGCCGGGCTGTAGGCGATGCCGGCGCGCTCGTGTACGTATTCAAGCGAAGAGAAAAACCACAGCTTCCGTTTCATCACCGGTCCGCCCAGGGTTCCCACATAATTTTGCCGCGAGAAGGGCTGCTTGGGGTCCGGGGCGGGATTCTCGATCGGGAACCGCGCGTTCAATGCATCGGCGCGTTCATAGGAAGCGGCTTCTCCGTGCCAGTTGTCGCCGCCGCGCCGCGTGGTGATCACCACCGAGCCGCCCGTCGTCCGCGACGTGTCGGCATCCATCTGCGCCGTGCGGACGGCAAATTCCTGGATGCTGTCCGGCGAAAAATTCTGGAGAAACCCTCCGATGTAATCGTCCGAGTTGTCTCCGCCATCCACGGAAAGTTCCACGTTCAATCCCGAGCTGCCGCCGAAAGAAACCGCAGTGATGCGCGCCTTGGTGGGATCGGACGGTTCGACGGGCCCTGTCCCCGGCGCCAAGTAGGCGATATTTGCAAAACTGCGCGCCGCCAGCGGAAGGGTTTGCAGATCCTTCAAGTTTACCGTCGCCTGCTCCACGGCGCTCGCCCGTTCAAGCGGCTGCGCGGTGATTGACGACGTCTGGCCGCGCACGTTCACGGTTTGCTGCAGGCTCGCAGGCTTCATCGTGACAACCAGCTCCCGCACACTGCTCACATTAACCGTTACGTGCGCGCTGGCCTCGGTAAATCCAGGGGCGGTCACATGCACGCGATAGTCGCCGGGTGCCAGATTCTCAATCCCGAACTCCCCGCGCTCGTCACTCGCCGTTTCCCGCTCCCCCGGCGTTTCCGCGGCGCGCGCGGTAACTCTTGCCTGCGCCACGCGCCCTCCGCGGACATCCTGCACGATGCCGCGCAGCGCCCCTCGCGGGTTCTGCGCCGGCGCCGCCGGGCACACCAGCATCGCGGCCAGGGCACTGAAGAGCATGCCAATGCGAGGCAACGAGATATGTCTTCTGCGCATCTTCATGGGCTGAATCATGCCGGGCATTATCCCAGACAGTATTTGCTGCCAGCAATCTTCAGACGCGCCGCCAGCCCAACCGGTAGCGCCCGGAGATGTGCGTTGACACTCTCCGCTCGTTTTGTTATTCAATTTGTTTCGCTTTTTGCGCCGTTGGTTCAGTATGGGGTATTCTCACAACCTCAGCCGGGGCGGATCCAAAATAGAAATCTACAGGTGCTATGAACCGACCGAATGACTATGCCTGCCTGGAAGCCATGCCTGTGAATCGCGGCAGGAATAGCCTTCCCTCTAATTTCCACTCTGCTGCCGGCCTCCCCCGCCGGCTCGTCGTGTTCTTCCTCGTTCTGTTTGCCTTTTTCCTGAACAGCTGCGGGGGAGGCAGCAGCACTGGCGGCATCACCATCGAAGTCCAGCCAAATGGCACCATTTCCCTGGATGAAGGCGCACAAGTAATTTTTAATGCCACGCTGGGAGGCGATACCCAAAACAAGGGCCTTACCTGGTCATTCACAGGAACCGGTTGCGCGGGGACCGGCTGCGGCACGCTTTCTTCCACCACCGCGCCCATGATGACTTATACCGCGCCAAGTGGCCTCTCTTCGATTTTGAACGTCAGCCTGAAAGTCGTCGCCAACGGCAATTCCAACGCCACCGCCACCATCACCATCAATGTGGTGCTGCCTCCCAAATTCCAAACGCCCGCGCAGATCCTCCCCAACGGATCAAACGGCGTCACTTATAATGCTCAAATAATTGCCACCGGAGGTGTTGCGCCTCTCTCTTTTTCGTTGGCTTCCGGCAGCATTCCGGATGGGCTGCACCTCAATTCCACCGGCAGCATTGTTGGCCGCCCTACCGGCCTGGGCTCCAATCCGGCGGTACTCACCGTGCAGGTCGTGGATACGCCCACTGCTGGCACTCCTATCGCCGTTGTCTCGCCGCAATTTTCCATCTCCATCAGCCCGGCGCCTACGCTGACGATCACCAGCTCCGGCGCGCTCACTCCCGCAATTCAGAACACCAATTACAGCACTCATATCACTACCTCCGGCGGCGTGCCGCCATTCCGCTGGAGCGTTCCTCCCGGCACTCTTCCCACCGGCCTCACGCTCGACGTGAATTCCGGTGTCATCTCCGGCGTACCGACTGTCGTAGGCACATCTCTTTTCACGCCCACGGTGCAGGACTCCACCCTCCCTATGGCCCAGGTTGTCTCCACGCCGATGCCCCTATCAATCACGGTATCAGCGCCGCCGCCTTTGCAAATCACTACCGCATCCTTGCCCAATGGGCAGACGGCATCTTCCTACACCGCCTCGGTCACCGTCACCGGCGGTGTTGCGCCTTATACCTGGAGCGTGATTACCGGCCAGCTTCCGTCCGGCCTGGTCTTGAACGGCTCTACCGGCCAAATCAGCGGGACTCCCGTTCTGGCGAGCACCTCCATGTTCACGATCCAAGTCACGGACTCAGAGATCGGCGTGCCGCAAATTCAATCGAAGACGTACTCCGTTATCATCGGTCAGGGCGCAAACTCTGATGGTTTGCTCAAGGGCTCCTACTCCTTCCTCTTCCAGGGCTACGATTCGCAAGGGCCGGTCATTGCCACCGGCACCATCCTCGCCAACGGCACCGGCGCTCTCAGCGGCAGGGAGGACTTGAACCGCAAGCCCGGCGTCAATTCCGTGATCAACTCAAATGCCACCCTCACCGGCACCTATACCCTGGGCACCGACGGCCGCGGCACCATGACCATCACTTCGACCAACAACCTGCTGCAAGTCCTGGTCTCTGAATATCAGCTGGTGCTCGATTCCGAAGGCAATGCGCGCTTCTTTGAAAACGACGCCAACAATTTGACTCCACCGATGCCCGCCATCCACGGTTCAGGCATCCTCAAACTCCAGTCCGGTTCGAATTTCGCCGCCGCTAATTTCAGCGGCAACTACGCCTTCTCATTCACCGGCCGCGATTTTAGCGGCACACCTTCCGCTCTCGTCGGCTTCATTCACGCCGACGGCAATCAGACCCTGTCGCCGGGCCTGGTGGACGTCAACGACGCGGCCGCCTACAGTCCCGGGGTTCCGCTCTCCGGCAATTTTTCTATCTCCGGCACAACCGGCCGCGGTCAAGCCAATCTGGTCTTTGCCGTCCCTGGCAGCGCCCAATCCACGCTGGGGTATGTCTTCTACTTCGTTTCGCCGACGGATCTATTCTTCATCACCTCGGACATCACCGATTCCACTCATCCGCTTCTTGCCGGCGAATTGGTGGCTCAAAATCCCGCAACAAAATTCAATCAAACGGCGCTTTCCGGCCCCAGCATTGCCAGTGGCACGGGCCTGAACGCAAATGCCAGCGCCTTTGTCGGCCGCCTATTGACCGCCGACCCAGCTTGCGCCGGCGCTTTCAGCATTTCTTTGAACATGAACCAGAACGACGGCGGCGCCATCACCGCACCGGCCGCCTCCTGCGGCAGCTATTCGGTCGATTCGAATGGCCGCGTGACATTCACGAATCTTGGCTCGCGCTTCTCCGCCGCTTATCTGACCGACCAGAACACCGCCTTCCTGATTGGCGGCGACCCTGCCGCGACCACCGGCCTTATCGAGCCGCAAACCGGCGCTCCCTTTGCGCTTAACTCCGTTCAGGGCGGCTACACTCTTAGCGCCCCGTTTGCCTCAGAAATCAATGTGAAGAGCCTGATTGGCCAACTTTCTTGTTTGACCGGCAACGGCCTCTTGCCCGGGACTGTTGACGAAGTGGACGGCAACGGCACTCCACACACTACTTCCACCGCCAATCTGACCTTTACGCTCACCGACGCGCCTCGCGGCCGTGGCATTCTAAGCACCAACACGGCACTGCTTCCCGCTACTCTCGCTTTCTACATCGTCTCGGCGTCAAAAGTCCGCCTCATCTCCACCGATCCGGCCGATCAACACCCTGAAGTCATTTTCCTCGACCACTAAACTTCATCGGCGCAAATCTAGCTCACTGCGCCCGACACTCCGTGGTAGAGTACGCCCACGCCAAGCTAGTTCTGCGGTCCCTCAGACTCACTTCCGGCGATGGAGGACGACATGCTGTCCGATTCCCAATTTGCTTCCTGGATGGTGTCCCGCCGCGCCAAAGCTGTGGCCATCTTTGCTGCTCTGCTCTTCACCGTGCACGTCGGTTTGGTTGAGGCTCTCCATTCCATGAAAATCAGCGAGACCACCACGCTGCTGGACGATTTCGTGTTTGCCGCTTTCGGCGCCGCCGCGTTGTGGTTCTTCCTCAAATTGCATGCCGAGCGCCAGGAATTCGCCCATGCCCGCGAACGGCTCATCGCCGCCGCCCAGGTGAATCACCGCATCCGCCGCGCTCTCTCCGTCGTCGTAAGTTCCGTCGTGATCCAGAATGAAGACGACCGGCTCCGCCTGGTGGACGAAGCCATCGAGCACATTGATGAAGTTTTATTGGATATGGCTCCGTCGCCGGGTGACCGCGACGCCTTGCGTGGGTTTGTCGAACGGACGCGCTAGCTTCTCTTTTCCGCGTCCTTCTCTTTCAAGTCCAGCGCCGCGGAATTGATGCAGAACCGCAGCCCGGTCGGTTGCGGTCCGTCCTCGAACACGTGCCCCAGGTGCGCGTCGCACCGGCTGCACATCACTTCCGTCCGCCTCATCCCGTGCGACGTGTCGTGTTCCATCTCCACATTCTCCGCCGCAATCGGTTGATAAAAACTCGGCCATCCCGACCCGGAATGATATTTCGCCTCCGAGCCGAACAGCGGCTGCCCGCAGCACACGCACACGTAGGTCCCGGGCGTTTCCGTTTCCTCATACTCCCCGCTGAAGGGCGGCTCCGTCCCCTTTTTCCGCGTCACGTAGTACTGCTCTTCGGTCAGCTTCTGCCGCCACTCCCCATCCGCCTTCTTAATTTTTTCGCTCATTTTCCTCGCGCCTCCCAGTCTATTGGATGCACAAGAAACGAAAAGATACCAATCCTCCCGCCGCGAAATTATCCGCGGGCCTCACTGCCCCTGGAACGGCACCGACGCCAGCAACGCGCTCGCCCCATTCCATAGAATCTGCACCCCGATGCACACCAGCAGAAACGACGAAAGCTTCAAAATCACGTTCATGCCCGTCGGCCCCACCAGCCGCGCCAGCTTTTCCGCATACCCGTAGCAAAGAAACACGCTCAACGCCAGCAGCAGTGATCCGATCAGCGCCGGAATCACCGCCAGCAAATCTAAGCCGTGGTGCCGGTGCGCATTGGCCCCCAGTGTTATAGCCACGGAGATGGAGCCCGGCCCAACCGTCAGCGGCATGGTCAGCGGATAGAACGCCATCTCCAGAACTTCCCGCCCCTGCATGTTGCTCTGCGGCGCCTCCTTCGGTTCATCCTCCTGCTTGCGGTTGAGCATCACCCATCCCGTCGAAATCACCACCAGCCCGCCGCCCACCTGCACCACCGGCAGCGAGATCCCGAAAAACCCCAGGATGTGCGTGCCCACCAGAAACGACACAGCCAGCAGCATGAAACTGTTCACCGTCACTTTCCAGGCCAGCAGCCTTCTGGTGTCCGACGTCGCCTCCGGTGTTAGCGCCAGGAACAGCGGCGTGCTCCCCAGCGGATTCACAATCGGCAGCAGCGCCGTAATGAACAATATGGTGTTTTTCACCGCCTCCATCATGCCAACCACCTCCCGCGCCGCGAGTATATCCATTCAGCCCTTATCAGGGTTAGTCAGGCGATTCAAAAACTGTACTTCCGTACTCTTGAACCCGACGCTTGTATGTGCCACGGTAGAAGTGGGGAAATTTCTGATGACCGAAGTCGAATCAACTTCCGCTCTGCAGGCCCTTCGGACGCCATACCCGAGGCGCCCATTCTGACGGCAGGGCGCCCCCCTAGCCGCCAAGCCTCCCTCCTCCCCAATTTCTACTCGCAACATCCCGAAATTAGAATTCCCGCCAAGCTCAGGAAAACAAATGGCTTAACTTTTTCTAATCGCAACACTTCGGCATATTTGCGCTCTGCAACCCCTCACTTCTTGAGCGCTCTCACATCCTCGGCCTTGCGCAGCTCCGGAAACAGCCGAGCCCACAACCCCGCTACTGCGATCGCTCCCGCTCCACCCAGGACCACGGCCGGCACGGTCCCAAGCCACGCTGCAGTCACCCCCGACTCAAATCCACCCAACTGGTTTGAAGCCCCAATGAAAATCATGTCCACGGCATTCACCCGCCCCCGCATTTCATCCGGCGTGCCCAGTTGCACGAATGTCGCGCGAATGATGATGCTCACGGTGTCCGCCACCCCCACCAGCATCAGCGCCACTAACGACAGCCACAGACTTCGCGATACTCCGAACAGGATGGTAAACGCCCCGAATGCCGCGACGCACCACAGCAGCGTCGCTCCAATCCTGCCCTTCAGCGGGCGGTGCGCTAGTGATAGCGCCATGATGGTAGCCCCCACCCCGGGCGCGCACCGCAGCAGGCCCAATCCCCATGGCCCGGTCTTCAAGATGTCCTGCGCGTACGCCGGCAGCAGAAACACCGCCCCGCCCAGTAACACCGCGAACAGATCCAGAGAGATGGATCCCAGCACGAGTTTTTGCCGCCAGATGTACCGCAATCCCGCCAGGACGGTTTGCAAATTGGTTTCCTCGCGCCGCCGGCCCTGCTCTTCGGTATGGATGCGCAAAGAAACCCCCACCGCCAGCAGCGCCGAAGCTATGGCAAACGCGTACACTGCCACCGGCCCTTGCGCCACCGTGTACACCACCCCGCCCAGCGCCGGCCCCAGAATCGTCGCCGATTGGAACACGGTCGTGTTCCAAGCCACTGCATTTGGAAAATGTTCGTTGGGTACTAACTGCGGCAGGATGGCCCGCGTCACCGGACCCGAAAACGAGCGCACCACGCCGATCAGCACCAGCACCGCGTATATGGGATACACCGAGTGCAAGCCACGCATCTCCTGCAACAACAGCAGCGCAAAACACGTCGCAAAACCAGCATTGCAGGCAATCAGCAGCTTCCGCCGGTCCAGCCGGTCCGCCGCGTGCCCGGACACCAGGAACAGCAAAATCCCTGGCAAAAATTGCGCCAGCCCCACCAAACCGAGATCGAGGGGCCGCTTTGTGATTTCAAAGATGCGCCAGCCCACGGCCACCGACTGCATTTCGCTTCCGATGACCACCGAGAACCGCGCCAATTGCAGTAGCACAAAATTCGGATGCGTGAACGCGACTCGTCCCGCGAGATTCGAATTCCCAGCGTCGGCCATGGCGCACTACTCTGCCACATCTTTTCCGTTTCACGCGAACCGCCGCGTCGTGCGCATCTTTAAAATCACCCGCTCGGTCTTGCCGGCCACACTGCTCCGCAAGGTTTCGCCGCCGCCACTCCGATTTTCAGCTATCTTTCAGGTGGGCAATCCACACTTTCGAGGGGCCTGCATGCGAGTTCTCATCGTCGAAGACGACCGCAATATGGCCGGACTCCTGCAAAAGGGGCTAGAAGAAGAGAATCACATGGTCAGCGTCGCTGCAGAAGGCCGCACCGGTCTCGAACTCGCCGAATCCTACCAGTTCGACGTGATCGTCCTCGACTGGATGCTTCCGGGCATGGACGGCCTGGAAGTGGCGCGCCGCCTGCGCAAGGCCGGCAAAACCACTCCCATCCTCATGCTCACGGCGCGCGATGCGGTTCCCGACATTGTCAAAGGTCTCGACGCCGGCGCGGACGACTACCTCACCAAACCCTTCTCCTTCGCCGAATTTCTTGCCCGCCTCCGCGCCCTGGGCCGCCGGCCTGCTCCCGCCGCCGCAGGGACGCGCCTCGAAGTCGCCGACCTCAGCCTCGACCCCTCCACTCGCCAGGTCTTCCGCGGCCGCGATGAAATTCATCTCACCCCAACCGAATATCGCCTGCTCGAATTCCTGATGCGCCGCTCCGGCCGCGTCGCCTCGCGCCGCGCCATCGTTGAAGCCGTCTGGGGCCTGGAAGCCGATATCGAAGAAAACACTCTCGACGCTTTCGTCCGCCTCCTTCGCGCCAAAGTGGACGATGGCCGCAAACAAAAGCTTCTGCACACGGCGCGTGGGTTCGGTTATTCCGTGAAACAGGAAGCGGAGAAATGAAGCCGCTCCCGATCCGCGTCCGCCTCACTCTGTGGTTTTCGCTGATCCTCGCCCTCTCGCTCTCCCTCTTCGGCGCCGGCGCCTACTTCGCCATGCGTCACAGCATCTACTCCACTCTTGACTCCGAGCTTCGCCAGCGCATCGAAGGCGTCCGTGGCATCATCTCGGAAGACGCACCGAACGGATTCACCGCCCTTCAGGACGAATTCCGCGAATTTTCCGCCGGCCAGGGTGAACGCAGCCGTCTGCGCGTCGTCAGCGCCTCCGGCGAAGTTCTATTTTCTTCGCTCTCGATGGATTCCCTCGCATCGCGCAGGTCCGAAGAAAAAAAATCATCTGCGTTCAATGCCAAAATTTCCGGTGAGCGTTTCCGTGTTCTTCATGGAGTCATTGACGCTGCCGGCGCTCGCTACGACGTTACCGTAGCCACCTCCACCAAAGAACTTGGAGACGCACTTGAAGAGTTCCGCCAGGTCCTCTACGTCGCTGTCCCCGCGTTCCTACTTCTCGCCGCTGCAGGGGGCTACCTGATGGGCCGCCGCGCTCTTGCTCCCGTGGACGAAATCACACAGACGGCCCGCAGCATTGGCGCCCAGAATCTCGCCCTGCGCCTGCAAGTCCATCGTACCGGCGACGAGTTGGAACGCCTCGCCACCACGCTCAACGAGATGCTCGCCCGCCTCGACGCCGGGTTCCAGCGCGTCACCCAATTCACCGCCGACGCCTCTCACGAGCTCCGTACTCCCGTCTCGGTCATGCGCACTGCAGCCGAGTTGGCCCTTCGCAAGCCGCGCTCGGAATCCGAGTACCGTGAAACCCTTGCGCAAATTCAGCGCGAAACAGAAACGGTGTCGCGGCTGATCGATCAGCTGCTTTTGCTCGCCCGCGCCGACTCTGGTGCATCCACTCTGCCAATGTCGCGCACCAACCTCAGTCAAGTCCTGGAAAAATCCTGGCAACAGGCTGCCGTTCTCGCCGAAGCGAGACATTTGAACTCCACTTATGAGCTACCGTCCGCCCCTCTATGGGTCCGCGGTGATCCCGCTTCACTTGAGCGCCTCTTCCTCATCCTTCTGGACAACGCCGTCAAATACACTCCCGAGGATGGCCATATTGAGCTCCGCGTCACAACCGACAATGGAGCCGCCGTCGCCGAAGTCCGCGACACGGGCATTGGCATCGCACAAGAAGACATCCCCCATGTCTTCGAGCGCTTCTATCGTGCCGATCGCGCGCGCTCGCGCGATACCGGCGGCGCCGGCCTCGGCCTGGCTATTGGTCGCTGGATTGCCCAGGCCCATGGCGCCGAAATTCACGTGTCAAGTGAACCGGCTAAAGGCTCAACCTTCGCCGTTCGCCTCCCTCTTTCAAATGACTAAACATGCGGCCAATGAAGGGCGCTTGTTGCGAGAGAAAGTTGTTCTCTCTCGAAAATTTTCATTTGATTTTCAGCTTGGTCTCCTACGCTTCTAATTCCGCCCCAAGGAGGAAAGCAACGTGAACCGGCGGCTCGCCACCTTCATCATTTTCGCCGCTCTCGCAGGCCCGCACTCGGCGCGCGCGCAGCAGCCGCAGCCTCTCACTCTCGCCCAGGCACTCGACCGCGCCGAAAAACAGAATCTCGACCTCCAGGCCGCCCGCGCTCAACGAGCCGTCGCCGCCGCGGGCATCCGCGTCGCCGGCCAGCATCCCAACCCCACCGCTTTTGTCAGCGTCCTTCGTGACACGCCGCACGAGAGCCTCTTCTTCGACCAGCCTCTCGAAGTCGGCGGCCGTCGTGGCAAGCGCATCGAGCTCGCCAAAGAGGAAGCTGCGCTCACCGAAGCGGACATTACTTCCGCCGCGCGCCAGCTTCGCCGCTCGGTTCGCGCCGCCTACTTCAATCTCGCATTTGCACGGCGTGTCACCGCCGAGAAATCCGGCAGCGCCAAGCTGGCCTCCCGCCTCCGCGAAATCGCCCAGGCGCGTTTCGACTCCGGCGACATTCCCCAACTCGAAGTCACACAGGCCGAGCTTGAACTCGCGCGCGCCAATGCTGACTCGCAAGTCGCCCACCGCCAGGAGGACATCGCCCAAAGCCAGTTGAACGTCTTGCTCAACGCTCCTCCGGCCACGGCTTGGGAGCTCCTCACAGGCCTCGACGACGTTCCCCAGCAGCTCAGCCTCGAGCAGTTGGCCGAAAAAGCGGCCAGGTCAAATTCTGAAATCGCGCGCCTGCTCGGGGAACAAAAAGTGGAAATGAGCCGCACCGGTCTCTTCAAAGCCGAACGCATCCCGAATCTCGGGTTGGAGTTCGGCGCGGACTTCAACTCCCCCGGCCCAGGTGGATTCAAGGCTGGCGGCCGCGGACAGCTCTCCGTCGAGCTACCTCTTTGGAACAGAAATCAGGGAGAGATTGCGCAATCTTCCGCCACTCTTCGCGCGCTCGAGCAGGAAACCCAAGCCAAACGCCGCGCCATTGCCGGGCAGATTGAAAGCGCCTATTACGAGCTCAACGCCCGCCAGGCCGAAGTTGCTCTCTACAGCCAGACCCTCGTGCCCTCCACGCGCCAGCTTGAATCTCTGGCGGAGGAAAGTTACAAATCCGGAAAAGCCAACATCCTGACCGTGCTGGGCGTCCAGCGCGATGTCACCCTGGTCGAATCCGAATACCTCAATAGCCTGCTCGCCATGCAGACTTCGCTGGCCGAGCTGGAAGAAATCGTGGGGTCGCCGCTGGATTGACCGGCTACTGAGACTATGAACAGGAATCTCGCTCTGCTTGTGAATGCTCTGGCACTGGCCGCCGTTCTCGCCGGGTGCTCGCACCAATCTGCATCCGATGAGGGCGAAAGTGGCGCAACCGCGGCAAACGCCGAAGTCACGCTCACCAAAGTCACGCGCGCCGACATCCGCGAAACGGTGGCCATCAGCGGGACCGTTGCCGCACCTCCGAATCAGGATGTGCGCGTCGGCGCTCTTGTCTCCGGCCGCATCGCCGAAATGAAAGTCGCCGAAGGCGACGCCGTTCAATCCGGCCAGGTCATCGCCCGCCTCGACGCTCACCCGTATCGCGACCAGCTTCTCCAGGCCGAAGCCGCCCGGCAGCAAGCCAGAGCTACGCTTGAGAATGCGCAGCTGGCGCGCAAACGCAATGAAGATCTCTTTCTGCGCGGCATCGCCGCTCGCAAGGATTTCGAAGACGCCCGCACCCAGGAAAGTGTCGCCGCCGCCACGCTTGGCCAGGCCGAAGCCGCAGCCCAGGTCGCTCATCTTCAGCTCGCGAGAACGGAAATTCATTCCCCGCTCACTGGCCGCGTCTCCAAGCGTTTCGTTAGCGTTGGCGAACAAGTGGACGGAAACGCCGCGCAGCCCATCGCCGAAGTCGCAAATCTCTCCGAGGCCGAATTGCTCGGCAATCTGCCGGCCGCCTACCTCTCGAAATTGCACGTGGGAGAAACGCTCGAGATCGCGAGCGACGCTCTGCCGGAAAAATCACTCAGCGGCAAAATAGTCGCCATCTCCCCGGCCGTCGATCCCGCCACCAATCTCGGCCTGGTCCGCATCCGCATCGCAAATTCAGCCGGCGCTTTGCGCCTGGGCATGTACCTCACCGCGGAGATCGCCGTCGCTGACCACAAAAACGCGATGACGACTCCGCGGGAGGCAATCTACCGCGATGAAAAAGGCCAGGCCCACGTGTATCGCGTGGAAAAAGACAAAGCCACTGCCATTGATGTCACCCTCGGGATCCTGAACAAGGACCGCGTGGAGATTCTGTCCGGCGTGGCTGAAGGCGACACCATCATTCTTACCGGCGGTTACGGCCTGCCGGACACGGCGAAGGTTCATATCCAAAAATGAACATCGTCGCTTTCTGCCGCCGCAATCATTACGCGCTCTATCTCCTCACCGCGTTCCTCACCGTCGCGGGCATCGTCGCCGTTTTCATGCTTCCCAGCAACATCTATCCCGAACTGAATTTTCCGCGCATTGTCATCCTCGCTCATTCGGGCGAGCTGGCTCCGGAGGCTATGCTCCTCACCGTTACGCGCCCGCTCGAGGAATCCGCCAGCACCGTCCAAGGGTTCCTCCGTGTCCGCTCGAAAACCATTCGCGGTAACTCTGAAATTTCCGTCCTCTTCACACCCGATATGGATATGCAGTACGCGCTGCAGCTGGTTCAGGCGCGTGTCAACGAGGCGCGCGGCTCTCTTCCGCCCGACACGGAAACACCAGTCGAACGCATCTCTCCCGCCGTCTTCCCGGTCTTGAGCCTCATCCTCAACGGCAATGTCCCCGACGCCGATCTCCGCGACGACGCTTTCTATATTCTTCGTCCGCTCTTCAGCCGCGTCTCCGGCGTCGGCCTCATTCAGGTGCAGGCCACCGATGTGCGCGAAGTGTCCGTTATCGTGGACCCGCAAAAAATGCTCGCCCACCGCCTATCTCTTGTAGATATTTCTGCGGAGCTTAAAGCCACCAATCAGGTCAATTCCGTCGGCCGCCTCTCGAAGGACTACTCACAATACCTGGTCCTCACCACCAGCCAGTTCCTGACGTTCGACGATGTCCGCAACGCCGTTGTTGCCGTCGAAGGCGGCTCGCCGATTCGCGTCCGCGATCTCGCGGAGGTGCGCGACGGAGTCGAGGACCGCCGCACCCTCATCACCGGAAACGGCCGCCCCGCCGCGCTCATCAACATCTCCCGCCAGATTGGAGGCAACATCCTCCAGCTCGGCGCCGATATCAAATCTCAAATGCATGATCTCGGCTCTGCCATTCCCAAGACACTGCACATTTCCGTGGTGTACGACCTGGCCGAATTTGTCAGCGAATCCATTGGCAGCGTTCGCGATGCTATTCTCATCGGCGCCATTCTCGCTGTACTCATTCTTTTCGCATTCCTTCGCGACGTGCCCACAACGCTTGTCGCCGCTGTTTCTCTGCCTCTCTCCATCATCGGTACATTCTTTTTTGTCAGAATTTTCGGCGGCACACTCAATCTGATGTCCCTCGGCGGCCTGGCCATCGCCGTTGGTCTCATCATTGACGACGCCGTTGTGATCATCGAAAACATCTACCGCCACCTCGGCCTTGGCGAGCCACCTCAACAAGCCGCTGATGCCGGCACGCGGGAATTGCTCGGCGCCGTGGTTGGCTCTACGGCCACCACCCTCGTTGTGTTTCTCCCGCTCAGTCTGCTGAAAGGCTTCGTCGGCGACTTCTTCACCGCCCTCTGCCAGACACTCAGCATCTCCATCCTTCTTTCCCTCATTTACGCCATCACCATCATTCCGCTGCTGTCTCAGCGGTTTCTCTCTTCCGGCACTCACCGTGCGGAATCTGCCCACTTCATCGAGCCGGTCAACCGCGTCTATGAAAAGGCCGTGCGCTGGGCTCTCCGTCACCGCGGCATTGTCGCCACCGCCACCGTCGCTTCGCTGGCGTTCGCTGTCTTTTTCTTCGCCAAGCTCGGCACCAACTTTCTTCCGGAAATGGACGAGGGAGGATTCGTGCTGGATTACCGCACTCCTCCCGGCACCTCGCTCGATGAAACCGATCGCATCCTCGCCGGCGTCGAGAAGCGCATCGCCGCCTTTCCTGAAACCGCTTCCTTCTCCCGCCGCACCGGCGCGGAAATGGGCCTATTCGCCACAGAGCAGAACCGTGGCGACTTCCTTGTGAAGATGAAGCCCATGTGCCGTTGGCCGCGCACCTGGATTGGCTGTCCCGCCTCCGAGCGTCGCCGCTCGACCGACTTGGTAATCGACGATCTCCGCGCCCAGATCAAGGAAAACGTCCCGGCGCTCGACGTCGAGTTCGTGCAGATTCTTCAGGACATGCTCGGCGATCTGCAGGGCTCGCCCGAACCGGTTGAAATCAAGATTTTTGGCAACAACATGCAGGTTCTCGAACAGCTTGCCGGCGAGATTCAACCGCGCCTTGAGAAAATCAAAGGCCTGGTAGATTTTGTGGGCGTTTCAAAGGGCAATCCCGAAATCGTCTTCCACGTCAATCCCGCGCTCGCCGGCCGCGCCGGCCTCACTGTTGACCAGGTCAGCCAGCAGGTCAGGGCCGGCCTGCTCGGCATTTCTGAAACGCAGCTTCGCCAGGCCGACCGCACCATCGGAGTTCGCCTGCGCTTTCCCGACTCTTTTCGTGGAAATCTTGCGTCTGTGCAGCAATTCCCGGTGGTCACGCCCGCCAAGCAGATCGTGCCGCTTTCTGCCGTCGCACAAGTGGAGGAAGTCCAGGGCGAAAATCAGCTGCAGCGCGAAAACCAGCGCCTCATGGTTACGCTCACGGCCCGACTCCAGGGACTCGATCTCGGCAGCGCTATCCGCCAGGTCCGCCAGGTTATCAGCCAGACGAAATTCCCGCTCAACACTTCCTATGAAATCGGCGGGCAGTACGAAAGCGAGCAGGCATTCTTTCAGAATCTGATTTCTGTTCTTGCTCTCGCTCTCGCCGCCGTCTTTGTCGTCCTGGTCGTGCAGTTCCGCTCCTTCGGCCCGGCTCTCATCATTCTCTCCGCTGCGCCGCTCTCCATGCTCGGTGTCTTCGGCATGCTCCTGGTCACCGGAACGCCGCTCAACGCCTCCTCCGGCATGGGCATCATCCTCATGATCGGCCTGGTGGTAAAAAACGGGATTATCCTGTTCGAGTACGTTCAGAAATTGTGGGAGGAGGAAAAGCTTCCTCTCGACGAAGCTCTCATCGCCGCCGGCAAGATCCGTATCCGCCCCATCCTGATGACCACGCTGGCCACGCTATTTGGCCTCCTCCCTCTTGCCCTTGGCCTGGGCGCGGGCGCCGAGCTTCAAAAGCCGCTGGCTCTCGCCGTCATCGGCGGCCTGCTCATCTCTATCTTCATCACCCTCTTGGTCATGCCGGTCCTTTATTCCCTCCTCTCTCGCAAGGTCGCTACTGTTAAGGTTGAATGAGCGATCAACGTCTGCTCGCCGGTGGAACCACACCATTCATCCGCAAATATTCCACTATCTGCCCGTAGTGATCGTAAGCATGCAGCAACGACTCGACCACCAACCCCAGTCGCGTCGCCGTCCCGTGTTGCAGGGGTGAAATCGGATCCGACGGCACCACTTCATTTTGACCGTCTATCGCCTGCATTGCTTTCCGCAAATAGGCGAACGAGCTCTTCACGTACTCCATGATTTCGGGCTTCGTCCGCACATTCTCCGGGCCCATTTCATCCCCCGCGTCGGCTGGCGCCTTTTCCCCCAGCGCCGCCGCACCAAGAATATAATTCGTCGCTGCCAGGTGCTTTAACTGCTGCGCGAATGTCCGCACGCCCTTGAATTCGCCGTCCACTGGCGCGAACGGATACTTATTTGCCGGCATGGCTTCCCCCGCAGAAACAATGTTCTTCTCCACAATGTTGAACAAAATTTCAAGTGCCTGTGCCGATGTGCGCTGCTCCACCGGTTTCGGCGTCTGAGCCCATGTGGCGCTCCCGCATGCGGCCAAAATCGCTCCTGCCACCATCCATATTAATATCTTCATCCTGCTTCTCCTTGTATCCGAATTTCTCGACATTCCATCTGCGTGCCCTATTGAATGTGCAGCTCGTGCCGCATGAAGTCCTTCACGCCCTCCGCTCCTCTCAACCTCAACCACAGCGGCCCGCCCTCTCGCCCCAGCGAAATCTCGAAATCGAAGAAGGGGCAGCACTTTCTTTCCGCCGCCACCCACACCGCCAGATCCGTCACACTCACCCTTTCCACCTGAAGCCGGAATGCGTAGCCGTCCGCCAGCTCTTTTGTCTCCAGTTTCGCGCCGGCGATCGCCTGCGCCAGTTCGTGCTGCCGCACTCGTTCTTCTGGAGTCAAGGCTTTCAAATTGCAGTAGAAGCCTGACGCTTGCTGCGTCACCTGATTCCCAGCCATCACTCGTGGTGCGGGACCCCCTTGCCGCGCATTCATGGCTGCCGCGTTCAACAATCCAATCAGCAGCATCCCTGTCAAAACCATCGGGCCCGTCATTCGTGCAAAATTCACCGCCAATGCGCTCATCTTCGTTCTCCTTTTGTCTTGGCTTCACCACAGGAAAATGCTACAAGTTGAAGTTAACTTTAAGTCAAGGACTATTTGGAGGGATTATGACCATCGGGGAATTGGCCGGCCGCGCCTCCCTGGCGCCTTCGGCTGTTCGTTTCTATGAGAAGGCCGGGGTGCTGAAAGCGCCTCCGCGCCTGAATGGCCGCCGCATCTACGACGAAGGCGCCGCACACCAGCTCACCATCATCTGTTTCGCCAAGGCCACGGGCTTCTCCCTGCCGGAAATCCGTGTGCTCCTCCACGGTTTCCCGCCCAAGACCACCGCCTCCGCCCGCTGGAAGAAAATGGCGCGCACGAAAATCGCGGAATTGGACGTCACGCTCGCCCGCGCACAAGCTATGAAATCGATTCTCGAATCCATGACCTCCTGCCGTTGCCGCACCCTCGAGCAGTGCGCCTCGGGCCTGGCCCGCTCGCAGAGAAACTGGCGCTCGAACACGTCTATTTGACACCGCCAGGATTCGCCCATAAGGTTGCTGCGATTTTTTGCCATCAACCCGTTTGTGAGGCGCGGACACCATGAAGCAGGCTTCGCTCATTTCCCTGGCGCTCCTTGTTCTGGGCGGAGCTATCGGCGCCTGCATGTTCTGGTCCAACAGTTAAGTAGAATCCTGGGAATCCTCGATTCGTAGGTTCGAGGAAAGCGATCGCATCCATCCGCCGGATTCCGGGACCATCGTGTTCACGGGAAGCTCCAGTATCGCGCTGTGGAGTTCTCTCACCACCGACATGAAGCCCCTCGTGGTCCTCAATCGCGGCTTTGGCGGCTCTCAAATCTCCGACGTGAATCGCTACGCCGGGAGAATTGTAATTCCCTACCGCCCGTGCGCAGTAGTCCTGTATGCAGGTGACAATGATCAAACGTCGTCCGTCTTCAAGTCCCCTGAAACCGTCGCGGAGGATTTCCGCAAGTTTGTCACGCTCATTCACTCCCAGATTCCCGACACGTGGATCTACTTCGTTTCCATCAAACCATCTCCCTCGCGCTGGACTATTTGGCCATCCATGCAGCGAGCCAATAAACTGATCGCTGCCTACGCGCGCACACAAGAGCGCGTCGAGTTCATTGATGTGAGCTCCGCCATGCTCACCGAAAACGACAGCCTTCGCCGCGAGTTCTTCTTGCTGGATGACTTGCACCTCAACGCGCAGGGTTAAGCACTGTGGACTTCAATCATCCGGTCAATTCTCCTCAAGAGATTCGGTTAGTTAGTAGCCAGCCGTCATGGCGCTCAAAAAAAATAAAAAAACGGCCGGCAGTGCGAGTGCCGGCCGTTCGACGTGCTACAGCTGGAGGGGAATCTTACCTGTGTCCGCCGTGGAAGCCGTTGCCGCGCGACTGGCCTCCACCATGGAAATCGTTTCCGCCGCGGGACCCGCGTCCATCATGGAAGTCGCGCCCGCCGCGAAAACCGCGATCGCCGCGGAAGTCACGACCACCACGGAAGTCACGATCACCACGGAAGCCGCGTCCCACGAACACCGGCCCGCCGCGGTAGCCATGGAACCACGGACCCGCGCCAATAAAAACTCCGTTCAGAAAATACGCGGGACCGTAGTAGCCATACGGCGCGCAGGCATACGGCTCATATGGATAATATCCATACGCGCAGGCAGGCGGCCCGAATCCGACTCCGATTCCCACTCTCACCTGCGCGTTTGCGGTTCCGGCCGTTGCTGCGGCCATCGCAACCAGAACACCTAATAGAGCGGCGTACTTTAGATATCGCATCTTGGACCTCCCTGCCGGCCTCGCGCTTCCAATTCACCACCGCGCTTCCGGCATCGCTATGCACACTGCAATGGCTGTGCCAAACGCCGCATTCCGAGATATCCAAATAAACCATTTATAATCATGGACTTATGATGGAGTCTTCCGGCGGAGTGAATTCGAACCCTGCGAATTCTGGCTGCAGGCCACCACCTCTGCTGCTTTTCAACCACCCGCCCCGTCGGCCACATTCCAGTAGCGACACCTCACGCGCAACCAACCCGTGTGCTGCGGATATCGCCATCCAAGCGCTCTATTTGTGGTGATGGTTCGCGTACTCAGCGGCGGACTTCAATTCCCTGCTAGCCAGGCAGAGAAACTCTTTGGCTTTAGTCGCGTGTCCACCCTGCTCGTCGCCGTTGGCGCGCTGCGCTTCCTCAATATGCTCGTAGGCGCGGACCATCTCGTGCCGGGCCTTGGCCAGCTCGGGATGCCGGTCGGGGTCAATGTCCGCATCCGGCCGCTGGGCAAATGTGACTCCCATCAACACCAGAAACACCACAACCACACCGGCTAAGTACGCGAGCTTCTGTTTCATGAGGACTCTCCTCAGTGGTTTGAGAAAAACTCCAGCCGTCATACAATACCCGCCTTAGCAAAATCCAATCACTGCACTGTTGTCAAATAAATTCCTCGCGCTTCCGTCCGGCATCCTCACACATTGTCGCATCGCTCCGTGCGAGTGATACCATCGGCTCGTCTCACCCACGAAAGGAGCCTTCCAATGATTCCCGTCTCGTCACCCGCGGCGACGGCCGCATTGGCCGCGATCCTCGCGGCCGCGATCTTCACGCCCGCGCACCCTGCGGCAACCGGCCCCCGAAATTCGGCGGTCACCACCCCAAAACCTCTGATGCTCGAAAAGGAAGAAGGCGAGCGCCGAATTGTCCGCCCGTATCCGGGATACCCGGATGCGAAAGAAACTTTCATTCTGAAGATCGACCCGAAAAATGGCGGCTCTTCGCACCTGGTGTTCTTCACCGCCAGCATTGCCGCGGGAGGAGAAATTGAAGCTCACCGCCATCCCGAGGCTGACGAAATCCTCTACATGCAAAGCGGAACGGCGCGAGTGCATTTGGGGGAGGCGGTGAAGGACATGGACGCCGGCGCCACCATTTTTATTCCCGCGAACATGTGGATTTCGGTCAACAACATTGGCAGCGATGCCGTCAATCTTGCGTGCATTTTCTCGGCGCCGGGGTTCGAAGACCTGATGCGCGCGGTGAGCGTTCGGCAAGGAGAGAAGAACGTGCCGATGAGCGAGGCCGAGAATGCCGACGTCCTTAAAAAACACACACACGCGGTGATCTACAAGACGCCGTGATCCGAAATGGCTAAGGGAAGTGGCGCGCCCGAAGGGACTTGAACCCCTGACCTTGTGCTCCGGAGGCACACGCTCTAATCCAACTGAGCTACGGGCGCGTTGAAGAAGTCCCGCGATCCTTTGCGGGGCGATTTTTGCTGTGCAAGCTAATCTTACCCCGCTTCTCCGCGCCTGGCAAAAACAATCCCGGTCTTTCGCGGTTCCGCCCGCTTCCCCGCCGCGCGAATGGTATAATCCCGCGCCATTTAATTTATGAATGAAATCCTCGCACGATCGGGAAAGATTGCCGCCGCGCCGAGCTTGCGCGTGGTGGCCATCCTTATCCTCGCATTCATTCTTGCCCGCATCCTTAAGTCGCTCACCAACAAACTCATCGCGCTGGCCAAATCGCCGTCGCGATCCGCGCAGATTCGCGAGCAACAGACGCGCACCATGGCCGGCTTGGTTTACAGCACCGGCATTTTCCTCATCCTTGTCGTGGCGGTACTGATGGTCATGCGCGAATTTGGCTTCGACATTTCCCCTGTCGCGGCCGCCGCGGCCGTTGGCAGCGTGGCCCTGGGATTCGGGGCGCAAAGCCTGATCAAGGATCTGATCAACGGTTTCTTCATTGTTTTCGAAGATCAGTACGTCGTCGGTGACCTGATTCAAGTGAATAGCGAAATCGGCCGCGTCGAGTACCTCACTTTGCGCCGGACCGTCCTTCGCAACCCGGCCGGCGCCATGGTCACCATCCCAAATAGCCTGGTGGGCCAGGTGGCCAATCTCAGCCGCGACTGGTCGCAGGTGTTTGTGGACGTTACCATCCCCACGGATGAGCTGGTCGGCCGGGCCCTGGCCACACTCGAAAAACTCTGCGGCGATTTTCGGAACGATCCCGACTGGTCGCCCGCCCTCGTCGACGGCCCGCGCGTCCTGGGTGTAGAATCGCTTTCGCTCGATGGCACGGTCCTGCGCCTGCAAGTCCGCACCGTCCTCAATCGCAAGGACGACGTGGCCCGCGAGCTCCGTCGCAGGATCAAGCTGAGCTTCGAGCAATCGCGCATCCCCCTTAGCCACACGCACAAAGTCCAGCTGCACGGCGATTTGCCGCCACAGCACCAGTAAATTCGGAATTTTCAACCGGAGGAATCCATGGGACAGGTAACACACGATCAGGTGAATTTGATGCTGCGTTTGTACGACATTCGGCGCGAGCCACGCTTGCGGGAAGCGCGCGAATGGTTTTTGAGTCACTTCAACGCCACCAACGCCGAGGAAATGATGAAGCTGGTTCCCTCGGGGAGCCAGGAAAACGCGTTCATGCGCATGGTCATCAGCTACTGGGAAATGGTGGCCAGCATCGTGAACCGCGGCTTGATTGACGAAGAACTGTTCTTCGAAAGCACCGGCGAGCAGTGGGCGGTGTGGGAACGCATGAAGCCGATTATGCCGGCATGGCGCCAGATGTTCAAAAACCCGCTTGTATTCGCGCAGTTGGAGGAACACATTAAGCGTCTGGAAGCCTGGCGCGAACGCAGGGCCCCAGGATCGACCGAAGCCATGCGCCAGTTGATGGCGCAAATGGCTCAGGCCACGAAGTCGCGGACGGCCACCAACTAACGACGATTCTTGAGGTCCGCCCGAGTGTGCTTTGCGCGTCACACCCGGGCGTTTTTCTTTCATTTTTGCTAGGCGCTTCGCCTTCCTTTATGGTAGTTTTTCGCGAGTCCCCCAATCTGATTTTCCCGATGGATTTCCTGGCGCTCGGGATTCTCCGCAACGCGCTCAAGAGAACCGGCCAGCGCCTCCGGGGAGGAACGAAGCCATGATCGTCCGCCGTCCCGTTATTCTGGCAATCGCAATCATTCTCTGCGTCCTTGTGGCCATGCCTGCCGCCGTGGCAGCCCAGACCTCCGAGCCGGCCGGAAAAATCACTCTGGTGCAGCCCATCGTCAACGTCATCCACGGCCCGCAGACGGTTCCTGCCAATTCCAGCCAGCAGGTATTCTGGGGCGACGTGGTCAATACCGGCCACCTGGCTCGCGCCCGTATCGCGCTGACCGACGGCTCGATTCTCAACGTTGGTTCCGACACAAACATGACCGTCGCCAAGCACGACCCCGCCTCGCAGCAAACCGATCTGGATCTGAACTACGGCGCTGTGCGCGCCCGCGCGGTCAAGCTGGTGAAGCCCGACGCGCACTTCCGCGTTCGCACTCCCGTGGGCGTTGCCGGTGTTGTTGGCACAGAAATGATTGTGCTGTTCGAAATCGGCGGCCAGATGCATGTGTTCTGCCTGGAGGGTGCCTGCCAGGTCTGCGACGCGCTGCTGAATTGCGTGATTCTGAAAGGCGGCGAGGTCAGCACGATGCGGAGCAATCAGCCGCCCAGCCAGCCTTCTCCGCCCACGCCCGCGAATTTGACTACGGCCGTGAACGCGGCTGGTGGCGGAACAGGTGCCGCCGGTGGTGCGGCGGGTGGTGCGGCCGGCGGAGCGGCCAGCGGAGGTGCGGCCGGCGCGGGCGCTGGAATTGGCGTAGGAGTGGGCGCCGCCGTAGCCGCCACGGTGGCCACGGTGGTCGTGCGCAGCGTGGCCAAAACCAAGACTTGCCCCACGCCCCCGCCGACGGGTGGCGTAGCGCCTCGTGCCGCCTGCGCCAGCAAGGCCGGCGCCCCGCGGCTCCCGGGGCAAAAACCCTAAGAGAATTCGAAATTTGCAGCAGCCACGCCGAAGAAGCACGTAGGAAGCTGTTCGTCCTGCGCCGCGTTTTCTGACACCGCGCGATTGTGACAATCCTGAAACTGTCACAACCTCCCGGCTTCTCCTTTCTCGCATCCCTTAATCTCCCGTTCCACACCCAAGGAGGTGCGCCATGAAACGATTCACCTTACTTTGTCTGCTCCTCGTCCTTGCATTGCCCGCAGTAGCCGTCGAAAACGAAGAAGTCATGTACGTCGGCGGCACCGTTGCCGCCGTCAAGGAAGGCGCTGTCGGGCGCCTCGACACTACCTCTCCCACCGCGCTGAAATTCGATTCTCCGGGCGGCTCGTTCAAGATTCCCTTCGGGCGATTCGATTCCTACACCTACTCGGAAGAAACCGCCCGTCACCTGGGAGTCCTTCCCGCTGTCGGCGTTGCCATCCTTCGTAAGCGCCAGCACCGCCATTTCTTTCGCATCTCGTTTCACGATGAAAACAGCACGCCCCAGGTTGCGGTATTTGAAGTCTCCAAGCACATGCCGAAAACCGTGATGGCCATTCTTCAGACGCGGGCTCCGAGTGCATGCCGCTCGTCCGCATACAACGGCTGCGGCCAGCAGTGGGCGCTGCGGTAGCGACTGCGTCGGATTGCGCAGGAACATTCGGCTCATTGCGCCGCCTTCGGCCACGGTGGCTGAACCAGCGCGGGAATCGCCGCCACGGTCTTGGCATCTGGCGGCGCAAACGAGAGCTGCTCGGCCAAATAAGCGATGCGGTCGCGCGTGGCCTCAGCATTCAGGGCGTGCGGCGCTTCATACATTTTCAGCTTCTTTGGCTCGCTCACCAGCGCCAAATACCCCTTGACGATCTCCCCGCTGATAAACGGCTCATCCGTGGCGTACTGCAAAAACATCGCGGCGGGGGCTGCATGCGGCACATATTTTCCAGGGTCCAGCCAGGAATATTTCGCCTGGAACGCGTCCAGCTTTTCCGCTCCTACCTTCTGCCGGTACTCCTGAAACATTTTCGATTTCATATTCACTTCGTCTGAGAGATTTCCGGCCATGATCACGAAGGCCTTGAAGCGCTTGTCGATTCCGCTCAGGAATGCTCCCGCGTTCGCTCCGCAACTGTGGCCCACGTAGGCCACGCGTTGGGGGTCCACGTACTTGCTGGCCAGCAACCAATCCATGCCGCGACGCAGGTTGATGTCTTCCTGGACTTCCACGGCCACCTGCTGCTCGTTCATCGGCGAGCGGTCGGCCACAAATCCCGGATGTACGGTCACGTGATCCGGCAGCAGGGACATGACTCCGGACCGCGCCAGCATGATGGCCTCCTCGAGGAACTCCTTGCGGTTCATCATCTCCGAGCCGGGCATGCACCAGTGGCCGTAAATCGCCGCGGGAAACGGGCCTTTGCCATTGGGCATCACGGCGTAGGCGGTCACTTCCCCGCCGTTCGGCCCCACGAACTTGGCCCGGTCGCCGACCGGACTGGAATACACCATCTCGTTGACGTGGATTCCCCCCTGCCGGACTTCCAGGCGGTCCAAGCGCACGTTTAACGGCGTGCTCGGGTCATAGATCCAGTGGCTGAGGAGTTGGTCGTAGGAGTCTTGGGCAAACGCAGGAGCGGCCAGGAGCAGGACGAGCATTGCGATTCGTTTCATCGGTTTGCCTCGAAAGGTGCGTGGAGAATCCATGGTCGAGGGGGCCATTCTACACTCGGGGCCCAAATCGGGAATGGTGGGGGGGATTGGCGCCGGTATTCTCCTGAGTTTCGCCTGGATAACTGGAATGCTACTCCCCGGGGGGTGGCTTTTTGTACCGAGTAGAAAAAATCAAGTGATTGAAAAAAGAGGCGTTACGGCGATTCCAGTTTTCATGCGTGTACCGGGTAGAAGTGCGAAGTGCGGGACGATGGGGTAACCAGGATGCAACTCCCCCAGGGGGTGGCATTTTGTGTCGATTAGAAAGTACCACCGCCGTTTGTTTTGAATGGGTTGCGGGGGGTTCTAATCGCGGAGTGTGTCGATTAGAAATGACCGGGGCGACGCGCGAGGGACGCGGTGTGAGGGTGACAGAGCGAATGAGAATTTCGGCGGGGAGCGCGGTAGAAGGCGGGTTGGGACAATCTTTCATGAGTTATATTAGCATAGTAGTTATAATATGTCAACGGTAAAAGCGGCGGGTGGGGCGAATTTCAACTGGGGAAAGGGGTGTGGCGGTGCCGGTGAGGGCCGAAGTTAGAACGCGCAAGGTCGTGCAAGTCCGTACGGAGCGAAAAAGTACTACGTAGTAGCCGCGGGGACGGGAGCGAGAGAAGGATTGCACGTGGCGGAGCGCAGAGTACGGAGGCAGCGGTAGTGAGAATCGAAGTACGCGAGCGGAAGATGGGCTTCAGGGGCTAAAGCCCTTGTTCGTCAGGCCGTTTACGGCGGGGCTGAAGCCCCGCCTTTCCGTACCTCGAGAGCAGCCCAGGGAAGCGCGCGACGGCCCAAATAACTTCGGGGCTGAATTTGGAGGCGCGGGTGGGAATCGAACCCACGTATAAAGGTTTTGCAGACCTCTCCCTTACCACTTGGGTACCGCGCCCCGAAACCACAGTATAGCGAAAGTTTGCCGCAAGGTTCTGCGGTTTTTTGCTTCCCGATGACATTTACCGGGAAGCCCGGAAGACAAGCGCTTCCTAGCGGATGCGCAACTCGAACGGCATGCGGGCCTCCAGTTGGTCCACCGCATCGGTGAACTTCTGCATCATGCGCTCGAGGGTGCGCACGCTGGCCGCATGATTCACTGACAGAGCGACCTCCGCCACGCGGCCCTCGGTCACTTGATCCTTTTCGCGTTCGAACAATATCTGGAAGAAATTTTTCTCCTCGGGAAATCGCACGATGTGGACCTCCGCGCTGGGCGATATGTGCGCCAGCTCTTTGGCCACGCTCACGGCGCGGTCGATGCCCCCCAGTTCGTCCACCAGGCCGATGGCCTTGGCCTGCGTTCCGGTCCACACGCGTCCCTTGCCGATTTTATCCACCGCTTCCGCGGGCATCTTTCTTCCCGCGGCCACGCCATCGATGAACTCCTTGTACGTTCTCTGGATCGACTTCTCGATGTAGACGCGCTGGGCCGGCGTGAAATTC
>Ga0210408_10001085_pt1 | contig 29867 bp, 30 predicted proteins | sample IncBWH4MmetaG_FD_155471 | JGI IMG/M metagenome (GOLD analysis project Ga0210408, IMG submission 155471) | Forest soil microbial communities from Barre Woods Harvard Forest LTER site, Petersham, Massachusetts, United States - Inc-BW-H-4-M | ecosystem: Environmental > Terrestrial > Soil >... | reverse complement strand
GCGACGGCCAACGACGAAGCTCTTTTCATCCGGGCGGACAACGGTTGGGCCGCCGACCTGCACCCACTGGATCGGTTCATTAAGAATACGTACGAAATACTTTCCCCGCTCAACGAACTGACCGCACAGATGCAAATGTCTCGGCACGAATTCTTAACTACCGACCGCAAAGCGCAACGGACGGTTTTCGGTGTAGGCCGGGATTCGGTTGAAGTCACGGTGAATGCCGGCACCGCTCCTTACACCTGTCCGTCAAAGCTGGGCGGTCAAGTCGTTCTACCGCATCACGGTTTCCTGGTTGAATCCCCGACGTTCGTGGCGTTTTACGCGGCTGGTTGGCGTGGCTTGAACTACGCTGAACCTCCGCTATTCACCTTGCGCAGCCTGGATAAGCAGCCGATTGCCGGTTCTCGCCGCGTTCGTGTTTACCATGGATTTGGCGCAAAGCAGATTAAAGTTGGGCCGACCATGCGTGAGGTGGAGCGCGAAGCCATCATCAATCTTCCAGGTGAGGGCGGCAGAAAGTGACGTTTCCATTTTCCCGCCGCGGCGCGGCTTTTAAGCTGCAGGCCTCACTAATTCCGGAAGCGCTTCTCCTCTGGCTGCTCTCCGGCTTCGTCTTTTCCTCTTTCGCCGCTCCGTTCGACGCTGCGCCGTTCGGCCTGCCCTTGCCGGAGGGAAATGGAATTATGTGGGAAGACCCGCGCGAAATTCATCAGGTCGTGGTTCATTTCGCGGACGCGCCACCACGTCTTGAGCGCCTGCGTCTTGAATACTGGGGCAGCCGCTGGCCCGAACAACACCTGCCCAAAGACCGCCAGCCCGGCGGCGGCGACGTCGGCTGGATGGAGCTGGGTAATTGGTATCGGGGCGGGTGGCGCATTGCCGATACCCAGGCCACAGCCGAGGCTTTGTCCGTCCACTTCACGTTCCGCCCCATAAGCGCAAAAGAATTTCCGGGGTTGACGACCTACCCCGTGCCGTTTCGTTACACACTCAAGTTGCGCGTGGTCTCCGACGGGGCTCTGCCCGCCGTCTCGCGTATCGAAACATTCACTGACTCCACGCTCGAGCCGCGGGGCGCTGTGCGAATCGTGTGGCAAAAACCGCCTGCCTCGAGTCTCCAGTTTGGCGCTTTCAATGGTTCGGTCAATTCCATCGGGAGCGACTCGCCACTTCTGAGCCGATTATCGACTGTCGGCGCTATCAACCCCGACCCAAACACCTTCGACCGCACTTTAGTTACGATTCGCAACGGCCAAAGCGTCTTTACCTTCGCGCTGGACGACTTAAAGAACGGTCCGCTATTTCTGCCGGAATTCGGAGCTGCCGTACTGCCGGACAGCGACACCCGGGACTACGCCGCCGTGGAAGCTGCAGTGAACGCGCGCAATTCCAAAACTCTGTACGAGCGCGTCGCCGAGCTGCCCGAACAAACCTGGCAATCCGCCTTGAGCAACGTGCCGCCTAAAAAATCGCACATTTATTTTCCGCTGGGCAGGGATGGCGGACGCCAAAAGTTCCTGCTTGAGGCCGATGGCAGCATCCGGTTTCGCTGCAACGATCATTTCCTGAAAGGCCGCCCCGGTCAGGAAACGCCCCGCTTTGCGCTCGAACCGGCGCCGGTGCGGTTCCGGTTCGGACCGGGTCACATTCCCATCGAGCGCAGCCTCCAGGAAGAAACCTTGCCGATTTGCGAGACGAAGTGGGAGACAAACGGCCTGCTCATTTCTCAAACGGCCTTCGTGACCGAACTCAATGGCACCAATCCTAACAATTCCCCGGTGGCCGATGTCCCCGCCGTCTTCATGGCGCAGTTTGTTTTCACTAATGCCTCAGGCACTGCGCAGTCCTTCGCATTTTCTCCAATGTACGAGGCGGGCGAAGCCAGCCGAAACGTGGTGGCCGACGATAATGGCTTTTTCCGCCTGGAGGGAAATCTGCGCGGCCAAATCACCTCAGCGCGCCCACTCGGATCGCCCGTGAATTTGGCGCCGAGCGAAACGGCAGCTTTCATCGTGAAAATCCCCTATGTTGTGCTGACGGAGAAATCGGAGCGGGACGCCCTGGCTCGGCTCGATTTCGAGACCGAGCGCGCTGCGGTGGCAAATTACTGGCGCCGGCGCCTCGACCAAAGCACACGCCTGATTACGCCTGAACCCCTCCTCAACGAGTTCTACCGGGCCCACGCCGGCCATTTGCTCATCAATTGCGAACGCGAGCCCAACAGCACACGCCGGGTCGCCCGCGTCGGTTCTTTTTCCTACGGCGCTTACGGCAACGAGTCCTGTATGATGGTCGTTGATTTGGACCAGCGCGGTTACCATCGCGAAGCGCAGGAATGCCTCGACGCCTGGCTGCATTACCAGGGCACGGTCGGGTTGCCCGGTGACTTTTCGTCTCAGGAAGGCGTTCTCTATGGCGCGGGCGGCTACGAGGCCGGGGGTTACAACCAGCATCACGGCTGGATTCTCTGGTGTCTGGCCGAGCATTACCGCTTCACCCGCGACGAGGCGTGGCTGCGGAGTGCCGCACCGGGTATTCGGGCCGGCGCGGACTGGATCGTTCGGGAAACCAAACGCACCGCCGGCCGCCACGAACTCGAACGCGGTCTGCTGCCCGCTGGCAGCCTGGAGGACATCGGAGATTGGTGGACCTGGCTTTCGACCAGTTGTTATACCTGGCGTGGACTCGATTCTGCCGCCTGGGCCTTGGAACAACTCAAGCACCCGGAAGCGGGCCGCATTCGCCAGGAGGCTGACGCTTATCACACGAACCTGCTCGCCAATTTTCGCGCCGCCGCTGAGCGGTCCCCCGTCGTGCGCTTGCGCGACGGCACCGCCGTTCCTCATTTCCCCTCGTACGTTCACCGGCGCGGCCGCAGTTTTGGCTGGATTTGCGAAACGCTCGAAGGGGCCCTGCACCTGCTCATCACCGGCGCGCTGGACTCGCATTCACCTGAGGCAGAATGGATTCTGAAAGATTACGAAGACAACCTTTATCTCTCCAACCAATACGGCTACACGCTGGATGATTTCGATAAATATTGGTTCGGCCGCGGAGGCATGTCCATGCAAGCCTGTTTGTTGTTGGACGTCGAACCGTACCTTTACCGGGATGACGTGAAACATGCCCTGCGGGCCCTGTTCAACGCGCTGGCCGTCAGCCACTTTCCGGATGTGCACATGAACACGGAGCACGCCCTGCCGAACTTCGGCGACTGGCGCGGCGACCATTACAAGACCTCCGACGAAGCCAATGCCTGCGGCTGGTTGCGCCAGATTTTTGTGCGCGAACAAGGCGACGAACTGCTGCTGGGACAGGCGGTCCCGCGCGAATGGCTCAAACCCGGCCAAACTTGCGGCTTGGGCCGCGCCGCCACCTACTTCGGTCCCATGACGGTGCTCTACACCGCCGCTCAAAACGAAATCACCGCACAACTTAAAGCCCCACGGCGCAATCCGCCCAAACGCATCCGTCTGCGCTTCCGAGCCCCCAACGAGCGTCCGCTCGCGGCCGTTACCGTAAACGGCGCACCCTGGAAGCAGTTTGACGGCGACTGGGTGCACTTGCCTGGTGACATCGGCTCCGCAAGAATCGTCGCGCGGTATTAAGGGTTTGCTGCAGCGCCAACATGGAGCCGTCTTTTGGAGTCATTTACGAAGATGCCGGGCTTTTGGTCATCAACAAACCGGCCGGTCTGGTCTGTCATCCCACCAAAACTGACGAGTATTCCAGCCTGATCAGCCGCACGCGTCTGTATCTTGGTCAGGATTCACATCCGCAACTCATCAACCGCCTGGATCGCGAAACCAGCGGCGTTGCTCTGTTGGCTAAAGATACCGATACCGCACGGCAGTTGCGCCAACTCTGGGAAAACCGGCGTGTCGAAAAGGAGTATCTGGCCATCGTCCACGGCCAAGTGGCCGACACATACGGGGTCATTGAGGCACCGCTAGGCAAAGATGAGCGCAGCCGGGTGGCAATCAAGGATTGTGTGCGGCTCGACGGCGCGCCAGCAAGGACGGAGTATTGGGTCGAGCAAGGGTTCGTCCGCGAGACACTAACGCCCGGGTCATTCACCGTTTTGCGGGTGCTCCCGCACACCGGGCGCAAGCATCAAATCCGTATTCATCTCGCCTCTATTGGTCATCCTGTTGTCGGCGACAAACTCTATGGCGCAGACGAGGATATCTACCTGGCTTTGGTAGAGAATCGCCTGACCCCGGAGCACCAGCGCCAACTGATTCTGCCCTATCATGCCTTGCATGCCCGGCAAGTGCGCCTGACCTGGCGCAGTCGGGAAACAGCCTTCCGGGCGGAGCCTGAACCATGGTTCACCGGCTTTCTCACCCCAGGAGAATTGCCGGCACATAAGGAAGATTGACGCAGATGCTTGTTCTTGCCCATGAGGGCTTTCGAACATTGGCCTCCGGCTTCTGGCCGTTGGGCGCTGTTCCCTGACCTCTGACTTTTCTTCCCTTTAGCTGTGTTAATTTGTGTAATCAGCGGGCAACTCTCTACGGGCAATGCCGGCAAGTCCATCGTTGCCAAACCTCCTTGGATCTCGCTATCATCCATATTATGAAACGGTATTGCGCCCTGGTCATTTTGGTGCTTCTGGCGCCATTGGGCGCAGCGCACGCCCAGGCGCTCGATGACCAGTATGTGCAGATTTTCAATCTCATGCAGGAGGCCGATTCCCTGAGCACCGACCGGCCCGCCCAGGCGCTCGCCAAATACGTGGAGGCCCAAACCGCTTTGCAAAGAATGCAACGCGGCAATCCCGAGTGGAACCCCAAGGTTGTCAGCTTCCGCTTGAACTACCTCAACGACAGAATCGCTGCTCTCTCGGCCGCCGTCCCGGTCCGCAGTGCCTCCGTCCCCGGCGAGACGAACAGACTTTCCGGGACTGCTCCAGGCGCTACCGTCCCCCCAACCAAACCCGCCGTCCCTGGCGATTGGGAGGACCAGCTCAACACCTTAAAAGGCCAGGTGCACCAGTTACAGGCCGAGACAATCGTGCTCCAAACCAAACTCAAAGAAGCCTTTGACCTGCGCCCCGCCGAGGTCGATCCGCGCGAAATGGCCAAGGCCCAGGAAAAAATCACCTCGCTCCAGAAGGAAAATGATTCGCTCAAAGTTAACCTCGATAAAGAAAAATCAAAGCCCGCGCCCGTCGCGGATACTCCGGCCCTCGAAATAGCCAGGAAACAGCTCGAAGAAGCCAACCGCCAGCTCGCCTTGCAAAAGGACCTCGCTTCCAAACTAGCCCAGGAAAAAGCCGGACTCCAAACCCGGCTCGTCGCGGTTGCTCCGGACGCGGAGGCCGCTTCCGCTCTGCGCGCCGAGAACCTGCTGCTGAAAAAGCAGCTTGCCGACCTCAAAAACGCCGCGCCCGCAGCCGGCAAGGCTGATGACGCCGCCCGGCAATTGGCCCAGGCCCAGGCCCAATTGGCGGCTCTGCAATCCGACAAACAGATCCTGCGCCTCGAGAAAATGGCGCTCGAGGGCCGCGTCAAACAGTTGAATGCCACCATGGTGACGGGCACAATGCCCCCGCTCCCCACTTCGCTGGCGGACGCGAACCGGATTAAGCAGCTCGAGCACGAGCGGGACGACCTTCAGAAAAAACTCCAGGCCGCGACCAAAGAACTATCTGCGCGCAAAGACAAAGCGGCTCAAGCCCGCGTCGAGGACTTGGAAAACCAGCTCGCCATCGCCCGCGCCCGGTTGCAGGTTTTCGAAGCGCGCCAGGTCCCGTACACCCCGGAGGAATTGGCGCTGTTCAAAACGCCGGAAGCCAAATTCGCGGACGCAGAAAAAGGCGGCAGAAAATCGGTTCATGAATTGCCGCCCGAAGCCGCGAAACTGGCCGTGGAGGCACAGGGCTACTTCGCGGCCCGGCAATTTGATAAGGCTGAACAAACCTATCTGCAGGTCGTTCGCCAGGACCAAAAGAGCGTGCCGGCGCTGGCCAATCTTGCTGCCATTCAGGTCGAGGACACCCACTACGGCGCAGCCGAGATGAATCTCAAGCAGGCCCTCAGCCTCGATCCCGATAACGCCTACAGCCTGTCGGTGCTGGGCAATCTCAAATTCCGCCAGGGCAAATTTGACGACGCTCTCGATGCTCTAAGCCGCGCCGCCAAACTCGACCCCCAAAATGCTGAGATTCAGAATTATCTTGGCCTGGCCCTCAGCGAAAAGGGACTCCGCGGCCCGGCCGAAGCGGCCCTGCGCAAGGCCATTCAACTCCAGCCCGATTACGCCAGCGCACACAATAATCTCGCGGTGATTTACATCACCCAAAAACCGCCCGCGGTCGAACTCGCCCGCTGGCACTATCAACGCGCCCTGAGCGCCGGCCACCCCAAGAATCCCGAGTTGGAGAAAATGCTGGATGGGAAAGCCACCGCGCAGTGACAACACCTCCACGGGAGTGAGATGGTCCGAAACCGCCGCTCATTAGCACCCAACTTTAGTGGGTGCAGGACAGCGCTGTTTCAACGGTTTCCAGCACCACGATATGCTTCGCCAAGCCTTGCATGAACTGACCCTCCGCACGCGCGGACGTGGCCTTTACGAATTCACGGACGAGGTCGCCGCGTGGATTTCCCAGCACAACTTCCAAGACGGGCTGCTTACTCTTCACCTCCGCCACACCTCAGCCTCGCTGCTTATCCAGGAAAACGCCGACCCGGATGTCCGCCGCGACCTCGACGCCTTCTTCGCTCGCCTGGTCCCGGATGGCGACGCGCTGTTCATCCATACGGCCGAAGGGGAAGACGATATGCCGGCGCATGTGCGTGCGGCCCTTACTTCCGTCAATCTTTCCATTCCCGTCTGCCGCGGCCGGCTTGCCCTCGGCACCTGGCAGGGCATTTACCTCTGGGAGCATCGCCGCGCAGCGCACTCGCGCACCGTCAGCCTTCATTTTATTGGAGAGTGAGCGACAAGCCGTAGAGAGGTTATCCCGATTTTGCTCCCCTGATTCTGTCTTCAGGACCTTGCCCTCCATGATCTTGCTTCATTTTCTTCGGGAATAATCTTTTCAAGCTCTTCCCGCAGTGGCATTTTCTGCCAGGTTTGAACACTATGACCATCTTTCGACCACGTTTCTGCAGCGGCGCACTCCTGGCCGCAACCGCCCTTCTCGCCTTTGCTTTCTCCTCTTTCGCCGCCACCAGCACCAACGGCAACCGCTTCGGCTTTACCGGTCCCGAGATCTTCCCCATCGATAATCAAATCACCTGCCTCCGCGTGGCCGACCTCGATGGCGACGGGCTTAATGACCTTATCGTCGTGAACAATGCCCGCTCAAAAATCAATCTGCTTTACAACCAAACCGGCAAAACCAATCTCACCCAAAAAGCCAAACCCGCCGGCAAGCTTGAACTCAACGAACTGCCGCCGGATGCCCGTTTCCGCATCGACTCCATCCCTTCGGAAAAACGCATCTCCTCCCTGGTGGTGGCCGATCTCAATGGCGATGGCCGGCCTGATCTCGCCTATTACGGCGAGCCCAAGGAACTCATCGTAGTTTACAACCAGGGCACCAACGGCTGGAGCGCCCCCAAACGCTTTCCCATCGATGACGGACAACTCACCGCCAATGCCTTGTGCACCGGCGATCTCAACGGCGATGGCCGCACCGACCTGCTGCTCCTGGCCGAAAATTACGTCTATTTCCTGCCCCAAAACGCCGACCACACCCTCGGCGAACCCCAGAAAATTCCGCTGTCCAGCCCCGTCAAGTCCGTCCAGGTCGTCGATATCGATGGGGACGGCCGCAGCGATCTTCTGCTGGTCAACTGGGAAGACCGCAACCCTTTCCGCTTCCGGCTGCAAAAGCCGGACCACCAATTAGGCGCCGAGTTCTACTTCTCCCCCGCCCCGATCCGCTCCTATTGGGCGGATAACCTGGAACCGAACGGCAAAACTCAAATCATCACCATCGCCATGAATTCCGGTCGCGCCGCCATTTCCGAGTTCACGCGCAAACCCGCCGAACCCCTCTCCGGCTGTTTCAGCCAGGGCCAATTCCAGGTGCTTCCGCTCAACAAGACCGACAAAGCACGCCGCGGCCTCTTGTGGGCGGATGTCGATGGCGATGGCCTGCCGGATTTGCTCGTCGCCGAGCCCGAAAGTGGCCAAATCTCCCTGTATCTCCAGCAGAAGGATGGCACCCTCGCCGCGCCCAGAACCTTCCCCACTTTGGCTGGCATCAGTGATCTGGCAGTGGCTGATTGGGACGGCAATGGCAAGCCGGAGATTTTCATGCTCAGCGCCGATGAGCGCCAGGTCGGCGTCAGCCGCCTCGACGAAAAACATGGTCTGCCCTTCCCCACGCTCATCCCGCTGGATGGCAAGCCCCTGGTTTTGGCCGTCGGCAAATTGCAACCGCAGAGCAAACCCACGTTGGCCATCATTGTCGATAACGACGGCAAACGTTCCCTGGTCACCCGCACCGCTGACGGGAAAACAAAAACTCAAAAACTCTCCGAGAATTTCAAATCCAACCCCACCACCCTTGCTTTCCACGACGTCGATCAGGACGGCCTGGCTGACCTCGTGCTCCTGATCCCCTACGAAAAGGTCAAGGTGCTCCGCCAGGTGCCGGGCAAGGACTTCGAAGAAATCGACATCGCACCCCCCGGCGGCGCCATCGAGCAACCCTGGCTCAGCACCGCCGACATCGACGGCGACGGCAAACCCGAGCTGTTGCTGACCCAAAAGAACTTCGTCCGGGCCGTGGTCTTGAAGCAGGAGGCCTCCGCGCAAAGCTCCACCAACAAGGGCGGCTGGACCTTCAACGTCAAAGAGCAGATCAATGGCGCGGCCAGCAATTCGCGCCTGGTCAGCGCCGCCGCTGTGCCCAACGGCACGAACGCCGTTTCTTCGCTCTTCCTGCTCGATGCCGAACGCAAGGCCCTCACTCTGTGCGAGCGCGACCGCGCCGGTGTCTGGCAGGTCGTTCGCAGTCTTCCCTTGCCGGTCTCCGACTTCTCCAGTTTGCAACCTATCACCATGGGCGGCACCAACCTGAATGCAGTGGCCCTTCTGGGTTTGAACTCAGTTGCTTGCCTGCCCCTTGGCGGCGAGGTCTGGGAATTGAACGAACTCGACGGCTATGAAACCCCGATTAAAGACGGCCACCTCAACGACGTCGTCACTGGCGACCTCGACAACGACGGCCGCAAGGACCTGGTCTTCCTCGAAACCGCGCGGAATTATCTCGACCTGGTGATCTTCGACGCAAAGCACAAGCTGGTTCCGGCTAATCGCTGGCAGGTCTTCGAAGAGCGCACCTTCCGCAGCCGTCGCAGCGATCTGCCCGAGCCTCGCGAGGCCGTGGTTGCCGACCTGACTGGTGACGGCAAAAACGACCTCGTCGTCCTGGTCCACGACCGGATTCTGCTCTATCCGCAGGAATAGTCACGCAGCACGCAACAGGTCCAGCAGTTCGGTCTCGACGCCCTGGCGCTGCTGCAGCCTCGCCAGAACAAACCGGGCGACTTTGATGCTTTGCCGGTCACGGCGCGTGCTGCGAACAATAATGGGAATGTAGAAGGCAGTGTTCATTTTCTAACGTACAAAACACTGTCCCTGAGCTTGCCGATTTGGCGCAAGCCGGGAATGGAATGAATCCCTTCGCGGTTGGTGTCCCGGGCCATGAAGCGGGCTCCATCGTGCATGATGGTAATGGAATGATAATCCTGGCCAGGTTCGTAAGTGATGTTCAGAAAGGCTTCATGCGTGTGGAGCAGGTCCTCCAACTCATCTATGTGCCCCGAAGAATCAAGGTAGAATCGGCCATCGAAAATCTGGCGCGCTTCGGCGAAGCACTTTTCTTTCGAGTTCGCGTGCAGGTCCAGGATCACCTCGTAGCCCCGGCAATTGCGTTTCCGCCATTCGGCATCAAAATGGGAGGCGTATTTTTGTTCCGCCTCGGCCGGGTCCTTGAAGGTCAGTCCGAAATGGCGGCAGTAACCTTCAAAATAAGAACTGATCGGCTGGCCGGTGAAATAGTTGGCCACCACCGCATAGCTGGCCAGGACGCAGGAGCCGCCGTTTTGGATGAACCGGGAATTTACATTCGTGACGATGATGTGCTGGACGGGGGCGTGCGGGGCCGGTGAGACCGCACCGGGCGCGAGGCGGCAAACCAAAAGACATGGAAGCATCAGCGCAAGCTTGCTTAAGGTTCTCACGATTGGAGCGGGGGTAAACCGGTTTCGCCGTTCAGCAGCGGGTGGCAGGTGTTGTTGGCGGGAAGCTTTCATTCGACAGCTATAACAAGCCGCCATTGTGTGGCAAGCGATAAGCACTGGGACGGGGACAGAAGTGGGTCACGTCTCATTTGCCGTCGGAAAATGCCATGGTATGCTCTTCCATGCCCCTTTGGAAACGGTTTGGAATCTGCGCTGCGACGGCCGCGGTCACGCCGGCCATCGCGCAGAATAGTCCGGTCCTGACCTGGATCACTAATTCCTCGGTCAAGCTCCAGCAGCTTATCGGCGAACAGGGGACGAACGATGGCGCCGACAGCTACGCCACCGACACGGATCGCCAAACCGGCCTGCCGTTGCTCAACCAGACCTATACCCGCTATCAAGTCGGCGGGACGGACCTCGGTTACTCGTTCGAGAATGGAAACAACCAGCTCATTTTTCTTTTCGGCGACACGTTATACTTCAAAGCCGGCGACGTCATGGCCTGGACTTCGACGACCGTCGCCTCGAATGGTTTGTCCCTGAACTTTTTCACGAACAGCGATGGGAGCACGCTCCTGGTCCAGCCGACGAATGTGGACATGGGGCCATTTAATGTGCCGGATTCAGGAATCAGCCTCGCCGGCCAAACCTATGTTGTTTGCAAGACCGGGCATACCCCTGCTACGTTGGACACGAATGACTTCTCGCTCCTCACGCGCTTCGAGGAGACCAACCATACCTTCACGCCCCTGCGCACGATCTCGGCGCTGACCAACGGCGGGCGCTTCCTCGAAATGGCGCTCTTTCAGGTGGCAGCCGGCTTTGGCAGCCAGGAACCGATGGTGTATCTGTGGGGCGCCGGGAAATATCGAGCCAGTGACATCTATCTGGCCACCGTTCCAGTGAACAGTTTTGAGAGCGGCGCCGGGACTCTTTATTTCACCGGCTTGACCAATGGCGAGCCGACCTGGAGCAGCCTGGAAACCAATGCCGTGCGCCGAAGCTCATCTTCAATGACAAACGCGACAAAGCTTTGGGGGCTTTCATTTACAGCGCCGACACCAACTATAATGATCTCAGGCTTGCGGGGCCCACCATCGGAGGCAGCGTGCCCACCAATACACCCGGCGGCGCCTACGCCCCCTACCTGATCGGGCGCTTCACGCAGGTCGCCGGCAACAGTTTGACCCTCTATTACACCTTGTCCACCTGGAATCCCTACACGGTCGTTCTTATGAAATCGCAGTTCACGATCACGCCGGCTCAGGGCGCCGGTCAGAACTGGGTCGCGACCTGGGGAACCAGTCCGGTGCCTCCAGACTCCACCAACACAAACAATGCAGGCTTCACGAACCAAACCTTGCGATTGATTGCTCATACCAGCATTGGCGGCAACCCCGTGCGCGTGCGGCTTTCCAACACTTTTGGAACCAACTCGCTGGTCATCGGCGCTGCCCACATCGCCCTTGCCGGAACGGGCGCGGCGATTATTCCGGGCACCGACATGGCCCTGACCTTCAACGGCGCGGGTTCGCTCACTCTCCCGCCCGGAGCGCTGGCGTTGAGCGACAGCGCCGACTTTAACGTGCCGGCTTTGTCGAACCTGGCGGTCAGTCTTTTCATTTCCGGGACCACGGGTCCGGCAACCTGGCATCCGGGCGCAACCCAAACCAATTATGTTTCTCCGAGCGGAGACTTCACGGGCGGCTCGTCCATACCCGTGGCCCAGACCGTGTTGTCTTCCTACTACCTGACGGACGTCGAAGTGGCCGCCGCGACGAACGCACTGGCCATCGTCGCCTTGGGAGACTCGATTACCGACGGGTACCAATCCATCTTGAACGCCAACCATCGATGGCCCAATTATCTCGCCGGCCGGTTGGCCGGGGCGCAAACCAACCTCGGCGTCGTCAACGAAGGAATCGGCGGCAACCGGCTGTTGCAAGATGATGTTGGACCCAGCGGGCTGTCGCGATTCGACCACGACGTGCTGGCACAGGCGGGCGTGGGATACGTTACCGTCCTGCTCGGGGTCAATGACATCGGGCATTCGACCGCTACTCAACTGGTGACTTCAGCCGAGCTCATCAGCGGCTATTTGCAATTGGCGGCCCGCGCGCATGCCCAGGGACTTAAGATCTTCGGCTGCACCCTGACTCCGTTTGGAAGATCAGCCTACGACTCCGCAGCGCATGAAACCAAGCGCGAAGCGGTTAACTCTTTCATGCGACGAATAACGTTTTCGATGGAACGATTGACTTCGATGCCGCTGTGCGCGACCCGAACGCGCTTACAAACCTGCTCGCCGCTTACGACAGTGGCGACCATTTACATCCCAATGACGCGGGCTACCAGGCGATGGCTAACGCGGTCAACCTCTCGCTGTTTCAGGGAGGAACCTCGTCGCCATTCCGGCCCAGCTTCAGCACCACCTCGCTCGGCAATCTGACTTTCGGCCTCAGTTGGTCCGACACCCCCGCGGGGTTCGTGCTGGAAGAGGCCGCCTCCCTCACGCCGCCAGTGGACTGGCAAATCAGCCCGCTCACACCCGTTTTGAGCAACGGAATCTTCAACCTCTCGGTTCCCGTTCCGGCGGCTGCGTCCCGTTTCTTCCGGTTGGTGACCACACCGTAACTATCGGGTTAGTGTCCATTCGTGGGTTGACTTTTTTCGTCTCGAGGTGTCCACTGACCCTGCCCCGGCGGGGTTAGTGAGCGGCCTCCAACAAGCATTGTTGTCACTCATTGCGAATGTGACTCAGCAGATGCAGTTCTGTTCTCGGCCGTGCTCCACATCGGCCCCGCTCCGGGGTCCAAATCTGAACTGGCTAACGAACCATGAAAAAGGTCGAAATCATCATCAAGGACACCCACCGCGGACTCTGGTACGAGGACGGCGTCCTCGCCAAAATCCTCGAAGCCGGCCGTTACGAAATCCCCAACCGTGATGGCCTCCTGGGCCGAAAAGGGCCTTTAATCGAAGTCGTGCTGGTGGACATGCGCGAGCGCGACCTCACCATCAAAGGCCAGGAAATCCTCACTGCGGACAAAGTGGCCCTGCGGGTCAGCATCATCGTCCAGTTCCGCGTGGTCGATCCCAAGCTCGCCATCCACGCCGTCGAGAAGTACGAAGACCGGCTCTACAGCGACGTGCAGCTTGCCGCGCGGCGTTCCCTGGCGTCCATGATACTCGAGGACATCCTGACGAACCGCAACCGCCTCAGCGAAGACATCCTGCGCGACGTGAAGAGCACCGCCGCCAGCTACGGCGTCACCATCCAGCGCGCGGACGTTAAAGACCTCGTCTTTCCCGGCAACCTGCAGGAGATCATGAACAAAGTGCTGGCGGCCGAGCGCATGAGCCAGGTGCAGCTTGTCGAAGCGCGGACCAAGGCCGATGTCCAGAAAATCGAATCCCAGGCCAAAGCCGAAGCGCAGCGGATGGAAGCCGAAAGCCGGGCCAACTCCCAGCGCCTGGCCGCCCAGGGCGATGCCGAAGCCCAGCAACTCCAGACCGAGGCCGAAATCCGCCGCTTGCAGGAGCGCGAACGCACCGCCCAGGCCTACACAAAACACCCGGCCCTTCTCCGAATGCTCGAACTCGAAGCCCTCAGCGAACTGGCCCGAAACGGCAACGCGCGAATCTACATCGGCTTCGATAAACACGCGGGATTGCAAGCCAACAGCCACACGGACGAGACACCAGTTGATGGGTAGCTTAAACTCCGCTAGGGGTGACCTGTCGGTAGAACACGCGACCCCCACCTCTCATTCGTGTCCATTCGTGTCCATTCGTGGTTAGTATTTGTCGTGGTACCGAACCCAATCTTGCGCCTGGCCGGGCTTCTCGTCGCGCCCTTTGGCCGTGAGATCGATGAAGTTGTAAGTCGTATTCAACAAGTCAATGCCCCGCGCATACGCTGAGTAGGTGTGGTAAATGTTGCGGTCGTTCTCCTTGTAAAACGCGCTGACGCCCTCCCGTTCGTCAATGTCCATTTTGAGAGGCGCGTAATTATAATACCGCTTTCCGCTCCGAATCTGTTCCGGCGTAAACGAAACATAATAATCGAAATTAAAATCCGTTTGGCTGGACGAAACCCAATTGAACCGCCAGCCCATCCGTTTCTTGAAGGGTCGGATTTCCTTCAAAGGAGCGCGGGATACAACCACGAGCGTCGTGTCCCGCGCGCCAAGGTGCAGGTTTACGCTGTCGTAGTGGTCGGCCCAGAACGAGCAATGCGGACAGCCATCCTTCCAGCCGGGTCCGAACATGAAATGATAAACGATTAACTGGCTTTTGCCGCCAAACAAGCCGGCCAGAGTTACTTTGCCGTGCGGGCTGGCAAAAATATACTCCTTCTCCACCTTCTCCCAGGGAAGCTCGCGACGGTCCCGCGCCAATTGGTCGCGCAACCGGGAAAACGTCTTTTCCTTAACGAGCAGGCGCTTGCGGGCGGCCAGCCATTCCTTTTGTGTTACGACTTTGTGTTCCTTCACTCCAGCGTAGGTCTTCAGTTTGGCCATAGTATTGTTCTATTTGTTTTCGATTTGAGTTGTTGGTCGCACGCCCAGCAGCGCTTCCAGATGGTTCAGGCAATTGACCCAGCCATGCTGATGAGGCTCCCTGACGTCCTGCGGCAGTTCGTGTGTTAGCACTAATTCGGTGTCGTTTCCCTTCGCGAAGAGTTCAATGGTAACCTTGCTGTTCTTCACCTTCCCATCGACCGACCAGGTAAAGACCACTTTTTCCGGCGGCACGATTTCCAAATACTCCCCCGTCGGCACGCACTGCTGCTCGTCGTTGAACATTTCAATGGAATACTTGCCGCCGACCCGAAAGTCGCACCTGACGCGCGCCTGCCCGGTATCCATGCCGTAAAACCATTGCGCCATTTTGGCCGGATCGGTCAGAGCGGAAAAAACCCTCTCGCGGTCCGCCTTCAGCACGCGCTTAATCACAAGCTTTGTGGTTGGTTGTTTCATGCGTAGTCAATTGGTCTTGCCGATTTCGTTTTGCAAAAAATCCTCCAGATTATCCAGCCGGCGGTTCCAGAAATCAGTGAGCTGCTGGAGCATCCGCTGCGCCTGGCCCAACGGCCGGGTGTTGACGCGAAAGCGGTGGAACTTGCCGGTTTTGACGCGCTCGATCATGCGCGCGTTCTCCAACACCTTCAGGTGCCTGGAGATGGCCGGGGCCGAGATCGAAAACGGTTCCGCCAGCTCGGCAACCGTGCAACTGGATTTGGCCACCCGCAGCAGGATCCGACGCCGGGTCGGGTCGGCCAACGCGTGAAAAACGCGGTCCAGATGTGCTTCGTAACGATTAACCATTATGTTAACCGTTACCACTGCGACTGACCGCTGTCAACCAGGTTAAGCTCCCTTCTGGTTGCGGCTCTCCGCTCTGCACTGCAATAGCCAAACTTGCTCGCAGGCTGCGAGCAAGTTGGGGCGGCATCGGAGCGCGGCCTTTAGGCTGCAGAACTGACGAATTATTGATTGCGTTGCGCGTTTCTGCAGCCTAAAGGCCGCGCTCCGATGCAGATGTGATCGTCCTCTCCCCGATTGCGCCTTTCCGCTCTGCGTTTATCGCGCCTCTGCGGTTCAATTGGGCTTGCCTTCTCGGTTGCGGCTCCGCTGAGCCGGGCCCATTCGTGTCCATGCGTGGTTGGTGTCCGCCTTGGATTTTCCCCGCTTATTAGCGGTTTTGTCTTCCCGCAAATTGTAAACCACGGTCTCGCCCCTCCGCCAGCGACGGAAGGCTACGGAAGGTTACGGAAGGTTGTGGCTCATTCGCTACCTTTCCCGGCTATTCCCCATCTTCCCACATCTCTGCTTATTCCCACCTGGCGGGGCTCCCCTCTCGGTGTCGTCCTCCTTCTCCGCCTCGTCCTCGTTCTCGTCGGTGTCGTCCATCGACATTTTGGAGACGACGTCAGGAGTCTCTGATCAAATGGAGTGCGCGGTAGAATGCGGTCGCCAGCCGAGCCATGCCCGCGACCCATTCAAAAAGTGAGCTTAGGGCTCCACGTTCTGGCCCGTCTTTGCTTCCCCGGGAGCTGGCGGGACCGCTTTGAGCGAACGGAAGATTAAACCCAAGCCACCGAACAACAGCACCAGCATCACCAGCGTGTTGAAAAGAGAGGTCGGCTGGAAGTAGATGTGCAGGCTCATCAGGATGCCGGCCAGGATAATCACCAGCCCGGCAATCGTCAGCAGCCAGCCGGCGAGTGATTTGCCATTAAAAAACAGGAATCCAATGCCAACGATGAACGGCACGAGCGAAAGGCCGAAGGAGTTCATCCGGTAATTGACAATCGGCACCATGAAACCGGTGGCAAAATACTCGCTTGACACTGTCACCTGGTTCGTGAGGAGCCAGCCGCCGGCGCACGCCATGGCAAAGCCCACGAGAAAAATCCCGACTCCACCGGGTGTGCCCCCTGCCCCGCCCCATCGGCTCTGCGTTTCTTTTTGCGATTCCATAGTTTCTATACCTTTCGTATTCAGGGCCATTTGGCCTCCGGAATAAGGCAAAAACAAGCAATTCATGTGCCGATTTCGGGCCGTGAAGGTATGCAGAAAGAACGTAAAACAGGCCTGGGAGCCAGCTACTCACTCATTGCTTCCACGTAGCAATGACAAATGCGGTGCTGATTTTACGGTATTTTTACAAGATTGTGACAACTCCATTTTGAAAGCGGAGATGCTTGCGGAAATGAAGACTGACAGCACCCTTGCGCCAGGAGCGTCGTTGGCCGCGGGCAAACCACCTCTCACGCCGAATGCACGGACGGCAACGACCACTATCGCATGAATGCCACCGGCCAGCGTCTCAGGCTCTTTGCTTCGTTGGCGGTCGCGGCCTGGCTTGGGTGGGGCTGCGCACACCGCAGCGCGGGCACGTCACCCAGGCAACTTTTCCGGGAGATTCACATCGGCATGCCGCGTTCGCAGGTCGATGTAATCCTCGGCGTGCCTGAGGTTCCGCAGACTTCTCCGAGCGAAGAAGCCTGGTATTTACCGCCGCCGAGGATTGGCTTTAGCGAGTCACCTTACGCGCCTGGCACCATCGGCATTCGATTCACCGCAGACGGCAAGGTCGCCGCGAAGAGATTCAATCCTCAGTACCGGGATTGAAATTGGAGTCCCTTCTATCGATCGGGCTCACATTGCAGGCCGTTTTCCTGCACGGAGCGGCTTGATCGGTTCCGGGGTTTTGTAGTGCCGCTTCAAGCCGAGTTCGGTCAACATCCCGGCCGGGGCGCGGGCAATGAACTCAGGAAAGCTGCGCTCTATTCGGTCGCGCAATAGCTTTTGGCCGGTTTTGGACGCCCAAAACTCTTCCTCCGCCTTCGTCAGTGCCATGCCGGCTTCCTCGGGCGAGAGGTTCTCGTGTTTGCCCAGCAGCCAAACAAGTTCCTTGTCACCGGGCAGGCAGACCGGGAACGGCACAAACTTGAGCGTAATCTCCTGCTCCTCGCTGCCCTCCGCCGTGCCGTTCGGGTTCACGTTAATTTCTCCGCTGAACTGGGTGCCGTCGGCCAGGGAGATTTCCACGGCCAAACTTTTCTCCTTGCGGTTCGGCTTGAGCGTCACATCGCTCTCGCCGAACGATGCGGCCAACTGAGTCTTAACCTCCTCGAGGGTTTTGGGCTCCAGGTCCGGCAATTCCACTTTGGCGCAGAACTTTTCGAAAGCCGAACCGCGGGCTTTCGCTTTCAGTTCCGATTCGATGGCCTGGTAGATCTTGCCTGCCAACTCGGCATCGTGCGTAGCCTTCGGCAGCACCTTTTTCAGCAAATCCAGTAATTGAGCGTCGGTTGTTTTCTTCGTTTCGTTTTTCATTTTAAAAAATGGCTCACCCTTGTGCCAAATCCGGGAGGCAGGCGCAATGTAATTGGCCTTTCGTCCTTCCAGGGTTTTTCCTGGGGACGATACAACAAACGGACGCCTCTCGATGAACCACGAGTGAGCAAGCGACCCCTCACCCCAGCCCTCTCCCCTTATGAAGGGGTATGAAGGGGAGAGGGAGCACCTCTCGGAGTGTGGCGCGACGTTGGCTATAAATCCGAGAGCGTTGGCGTTCGGAAGGTGCTGCGGACAGGAATGTCCGCGCTCCGGTACGGTAAGCAGTCAGCGATTCGGTTGGGGCGCAATCCGGGCGACGAAGCCACCGTCGAGCGCGACGTGGATTTTGAGCGTGTCGCTCGAGGAAAGGTTGAGAGTTTCGGTAGTGAGATGGTTGGGGTCGCTCTCCGCGTCGGGGGCATCTCTCCAGACCTCAGCCTGATATCGTCCGGCTCCGAGAAAAGAAAGCGGCAGGGCGAGGTCGCGCGCTTCTTTGGCCGACATCCCGCCCAAGTACCACTCCTTGCCCTTGCGGCGCGCCGTCACTAACACCTCGCCGGGTCTGCCCTCGAGGACGCGGGTCTCATCCCACCAGGTGGGAACCAGTTTGAGGAAATCAAATCCAGGCTGTCCCTCGTAAGCCGTGGGATAGTCTGCCACCATTGGATTGGGGTTATCGAAGCAGACATACATGGCCAATTGATGGCAGCGGCTGCCGAGCACGTTGGGGGCAATGTTCTGGGGCTTGAACTCGGGGCGGGTCACAGCCCTGAACCCGCCGAGATGATAATCCATCGGTCCGGCGATGAGCCGGGTGAAAGCCAGGTTCAAGTTGTGCTCCGGAGTGCAGCGGTCGCTCCACTTAAGATATTCGAGATTCAGGGCGCCCTCATGGTTCATCAGATTGGGATAGGTCCGCTGCCAGCCAGTGGGCTTCCAGACGCCGTGGAAATGAATCATTATATGGTGGCGGGCGGCCGACTGCAGGATCGATTCGGCGAACTCGATCGTTTCCTGGTCGTCATGGTCGAAGAAGTCGACCATCATGCCCTTCCAGCCCATTTTTTCGAAAGCCTTGAAAGCTTCCTCGACCCGCCCGCGCAGCGCGCCTTGATGCACCCAGGTCCAGAGGCGAACGCGCTTGGAATCCGCGTACTGGCGGATGGCCGGCAGGTCGAAGTCGGCGCGAGGCCGCGTGACGTCGGTGTCGGGCCCCGGCGCGACACCCAACTTCGACTGATAATACCAGGGAGAGACCGTCTTCTCGTCCGAGGTCAGTGAGTGCGTGGGAATGCCGTTGCGGACGCAGAAATCGATATATTTTTTCGCCATCTCCAGGGAGAGAATCGGCAGACTGCGTTTTCCGTCGTACACGTCGCCGTTCCACCACGAGAAAGTGATCTTGCCCGGTTTGATCCACGAAGTGTCCTTGATGACCGAAGGCTCATTCAGACAATAGAGCGTGCTGGATTCCAATAGTGCGCCAGGACGATCTCCGATGAGCACGACCCGCCATGGCGTTTCCATGGGCAGCGGGCGCACGACCTTGGTGCCGTCCGGGCGAGGGGTGAGCTTGCAGACCAGGTCTTCGGTCTCGCTCGCGGGCCGCATCAGCGACATCCCGGCGTAGTGGCGCAGGGCGCCCTCAGTGATCGCGGCGTACGTGCCGTCCTCCCACAAAAACGTCAGTGGCATGTCCAACAAAGCTCCCGGCCGGAGCTCGTGGCAGCGCACGGCAGTCACATTGTGCTCGTGAGAAGTTGTGTAGCTTTCGAGATATTGGGCGTAGGCGGTCGGCTCGCCCTCGACCCGGAACGAGGTTGTCTCATCGGTGACGGTAACGGCCTTTCCTTTGGCGTGCTTGGGCAGCTCGTAGCGGAAAGCGATAGCGTCGTCGTAACAGCGGAACACCACGTCCAGGCGCCGGCGCTGCGGGGTTTCGAACGTGAAGCGGAGGTCATTGAAACGATCATTCGCATTGTCCGCTTTGCCGAACAGCACGGGAATACGCTGGTCGAGCGAACGGCTGCGCTCGCGCACCACCCGGACCCCGCTCATCAGTTCGCCCGCATCGGCGGTCATCAGCCCCAGGCTGCAATTGGCGAGCAACGTTTTGCCTTGAAACACCGCGGACCAACCCGGCCGTTCAGTTGAACCCGGCGCAGGCAATTGGATTGAGACGCGGATGCGCTGGTCGGGCGAGGCCAGGCGGCGAACCTCGCTTGCCCGCGTGTGAAACACGAGCGCCAGCAGGAGGCTGCCAGCCAGGATTGTGCGCGACGGCATCCGGCTACTCGATGCCGAGCAGCTCCACTTCGAAGACGAGCGTGCTGTTCGGCGGGATCTTCGGGCTGGGGCTGTTCGGGCCATACGCCAGGTTGGGAGGAATCTCAAACTTGAATTTGTCGCCGACCTTCATGAGCTGAAGACCCTCAGTCCAGCCGGGGATCACGCGGTTCAAGGGGAAGCTGATGGGCTGGCCCCGTTCCACAGAACTGTCGAAGACGGTGCCATCGAGCAGAGTGCCGTGGTAATGCACCTTCACGGTGTCCGTAGGCTTTGGGGAAACGGTGCCCGTGCCTTGCTTCAGGACCTGGTATTTTAGTCCGCTGGCTGTGGTTTTCATTTGACCTGGTTGAGCATTCGAGGCGCCAGCCGGCGCGCCGGGCGCCGCGGCTGGGGCAGTAGTGGTGCCTGCATTGTTATCGGCGCTGGTTTGATTCGCCTGGTTGCAGCCCACGAGGCAAAGAGCCGCCGCCAATGTGACTGAGAGTCGTATTTTCATAGTGACAGAATCCGGGCACACTATTCCAGACGAGGCAGGGGGTCAAAACTTTATTGCAACCTGAGACGGAAGAATTGCTGAGCCGAGCCGGGTGGGTTGGTGAAATTGAAATTTCCGGTCGCGTCAAAGAGATTGGTGGCGATTATGGTCCATTGATTCAACGGCAGGGTGAGATTCGTCGCGGCCAGCACATGGCAAGGCCGCCCTGGCACACCGTTCGTCCCGCTGAAAACAAGGTCGCCTCCAATCAAGCTTATCCCGACGATTTTTGGCTGCGGCGCAGGCGATGACACAACCAGGCTGAGGATCGAGGTATGAGTCAAGTTTCCATCGACCGCGCTGATGGTCAGCGGATACGTGCCTGCCGCCGTCGAGTTCGAGACAACGACGGTAAGCGCCGCCGAACCGGTGCCGCTGATAGAGTTCGTGCTGAAGACCGCGCCGGCCCCCAAGGGCAAGCCGCTGATGCTCAAGCCGACCGTGTCGGCGAAATTATTCGTCGCGCCGACGCTCACGGTGAAGCCGGCGTTGTTGCCCGGCGCCACCGAAGCGGTTGTCGGCGTGGCTGACAGTGTGAAGACCGGGTAGCCGATATTCTCGATGGCCGCCGGCCCAAGGCGCTCCTTGAGTTGTTCAAGATACAGGCTCCGCGGGCTGACGATGGTGCCCAGAAGGTCGGAAATTCCCGGATCGCTATAGGATTTGTTCGAGCCAATGCCGCCAATGGTCCAATTGTAGTGGTTGGTGGTGGTCGCCGGCTCTTCGAGTTGAAACTGCGGCACCTGGCAATTGTACATGACGCTGAAGCCGGCGCCCCAGCCCTGGCCGCTGCCAGCGTTGCCGCGATTGTTGATGGCCAGATACGGCGTGTAACCGCCCAGACTGTCGGCGGCCATATTGATGTTGTCGTGCAAGGCCCAGGCGGCCCAACGCTGGTGCGGGCCGCTGCACGTGAAATTCAAAAACACGTTGGGGCCCGGCGTGCCCGCCTGCGTAACCATGATGTGATAATAGCCGCCGCTGGAAGTGCAGCGTTGGAACAAACACATCGCGCCGGAATCGCCAATGGTGTACGCGGCGGGCGCCGCTGAGGAGGTGCCGGTGGCTGGGTTTACATACTGGCAATCCTGCACCGTGCACCACTTCAATCCGGTGCCCAGGGTGATGCCGTTGCCCCAGCCTGACAGCAGGAGGTCGTGCGCCCAGCCGTTCTTCAGGTTCTGGTAAACAAGGAAAACCCCGCTGAGAATGTTGCTGGGATAATCGGCAATCTGGCCGACGCCGCAAAGATTCTCGAGGCCGACTTTTTGGATGCGCGAGGAATCCGTCACCTGGGACACCTGGCCGGTGGTCCAGGCCGATTCGATGGGGTTGCATAGCGGCACGTCGATCGTAAGTTGGTTGCCGCTGAGCGCCGTGATTTGCCGTTCGAAGTATAGACCGTTCCCCGGCGTCCAGGGATTGGTCAGCAAATCCATGCCAATGGCGTGAATCCAGGGCTGCGTTTGCGGGCGCTGGACGACGATGAAATTGCCGACGGCAAAGCCCGAAGCGCTGCTAACGTGAAAGTTCGTCGCGCCGATCGGCACATAGCTGTCGGTGATGGTGGAAGTGCTGCCGGTCTTTGACCAGGAGCCCGAGCCGCCGACGGTGATGACGTTTCGCGCCAGGCCAGTCACCAACAGGACCGTGCCGGTATTGGTGTTGTTGCCTTCGCCGCGCAACACTACGCCACTCGCGCCGATGGACAGCGTGCCGGCAATGGTATAAGTGCCGGCTTTGAGCAACACCGCGCCGCGAAAGCCATTCGCATCCGGCGTCAGCGCCGAGACAGCATTAATCGCGCTCTGAATGCCGGCCGTGTTATCACCGCCGGTCGCCGTGCGGGTTTGCTTGACCGGAACAACCGGCAACGGCGCCCCCCCGCCCATATAGCCCGCCCAGGAAAAATCGGGCAACCGGTTGCCAACGTTGTCCGCATGATAGCTCAACGCGCCATTCGCGCCGAAATGGACCCACTGCGCCTGGCCGAAAGCGGTGAGCAGGTTCAGTGAGAGAAGCAACAGTGAATGGAGCGCGGTTCGCATCGGTGACGAAAATCAATGGCCAGGGAGGCAGCGCGCGCCGCCGGCGTTGCCAGTGACAAAAGCAGCACCGGCGCAAGCTGAGTCTTCATGTTCAATCAGGGCTATTCTTCGGGACACGCACACATTCTAGGCATAGTACAAGAATAGCGCTATTGGACGAATGTTCGATGGGTCGCTTGGGTTGGGCTATATGGTTGGCCCGAGGACAAGCTGGGATTACAAACTATTCTCTGCCCGCTGCTGGGTGCGCGGTGGAACAATAGCAACGCGGCATTGACGCGACCGTTTGACTGCCGTATGGTGACTGCCATGAAACCGATATCGTTTCGCAAACTCAAGCGGGGGACTCCGGAGGAGCGTTTATCTCCCGGCGAGTCCCTGACGGTGAAGAAACATCACGGCAAGGTTTTCGAGTTGAAGCGTGTTGACGCGCCGCCGCGCTCACGACTGGCGGGGCTTCGCGAAGCGATGAAAGAAGTCCCGAACGCCGGCGGAAAGCCAACGGATGTTGCGGCGTGGTGTCAGGAGGAAGATTTGTGATCGTTTACGCCGACACGAGTTTTCTGCTGGCGGAACGGATTGAGCAGGACGCGAATCATAAAGCGGCACTCAAACTGGTTGAGGAATTTGACCAGGACGACTGGATTTGGTGCGAACTTCACGACGTTGAAGTCTTTTCCACGGCGCGCACATTGACCCGCCGCCAGGACCAGCCGCTGCCGCGTCACACGGCTCGGGCGGTGGTATTCCGACTTGAGAGGGAGCTGCGCCGAGGATACTTCCAGAAAAAGGAACTGCCGTTAAAGGACAGCACGGAGCGAGCAAAAGCATTGTCCGAGTCTTACGGGTTCTTGAGGCGACACACGGCTCTTGATGTGTGGCACGTTGCCGCAGCATGGTGTTTTGGCGCAAATCGGTTTGTCACATTCGATGAACGCCAGTCCGAGCTTGCCGAGGATGCCGGGTTGGTTCTCGCTTAAAACAACCTGTTCTCACTTTACGGTCATCAGGTCGTTGTCTGCCGGATCGAGTTCAACGGTGATGTCCTTGTATTCGTCCAGCAGGCCGCGGTTGTGCATCTGCCAGGCGATGGGGCCCTGGCGGCCGGCGGTGGGTTCGTTAAAATCGAGGACCTCAACAGCTTTGTTGCCAACGGGCTGGGCAACCGCCATGCGGGCCGTGCCCGTCTTGGCATCGACCAGGAGCTCCACCCGGCTCCATTCGTGCGGGTCAAACTTGGCATGCGGCAGCGACTTGAACTCCTCCCCGCCGTTGTTGTTGTGACCGGGCCGGTAATCCCAATGACCGCCATTGGGAACCTGGAATTGGATGCCGCCGAGGGCGTCGAGCCCCTTTTGCCCCTCGGGTGGAGGCGTGCAAAAGATAAGAACGCAGGCCTGGTGGTCCGGTTGTCCCGACACGTGGCGCATGGTGAACATGAGCCGATAACGGCTGAATTGGTTCGTCGTATAGATATATCCCCTGCCCGCGCCGGTGCTGGAAATGGCACCATCTTTAACCGTCCAGGAGTTCGTGGGGACCTGGAGCCAGCCATCGAGGCTCTTGCCGTCGAATAGAGAGAGGGTCGAGGCTTTGGCGGAAGGGGCGAGCAGGAGGGCCACGGCGATGAGGAGGAGCGGTTGTTTCATAAGTGTACGTTGGGCTTGTGGTCCGAACGCTTAATTGTTTGTTCCCGCGAGTTCACGAATCTCGATTCTCAGTGATTGCTGCGGGGCCACTTCCCGGCGTAGCAGCTCGACTCGGTCTGTGGCGTTGGTATTCATTGGCAGTTCCTCAATCACCAGAACAACGTTCTGCGTCTTCGTGTTCGTTCTGTAAAACATACCGAGTGCGCCTTCGTCAGCCAGGAACTCGGCTTTGATATGATCAACCTGACGGCCCGACAAGAATAGGAGGCCGATCAGACCAACCCAGAAAAGCGTAGTGCCGAGAGCCGTCGCCACGATGACCTTTATTTTAGACTTCACAGGACCTGCCCCGCTGCCCAACGCTCTGACTGGCGCCGGGCCAAGTGACGTCCGATAGGGGAACAGAGTCCCGTGCCGACGTCCAGTCCGGAGCGCGGCTTGAGCAGCTTGCCGCTGACTTTTGACTCTCCTGGCATAAGGGGCTTGACCGGCACCGGGCGGTCGGAATGAAGGGTCCGGAAAAAAAATTTAGTGTTAAAAAAGGTTAAAACCGCGGGAGCGGTCTAAAGTGGACCGGCGGCGGCGAGGAGCAGGGAAGGTGACACGGGGGTTGGGCTTTCATGTTTGCACGGTTTTCTTTTTTCCGGGCCGGTCGCGGTTGGCGACAGTGGCCTCTACTATGTATTATGCGACGAAGGGTGTCTGACGGCGGACAGGCGGGGTTCCTGCAGGGAATGGGTGCGGGCGAACTCGGCGATTTGGGCCTGGCGCTCGTCAGGGAGGTTTTTGAGCCTGGCATCAGAGCGGCGTTCGACGCTGAGGTGGTGCAGTGCGGTGAAAAAAAATTATCAAGTCGGCAATCAGGACTATAGACAGGCCGAATCGGGGGGAAGATGGGAGGAAGTTGCCGAAGATCAGGCACTTGCGCGGGGCGCGACCTCGGAGGTGAGGTTTTAGACAGTTTTGGGGCCGGCGCGGCGAAGTTGAATAGGGTTTAGACAATTCGGGCGGTTTAAACGGCGTTTTCAGTCGCCGTGAAGGGTCTTGAAATGGGCCTCTAAATGGGCCACGACCGCGGCGTCGAATCTGAGCTTGCGTTTACCTCCAAAGGTGACGAAAGCCTCGGGAATGAGGCCCTCAGCGCGCCAGCGATAGATTGTATGGCGTTCTACGGCGAATTGGGTGGCGAGCTGGGCAGGGGATAGCTTCAGGACGGGTTTGCCGGGCCGCACGGTGAAGCCATCGCCATTGGCGGCCACGACGGCCGGGAAGAGGACCGAGAAGGTGAGCTGGGAGGGGTTGTCTTTGGCCTTGCTCATGGGTTGGCAGCGAAGAATGCCGAGGCGAACCCTTTGGGAGTGACGCTTCGCTTTGCGGCGCGGTCCAGCGAGGGCGGGAGTTTGTGGATATAATCCAGCGCGAAAAGGGTCGGCTGTTGCGGGAGCGCGGTGTTGAACTGGCCGTAAAGGATGGTGTGTTTGGTGTAGGGATCGCCGTAGTCGCAGGGGTCAAATTCCATGCGGCGAAACGGCTTGATCTCAGGCACCACTTTTTCAACGCGGCCAATTGGGTTTTCCAGAACCCAGAAGTGAGGACTGAACAGCTCGACCAGGTGCAGGACAATGGAGACTTGGGCCCTGGCGATGTCGAGCAACGTCCAACCATCGTATTCACTGGGAAGCCGGTCTTTGATTTTCCGCCAGCGAGCGCCAGCGCGACAAAGATACGTGCAAGGCGGCGCGGCCAGGAGCCCGTAGAGAGGCAAACCGAAACGGCGGATGCGCTCACAGAGAGAGCCGAACCATTGCAAGATGCACCCTTCGAAAGACTTGTCCCACAGCAGGACCTGATAGCCGTTGCGGGCGTAGGGAGCGGCCCAGCTGCCGGACCGATCATAAACTGAAACGATCAGGCGGCTCATTGTGGGACAGGGCTATAGTTCATCCAAAGGACTTCGGTGCGGGCGGAGCTGCCGGCCTGGCCATTGGCCATGGTCTCTTTGGTTTCGCGGTGCCAGTCAGGGTAAAGCCTGGCGTAAAGCTCGCAGTAGTAACCGGACAGGAGGACTTTGCCCTTCACCTGGTGAAGCATCCAGGCGAGTTTCTCATGGTCGCGGTCGCTCATTTCGTGGGCGTAGCCTTTGGACCGGTCGTCGCGAGCTGATCGGACGTAGGGAGGGTCAACGTAAAAGAAAGTGTCGGCGCCGTCGTATTTGGGAATGAACTCGAAGGCGTCGAGCTGCTCGATGACCACGCCGCGCATCCGCTCGGCAACGGCCATAAGGTTTTCAGGAACGCCAAGCCACTCACGCGCATAGTCTTTGATGCGCTTGCCGTCTTTCGTGCCAGAGGTCCGGAAGCCATTGGTGATGTTGTTGATGTTGTGGCTGTGGGAGGCAAATCCGAAAAAGGAACGGGCAACGAGGGCGCGGGCTTGTTCGACCCGATCGCCACTGCCGTCAAAACAGTCGCGGTATTCTTCGCGAGAGAACGGGGTCAAGGCGACGGCGATGGCAAGGCGGTTGCGGTCACCCTCATCGCGCAAGGTGCGGAAGAGATTGACGATGTCGTGATCGAGGTCATTGTAAATCTCCATGGTGGAGCGTTCTTTTCTGAGAAGGACGGCCGCCGACCCGCCATGGGTCTCAGCGTAGGTGATATGCGGTTGGATAAAGCTGGCGATCCATGGAGCCAATCTGAATTTGGAACCATGGTAACGACAGACCGGGCGTTTTACGGTGGAGTCGATCATCGGCTGGGAGCGGTGTAGAATTTGGGGCAGTGGTAGAAGGTTTTGAGGGAGCCATCGGTTTCGATGCTGAAGCCCGAGCACCATTCGCAGGACCAGGTGCGATGAGGGCCGACGAGGGTGATGGCGTATTCGTCGATGCGCAAATGGCCGGTGAGGACCAGGGCGGCGATGAGGAGGGCAAAGGCGATGGGCAAAGTCTTTCTCATTGAGGTTTAGGGTTAGAGGAGGTATGGTGGCGTCGTGAAGCGACAGCATTTGGTGGAGGTTACGAGCGCCGGGGCGGCTGTTTGCATCCGGTGTGGGCGCACGGGGCTCCGATTGTCGTTATCATGCCCGGCCGCGCCGAGACCGGATGTGAAGATGGCCAAGGCCAAGGCGGCGGCCAGGTCGTGGCCATGGCGCGCCGCGGGCATTTGTTTTTGGCTCTTGATCATTATCGGGCTGGCTTATTTTCTGGCGCCGGTCTTCGGCAGCGTGCTCGAGCAATTGTCGGACACGCAGAAAACCCTTCTGGGCTCAGGCGCCGCCTCACGGCGTTAATTCTTCCCTGAACCGCCAGAACAGATTCGTCCTGCCGTTGGCCCAAATCAGGAAGACAGCCGCCGTTTGGTTGGTTGAGATTGGGATTGAGTTGGACCAATACCACTTCGCGTTAGGCGCAAAGTAAATCACCGGTTCATCAGCCACCCCGGCGCCAAGGTCCGCCGTCGCCTGCAAGTGCTGTTTCGATCCCATCTTGCCATCCGCCAGCATCGGGATGAACATGCTCTGCCCAATCTTTTTTTCTGGTTTTGGATCGGCTGGGTGAATGATGTATTCGTAGAGGTATTTAGTGTCCCGGTAGTAGATGCAGTTTTCGATACGGTCTTCAATCGTCTCGATCACATTCAGGTCCACAGAAGTAGGAACAGACAGCGGGTTTGTGCTGTTGCAGAGCGAGCCGTCGATGTTGGTGCAAAACGGGAACACCGGCAGCATGTTGGTCAGGTCCATCGTATTAGTCGCGCTGTCGGGCCAAATGGTAAACACGTTGGTCGAAGAGTTGGTATGGCTGACCAGCTCCAGGCAGAGCAGCGTCTGCGAATTGGTGTAGGGCCAAGGAAAGGGGCTATTGCTCGTGGACGATGTATCCAGGCAGCACGTAATCACGATGTAGGGATTCACCACGGGAATAACGGGAAGCCCGTTGCTCATGCCCACGGTGAAGGACATCGCCACGGCGTGATTGGTTGGGTCCGGGTAAACAGAGACGCCATAGCTGAACTCTGTGTTGGTGTGGGTGGAATGCTGGTCGGCCTCGAACACGGGCCAGCCGATGTGGGTGTTGTGGTCCCACACGCAGTTGACGGTGTCGTTGGTGCAGATTTTTACGGTGTCGGTCCAGTTGCTCCAGGGATGCGACAGGCCATTGGTGCAGGTGACGGAATAGTTGGTCGGCCACTCGGGATTGTGGAGGAAGCCGCCAGGGCACGGAATGCCATGGACGAAGAGGCCCAAGGGAAGGCCGTTGGTGTCGGGAGGGGGGAATATGGCCTGGGTGACGAGGGGCAAGAAGGCCAGAATGAGGGTGAGGATTTTGGATTTCGGACTTTGGATTGTTGATTTCATTGTTTGTTTTGGTTGACCGTGTTGGGGGAAATCACCACAGAGGCACAGGGGCACAGAGGGAATCATTTAAAAGGGGTTTAAATCGGTTTCGGCGGGGGCCAAAGCGGGAACCGGCGCGGGCAGCCGGCCTTTGCATTTTGCGCAGGGACAGCGGGTGCGGGATTTGGCGTGCATGTCGTGGATGGTGTCGCCCGAGGCTTTGCGTTTGGCCTGGAGACGATTGGTGAGGGTGGAACGGAGATGGGCGAGTTGGGTGGCGTCGAGAAATTCCAGAAGTTCGGGGAAGGTGAAGTTTTGGAATTGCTCTTGTTCACAGCCGCCGCGCATCAGCATTTCTTCGATGAGGGCCGTGGCGTAATGCCGGGCGCGGTCGAGGGGAGTGGAAGGGTTCGCCGGGATCGGGTCGGATAGGTAAAGGGAGAGGCAGGGAAGGATTTCTGCGGTGATGATATGGCGTGTGCGCCGGGCCTCGCCGATGGAGGGATCGATTTGTTCATGGGCGGAGGGAAGTTTGGATTGGAGGGCGCCGAGGGCGGCGAGGACTTTGTCGAAGCCAGCTTTGCGATCTACCAGGGTGAGGGAGGAGAAGCCACAGGAGCGCAAGAGTTCGTGACGGCGCGCGGTGATGTCGAAATCGGTTTCGCCGTTGAGAATGGTCCAGCCCTGGGCTTCGCAGGCGGCGGACCATTCGCGCCAGAAACGATCACGTTGCGGTTTGGATAGGAGCATAGGAATTTAACAGGAGGTAACGGAGGGAACGGAGGGGGAACCGGTTTCAGCAACGACTCTGCCTGAATAGTTACTGACAAGCACCCAGCCCGGAGCGAAGTGTTTTCGAAATGCTCTCAGTGCGGCGGCGCGCGCAGCTTTTGGGGAATTGAATCGGTAAGTTTCGTCACCTACTTTGCCGATAAGTTTAC
>Ga0210408_10001083_pt1 | contig 29939 bp, 33 predicted proteins | sample IncBWH4MmetaG_FD_155471 | JGI IMG/M metagenome (GOLD analysis project Ga0210408, IMG submission 155471) | Forest soil microbial communities from Barre Woods Harvard Forest LTER site, Petersham, Massachusetts, United States - Inc-BW-H-4-M | ecosystem: Environmental > Terrestrial > Soil >... | reverse complement strand
GGGGTGACAAGTGGGGTAGATCAAGATCAGGACTTGGACAACAGGCGAAGGTCGGCAGCTTGTGGCGAACAGGTTCACCTGATTCATTTACGTCGCCTTGCGGCAACGAATGTCCGATCTCAGATTGTCCGCGATTGGAGGTGCCAGTGCTGCCAGTCAAGTTGCGCCGTGTTAATAACCATTGGGCCAAATGAGCCTCCATGCTGGCGTGCATCCATTGCTCAACAAGGTCGTGAAGTCGCCCGCGCATATTGGCGACAGAATTCAGGCGAGAGAGCCCGAATGATTCCAAGGTTGGCACCGTGGAGAAAAGAAGGAACTCCAACGACGGCTGGGGACAGCCCATGGCATGTTCTCCTTGACTTGTGACCCCCGAGAGCAGGAGGGACCCGAAGAATTGGGGAAGTTGCCTCCTAAGGCACGTACCGGCGATAGAACCTACGTAGTGGTACCAAATTGAGGCGTCCGTGGAACATGCAACTGATTCAGTTAACTGCCTTTAGTGGAAGGAGAGGTCGTCATGAATCTGATGAAGCAATGGCGAAGGGAAGTGGGTCATGGAGGCGTTGTACCTCGGGGCTGGCGGATGGCGTGGTACGAGCCCCAACGGCGGGTGGGAGTGTATTACCCAGCGCCGATGCAGTGGGTGTTCAGAGGAGTAAGGGAATTCGAATACCGATTGCAGATTGCCTTGCGCGCCCCGAGCTTGGAGCGGGCGCAGGTACACCAGTTGCAGAGGTCGCAGAGGGGGCGGGAGCGTCTGATCGAGGAATATTCAAAGGGCTACATGGCCGGATGGCATGAATGTTTTCAAGCATGCCTGGATGCCGTCGAGGGCGAAATCCTGCGGGCGGACGAATCGTCGGACCCATCGTCTTGGCTTTCTGCTGACGAGAAGCAACCGCTCAAAAACTAGCTCACAAAACGAGATCTAATGGCTTGAACGCGTCCGGCAATAAGCGAGGCCGGTCCTAAAAGTTTTTGGAGGAATTAGATGAAAGCCGCCGAGATATTTGAAATTTGTCACGCGCGCTACCGCGGCCTTCGGGAATGGCTCGACAATTCGACCGGAAATGTGCGTGCTCTCGCACTAGGCATGCCGTCGGCTGGGTATCAATGGCGACCGGAGCGAACGCGTGCATCAGAGTACGTCGCAGATTTTGAGAGGATCGGCCGCCAATCACTGCGGCGCCCGGAATGGAAAGGCAGGTTGAAATTGTTCGAGGTGTATTTCTTAGAGTGCGCGGAATACCGCCGGGCCATAACCTTGGTAGGGGTGGCGCCGGGGACATTCGACTACTGGACGCAAGAGGTGAAGCGGGCCATAGGCCGCGACTGCTCGCGCACAGGCCTGTTCCCACCATCTCGCTATTTTCATTCCTGATGGCGGCCTGTTCTGGCCGAAGTAGAGACTTGGAGGATTATCTGCTTGACGAGCGGATGGCGAGCAACCTGATCAGGAGGATCCGAAGGATAGCGCCGAGGCTCATGAAAGGAAGCGCGAGCATCTGCGCGAACGCCTTTAACCCCGCCCCAAGTTTCGCCCACCAAACGCGGCTTTCTTCCTCCATGGCCCTCTCCAGGGCAAGCTCCCAATAGAGGGCAAAGCAAGTCCCGCACTTTTCGCACAACGTCCCCGCTCTCTGCTCATGCCAGCATTTCGGACAGCGATGAATCAGGACCTGATGGCAACCAGTACAGAAATAGGTTGTCTCCGAATTTGATAGCCCGCACCTGGGGCAGGCCACCTGAGCGGGCGCGCTGATCATTCGCCGTTACCTCGACTCATGAATTGTTACGGTCCCGCGAAATCAGGAGCGAACGGATCAGCGGAATTCCCAGCGTCAAAGGCGCCCAGAGGATGTTCTTCAGCAGCGTTGAGCGCTGTTCCAGGCGCTCGTGAAATCGGTCCGCTTCGTCTCTTTTAGCGGCGATTACGGCGGAGATGTACTTCAGGAAATCGATTCCGCATTTTTCGCAAGTGCCACCCTGGCGTTGTTCGTGGCCGCAGGAGGGGCATTGAAACCGCAACGTCGCATGACAGCGCGTGCAAAATCGAGCGATATCGCGGACCGGAGTGCGGCATTTGGGGCAATTGACAAGAGGGCGCGCACCGGTGGGCGTGAGATCCGTGAGGCCGGCACTCGGCTTATCAGGGGCCATAATGCCTCTCCCCAGATTCTACTGGAAAGGGGGAGCCTAGCTCGACTTCATCCAAAGAAATGCATCCAGGTTGATAACCCTGTCCTGGAGGACGGGTGCCGAGTGGAATCCGGATCGTTGACAAGGTCGAGACTTGGGGGCGGGGCAGCGACACCTAGCGGAAGGAAGGAAATCGGAAGCGCCTTGACCCATTGATCGTGTTTGCCGATTTTTGAGAATTCGCGGCACAGAACCGCCGGCTTGCATCCGGTGCGCGGGGTGGTAATTCGCCGGCCAGAAAGGAAGCGGGTGGCGGGGCTAAGAGGCGGACAACATGGCCGAGACGCTCCTGCTTGTACGGCTTGGCCATGCAGACCACAGCTCCGAGAGAATGAGCATTCGAGTAATCAGTCGGATTGCCTGAGCGCGTGGTTAGGAGAACGGGGATCTTCCTTAGTTCCGGGGTGGATTTCACATAGGCGCAGAGATCAAATCCGGGTAGGTCCGCGCCCTCAACCTCCGCGATCAGCAGGGCTGGACTGAACATCGCCAGAACTTTGCGGGCATCCGCGCCATTTTTGACTGCGATTACGGTGTAACCTTCACTCGACAAATAATTCTTCAGTGTCTCGCGCACCATATCATCCGCGTCCACGGCGAGCACCAGAGGCTTGTCGGATTCTGGACCATTGCAGACGCGAACCGCGTCCTTATCCAGCTTGCGCCCTGAAGAATCCACCAGGTCCTCGCCCACACCGGTGCCAAGAGTAACCGCGACTGCGCGGTGACCATTCGGGAGATCGTGAACTCGAGCCACACGCCCAAACTGCTCCGCCTGCATTGCACCGGGGGCGTTGCAGAATGGGAAGGTCACCGCCAGTTCCATTCCACGGTGAAAAGAGATGGATTCCGTTGTAAATAAAATCCCACCGCGCGAGACGTCTACGGTGGTCGCAATCTCATCTGGTCCACTTTCTGTGACGTTGATGCCGCGTACGCGGACTGGCGCAGAAATCAGGGCGCGGCGCCGGCGACGGCGGTCCTTTTCAGGTTTGTTAACAACGGTCTGGGCCTGAGCCGGATCCTGGCAGCCAGTCGAGCGGGCCGCTTGGGCAGCGTCGTTGGAAATGGCGTTTCGTTCGAGCCGGTTCTCTGAAATGAGCCCATCGGGTGTTGGTCCTGCGCCGGTCTCATCATGGCCATTGGGGCAATTGGGGTCTTCGGATTCACTGGAAAAACGCCCAGGTATGTCCGAACGGAAATTCGCGTCTGAGAAAGGGAAGTTTGTGGCGTCACTCATTCCGAAGGGGCCTCTAAATCTTGTGTTCCTGCCTGACAGAAAGATAGTAGCTCCGGGTTGGTTCCGAGGCAGTAGTTGGAAAGTCACATTTGCGCAGTACCGGAAAAGGGTTCGAGCTGGTACTTCTGTACCAGGACTTACTTTCTTTGGAGTCAGTAAGTTAGGGCTCTTTGGGGCTGCGGTGCGAGTTTGGACCAGATTTATTCATGATTTCAAACGGGAATAAAAGCAACCGTCAAGAAGGTGTTGGCACAGCGGGGCCGAAATGACTGTGGGCCGCCAAGAGCGGCGGCCCACAGCGTTGCAGTTTGAGACGGGCTAGTTCAGAAGCTACTTCTGGCCGATTGGGCGAATTCTGCCGCCACTCGCAGCACTGGCAGACGGAACGCAGACCGGACCCGCATCCGACGTAAACGTGTCGTTGTCGGAGAACCACCCGTGGATGCCGATTGACTCGGATGTGAAGAACCACGAGAAGAACGCCAATTCCTGCAAGTGGTATGTGTAGCCGTTGCGGCCGCCAATGGGTGAGAAATTGGTGCCACTCAGTGGGTCGCCGACCTCGAGATTGCCCTGGCATCCTGCCACCTGGCCGGTATGTCCCCATAGTGGCGTGGGGTTGTTGCCAAACGGATCATTCGCCCACTCTCCGACTTCGTGCGAGAGCGTATTCGAGTCGCCCTGCGTGGAGCCGAAAAGACCTGTGGTGTCGAAATCAGAAGGCGAATAGGTGCCGAGGGGCAGGAAGTTGGTCGTGCCGTGATACCCCAGAACGCAACAATTGAACAGGTTCGTTTGGGGAGTAAATGCCAGCACGGTGTTGTAGAGTAAAAAGATGGGGAAATTGCCGGCATTCACCTGTGGAGCCAAAGCGGGAAGAACGTTCGTGTTCAGGTACGCATCGAAGAAATCAATATCTACGATCCCGAATGGTCCGCAAGCCGGGAAATCCGCAGGAGGAAGAGTGAGTCCCTGGTCGGCCGGAATGTTAATAGCGATGGGAGAAAGCGTAACGACTGGGCTCAGGAGAAGGTGATAGTCATCGCGATCTTTCAGCACATTCCAGAATTCGGCGCGCTGGAAGGCATCGATGTACTGGGTGTGTCCGACGTCAACGCCACCGATGGAGAAGTCGTAGCTATCGAACATCGGTGTGTGTTGGAAGAGCTTGAGCGGATTGTTGTTCGGCGCGCTGAGGCAGGCATTGTCATTGGCGGTCGGGTCGAAGGTGGTGACCCCGGGAGCGGTGGTAAAATCACCGGTCTTAAAGTTTGTGCTGACGCCCACGCTGTTGGTGGTGATGATCAGCGGGACGATGAAAGTCTTTACATGGACGTCTTTGTCGCCGCCCCGCGTGAAAGGATTGGCGCCGACCATAACGCCTGTGTAATTGTTGCCGTCACGGTCTGACACCACGTCGAATGTAAAGAGGGGCAGGGAAGGAGTCCTGCTGGAGCTGCCCGCTGCGACGGAGTTCTTGATGTTCTCCGCCTCAGCGGCATGCCCGCCCTTGGTTGCGTGAAGAATTTGAAGTGCGGGAACCTGTTTCTTTGCTTCCTGCCCAAACGCTGCGGATGCAGCAGCGCTCAGGGCAGCCATACCACACAAAGCTACAACCATGAGTTTGCGATCCACTTGTACCCTCCTAGTGTCCTCTGCTGAAAACGCCTGACGCAGAAGAGTTCTTTTTCGAGCTCAGGTAAATTCATTTCTAGGCAGACCTAGAGCGCGTCTCGAGGCTGAAGATCAAATTCCACGGGCGGGGGATGCCCGGCCATCTACTCGCGCTGGGGCGAATAGTGCAGTTACATGCCTACAAAGTCAACGAAAAAATCGCAAATACCCCAATATTGCGGATGTTTTTCGCGTTGGTCAGAATATGCACCCCAGATTGCGAAGTACGATACTTGAATGCGTGCTCGACCGGGCAGAAGCGGTCTCCCTACTTTGGTTTATCCTGACCATAAATCGAACTAGTGGAATGGCCTGAAGGCTACGGTCACAACTGTCCAGATCGCTGAAAAATGTCGATGACAGCTGATTTTCCTGTTTATGAACAGACGTGACCGTTTATGTCAAGGATTTTGCGCACTGGGTGGGCCGTCGCCGGACGAATAATCGGCACGTTTGACCTGGGACGATGTGCATTGGGGGCCGTTAGACCTTCTATCGGGTTGGCGGCGCCGGGGATTTGACCTCTGAGCCTGGCTTGACATCCTGCCCATCAAGGAAGAGATTGAGAGGCATAGGGACAGTGAAGCCGGTGAATGCACGGGGCATCCTGATTGCGGTTTCAGCGGGAATGGTGTTTTCGGTCGGCATTTTCGCCGTATCGCCGGGCGAGGGGTCCAGGGCTGGGAAGCAAGAAGCCTCGCACCAGGTGCTGAAGGGGCAGGGTGCGCTGGGTGATTGGCGGACCGATGCTCCTGGTGTTCGCCGATTGATCACCCCACGGGACATGCCGAAGCCATATGCGACCGGCTCGGCGGTCAATGACGCGCCGATCGTTGTTCCCCCCAAAGGAGCGAGGCCAAAAACCCTGCCAGGTTTTGAGATACAGCGGATTGCCACTGGGCTCGATAATCCGCGACTGATCACCACGGCGCCGAATGGGGATTTCTTTTTTGCCGAAAGCGCGCCGGGACGAATTCGCCTCCTTCGCACTGATGCCGGCGGGAGTAGCGTCGCAAAGTTGGAGATATTCGCTGCAGGATTGCGCGAGCCCTTCGGAATTGCATTCTATCCACCGGGGCCGAATCCTCAATTTCTCTATGTGGCAAACACCGATTCGGTGGTTCGCTTTCCGTACCAAAACGGCGACCTAAAGGCACGCGGCGCGGCGGAGATCGTGGTGGCATCGCTGCCCGCTCGCGGCAGGCTCCACGGTGGAGGGCACTGGACTCGAGACATCGTATTTTCGAGAGACGGCCAGAGAATGTTCGTTTCCGTGGGTTCGAATTCGAATGTCGGCGACGATGCGAAGGAATACCACCGCGCTGACATCCTGGAGTTCCGGCCAGATGGCTCCGGCGAGAAGGTGTTTGCATCCGGGATACGCAACGCGGTGGGGATAACGATTCATCCCGACACTGGTGAAGTCTGGGCTTCGGTGAACGAACGCGATGAATTGGGCGACGACCTCGTCCCGGACTACATCACTCATGTTGTCGAGGGAGGGTTCTACGGCTGGCCGTGGTATTACATCGGTCCGAATCAGGATCCGCGGCATGCAGGCAAACATCCGGAATTGCGAGACAAAGTGCTTGTGCCGGACGTGCTGCTGCAGTCGCATTCTGCGTCGCTGCAAATGGTCTTTTACAGCGGGTCGCAATTTCCCTACGAGTATCGCGGGGATGCCTTTGCCGCCGAGCATGGCTCCTGGAATCGAGCCGTGCGCACAGGTTACAAGATAATCCGGGTGTTAATGAAAAATGCCCGAGCCACGGGTGAGTACGAGGATTTTGTGACCGGGTTCGTGACGCCTGAGGGAAATGTATGGGGCCGGCCCGTGGGAGTGACCGTAGCTGCAGATGGCGCACTGGTCTTCACAGACGACGCGAGCGAAAGCGTGTGGCGCGTAACTTACAGAAAAGGAGATACTTATTGAATTAACCGAATATTCCAGCCACAAATCGCTGCGGCCGCACCCGCAAAACTTCGACTGGACTCCTGCCCTCAACAAGGCTATTCTCTCTGTCCCCCTCAGGCATTGAGGCGCTTTCATCGAAGTGAGGTCCGTTATGGTTCAAGCTTCTCAAGATCGTTACCGTGGAGTTCTGTGTCTGCATTGCCGGCAACCAATTCCACTCCCGGCGGCAGTCATGCGCAGACAAGCCGAGCGAAAGAACAGCGTGTCTGGTGAGGGCGTCGATGTAGGCCCTCAGGCGTTCGCGCTGCGATGCCGGGCGTGTCACGGTGAGGGTTTGTATACCGAATCTAGATTTATCGAATGCGAAGGGTTGCCGCGGCTGCGAGCCACACTGCGGAACAGAGCCGTGCAGGTTCAGGCTGCAGCGGCCAAGGCGCCACGCATATCGCACTTATAGGAATGCGCCGCGCTCAGGCGCGGTGAACTACGGCCTGCTGGCGCGGTCGAATAACCAATTCCGAAAAACGCTCCATTTCTTCTAACTGCGGGCTGAATTGCAGCAGCAGAAGATCCACTCCCATCTTTTCAAATTCGTCTATCCGTGCAGCTACCTGTTCGGGCGTGCCAACCAGGCCTGAGCGCAACCCGCGATTCGATACGGAGTAATCCTCCAAAGACACGCGCTGTTCGAGTTGTGTGTTCGCCAGCCACTGCTGATAATTCTGGTACCCGGCCGCGTTCTGCTGAACATCGGTGATGCGCCGCAATTCTTCCTGCGCCTTTTCTTCGGTTTCTCTCACGATGGCATAGGCAGCCACGCCGTACTTCATCGGAGGAAGACTCTTTTTTGACCGCCTCCCCGCCATGTCGCGGATCTTCGGTTCGATCCGTGCAGGAGGATCTCCGTGCATCACGTAGGCGTCACACTTCTGGGCAATCAGTTCCTTTGCCGCTTCGGATTCGCCGCCGGCATAGATTGTCGGGCGGGGCTTGGCAACGGGCTTGGGTTGCAGGACCAGATCGGTCACGGAGTAGTAGCGCCCGGAATAGTTGAAATGGTCCTGTTTCCAGGCGCTATCAACCACGTCCAGCCATTCCGAGGTGCGCGCGTACCGGTCGTCATGCTGATCAAACTGCACGCCGTACTTCTTGGCCTCTTCGGCCCACCAGGAAGAGACGACATTGAGCGAAACCCGCCCGTGGCTGATTTGATCGATGTTTGCAGCTTGCTTCGCAAGAAGGGCTGGGAGATGGAACGTGGGCCGCACGGCAATCATTAGCTCGAGCGATTCGGTAACCGCTGCCAGAGCTGCGGCGGTTGACCAGGCATCGAGCGAGGGAGCATCCACGCCCTTGATATCGTTCAAATTCAATTCGGCAATGAGCGTGAGATCGAATCCAATCTGTTCGCTGCGGCGAGCGAGCCTGGAGACATATTCCCAGCTCGCCACCATCTGCTCATTTTCAACGTTGCGGAGCCACCCACCGAAGACAGGCATCCAATACCCGTAGCGCATCAGCGCGCCTCCTGAATCAGGTAATCAACCAGCCGCTCGAAGGGGTCGAATCCGATCACCCGGCGACTGTCAGCGACAAAATTGGAGAGCGCATTGATGTCGTAGAAATAGAGCTGGCCATCGCGATCGTCGATCATGTATTCGGTGCCGCCAACTTCGATGGTGGTTTCGCGGAATATTTTCTCGACAGCGGTGACGACATCCGGCGGAGGCTGATACCCCTCCACGCGAAGACCTGTCTTGGCGCCTTCAATCACGCACGTGGTCTTCAATTCAGCGCCATCGCTGGTTTTGCAGATGTCCATGGGGCAGAGGTCAAAGGTCTCTCCGGAGGTGAACACCTTGATGCCGTAGAGATACTTGAAGCCAATGGTTTCGACGCGGACGATGTAGCCGCCCCGAGCAGGGATGAATTCCTGAACGATGCCAACGGAATCAAGCCCCAGGTTGAATGCCGCATTGCGGGCAGCGAATTCGAGCTGCTCCATGGTGTCGAACCGAACGATTCCCACGCCGCTGCCGCCGATATTCGGTTTCACGACGACCGGGAAGCGCATGCCACCAGCCGCCTGCGGCGCCTGGCTTGGATGATTGATGACCACGGAACGGGGGAAGGGCAGCCCAATGGACTGCAACAGGGATAGCTGCAGCGCTTTGGAGGTCTCGTTCCGGAATGCACGGCTGCCGTTCACAACTCGGGTGCCGAGGCGTTCAAGGTGGTCCAGGTAACTTAGCGTATAAAAGACGCTGTGGGCATTCCCTCGAGTCCAGGCGGAAGGGCTCATGCGATTGAACAGGAGCCCGTATTTGTGGTCCCCGTTTGGTGAGAGGTCAAAGTGATGCCGCGAAGCGTCCAGGCGTGTGTAGGGGACACCGCGGCGATCCAATTCGGCAAACAGCGGGATGAACCAGCGCTGGTGTTCGTAATAGATGGCAAGCGGGTGATTCTGGTCGAGCAACGAATCCTCCAGGGCTGTCGGCTACTTGGACCGCTTCCAGCAGGAGAGGAGCCTCCGCTGGCGCTGCTCCCGAACTTCGGGGTCGGGGCATGGGACGCCAAGAAGGCGTCGGTGGTCACTCACTGCCTGTTAGATGCCATAGAAACGGTTGGGTTTCCAGAGGTTTCCGTTTAGGGGGGCCTGAGAGACCATAAACAGTTCAATCGGGAGCCCAGGAGGGCGCCTTGCCTAGGGGGCGGCAGTGTGGTAAATTTGCTTTGCTCTTGTTGCTCTTGAACCACTCTTCGAAGCAGAGGCTGCCGGGCAACCACCCAGCGGCCTTTTTTTGTTGGGGTAAGGCGATTGGCGAGGCCCGGTCGGCCGTTAACTGTCACTGGCTCAATTACTTAAGATAACTTCGAGTCCAGCAGAGAAACGTGCCTTGTGTCCTAGCTTTGAGCCATAATTGCCATCATCCATGGAGGGCAGAATGCAGATCCTATCCGAAGGTCAGACCATACGTCACGAGCAGTACGGTGTAGGGATCGTGACGGAATCCAATACCGAGCGCACGATTATAGACTTTGACGATCATGGTGTGAAGAAGTTCGTCACGGCAATCTGGAACGCGGAATTAATCGGCGAACCACCCGTGGATCGGCCCACCAAGCGGCGCGGCCGCCGCAAGAGCACCAAGAAGGCCTAAAGAATGCGCGAGGGAGGCATTCAGTCGGGCGTGGACTCTGCGGCCTTGGAAGCGGACCTAAGGCACCTACTCCTCAAGCGCATTTCCCGGAAAAAAGGGGAATTGCGTTCCGACACCCGCCGTGGGACGCCAGCGATCAGGGCTCCACGAGATTATTTCGAACGGCAAAACGGATCAGCTCACTGAAGCTGGCGAAATTCATTTTGCGCATGATGTGATTTCGGTGGCTCTCGACTGTGCGTGTGGAAACTCCCAGGACCGCCGCGGTTTCCTTATTACTTTTCCCTTCGGCCAAAAGCTGCACAATTTCAACTTCGCGGGATGTCAGGGGCGAACCGGGTAGCGGTGATTCGACGCCGGGCTCCGCTGGGCCATTTACGAAAATATCCGCCATGGAAGCAGCCAGCCGGCTAGTGAAAAACGGCTTGCCCTGGCGCAGGCGTTGGACAGCGGCCACCAGCTCGGTATTTGCATCGGATTTCAACACATAACCGCGAGCACCAAGCCGCAGGACTTCCCGGGCAATTTCCTCGGAAAAATGCATGGAAAAGATGAGGATCTCGGTGTCGGGGGAGATTTGACGAATGCTGCGCGCAGCATCCAGGCCGTTCATGTCGGGCATACTCAAATCCAGGACAATGAGATCCGGCTTTACTTTCTTGACCTGCTCAACAGCCTCCGTCCCGTTGGTTGCTTCGCAGCACACTTCCACGCCCGGTTGAGATTCAAGCAGCGAGCGGATGCCACGGCGCACCACGTCGTGGTCGTCGACCACGAGCACCCGGTAAGCCTTTTGGGTAGCGTTCATCGTCCTGCTCCTGTTAACTGATGTGCACCGAAACTTGCACGGCTAAATCCTGATGAGACCTGATTAATGCCTCCCAGAATTGCCGGCCTGCAATTCGCCTTTGAATAGCCTCGAATGATCCCGAAACGGTATCGCGCAGGTGAATGAGAACTGGGGCGAACCAGAGAATTCGACGGCCTGATGTTGCGGCAAGGGCTACAGGCAGCGCTTCCCTAAAGGTAGAAAAATGCGATGCGCATCGGACTTTCTTCTGTTTCATCGATCCAAAAAAGCAACAGTCCAAAACAGAGCCAGAGTGCTAAAGAGGAGTGCAGATGATGCGGAGAATATTACCGCGTAATTACAGTGTCAACATGATTGTTTAACCTTGACTTCGGGGCAGGCCCCCGGCACGCAAAGTCCTGGGCCGGCGGTCGTCGGCGGCTCCGTATACTCCGCAAGACAAAAATAGGTAATGTTCCGAATTGAAACCGGGCATAGAGCACGCTAAGGTCTGGCGCTAGCTGGAAGGGGTGATTGTCTCTAACGCGCCACTCCTTGATGCCCGATTAAGTAAAAGGGAATCGCTGGGGTGGACACACCATCCTACCGGGGCTGCATGCGGTAGTAGCATCTCCGCACGCCCTGAAGAGCCGCCGCAGGCTGCCTCGGTAGGCTGGCAAAAGCCGCACGATATACACTCCAACAGGTTCGCCACAAGGGCCCAAGGATTGTACCTCTCCGCACCACTTGGGAAATTTTCGGTTCGGCCATCCAGGGAAAGGAGGGAAGCACATGACTCTCGGGCACGACTCCATTCTGCTGGTTGGGTTGACAGGGTCAAATCAGGAATCCATTGAACATGTATTGAGGCAACGCGATTGGAATTGGAGAACGGCGGGCTCGTTGACAGGTGCCATTCGCGATCTTGGGAGAAACATCGGAGTGGAACTGGTGCTGGCTGCTGAGGCACTGCTAGACGGTCGCGGGTATGAACTGACCGATGCCGTTGCAAAGCAAAACCTGTCACTCCTGGTTGATGTGATGCTTTCGGAGGGGCACGTGTGGCTACCGGTGGTCGAACGAGGTGAACGGACATTCGGTCGAGGTGGATTTGGAGTGGCGGAACTAGGGTCGGTTGTGGATGAATTGCTGGCCGATCGGGTGCCGTCCAAATTGCCACAGGTGGTCATTGGCAAGAACACTACAGGCATTGAACAGTTCGCGAGCATGAGTCAAAAGGCAGTCACGGCGCATTAGGGACTTGCCTCGGCGTCTGTCGGGCAAAAATGGAGCGGAGGGGGGTTGCGGGGATTTTGGCAGGTACCATTTGCTGAGCTGCGCCGGCAGAAAGCGGTTCAGGAGAGGCAGACAATGAAGCCATTTATAACAGTGCAGAGAGCGCGTTCACGAATGCGGGAATGCATCCCGCTACGCGAAATGACCGATTGTCTGTTGCAAGCGTACGAAAGTGTAGCGCGAAGGGCCTATCAACGATTCCTGAGGCGAGGGGGAGTGCTTGGCGGAGAGCTGAACGATTGGCTGTGTGCCGAACGAGAGCTGCTGGGGACCTTGGCGGTGGATTTGGAGGATGCCGGTGATTCATTGAGCGCACTCGCAAGCGTCCCGGGATTGAGTGGCGGTGAAGTGGAGGTGGGCATTGATTCGCGGTGGCTTGTAATTCTGGGCCGCAACCCTGAGGGCGAAGAGATGTACGAAATAGATGAGCCGGAACTGGATCCTGACAGGATTGCGGAGTGGGCAAGCTCGGTGCACACTGACGCCCGCGCATTGCGTGTCTGCTGCGAGCGCGGAAAGGCAAGTGAGGACGCAGAGGCGACCGAGAGAAAGCAAGCTTCTCCGTCGGCGATCCGCGCGGACGCAGGAATTAAGGTATCGATTGCAATGAATGGTTCAACCGACAAATGCAGTGGTTCGAGCACGGAAAGCGAGCGTCGAGAAAAATCGCGGCACGAACCCGCGCCGGTCAGACACGAGTCCGACCCGGAAGCCAGGTGCGATGGAACCCCGTCGCAACTGTTTTGCGTTGTGGAGCTTCCTGCGGAAGTAGAGCCAGATCGATCCATCGCGGTGCTCGCGAATGGACTCCTGGGCATTCGCATGCCGAAGCGTGCGGCGGGGAATTGCGAAGGATCAAATGGTCCACGAACATAATGGATCGCAATGGGGCAGCCAACGAACTATTCAGGGCAGGAAAAAATTCAGAGTTTCTTCCGGGCTGCGATTGTTCCGGTACGAGTGCTCAAGATGCTGGGAGGGCAGCCCGCCTGATCCAAACCCCTAGTATCAATCCGAGCAAGAGTGAAAACAGGCCTGCGAGTTGCGCATTTGTGAGTCCGAATAAGGATTTTGGGTTGATGCGGATGAATTCCACCAGGAAGCGTGCGAGGCCGGTGAGGATCAAGAAGGCCGCGAAAACTGAGCCGGGCCTATTTTGACGCCCATCCGGTGATTTTAGGATCTGTGCGCGGCCTCCGAGGCGCCAGAGCAGCCAGGCGATTAAAAAAGATGCGATGAATTCGTAAATCGGGGTGGGATGGACCCGAGTGGTTGTGGGGACCAACCCATTTGGGAAGCTCATGCCCCAGGGAAGGGAAGTGGGAATGCCATAATCGCCGTCCCCTGATAGAAGGCAGCCGATGCGGCCGAAGCCGTATCCGACCGCGGCAGCTGGCGATCCGGCATCGGTCATGGTCAAGATGGGAAGCCGTTCCCTTCTCGCCAGCCAGATGTAGGCCGCGGCGCCAGCGAGCAAGCCTCCATACCAAGTGAACCCATATTGACTGAGCAAGTGGCGCCAAGGATCGGCGAAAAACTCCCGGGGTGTCTCCAGCTCATTGTAAATCTTGGAGCCGATCAAACCCGCCAGGCAGGGGTAGGCGATGAATTTCTCCGCAAACCCTGAATCGTCTGTCGCAATCCCACGTCGCGCCAGATCGGCACGTATTACGAAGAACGCTGCTAGCATGCCCATGGCGACCATCAGTCCATAGGTGGGGATGGACAACCATCCGATGTGAAGGAAAGGAATCATCGAGCGTCAGTATATCGGAATAGAGGTTGAGGCATCAGTTCGGCGTGACTATAATCTGCGTAGCTTTTGTATGGATGAGTCTGCAACCCCCGGAACGTCCAACTCGTCTAAGGAACTAGAGCCGTAACAAGGGCCGACATAGCCAACTGGGCTCTTGATTGGCGAAAGAATGAAGAAGCTACAGCGAACCCGCAATGAAATCCTCGCGATCCGATTGATGCGGACTGCGATTGTCCTGCTGTCGGGGACGCTTGCATTCTACGCGCGGCCAACGTTTGGGCAGCATGGCGGCAGAGGGAGCGGACACACCGGCAGTGGACATGCGTCAGGCGGCGGGCACAGCGGTGGAACCGTGGCTTCCAGTTCGGGGAGGTCGTCGAGCGGATCGACATATGTTTCGGGCCAGGGTGGTACGTCCAGTTTTTCCTCGCAAGGTTCACCCAATGCTTATGCCGGGTCTGGCTCTCGACTTGGAAGCCTGGCTTCGGCAGAAAGTCATTTCGGAGGGGGGAATAATACCTGGATTGAACCGCCTGCAATGCAAGGGCGGGGAACCACGCCGTTTGGGGCTTCGGCCGTACGGACTGTCGGCGCGATGACTCGAGCCGGGGCCGCGACGGCTGTGGATGTTCATCGCCCTCATGTTCCTATCGTTGGCATCTATGTGCCGAACGCATTCATGGAGAGGAATGAACGGTTGGCTGAGGGTCCATTTTTGGGGACGACCATAACTGTCAGACCCCCGATCGTCCATAAACCCCGACATTTCAGAAATTCGCATAACTTTCTCATTGTTGGCGGTTGCTTCGATGGCTTTTTCCCGGGCTTGTGCGGATCGGCCTTCTGGCTCGGCTCCGGGTGGGGCTATGGAGCCAATTGCGATCCAAGCGAGGGTTGCAACGGCAATGGCTACTTGGATGGAAGCCCCGCGGGCGGATATGAAATGGACCTTCAGTCTGAAGCTCCGTCGCACGAATACGGACCCTTTTCGTGGGGAGAGGCGCCTGGGTTCAACTCAGAGGAGGAATCGCCGAAGGCCAGGGTCCCTGTGGTGATTTACTTAAGAGATGGCACGAGTTACGGCGTCACGGACTACTGGCTCAAAGCGGGCAGGCTAATCTATCTCACTACCTATGGGGGCGAGAACACCATCCCGGTGGAAATGCTGGACTTGCAGAAGACCGTGGATGTGAACGCAGCGCTGGGGGTGGAGTTTACGCTGCGTAATCAACGACTTGGGCGGGAGCAACGATAATCGGAGTGCTTTCCGGAGTATTTTCCGCCGACTGGAATGGCTTTCCTCTTGGACTATTTTAATCTACTAAAATAAGTACTTGACAAACAATCAAACATCTGGTATAAATGTTTTCGTTATCCTCAAAAAGTGTCAAACGCAGTAACCTCACCGAGTTAGAAGACTCAAAAACAATTTAAAGCTTTTGCCGCTGCGCCCCGCGTGCGGATGTGCTGCGTGTGTTCAGTGCCGCGTGGACGCTGCCCGAGAGCAGTATGCCTAGCTGATTTTCTTGGAACGGAGAACACATGCCAAATTACAACGCGCAAGTGCCGCCGTATTCCGCATTCCCGGGCGATGTGGCGCTGGCCTTCAATGGGGAAGCGCCCGGGGCCGGCCAGGCGAGCCAGCAATTCGCCTTGCCGAGCTACGCCGGCTTTCCAGAAAACGGCCGAACCGTAAGGTGGCAAACCATCTTCGGGTCGGCACCTTCGGCTGTAAGCGTGGTCCTGCAAACAGCGATGGTTGACGCTGACGCGCAGTATTCCACCGTTGATACTTCCACCGCCACAGCTGGAGAGGCGCGCACGTTGACGGGCGTAAGAGGGAATTTCATTCGCGCCAAAATCTCCACTATTACGGGTGGTTCCGGAATCACTGTTCAGGTCCTCGCCTGAGCAGTGTGCCTGCGAGGGTCGCGGCCCGTGGTCAGCGAGTACAAAAGCTACTCCTACCCTCGCGACCCTCACCTTTGCCGAATCCGATGCGCCGCTGCCTTGCCTACGTCAGAACCGCGGAATGTTTTTCTGGGTGGGGGCGTTGTCCGGAAGAGGCCCAGCGTAAAGATCAATTTTGTTGTGCACACCGTGACGCACTCGACGGCGCGCTTCTAGGTATGTATCCCCAGGAGGCAGATCGCCATGAACAGCAATCCAGTCCCCCCGGAACAGTGCAACAGCAGCTCCGGGCAAGAATCCGGGCACGAACAAACGAGCGAGGGGCTCGAAGCCCAGGCGAATCCCGGCCTGGAGCCCCCGAAGACAAATGCAAAGCCAAGACTGCGGCGCCACCGGAAACGAGTGCGCTTGAGTGATGCGATGCGCGCGGAAGGAATCGACGAGCGCACCATCGCTGAGGCGTTTGCCGAAGCTGTGATCAATCTCCGAGATACGGCCAAGGTCGAAGGCAAGGAAAAGGCGCTGGTGTATGTCTTGAAGGAATGCACAAAAGCGTTGAATGACCGACCATCGAAAGGGAGTGAGCCGATTTCGGTTCAGTTAATCCACAACATCCCGCGGCCGCTTCGAGGCGCGACAGGGCCGGCCGACAAGAAGTAGGGACCGGGCGATTTCTGCAGAGGAGAGGAAATGGCTGCGAACAAAACAACGATTGGTTATTTAGTGCAATTGGCGGGAATTGGGGCGTTTGCTGCCGGCGCGGTGTTCAGCGTACACCATTTGGCAATCGGGGCTGCGTTCATTGGCGGAGCCGCGGCGTTCTACGTGGGGCAGAAGATACGCTCCATCGCTTAGGAAGGTCGGGTTGCGCTCCCGCCGCTGAGTCAGCGGTCTGACATGGTTACGATCTTATCGGGTGACGACCGCTGGGCGGGAGAGTACACGGCGAAGGTGAACCTGGATTATCAGCCCTTTGAGAAACAGAAGCGATTCCACGCTTCCACGGCGAAATACCGCTTGTTTGGTGGCGCGGCCGGACCTGGAAAATCCAAAGCGCTGTTGATGGAAGCGGTGGCCCAGGCCGAAGAGCATCCGGGCGCTCATACGCTGCTGCTGAGGCGGACCTTCCCCGAGCTGGAGCAATCACTGCTGCTGTATTTTCGGCGCGATGTTCCCCGCGAGTTGTACCACAGTTTTCAGGATTCGAAGCATGTAGTCACATGGCGGAACGGCTCGACCACACGGTTTGGGTATTGTCAGAGCGAAAATGATGTGTACCAGTATCAAGGGGCCGAATTCTTATTCATTGGAATTGACGAGCTGACCCTATTCACGCTGCGGCAGTGGCAATTCCTCACCAGCCGCAATCGATGCCCGTTGGCGGGATCGTTTCCTTGCATGGCCGGGGCAACGAATCCTGGAAACATCGGGCACGCCTGGGTGAAGTCGCTGTGGCTGGACAAGCGTCCGGCGGCCGGCATGGAGAATGCCGGGGCCTATGATCCCGGAGACTACGAATTCATTCCCGCGCGTGTCTCCGACAATCCAATCTACGCGGCGGATGAGAATTATCTGAAGACGCTGCGCGCCCTGCCAACGCATCTGAAGCGAGCGTTTCTGGACGGCGATTGGGACGTCTTTGCAGGCCAGTATTTTGACCGGTTCGACGAGACGCGGCACATAGTTCGAGCGGAGAAAATCGATTGGAAACCATGGTGGCCACGTTGGATTTCACTCGATTGGGGCTTCGAACACCCAGCGGCTGTCTACTGGCATGCGGCAGCGCCAGAGAGTGCGAGCGGGGAGGGGGGCGACGCTTCATCGAGGCGGGTGATTACGTACCGCGAATTCGTCACACACCGCATGCCGCCGCGAGAGTTGGCGCGGGAGACTGTTGAACGCAGCAAGGGATCGGCGGGCCGGGAAAAAATCGACGCGATCTACCTGTCGCCGGACGCGTTCGCACAACGCACCGAGGAAGCCTCCATCGCGGATCAGATGGGCGAGGTATTCGTCGAAGAAGGATTTCCGCGGCCGACCCCTGCGGACAACGATCGAATTGGCGGCTGGATGCTGATGTACCAAATGCTCGACGCCGGAGAATGGATTGTAACGGAAAACTGCGGCGAGTTAATCCGCACGATCCCTAACCTGGTGCGGGATGCCATACGCGTGGAAGACATCGAAAAGATGGACGGCGATGACGCGGCAGATGCTGCGCGGTATGGACTGAAATCTCGATACCGGGCCAGCGGAGCGAGTCCGATTTACCTGCCGTACGAACAGAGGCTGGCGGCCCGAGTCACCTCCGAGGATCCGACAGTCAGGGCTATCCAGGCGCGAAGAGCGGTATTGGAAGAATCTCGCCAGCTGCGGCCAATCACCTTCCGAAGGCGGCGACGGTAGTCGACCCAATGCGGGCTGGAGAAATGCGGGGGCGTGTATGCGCGGCTTAGAGGGTATTGTCGCGAGGGTACGTGAAATGTGGGGACGCCTCACCAAGAAGCGGTATACACGCGCACTCGAGGCAGAGAACATTTTTTTGCGGGCTGAGAATCGAGCCTTGCTGAATTCGATCCTTGGCATAGCCGGCCTCCCACCCGTTTCGGTAGCTGCGATGACTCGGAAGCTAGAAGAAGCTCGAGCAAATCCTTCGACCAAGAGACCATCGCGGCGCAAACAAGCGCCAATTCGAGCCGCCGGAGCTGGAAGAGGACCGGAGGGCAGGAGCATTCCCCAGGCAAATCGAGAATCAATGATTGCCTCGCCGTTGAGGCGACGGTCTTGGCAACAGATAACCCGCATGTTGGAGTTCGAGTCGGCGCGGAAGATCGCCGAGCCATAAAATTCAGGCAAACAAACTTGTAGGAGGAACGATGCCGTTTATTCGAGGTCGGTACCACATCAATCCAGTTCTGGGTCAAGCTATGGAAGCTGCTCGTGAGGCGGAGGCCGCCCGGTTGGCGGAATCGGAAGGGCAGGCTGATGGGAGAAGTGACGCGAACGGAAAAGGAAATTCGAGCTTCGGGGCCGCTGATTTGAATCGGCCGCCGATACACCGGGTGGAGATCGAAGCAGCGGAAATGGTTCCGGCGCACTCCGGGAGGGCAGAGAAGGGGTTTGTCGCGCGCGTGCACCGGCAAGTACCGGGGGCTCAAGGCATGGCAGCTCCAGGGGGATACTCCGTCTCCGAGGGGCCATCGCCGAAGACCGAGACACACGTGTTTTCAAATCATCAAGACCTGGTTGATTTCCTTCACCAAGAGCTCGGGAGAGATTGCAGTGGGAAGTAGCGATTGAAGCGCGAATCCCGTCGCTATCTGACCAAAATCGCAGCATCTGCGAAATTCGCGAATCGAGAAACGAATGCCGAATGAGCGAAAGATTTTAGAGGCCGACGCATCGCTTGTGCCGGTTGAAGGGCCGGCGGCGCCACGGGATTTGGCAGTTTCTCCGGCCGCAGGGGCAGGGAGAAATCGGGCTGGCGGCTGGAGTGAATCCGCATCTTCAGCGTATGGCCAGAATAACGAGCAGCTTCCGGAACGATTGCAAGAGGCCCTGCGGCGGCTTGTCCATCAGTTTTCTTCGGAATCGGAGTCCACTCGGCGGCAAGAAATCCGGCGGATCAAACAGGCGCACCAATTCTGGCGTGGATTGCAATATTTGTGGTGGAGCGAACGCGACCAGAACTGGCATCTGCCATTTGAGCAGAAGCTTTCCGACAACAGCTCGCTTGAAGATCTGCCGCGGTATGAGTTCGTCACAAACATCTATCAAGCGTTTGGATTATCTCTGGTCTCTGTCCTGTCGCAGGATGTGCCGCGCGTGAGGTTTTTCCCATCGTCGGCTCAGGCGGAGGAGGATGTCGCTGCAGCAAAGGCGGCGACAGAAGTGGCTTCGTTGGTGGAGCGAAACAATCGGATCGGAAATCTGGTTGTCGAACAAGCGTTTCGGTTGTGGACGGATGGGAAGGTGGGGGCTTACGTCCGCTATGTCGTCGACGGGCAACGATTTGGGTTTCACCCTGAAACGGAAATCGCGGCGCGAGAGGTGAAACTGGGCAACGATGTTTACGTCTGTCCAAACTGCGGGGCGGAGGAACCGCCAAAGGCCGGCAGAGGCAACGGTATAAGAACAGCGGCAAGCCCGGCGCCCACGGCCGCTTCATCGTGCTCGCGTTGCGGCGCGTTGCTGACCGAAGAGAATTTTATCGCGGCTGAGGCGGTCACGATCCCCTCGGCGGCAACACGACTGCTAGTGCCGAATGGGCAAGAGGTCGTCACGATCGTCGGCGGCCTGGAGCTGAAGACTCCGCCCTGGGCCAACGAGATGCATGAATATCCCTACCTGCAGTGGAACATGGAAGTGCACCAGGCTCGATTGAGAGCTGCCTACCCGCAGGCGGCGGACAAGATCGGATCACCTGTCGGAACGGGGTCGCAGCAATATGAGCGTCTGGCGCGGCTGGCACAATCGCAGGGCGGTCCGCTGACAGAGGGAGGCGATTTTAACGTCAACCTGATTACATTTCAGCGGACATGGTTGCGGCCGTGGGCCTTCTTTGCCCTGGAGGACAAATCGCTCCGAGATAAGCTGCTGCAATTGTTTCCTGATGGCGCTTATGTGGCATTCGCCGGAGAAGCGTACTGTGAATCGCGCAACGAAAACATGGACGATCACTGGCGCGTTCTGCACGCCCTGCCGGGAGACGGATCGAGCGGGCGTCCGGGGCTGGGAGACGCGCTGATAAGTGTGCAGGAGCGGTTCAATACTCTGTCGAACTTGCAGGTGGAAACGTACGAGTACGGCATCCCGCCGATTTACGCAGATAGCGAGGTGCTGGATTTCGATGCGCTACAGAGCCAAACGGCGGAACCGGGCGCGCATTATCCCGCCCGCGCAAAACCGGGGCAATCGCTGGCCGAAGGATTTTTCCAACCCGCGCCGGCGGAGGTCCCCCCAGACCTTGCGCAGCACGCCGCTAACCTGATGGGGCCGGTAGCACAATTCTTGACGGGGGCCTTTCCTGCGCTTTTTGGCGGCGCGATGCAGAACACGGACACGGCTGCGGGCTATGCCATGGCCCGGGTCCAGGCGATGGGGCGAATCGGCCTCGTCTGGCGACGAATGAAATTCTTCCACGCCGACGTGATGCTGCTGGCTGTGGACTGCTTCCGCAAGAACCGCCCGAACGACGTGGAGGTTACGCTTTTGGGGGCGGGAGCGGCATTCGAATCGCAGTGGATCCGGCTTGCGGACCTGAAGGGGAATTTATTCAGTTACCCGGAGACGGACGAGCAGTACCCGACACTGTGGTCGCAGCAGCGAGCGGTGCTGCTGCAATTGTTGGCGAATCCGGATGCGGAAATTCAGGCGGTTATTGGACACCCGGAAAATATGGCGCTGGTGAAGCGGCTGATCGGCCTGGAGGAATTTGTAATCCCCGGCGAGGAGTCGCGGACGAAGCAATACCGGGAAATTGCGCAACTGGTGGCCGAGGGTCCTATTGTGAACAGGAATCCCGCGAGCGGGCTGGAGACAATTCTGCCGAGTATCATGCCGGACGAATTTGCGGATGATCATGAAGTGGAGTTGGGAATCTGCATGCGCTGGTTTTCATCTGACGCGGGACAAGTGGCAAAAATTGAGGCTCCTGCCGGTTATGCGAATGTGCGCGCGCACGCGATGCTTCACAAGGCGTATGCCATGAAGCAGGCTGCTGCGGTGAATGCGCCTTCGAACGTGGCCCCGCGGAGGTGAATGACTTTGGTGGGCGGGGACAGTGCGGCGGGATTCACTGTGTCCCCAACTCGAGGGCGCAGCCAAATGCTAAAGAGTGCGCTCGATGGAACTACTTGCGGGGCGGGTGCTATAAGCGCTGCCACCCTTGACCGGAGGGGGAGCTACCAGGCGCACGACATGGAGCAGTCGTTCCGGTTTGAAGGGCTTGGCCATGCACACGACGGCGCCAAGCTGATGACTTGCCGAGTAATCGGCGGGCTGGGCCGAGCGGGTGAGCAAGACTACGGGGACATGCTGCAAGCGATCGTTGCGCTTGATGATCAGGCAAAGATCGTGGCCGGACATGTCCTCAGCTTCAACCTCCGCGAGAAAAACCGACGGCACTGTGGTGCGAAGCACTTCAAGCGCCTGCTGGGCAGTGGGAACAATCACAACGGTGTATCCGTCATTTTGCAAGAGTGTGCGCATGGTGTCGGCAACACGTTGATCGGATTCAACTGCCAGAACAACGGACTGCAATTTAGCTGACGCCGGGGCTGGCAGGTGCTCCGCAGTGGCGCCAACAAAAGGATCCGCAGAGGCGCCTTTCCGCTCACTCTTCGCTTCAGTCTTCGCGGCCAGGAATTGAACAGCGACGGAGAACTGCGCACGCCCGGTTTCGGTGACTCGGACGACTTCCGCCGCCTGCCCCTGATTCAGGGCGGCAGCCGCATTCGAGTATGGAAATGTCACGTCGAGACGCTGACCCTTCCAATACCCGGCGCGGCCGGCGACAAAGAGAAGCCCGTCTCGAGAAACGTCCACGCTCTTGCAGATTTCTTCGAAAGGCTCGGGGGAGTTGACCGGGCGGACATGCACCTGGGCAGAAATTTTTGCGCGCTTGCGGCGACGGCGTTCGATGCCGGCTGGATTGGTTCCAGAGGATCTTGGGCTTGCTTGTGTGGAGACGGACAGTGACGCGCTCATGCTGCACCTCAGAAGACTCTGCCGGGGTTGGCGGTCGCATCGCTCGGCCAGTCGGAAATCCGTTCGGTGACGAAGGCCCCCGTTCAGTAGAGATTTACTAGGAGCACGCAGTAGGGGGAATAGTACGTTAGTTTCAATTTGGAAAACCCTCGACTGGGCGCAAGGCATGTATTTGTAACCCATTGTATTTCAGCCAGTTAGAGTTGCGACGTCGACGGACTGTTGCGCGGGTAGAACACTGCTGTAGGGTCGAATGAGTGTTTTTGCTGATTCCGCTAACTGAGAAGAGGAAAAATCATGGGACCGACAGGAGCGAGTTTGCGAGCAGAGGTGCAGCTGGCTGGTGTGAGCGCAGGGCAGGCGCTCACACCGACCATCGATTCAACGAACGATGGGACGTCACAAACCGCCGCGAGCGGGGTGCGAGCAAAACCAACGGATGACGAAATCCTTGGTATCTCACCCGGGCCAGTTTCGCGTGATGTTGAGGCCAAGGGCAAACGGAGGAACTCAGAAGCGGACGCAGTCAGCGGGGATGAAAGGGTTTCAGAGACGCACCCCCAGGGGCGGCTGAGTGAGCCGCCTCAGCATTTGCGATCCGCGCTGGATGCCAACCCGGAATTGCGGTCCGTCTGGGAACAGGCGAGCGAGTACAAACAGGCTTTCGAGACGCCAGAAAAAGCACGAGAAGCGACAGCTCTCCTGGCCGACTTAAATCGCATGGATTCGCTGTTTTTTTCAAGTCGGCCAGAGGACCATGCGGAGTTGGCACGCGCAGTAGCGGAACTCGATCCAGTTGCATTTCATTCCTTCGCGAAGGCCATTACCGGGCAGTTGAACCAACGAAGATCAAGTGACGGCGCGAAGAATCAACCGACCTCAATTTCCAGTTCACAGGGCAGACAGCCACAACAGCCTGGGCGGACAGGAGAGGAAGCTCAACCTTCTACCGAAATCCAAGGGACTGACAATGGCAGCGCACACTTGGCGAACGAGCAGTCAGCTTTTCTTCAAGCCGCAAATGCATCCGCGGTAGAGGGCGTCTTGATGGCCATCGAATCTCAGGTTGAGAGACTTCTGCCTGAGGGGATATCGAAAAGCGCCCGCAACCGGGTGGTTGGCGAGATCTACCGGGAGCTTGATGCTTCGTTGCAGTCGAACAAAGAATTGGCGCGACAGACGCGGGAGATTCTGCGTTCAGGCGGGCTGGACGTGGAGCATCAGCGGGCTGTCGTTTCCCTGATCACCAACCGCGCGCGGCAAGCGCTGCCGGGTGTGGCAAAGCGGGTACTCGGGGAATGGACGACGACGTTGGTTGCAGGCTCCCAGGAAAGGCGCACTCGGCAGCGCGCGGCAGAAGGCCGAGTCGACATTGCCGGGACCGGGGGTGCTGCAAATGACGGCCGACGCCCTATGACTCCCCGCGAGATCGACTATGGGCGAATGTCGGATGCGGACATCTTGAATCTGTTTTAGGCGCGAGGGCATCCAGCCAGCGCGAGAAGACATAACCAGTGCTGAGGCTTGAAGGCACTTTTGTCACCAGTTTTTCCTTCCACTGTCCGAGGAGGACACCCCAGGAGCACATCGGAAATTCGGTGAGCTCCAAGCACTGAAGTAGCAACGCAAGCAACGAGGACGTTGCGAAGCATAGATGTAGGAAGCACGCCTGCGGTCGGGCGTGAAACACGTTTTTCATTCCAAGGGGGTTTTACGACATGGCACAAATGCAGAATGCGCAATCTGTTGCGCTGCAACTGGAGAAAGTGCGGGACAAACTGCCATTGCTTTACGAACGGGACGACATTCTCCTGACCATGATTCAACAGCGGGGGGACGTGGAACGCGTCAGTTCGCGGAATATGCGTCTGCCCCTGCAAATCAGACCGGGAGGCAAGGCGGGGCTGGCCAACATGGACGGCGGCGACCTGGGCCGCGGCTCCGGAACAGTGTATGACGTTGCCCAAGTAACGCCGGTGTTCTTCCGTCATGCAGTAGAAATCACGAAGTTGGTGGAGTACGCGTCGAACGCGCCAGAGAAGGCCATCGAGAACGCGGCCAAGCGTGAAGTGAAGAATGCCATGGCCCAGTTCCGGTCATTTCTCGACAAACTGGTGCAGACAAACGGCAACGGGGTGCTTGGAACCATTTCGAGCATCGGCGGCTCGACTTTTACGATGGCGAAGCCGCCAGGGTCGGTCCTGGTTTATTACAACCAGACGATTCAGGTCTACGATCCGACGCTGGCAACCAACCGAGGGTCGTGCAACGTCACCGCCGTCGATCCGTTTGGCAGCACAATTACAGTGGATTCCGTTCCGGCTGGAACTTCCGCGAACGATGTCATCGTTCACGACGGACTTACCGGCGCCCAGCCCGTTTCGCTGTTTGGGATTTTGTACCATCAATCGAACGCAATAACGGGAACCTGGCTCAACCTGAATCGCGCTACATACCCTGTTGAACTGGCTACTCCGCGAGTCAACGGGAACAACTCGGCGTTGACGCCTGGTGCGGTAAGGTTGGCAATCAACAAGGTCCGCAAGTCCCTCGGGTCGAACCAAGTGTCAAAGCTGATTGCTTACACCTCCCTTGAACAGGAGCACCAGTGGGAACAGCTGGGGGTGACTATCTCGCAGATCATCAAAGAAGGTGCTGGTGGGCGTGCGAGCGATCTGGACCTGCTTTTCACCGGTGAGAAGTCCATGGCCGGTGTGCCGATCAAGTCGAGCATCAATGCCAACCAGTCCAGGGTGGATTTTCTCGACCTCTCGCACTGGGGCCGTGCCGTGATGCAAGACATCGACTTCTACGATGTGGGCGGGCAAACGGTGTTCCCCATCTACGGAGCCAGCGGCGGTCTGGCGTCTGCATACATCTTCTACTTCGTGACAGGATTCCAGGTATGGAATGAATCGCCTCGTTCTGGTGCATTCATCGATAACCTGGCAATCCCGGCTGGGTACTGATCTCCAATTCAATTGGGGGCATGGGAGGATTACAACGGTGCCATTGCCGTGGTGGCAAGCCCGTGCCCCTAAAACGCCAAAGACATTGATTCGCGTCATTCGAGAAACGCATACAGCACCTGATCGGATACGAGATCTGCTGGCCCGAGCCGGGGGATGCAATCGATTTTGTGAGCCCCATTTCCGCGTAGTTTGGGGCGGCGCCAGGCTAACGTGGGTGGGAGGGCGGTGGACTGACCGTGACGCGCACGGCAATGTCCTGCGGGAAATGATCGAGATGCGGCGCGTGCCGAAATACGCGCCTGAAAACCGTTGGCATATTGAACGGTGGATGCCACCAGAGTCCTACGGTTCACCCGAGGAATGGTACACACAAACGGTCGAGGTGGAGAATGGAATCAGGATTCCAGGGCTTGGGCCGTATCCAACTCGGGGAGATTACGAGCATTGCTTCACTCTGGAAGGATCAAAAGGGGAATTCATACCTTTAACGGTTGCGGCTTGTGATTGGATCGTGCGAGCCATCGAGTGGTCGCGACGGCAACCTAGCAGCTATCTGCGAGGAGCGATTGCTGCGCGCGAAGCGCGCAGGGCGCGCGAATGGGATTGCCACGTGGATGAGGCCCTAAGCCAATAAGGGCGTGTGGCGAACGAGCCAAGTGGGCTGAACGCAAGGCAGTCTCGCCGTCGCAGTGATTTTAATTGTGAGCAGTGAAGTGATCGAGAAGAGAAAGGATATGCATTTGACTCCAGCAAAACTAGAATCGCGTGGCCCTCGAAATATTCTGGAGGAGACACGCTCAACTGGCGATACTGTCTCCACCGTAGTGATCGCGTCCATTTCTGACCAGGATTGGTACATTTCCCGAACACACGGCGTTTATCACATTCCCGCCTGCCCAAAGGGCGAACAATACGCGCTACTCCTGATCACCGCTCGAGGCGATGCATTGGACCTTGGGGACAACCGCCGGTTTCCATTCAGTATTTCAGCGCGAGACATTGCGGAGGATCTCCTTCAAGACCTGCAGGACCACGGAATATTTGTATGCGCGGACAGCCGGCCAAGCAGTGCGGAACTAGAGGGAGCTACGCAGAGGCGCGATGCCTGCTACCATCGCCTGATTTCAGACGGCGATACCATGTGGGCGCGCGGGCATTCTTTCCGCGAAATATCGGATCTCCACCGGCGCGCAGCAATCGAAATGGGCGTGGAACGAGAATGGGCCTATGTGCCGGCAAGAATGGTGGAGTGCCCTGCATGTGGTGAGCGTGTGAAACCTGCAGTCGCGGTGTGCAGGCACTGCGGCGCCATTCTCGACAAGGAGAAGGCTGCGAGACATGGACTCGGGACTGGGTTAGTCGCGAGGGGCACGCCTGGGCCTCGCCAAGATTTGGAAGATCGAAGTAATCGAAACTGCCAGACATCCAGCAGTTGAGAGGGGAAAATGCGGATGGATATTTCGAGAGGAATCGCCGCTGATTGCCTATATATGGGGCCCAGGTTTGTTCCCGAAGCGATGCCTGCCCAAAGGCTACTGAGATTACGCCCGGCGACGGCGCATGAAAGGCAGCACTGCAAGCCCTGAGATCAACAGCAGGGCAGAGCCCGGTTCCGGCGTGCTCATGGCCGAGTCGCCAGCAGTAAAGAAATCGAAATTTGCTGTGCATCCTTGGCAATATGAGTGGGCGGGGTCGAAAGTCAAAAAGGACGGTAGGGATGGAACCCTTGCCCAACCCAGCAAAACATAACTGCCGCCCGGCCCAAGCGCCTGGAACCCTACGTCCGTCGTAAACCCATTGGGTGCCATAAATGCGCAGGACGTGCAGGTAAATGTGATTCCATCTGCCACGATGACGCCGTTAAGTATTTGCGTGACGGTGTTCAAACTGAACGAACCTGTCACCGAGCCGCTGTCAGTTGAGAGAGTGTCCGTAGGGGTCAAATTGTAAGTGACAGTGTCCGCGCGCAGCCCGGATGGAAGCATCAAAGCTGCGGCTGCAATTAGAAGCAGAACTCCAAGCTGAAACGCTGGAATTCGCAAGGAATTTTGATTGGTCATCTCTATCTCCAAACCCAACCCACGAAGGGTTGCCAAGGGATCAACTATCCCGTTCTGGTACTTGCATGTACTATACCAATGCTAAGGCCTGTGTTTTCAGCAGCAAGATGCCGCCCACGATGTGCCAAAGTGAACCTGTTTTCCATGTTGCGCGAAATGTTTCCACAATGCTAATACGCCAATGAAGCAGGCGGTGCGGAAGGTTCACCACTCGTGCCTTAAAGCTCAGGCCACTTGTCAAGACGATGGTGGGAAGTAAAATCTGGAAGGGAAGCGCAACGAAAATGAACAGGCATGTCGGCAGGACTGCAAGAGGTGTCGTAGCGATTGCCCTGGGACTGATGGTCATCGCTTTCACGGCACATGCTCAAGGGTCTCGCAAAGACGATATTGTCTTCGGGCCATCAGGACACCCGGTTGCGGGGGCCACCGTGAGAGTGTGTGTTCCTACCGCCACGGGAACTCCGTGCTCGCCACTAGCGACAATTTACACGGACGCCACCATGACGGTGGCGGCTGCCAATCCATTCCAGACAGACGGCATCGGCAACTACCATTTTTACGCTCCGCCAGGGCGGTATCAGGTGCAAGTATCCGGGCCAAGTATCACCGGGACGATTACGTACCCGGATGTGATTCTGCCTGCCGATCTTTCCTCGAGCGGATCTGGAAACAATATCTCGGCATTCGGACTAACGCTGGGGGGAAACCTGACGGTTGCCGGCAACGCCAGCGTCGCGGGCACGCTGACATCGGGGACATTCAGTCCCGGTACTTTTTCTCCAACAACAGTTAACGTTGGAGGCAATGAGAGTGTGTTGGGTCCAAGACCACGGGTTGATGTAACCGCGTATGGAGCCAAGGGTGATGGCGCAACAGATGACACTGCGGCCATCCAAGGGGCCATCAACGCCTCATGTGCCAATGCAACTTTCGGCGGCTCAGTTTTCTTCCCTGCGACTCCCGGCCATTCGAACATCGCCCGCACCTATCTCGTCTCGCAGCCGCAGACGCCTTCCACGAATCCTGTGTTTACCATCCCCTGCATGGTTCACTTGCTGGGTGGTCACAGTCCGGGAGCAACAGCAGGCGGTTTCACGCGGGCACCCAAGGTGCAAATCAACGTGACTGCTGGAGCCAGCCCGAATGACGCTGGCGTGTTCCAAATCTTCACCAGTGCAGGGAACAGTTCTACCTTCGAGAATCTTGCGGTGGTGGGCGTTAATCGTGCCTTCGAGTTGCGCACCGTCAATGTTACATTCAAGAACACCGATGCCCTAGTAGCCAATACTGGGCACCAGGACAATTGCCCCTACGTCATCACCAACTCATTCTGGATTTGGATGGACCACGTTCAGGGCCAAGCTCCCACCAACAGCAGCTACGTTGTCTGTGCTGTGGGCGACACTTCACTTGCTGGCGAGGCTCCCCTACTCGGCCTGTTTAAGCTGAATGACGCTACGTTCATCGGCTGCCCGTTCTCCTACACGCAGCGCGTGAACACGGCTGGCAGTGGCCCCGGTGATTGGATGTTCGATAACGTATCGGTCGAGACTTGCAACAACGACCTGATTTCCATTCAGAACACTTCCGGCAATATAGGCTCTACGGCTATTCCGCAGTTAAGTGAAATCTCCATCAACCATGTCACTGTCTCAGACGCGAGTTGTGGCTCTCAATGTGCGGTGATTGGAACAGATGCCAACTTAAGCGGCTCAGTTATTCAGGGCGTCCACATGGTTCAGTCCTATGCGGGACAGCTTGGCAAAGCTATCCGCATGACCTCCGGCACGCTTCGGGATGCAGTGATTTGGTGCACCAACAGCCTCTCCGTCTGCCAAGTGACGGACGGTTCCAACAATCTGATTCAAGGCGCAATCATTCAGAACTTCGGTTCGGGGCTTGACTACGTTGGGAGTGGCCTCTCGACCTCGGGCCGCACAGACTTCTTCGAGTTTGCTCCCACGGACGCTCCGCCTATTCGCATGGCAAAAGCAGCGGCATCACAGGGCAACGTGGCGCTTGATCCCGGCCTCGGCCTCGCGTTCGGTGACGGCACCAACTATGGGTTCAATGCAGGCATCTTCTCGAATGCCGACGATACGCTGGACATTCAGTTCTCGAAGTTTGCACCGCCTACAAACGTTGCTGGAACGCCAGCGGGTGGCGGCTCGCTTGCGAATGGAACCTATTATTATAGCGTCCGGGCCACAACTGCGTCCTGTTCCGGCGCTCTCGTCGGCGCACCCTCGGC
>Ga0210408_10001081_pt1 | contig 29981 bp, 26 predicted proteins | sample IncBWH4MmetaG_FD_155471 | JGI IMG/M metagenome (GOLD analysis project Ga0210408, IMG submission 155471) | Forest soil microbial communities from Barre Woods Harvard Forest LTER site, Petersham, Massachusetts, United States - Inc-BW-H-4-M | ecosystem: Environmental > Terrestrial > Soil >... | reverse complement strand
TGCTGCTGCTATTCGTGCCTCGCGAGAAGGACGCCGTTCACCGAATCGTCGGAAACCTGTTTGGCGCTTTGGGCTTTCTGGTTTCGCTGCCACTTTTGCGATGGTTCAAGCCAGGCTTGGGCGGGTTCCAGTTCGAAGAGACTGCGGACTGGATTCCTTCGATCGGCGCGAAATATCATCTGGGCATCGACGGTATCAGCCTTTTGCTGGTGATGCTCACGACGTTCCTCGGCATGATCGCGATCCTCTCCTCCTGGAGCGCCATCAAGCTGCGCCAGAAGGAATACTACATCCTGCTGTTGCTACTACAGGTCGGGATGATCGGCGTTTTCGTCTCGCTGGATTTCTTCCTTTTTTACGTTTTCTGGGAAGTGATGCTCGTGCCCATGTATTTCCTGATCGGCGTGTGGGGCAGCGATCGGCGGTTGTACGCGGCAATCAAATTTTTCCTTTATACGCTTGCAGGATCGGTGGTGATGCTGCTGGCGATCCTAGCGCTTTATTTCTATGCACCAGTGGAGCCGGGCGCTACGCGCACGTTTGACATTCCAACGCTGCTGGCGGCCGCGCAGACTTTTGCCGATCCGCTCAAAGTGTGGCTCTTCTGGGGCTTCTTCTTCGCATTTGCGATCAAGGTGCCGATGTTCCCGTTTCACACCTGGTTGCCGGACGCGCACACGGAAGCCCCGACGGCGGGTTCGGTCATTCTGGCTGGCGTACTCTTGAAGATGGGGACGTACGGCTTCATCCGGTTTTCGCTACCGCTGCTGCCAGCGGATGCGGCCATGCGCGCCAAGATCATTCACATTGTGATCTTCCTTTCGCTGGTAGGCATCATTTACGGCGCCATCGTTTGCCTCATGCAGAAAGACATGAAGCGGCTGATTGCCTACAGCTCGGTGAGCCATCTGGGCTTCTGCACGCTGGGAATTTTTGCGCTGAACCCCAATGGTCTTGCGGGCAGCGTGCTGCAGCAGATCAATCACGGAATTTCCACCGGCGCGCTGTTCTTGATTGTGGGCGTTCTGTATGAGCGGCGGCACACGCGCTTGATTTCGGAGTTCGGCGGATTGGCCACTCCCATGCCGAATTTTGCAGCGATCTATCTAATTGTGAGCCTGAGTTCGCTAGGCATGCCGTTGCTGAACGGCTTCATCGGGGAGTTCACGATTTTGCAGGGCGCGTTTCAGGTGAGCAAGGCGTGGGCCGCATGGGGCTCGCTGGGTGTCGTGCTCGGTGCGGCATATTTGCTGTGGCTCTATCAACGCGTGATGTTCGGCCCAGTGACGCAGTTTGCCAATGAAGAACTGCCCGACCTGAACCTGCGCGAGTACGCAACTCTTGTGCCGCTGGTGATTTTGGCTTTCTGGATTGGCATCTACCCGAAACCGTTCTTCGCGTTGATCGATAAACCGGTGCAAGAGATCGTTCATCGTGTGAACCCGGACTTCTACAAGGCCGAGCACGCGGCATTAGCGGCGCCGGAAATCCACGCTGCCGCGGTCGAGGCGAAATAACCTCCCCGCATGAGCATCCCATTCATGGACGCGATTCGCAGCTATCTCCAGGGTGATGGCGCCGTCATACTGCCGGAGATGGAGCTGGTTCTCTTCGCGCTGGGAATCATGCTCATCGATTTTTGGATTGAAGAAAGAGATAAGTATCTGAATGCCGTCCTCGCGCTGGCAGGAACGCTGTTCAGCGGCGGGACACTTTGGATGCTGCGCGGAAGAGTTGCCGCGAGCGGAGGCGTCCTCGTCGGATTTCACGAGTCGGCAATCGTAGATGGGTTTGTTCTGTTCTTCGGCGTACTTTTTCTTGCCTCGACCGCACTGATCATTCTGCTTTCCGTAAAATTTATGCAGATCGAGAAAGAGCAAGAAGGCGAATACTACGCGCTGCTGCTCTTTGCGTGCGTCGGAATGATGCTGATGGCCTCCGGCGTCGACTTGATCGTGATGTTTCTCGGGCTGGAGACCATGGCGCTGAGCTTCTACGTGTTGACCGGATTCCTGCGGCGCGAGAAGCGTTCGAATGAGGCGGCGCTGAAATACGTTCTGCTGGGAGCGTTCAGTTCCGGGATTCTAGCGTATGGATTTTCGCTTCTGTACGGATTGAGCGCGTCGACGAATATCGGCGCGGTGGGCGCCGCGCTGGGGCAGCGCAATCAACTGGTCCAAGCCATCTTGCGCAGTCAGCAGCCCGGGGAGGCGGGAGAGCAGATGCGGCAGTTGCTTGCCGCTCGACTGCCCATGGCGCTGCACTTTGACCCGTTCACGCTACAAATCCTGCCGATGCTCGCTTTCGTGCTGGTCTTGGTGGGACTGCTCTTCAAGGTGGCGGCCGTGCCGTTTCATCAATGGGCGCCGGACGTTTATGAAGGCGCGCCGACGCCGGTCAGCGCATACATCAGTATTGCTTCGAAGACGGCGAGCTTTGCGCTGCTTTTGCGGCTGCTCCTGCTGGTCTTCGCGAGTTCTCAGCAGACGTGGATCTATCTTATCGCGGGCATTGCGATCGCGTCACTCACGTGGGGCAACCTTGCGGCGCTGACGCAGACCAACATCAAGCGGCTGCTCGCCTATTCCTCGATTTCACACGTGGGATATATCCTGCTCGGTCTTGTGGGAGGGAATGAAACTGGACTCATCGGCATCGCGTACTATTTGTTCGCCTACGTGTTCATGACCGCGGGGGCATTCGCCGTGGTCATCGTGCTGCGTCAAAAAGGGCTGATTGGCGAAGAGCTCGAGGACTTGAACGGCTTGTATCAACGGAGCCCCGCTTCCGCCGTGCTGCTGCTGATCTTCATGCTTTCGCTCGCAGGGATCCCGCCGACGGCCGGTTTCATGGGCAAGTATTTCATTTTTCTGTCGCTGATCGAATCGCATCATCCTCTGCTGGCGCTATTCGCGGTGCTCTACATCGTGCCCGCGCTGTACTACTATTTCCGCATCGTCGCGCACGCGTGGCTGAAGCAGCCGGGCGAAGCGCCAACGCCGCTGATGACCAGCGCGCAAGCCATTGCGCTCGGTGTCGCCGTGTTTGTGTCGCTCGCCGCGGGGCTGTATCCTGAGCCGTTCTACAAGCTCGCGAAATATGCCTTCGGACAATAAACCGGAAGAGCCAGGAACACCCTCACCGGTCGTGGAGAGAGCAAGAGATGCCTCGAACCAGGCCGCTGTGGCCATGGAACTGCCCTTCGTGCTGGTTTCCGCGATGGTTGTGGGAGGGGCTCTCGGTTATTTTCTGGACCGCTGGCTGCATACAAAGCCGGTTTTCCTGCTGATCCTGGGAGCGATTGGTTTTTTCGCCGGAGTGCGGGACGTTTTGCGGCGGCTTTCCGGAAGCGGCAATGGAACCAAAGGCAGCTGAAATATCGCCAGGCGCCGTTACCGAACGGCGCATCTCTGCGATGACACTCCTCATCGGTTTGGCGGCGGCGCTTTTGGTCGCTGTGCTTCGCGACCGGTTGTGGGGCGTTGGTTTGGCGATTGGTGCCGCACTCGCCTGGCTGAATTTCCGCTGGCTCAGGCGCGGACTGGATGCGCTGGTGACCGCATCCACGGCACAATCCGGGAAAGAAAAGCCCGTCGTCCCTATCGGCAGCTACTTCGGAATCGCTTTCCGCTACGGGTTGATAGGCGTTGCCGTGTATGTTATTTTTGAATATCTGAAAGTTCCCGTTTTGAGCATGGTGGTGGGTTTGTGTGCTTTAGGAGCCGCGACCGTTGCGGCGAGTGTGTACGAAATCCTGCATCCACTGGACTAGCGAATGGTTGAGCACGTTTCAGGACTGACGGAGCTAGTGAATCACTACCTCGGGCGATACGCCATCGCGCTGCTTTCGCTCTTCCATCTCACGCCCCGGCATCCGAACCGCCCCATCCCTGAACACGTTGTAATGTGCATGGTCGTGCTGATTTTCGGCACGCTGCTGGCACTGTTTCTGCGATCACGTCTCTCCGTTGAAAGGCCAGGCGCGACGCAGCAAGTTGCGGAGCTGCTGCTGACCAATCCGGTCGGCTTTGGCATCAAGGATCTGCTGGAAGAGAATGTTCATCACGGTGCGTTGAAAATGATTCCGTTCGTGGGATCCATTTCGGTGTTCGTCCTCATCTCGAACCTACTCAGCGCCATCCCGTTTTTTGCCGCTCCCACGGCGGAAAAGACCGTTCCCATGTCCTGCGCCATCCTGACCTTCATTTATTTCAATTGGCAGGGAATCAAGCACCATGGGGCAGGGCGTTATCTGCTTACCTTTGCAGGCTCGCCGAAAAACCTCGGCGATTGGATTCTGGCGATTTTGCTTTTTCCCGTGGAGCTGGTGAGCACGTCGGCGCGCATTCTCTCCTTGACCGTTCGTCTCTGGGCGAACATCGTCGCGAGCGATCTGTTGTACACCATCTTTGTCGGCTTGTTTTCGATGGCCACGGTCGCTGTCTGGTCCAAGTCTCCGGTTCTCGGAGCTCTCGTCGCCGTGCTGCCCGCCACGATTCCCGTCGCATTTATCGGCCTGCATATATTCGTCGCCATCATTCAAGCGTACATCTTCACGGTGCTGCCCTCGGTCTATCTGGGCATGGCGACGGCGGACGAGCATTAATCGAGATTTGCCGGTGAAGCTTTTCCGGCAATGCGCTGCTTCAGTGTGAGCCCGGCTGCACGGTGTCCGGGAACCACCTCCTGGCGGCGATTCATAAGGAGGAAGTGATGAAGAAGTTGTCCATGGTGTTGGTAGCACTTGTTGCAGTGATGTTGGTTGCACCGTCTGCATTCGCCCAAGAAGCGGCCGGCGCAGCAGGCGGAGGCAAGGGCTTGCTGGCGATTGCGGCGGGCTTCGGCATGGCTCTAGCGGCCTTTGGTGGCGCGCTGGGACAGGGCCGGATCGCATCCGCGGCGTGCGAAGGCATGGCGCGCAATCCGGGAGCGGCAGGAGCGATTCGCGCGGCGATGATTCTCGGCTTGGTGTTCGTTGAGACGCTTGCGCTGTTTACGCTCGTTATCATCTTCGTGAAGATCTAGGAACTGCACAGAGTGATTGTTTGAACGGCCCGAGGGTGTGAACCTTCGGGCCGTTTTCTTTTTCATTCCGAAATGTGGGGGGGGCGGACTTCAGTCTGCTCTTCTTCGTATGGGTGGCAAACTCAGTGGCCGAAGAGCGTCGGCTGAAGGATGAAGTTGATGACCGGGTTGGGCAGCACGCCGAAAAGGATGGTACCGATCGCCGTGATAGCGAGCACTACGTTCACCGGCAGCGGGAAGCTTACGGGAGCGGCTGCAGCAGCCTCCCCACTCGGCTCGCGCATATACATGACCACAATCACGCGAAGATAGTAGTACGCGCCGATGACGCTATTAATCCCCATCAGCACCGCCAGCCAGATCAGGTGCGAATTGACGGCCGCTTTGAAAATGTACATCTTGCCGAAAAAGCCCGCCGTAACCGGAAGCCCAAGCAGTGATAAAAGGTAGATGCTCAGCATCGCGGCTACCACTGGCTGGCGCTGCGAAAGTCCGGCGTAATCGTCCAGCGAGAGATTCTTTTCGCCCGTGCCGCCAAGCTGCGAAACGATGGTGAACGCGCCAAGCTTCACGAGCGCATAGCTGAGCAGGTAAAAGAGCACCGCAGCATAGGCGGGCGCCGCTTCCGCCGAGCCGCCCTGCGCCACGGCAGTGACGGCGGCAAACGCCACCAGAATATATCCCGCGTGGGCGATCGAACTGTAGGCCAGCAAGCGCTTGATATTGGTTTGTACCAGCGCGCCAAGGTTTCCCGCAAACATCGTAAGAACGGCGAGAACCCAAAGCGCCCAAAACCAGAAGTGCGTGGCGGCGGGCACAGTAGCGAAGATTCGGAGCAACAAGGCAAATGTCGCGGCCTTCGGTCCAGCGGAAAAGAGCGCGGTGACCGGCGTTGGTGCGCCTTCGTACACATCCGGTGTCCAAATCTGGAACGGCGCTGCGGCTACCTTAAAACCGAGGCCGATGAGGATCATGGCCAGGCCAAGTTTCAAGAGTGCGCTCGCCGGGTCGGCATTGCCCATTTTGTCCAGCATGGTCGTGCCCGTCGAACCGTAGACGAGGGCAATGCCGTAAAGAAAAAACGCGGTGGCGAACGAGCCGAGCAGGAAATACTTCATCGCCGATTCGCTCGATTTCAGCGAATCGCGGCGGTAGCCTGCCAGGATGTAGCTGGAAATCGAGCTCATTTCCAGGCCTATGAAAGCCGTGAGCAGTTCCTGTGCGGACGCGAGAACGCCCATGCCGGCGGTGGCGAAAAGCAGCAGCGCATAGAATTCTGCCGCGGGCAGCCGCTCGCGATCGAGATACGGTCCGGCAGCGAGAATCACCAGAACGGACACCGTGCCGACGAGCAGATGAAAGAAAAAGCTGAAGGCGTCGGATTGCACTAGCCCGAAAAAGCCGAGGCCCGGGTTTCGAAAGGCGAAACTCGATGCGGCGGTTCCTGCAAGGGCGCCGAGAAAAGCGAGACCCGTGAAAAAGCTGCGGCTCCGAACGAACGGCTGCAGGAGCATCGCGAGCAGTCCGGAAGCGCACCAGATCAGTTCCGGAAGCACGCGGTAGAAATCGGCAAGGCTGGGGATCGCGGAATTCATTTAGCGGGCTCCGAGCCTTTCCGTTACCAACGGCATGGCAGTGTTGGTGCTAGTCGATGGGGCTCGCGGTGCAGTGTTGCGAGGCGCTTCACCGAGAATCTTGCCAGGCACCCCGGCCTCATAAGGTCTCTGCGGTTCGACCTGGTCGATTACAGTTTGAGAGGCGGTCGCGGTGCGACGGGTGATAAATACGGAACCGATGCCCATCCATAGAGTTACTACGGCCATCGTCAGCAGAATCCATTTTTCGCGCGGCGAAGTATCCGGGAGCGCTCGATTCTTGTCTTTGGTGATTTCGCCGAAAAACACTCGCTGATACGACCACAACAGGTAGCATGCCGAAAGAATCACGCCAAGCGCAGCCCACGATGCCCATTGCCAGTGCCGTTGGTACGTGCCGAGCAGGATCAAGTATTCCCCGACGAACCCATTGAGCATTGGGAGGCCCAGCGAAGAGAGCGCGGCGAAAAGAAAAAACGCCGCAAGCTTTGGCATCGGGGTAGCCAAGCCGCCATACTCACTGATTTCAAACGTGTGACGGCGGTCGTAGAGCATGCCGACGAGCAAAAACAGCGCGCCGGTGGAGACTCCGTGCGCCAACATCTGGTAAACCGCGCCCTGCATGGAGATATTGTGGAATGCGAAGATGCCGAGCACCACGAAGCCAAGGTGACTGACCGACGAATACGCGACGAGCTTCTTCAAATTCGGCTGAACCATCGCAACCAGCGCGCCATAAATGATGCCGATGATGGCGAGCACCGCGATCCACTGCGCTGCGCGATGCGAAGCCTCCGGGAAGAGCGGCAGACAGAAACGGATCATGCCGTAGGTACCCATCTTCAGCAGTACGCCTGCCAGCATCACGGAGCCGGCGGTAGGCGCTTCCACGTGCGCGTCTGGCAGCCAGGTGTGCAGCGGGAAGAGCGGCACCTTGATCGCAAACGCCACGAAGAATGCGAGAAACAGAACCATTTCTGTTTGTGGCGTGAGCACCAGGGCCCCGTTGCCCAGGACCTGCTGAATCGCGGGCAGGTCAAACGTACCCGTGGCGTTGTAAAGCCAGATAATGCCCACCAGCATGAAGATCGAGCCCGCCATGGTGTAGAGCATGAATTTGACGGCGGCGTATACGCGGCGCTCGTGGCCCCAGATTCCGATCAGCAAGGCCATGGGGATGAGCATCACTTCCCAGAATACAAAGAAGAGAAAAAGATCGAGCGCCAGGAAAACGCCGATGACGCCGACTTCGAGCATCAGCAGCATGATGAAGAATTCTTTCACGCGATGCTCGATACTCTTCCACGAAGCCAGAATGGAAATCGGCGTCAGGAAGGTCGTCAAGATCACAAGGAACATGCTGATGCCATCCACGCCCAGGTGATAGTTGATGGGCGGCTGGTTGATCCATTTCGAAAACTCCTCCACTGGGTAGCCAGCAATCCCGATAGGCACCTTGGGGATGAGCAAAAGTGAAAGAAGGAATTCAGCCAAGCCGACGGTAAGAGAAAGGTAGCGAATGTATTTGTGGTCGTCGCCACGCAGCAACAAAAGCGCAAGCGCGCCCAGGGCGGGGAAGAAGATCACAACCGAGAGCAAGTGTCCGCCGGGCAGCATCAGCGCACCATCCCGACGACCGGTTTGCCAGCGCCCGGCCAGAAGAAGATGATCGCGATGACCACGATTGCCCCAATGACAACCCACACCGCGTAGCTGCGAGTGTTGCCCGATTGCGTGTGGCGTGTACCGTCGCCAACGGCGGTAATGCCTTCCGCGATCCCATTGACCGCGCCGTCGATTCCGGCAACGTCGGCTGTCTTCCAGAAAACATTCGTGGAGATCCAGAGGAGCGGCTTAACTACCACCGCGGCGTATAGCTCATCCACGTAATACTTATTAAATAGGGTCGTGTAGACGCCCTTCAACGACTGAGCGAGTTCCGCAGGCTTGGTCGGCCGCTTCAAGTACATCCAGAATGCGATCGCGAGCCCGATCAGCGAAGTAGTTACCGCGACAACTACCAGCCAGAGCTCGAGGTTATAAGCGCCCGCTTCTTCTGCGGCTAAAGCTGCTCCCTGGCCAAAGAGCGGGGAGAGGAAGTTCGTGAAGTAATCCGGGCCGTGCCACAACGCAGGAGCCGCCACCCAGCCGCCGACGATGGAGAGGACCGCCAGAATAATCAGCGGCACCAGCATGCTGTTCGGCGATTCATGCACGTGTACTTTGTGCTCGTCGTAACGCGGTTTGCCGTGGAATGTAAGAAAGATCAGTCGAAACATGTAAAACGAAGTGAGGAGTGCCGTAAGAAGGCCGACTCCATAGAGCGCGTAGCCAGCGCCGCGCCCACCGTTCTCGTTCACAAAGGCGTTCAACAAGATGGCGTCCTTGCTGAAGAACCCCGCGAATGGCGGAAACCCCGCAATGGCCAGCGTGGCCGTGAGCATGGTGAGGTAGGTCCAGCGGATTTTCTTGCTGAGCCCGCCCATTCTGGTCATGTCCTGCTCGCCGCCCATGGCGTGAATCACGCTGCCCGCCGCGAGAAACAGCAGCGCCTTGAAAAACGCGTGGGTCATCAGGTGGAAAATGCCCGCGGAAAATGCGCCAACGCCGCATGCGAGGAACATGTAGCCGAGCTGGCTGACGGTGGAGTACGCGAGAACTTTCTTGATGTCGGTCTGCACCAGGCCAATGGTGGCGGCAAAGAATGCCGTGGCGCAGCCAACTGTCGCTACAACCAGCATGGCCGTCGGGGCATGCGTGAACAAAACATGCGACCGCGCGACAACGTAAACGCCGGCGGTCACCATCGTCGCGGCATGAATCAGCGCGCTGACCGGTGTTGGGCCTTCCATCGCATCCGGCAGCCAGACATAAAGGGGAAGCTGCGCCGATTTTCCGCATGCGCCCATGAAGAGCAGCAGGCACGCGATGGTGAACGTGCCGAAATGCCCCATGGCATCGGCCGGCCAGGGGCCAGCTTTCGCAAATAGCTCCACAAAATCCAGCGTGTGAAAAGTGCGGAACAGCAAAAACATTCCCAGCATGAACCCGAAATCGCCGATGCGATTGACGATGAACGCTTTCTTGCCGGCATCCGCAGCCGATTTCCTCAGGAAATAAAATCCAATCAGTAAATAACTGGCCAGCCCCACGCCTTCCCACCCGACAAATAGCAGCACGTAATTCGCGGCCAGCACCAGAATGAGCATGAAAAACATGAACAGGTTGAGATACGAGAAGAAGCGGTAGTAGCCGCCTTCATGGGCCATGTACCCCGTCGAATAAATGTGGATGAGCCAGCCCACGCCAGTGACCACCAGGAGCATGATGACCGTGAGCTGATCGACTTGCAGGTCGAAACCCGCGCGAAAATTGCCCGCCGTGATCCAGGTGAAGTATTGCCTCATCCACGGAATCTGTTCCGGCGAGAGCTGAAAGAATTCGCGGACCGCTTCGAGCGCACAAAGAAAAGACAGCCCCGTCGAGCTGATGGCCACGGCGTTGACGACCTTGTTCGGCCATTTCGCGCCAAAAAGCCCATTCATCGTCGAGCCCAACAGCGGGAGCAGCGGGATAATCCACAGGAAATCGAGTATCGGATGGGTGGTCATTAAAGTTTGAGCAGATCAACGCGCTCGACGTTTAGCGATTGCCGGTTGCGCGCGATGAGGATGATGATTCCGAGGCCTACCGCTGCTTCCGCGGCCGCCACCACAATCACGAACAATACAAATACCTGTCCATCGAGCTTGCCCAGCGCCCGGCTGAACGCCACGAACGCCAGGTTCACCGCGTTGAGCATCAGCTCGATGGACATAAAAATCGTGATGATGTTGCGCTTGAATACGAACGCAAATACGCCCAGCCCGAACAGTATCGCGCTGAGAATGACGTAGTAATTCGTCGGGACCATTTCAGTTTTTCTCCCGCTGGGCCAGCACCAGTGCGCCCATGATCGCGACGAGAATAAGGAACGAAGTCAATTCGAACGGGTAAACGAAATCCCGGAACACCATGTTGGAGATGCCTTTGGTGGAAGAGATTGCGCCGGTCTGCATTACGGCCTGAACGGTTTCGCTCGAGCGCGCAATCGTCGCGGCGATGAACCCCGCCAGCGCGATCACCAGCAGCAATCCAGGAACGCCAGCAAGCTTCGAGATGCTGGTGTGCTCTTCAACACCCGCGTTCAACAGCATGATGACCAGAACGAACAACACCATGATCGCGCCGCTATACACGATGATTTGCACCGCGGCCACAAATTCCGCGCCCATCAACAAGTACAACCCCGCGAGGGCGACCATCACGACGATGAGCGAAAGCGCGCTGTGGATCGGGTGCTTCTGCCAGATCAGGCTGAGCGCGCCCAGGATGGCCAGTGCCGCAAGCACGAAAAAGACCACGAGCGGCGCCGTCATTTTGGCCCCCACTGCATCTTGGCCAGAATCACGAAACTGGTGATGATCACATTCACGATCGAAGCCGGCAGCAGCAGCTTCCAGCCAAACGCCATGAGCTGGTCATAGCGGAATCGCGGCAGCGTGCCGCGCATCCACACGTAAATGAAAAGGAAAATAAAAATCTTAGAAAGCAGCCAGAACGGCCCCTGGATGAAGGTATTCACATCGGGAAGCAAAATGAAAGCGACTCCGAGCGCCGCGATTGCCGTGCCCACAGCGGGCAGAATGATCCGTCCGAAAATCGTTTCGTAGCGGATTCCGTCCCAAATGACCCACAAACCGAACGGAAGCAGGATCGCCGACGGCAAATAATGCGTGAAGGTCCACGAAGCAGGGAAGGGCGACAGCCATCCACCGAAAAACATGATCGTGCACAAGCACGAAACGGTGATCATGCTGGTGTACTCGGCGATAAAAAACATCGCGAACTTGAAGCTGGCGTATTCCGTATGAAAACCCGCGACAAGCTCTTGTTCCGCTTCCGGCAGATCAAAAGGAACTCGGTTGGTCTCCGCGATCGCCGCAATGAAAAAACAGATAAAGCCGAGAAGCTGTGGCCAGATATTCCAGCCGAAAATGCCGCGCTCCGGGTGCTGCGCCTGAGCGTTAATGATGTCTTTCAGATTGAAACTGCCGGCCATCAGCAGCACTCCGACCACCGACATGGTGAGCGAGAGCTCATAACTGATCATCTGCGCCGAGCTGCGCAGCCCCCCAAGCAGCGGATACTTGCTGTTGGATGACCAGCCCGCGAGCGCAATCCCGTAAACTCCCAGCGCAGTGATTGCAAACAGCGCGAGGATCCCGATGTTCAGGTCAGGCGGCGCAATGCCCAGATAAATATCGTGCCCAAACAAATGGATGGGATCCGGACCGAACGGAATAATGGCAATGGAGGTGAGCGCGAGCGCCAGCGCCAGAAGTGGCGCGAGATAGTAGACGAACTTGTCCGCGCCCGCGGGCGTCGGATCTTCCTTGAAGAGAAATTTCACGCCGTCCGCCAGCGGCTGCAGCAAGCCGTGCGGTCCCACGCGGTGCGGTCCCCAGCGCGACTGCATGTGCGCCACGACTTTTCGTTCGAACCACGTGAGATACGCGTTCACGGTAAGCACAATAAAAAGCAGCAGCGCAATCTTGACCAGCGTGATGATCAGCTCGGCGTTGCTGGATAAAAAGACGCTCACGGCTTGGCTTTGGCCTCCGGCACGGATTCCATCATGGTGCAGAAGCGGCCCAGAGTGCCGCTGGTGAAAAGCGTGTCTTCGGCGGAGCGAATCAATCCCACCGGAACGTCGTAAGGAGCGTGCCCGTTGCGCGCGAACTGCACGCGCGTGGCTTCAGCTCCACCCGTCAGCAACCCCGCAGCCAAAACGTTGTACCCCGGCACCGCCTTGCGAATCTCTTCGAACACCGCCGCCGGCGTCTTGTAGTGAAACGCTTTTCCGAGCCCCAGCTTTTCGAGTTGGTGGGAGAGGATGCGCAAAAGATCAAAGTCGCTGCGCGGTCCCATCACCTCAGCAGCCTTGTGCAGCAGTTGAATTTCGCCGGAGGTGTTCGTGACCGTGCCGTCTTTCTCATACGCCGAAGCCGCTGGAAAAACGATGTCCGCCACCTTCGCGGTTTCCGTCAAGAACATGTCGTGCACGATCAGCAAGTCCAGCTTGCCGCGTCCGTAACCCAGGGTGCCAAAATGAGCAAACGGATTCGCGCCGACCACGTATAACGCCTTCATCTTGCCGTTCTGCGCGGTTTCCACCATCTGCGGCACGGTCAGGCCCGCTTTCGACGGGATCACGCTTCCCCACAGCGTTTCGAACGCTTCACGCGCTCTCGCATCATCCACGTAGGCATAGCCGGGCAAACGATCTGCCAGAACGCCCATATCCGCAGCCCCGCGTGAGTTCGCGTAATCACCCAGCGTCATGTAACGCGTCTTGCCAGGAAGTTTCGAACCGAAAGCAACGACTTGCGCGATCGTCGAGCCCGTAACTTCCGCGCCAAAAACGATGGCCACATCGGACTCCGCCTCAAGCGCGGCCTTCAATTGAACCAGTTGCTCGACAAGCTCAGTCGCGAGCTGCCCTTCTTCATGCGCCAGCCATTTGAACGCGGCAAGTCCCTGTCCAGCCTCAATTTTCACGAACTGCGTGGCCTTGCGCTTCAGCTTGATCTCTTTCGAATTGACGATGAACAACTTCGTGCCAAAGTGCCGGATGCCGCTGCGAATCTGCCAGCCCACGAGCGGATTCTGATTCGTCGGATCGTTTCCGATCACCAGCACTGCCTTCGATTCGTACAACTGCTCCATCGTCAGCAGGGAATCGGCAGCGCGATCGCCCAGCGCTGTCACCAATCCCGTGTAATCAGCTGTGCGGTGATGATCAATGTTGTTCGTTCCAAATGTCGCGCGCGCCAGCCGCTGCAGCAGATAATTCTCTTCGTTCGAAGTGCGATTCGAACCGATAAAGCCGATGGAATCCTTGCCGTTGCCGTCGTAAACGGCCTTCAGCTTTGTCGCCGCCGCTTGCGCGGCCTCTTCCCACGAAACGGGATACAGCTTGTCGCCCTTGCGCACCAGCGGCTGCCGGATGCGTTCCGAGTGCTTGGTGAAATCAAAACCAAACCGGCCCTTCACGCACAGAAAATCCTTGTTAATGCCGCTGAGGTCGCGGTTATTCGAACGCAAAATCTCGTGGTTGCGCACGCTCAGCGTAGTTTTGCAGCCGTTCGAACAGTGCGTGCACACCGTCGAGACATATTGCATCTCCCACGGGCGCGTCTTGTATCGGTACGTTCCGCTGGTCAGCGCGCCCACGGGACAAATATCAATGCACATCCCGCATTCTTCGCATTCCAGATGATCTTCGCGATTCGGGATGATCACGCTGTTCGCGCCGCGCATTCCCACGCCGAGCGCCTTCACGTCCATGCCTTCATCGCACACACGCACGCAGCGGAAACACAAAATACACCGCGGCGCATCGTAATAAACAAGCTCCGACCATTTTTCTTCCGGCCGGTGAATCTTTTCTTCCACGAACCGGCTGGTATCCGCGCCATAGCGGAAAACCATGTCCTGCAATTCGCACTCGCCGCCCTTGTCGCAAACCGGGCAATCCAGCGGATGATTCGTCAGTAGAAATTCCAGCATGTACTTGCGCGCGTTGCGTACCTGCTCCGTGTCCGTTCGAACGATCATGCCTTCGGTTGCGATGACCGTGCACGCGGTCTGCAGCTTCGGCGCTTTTTCAATCTCCACCAGGCACATCCGGCACGCCGCCTGCAGCGACAGCCCCGGGTAGTAGCAAAACGACGGCACTTCCGTCCCGATGCGCCGAGTCGCTTCAATCAGCAGCGTCCCCTGCGGCACCTGAACGCCGCGGTCGTTGATTTTCAGATGGATCAGTTTCTGCTCAGCCATGGATTCCTATCGAGAGCCTACTAACGCTTCCGAGGACTTGTACGCACAGCGCCCCTTCAAATGCTCTTCAAATTCCCCGCGCCACTTTTTCATGATGCTGATCGTTGGCATTGCCGCGGCGTCGCCGAGCGGGCAGAACGTGCGCCCCAGCATGTTTTTCGCAAGGTCCGCGATGATGTCGATGTCTTCGGCGCGTCCGAGGCCGGCGTGGAAGCGTTCCAGAATCTTCCGCAGCCACGTCGTTCCCTCACGGCACGGAATGCACCAGCCGCAGGATTCATGCGCGTAAAAGTGCATAATGCGCCGCGCCATATCCACCATGCAGGTGTCTTCATCCATGATCACCATGCCGCCGGAGCCGAGCATCGAGCCGGCTTTGGCCACCGAGTCGTAGTCCATGGGAATGTCGATTTCATCGGCCGTCATCAATGGACAGGAACTTCCGCCGGGAATCACGGCCTTGATTTTTTTGTTACCTGGGATGCCACCCGCCACTTCGTAGATGAACTTTTTCATATTCATCCCGAGCGGCACTTCGTAAATGCCTGGCTTATTGATGTGTCCCGCGATGCACAACATCCGCGTGCCGCCGTTTTTCGGCGTGCCGCGATTCGCATAGGAGTCACCGCCCTCAAGAATGATCGACGGTACAGCGCTCAAGGTTTCCACGTTATTAATGATCGTCGGGCACCCATACAGCCCAACAACGGCAGGGAAGGGCGGCTTGATGCGCGGATAGCCGCGTTTGCCTTCGAGCGACTCCATCAGCGCAGATTCTTCACCGCATTCATACGCCCCCGCGCCGGTATGAATCAGCAGGTCGAAATCAAATCCGGTGCCAAGAATGTTCTTGCCGAGATAGCCGCGCGAATACGCTTCCGCGATCGCCGCGTCCACGATATCCAGGACATAGCGATATTCACCGCGAATATAAATGAAACCTTGGTGCGAGCCTATCGCGCGCCCGGCAATGACCATGCCTTCGATCAATTGGTGCGGATCCATCTCCATCAGCGGCCGGTCTTTGCACGTCCCCGGCTCCGATTCATCCGCGTTGCAAATCACATATTTCGGCTTTGGCGAATCTTTCGGCACGAAAAACCACTTCATGCCCGTAGGAAAACCTGCGCCACCGCGTCCGCGCAGGTTGGACTTCTTCACCTCATCGATGATTCCGTCTGGGGTCATCTCCTTCAGCGCTTTTTCCAGGCCCCGATAACCGTCGTGCTGCAGGAATACGTCAATCTTGTGCGAATCCCGGATGCCCCAGCGTTTGCTGATCAGTGGCGTTTCCGCGGGATGTCGCTCGTGAAGCGCGCCGGAAATGACTTTCTCGGGCTCAGGGCGGCGGCCCGCATCCAGATCTTCGATGATGCGGTCGAAGCGGACAGGCGTCAGGTTCTCGTAGAAATCGTAATTCACCTGCATCGCTGGCGCGCCGGTGCAAGCGCCGATGCATTCCACCTCTTCCAGAGAAAACACGCCATCGTTCGTAACTTCCTTGTGCCCGATCTCCAGTCGCTTTTTCGCGCGCACCAACAGCTCGTTCCCGCCCTTCAGCATGCACGCTACGTTGGTGCAGATCTGCACGTGATGCTTGCCCAATGGCTTGCGGCGCAGCATCGAGTAGTACGCCAGCGTCTCTTCAATCTGTACGTTGTTGAGGTCCAGGCGGCGCCCGATCTCCGCGATCATCTCGTCGCTCACGCAGCCATATTCATCCTGCGCATACATCATCATGGGGATCAGCGCGCTACGCTTCGCCGGATAGCGGTTCTGCAGCAATTCGAATTTCGCCGAGAGTGGGGCTGTAAGTTCCATGATTATCTGTCTACTTCTCCCAGGACGATGTCGATCGTCCCGATGCAGGCGATTACATCGGAAATCAGCTGCCCTTCGATCAGTTTTGGAAGCGCCTGCAGATTAATGTATGACGGCCCACGGAAGTGCGCGCGCAGAGGCTTCGGCGAACCATCGCTGGCGATGAAGCATCCCAGCTCGCCCCGCGGAGATTCGATGGTGACAAACGCTTCTCCTGGCGCCGGCGAAAAGCCCTCCGTGAAAATCTTAAAGTGATAGATGAGCGCTTCCATCTCCGTCTTCATTTTTTCCCGCTGCGGCGGAATGACCCCCGGAGCCTCGGCCATCACCGGTCCTTCGTTTGGAATCTTCGCCAACGCCTGGCGGATGATCTTCAGACTTTCGCGCATCTCAGCGACCCGAACCATGTACCGCGCAAAGCAATCAGACTCCGTGCGCGTGGGGACGTCAAAGTCAAACTCTTCGTAACTCGAATATGGAAAGTATTTCCGGTTGTCGTACGGAACACCGGCCGCGCGCAGCGTCGGCCCGGTCATGCTCAGCGCAATCGCATCGTCCGCGGAGATGTATCCAACGCCCTGTGTGCGGCCCATCCAGATGCGGTTTTCCGTCAACAGCTTTTCGTATTCATCCACGCGGCTGGGCATCATTTTCAGAAATCGCTCTACGGCAGCACGCCAGCCCGTTGGCACATCCACGGAAAGCCCGCCAATTCGGATATAGCTCGTCATCATCCGCTGGCCGGCGAACATTTCGAAGATTTTCAGGATCTCTTCCCGCTCGCGGAAGCAATAAAGAAAAACGGACATTGCTCCCAGGTCGATCGCATGCGTGCCCAGCCACACCAGGTGCGAAGAAATGCGCTGCAGCTCCACCATCATCACGCGGATGTACTGCGCGCGCTTGGGCACTTCCAGCCCCAGCAGTTTTTCCACCGCGAGACAGTACACCAGGTTGTTGCCCAGCGGATTGAGATAATCCATGCGATCCGTCAGTGTGATGGCCTGCGAATACGTCTTGTCTTCGCAGGATTTCTCGATCCCAGTATGCAGATACCCGAGGTCCGGGATCGCTTTCACCACGGTTTCGCCATCGAGCTCCAGCAGGATACGCAGCACGCCGTGCGTCGACGGATGCTGTGGCCCCATGTTGAGGACCATGGTTTTCGCCGTGCCGGTCGCGGTTTCTACGGTGGTCATGTCGTGGTGCTCTTCCGGAAGAGTTCTCCCGTGTTCGGCACGTCGCGATAGCCCTGCACGGGATAATCTCTGCGCAAGGGGTGGCCTTCCCAATCGTCGGGAAGCAGGATTCGCCGCAGATCGGGATGCCCGGTGAAGCGAATTCCAAACAGATCGAAAATTTCCCGCTCGAGCCAGTTCGCGCCCGGCCACACGGGCACCAGCGAATCCACCACCGGATCGCTGCCGGAGAGCCGCACTTTCAGCCGCACTTTCTCGCGCCGCGGGATCGACACCAGATGATAGTTCAATTCGAATCGCGGCTCGTGCGGGTAACGGTCAACGCAAGTGGCATCGGTCAGAAGGTTGTACCGTAACGCGGCTTCCTCGCGGCAACGCGCGGCAGCGGCCCGGAGCAATTCCCGCGGGACCACGATGGTCGTCTCGCCACGAAATTCGATGACTTCCTCGACGGCTTTGGCGTTCCACGAACGCAGATGTTCAGCTACAACATTAGCGTTTTGATTGGAAGACTCCGTCACGATTTCGAATCCCGTCAGCGCCGGCTATTTATGCCAGTCCAGCGCGCCTTTTTTCAAGAGATAGAAGTAACCGACCAACAGGATGGCGATGTAAATCATCATTTCCGCAAAGCCGTACCATGCCAGACTGCGAAAGATGTAAGCCCAGGGAAAAAGGAAGATCGCTTCCACGTCGAACAAAATGAACACGATGGCCACGAGGTAAAATTTGACCGAGAAAGGCTCCCAGGCGCTCCCGGTCGGTTCCATCCCGCATTCATAGGGCTGCTGCTTGGCCCGGCTCGGACGCCGCCAGCCCACCAGTACCGAAACAGCCGTCAGCGCACCGGCAAGCGCCGTAGCGATCAGCAGGTGTAAGAGAAGCGGAGCGTATGTATGTAAGCCAGAATCACTCATGGGCGACTTGCTATAATAACGACTCAACTGCCGGTCGGTCAAATGCGGCGGGGAATGTCCTGCGCTACGGTCTCGAAAAGCTGCGCAGGCAAGGGCGAACAGCCAGATGCTTTTTGGCCATAACACAAACGTAAAAGCCGGCGAGACCACCTTCCACGTCCAAACGGAGGACCGCGGCACCACCAACGCCCTCATCGACACTACCGTCTACTTTCAGGGGCGCGTGCTGCACCGGCGCACCAATAACTACTTTGATCTGCTCCCGTTGAACCCCGATAGCGAACAAGCTCTCAAGCTGCGCCTGGATGAACAGCACCGCGCTGTCGTCGAAGATCTTCGAACGGGCGCCTTGCATGTTGCGGTGCCCCAGGAGGCCAAGCTTCGTGTGGCCGCCGGCCCTTCGAATGCCGCGTCAGTCCCGAAAGTCCTTACGCTCGTGCTGATCAATGCGAAGAGCTGGCTGGCCGGGAAACGCGCAACTCTGGATGTTTCCGTCCAGAATCGGGAAAGCGGCGAAGCCGTGAATCATGCGCGCGTTGTGGCGCGCGTTGACGGCGCAGCCGATTCGAAGGAATTCACTGCCGAAACCGGAATCGACGGCCGCGCCCAAATGGAATTTGACATGCCACGTTTGACCGGCGCCGATCCGGCACTGGTCATTGAAGCATTCGAAGGCGATGCCAAAGGGCAATTGCGATTTCAGTTGCGCGCAAAGCCTCGCGTCCCCGCTGCGACTTAACTATGGAAACGACCGTCACCATTACCGTCAACGGGGAGACTCGTGGGACCACGCTCGGAGCCACCGTCGCCGATCTGCTTCGCGAGTTGCGGCTCGATTCGGGCCGCGTGGCCATCGAGCGCAATCTGGAAATCCTGCCGCGCCCGAAATGGCAGGAAACGCGCGTCGAACCCGGCGACCGCTTTGAAATCGTGCAGTTCGTCGGTGGCGGCTGAGCATTCTAACTTCTCCGGTTGCATCTCTTGCATCCGGCGCTCCATTCATTTTCGTCCCCGATTCCTGCAACGTGCCCGCTCGTTCTTTCTTGAGCAGCATCCCGGCACATTTTTGTGACCTTCCCGCAGTCCGTACCTATACTCGATGGTGCGATGATTTTTTTCTCCTCATGGATCCTGCCAACTCCAGCTTGGGAGACGACTGAGTGAACGCGATTGTCGTTATTCCGACCTATAATGAGCGGCAGAATATCTCCGCGCTTATTCCTGCAATTCACCGCGTTGTTCCGGATTTGCACATCCTCGTCGTCGATGACAATTCACCCGATGGCACCGGGCGGGCGGTGCTCGAACTGGCTGCCGATCAGGGTGGAAAGATTTCTCTACTCTCACGTCCCGCGAAGGATGGTCTAGCCCAAGCCTATTCCGCTGGCTTCAAGGAAGCGCTTCATCGCGGCTATGACTTCATTTTGCAGATGGACGCCGATCTCTCGCACGATCCCTCTTATCTTCCCGCGTTTCTACAGCAGATTGCTTCCTTCGACCTGGTGCTTGGCTCGCGCTACATGCGTGGCGTCAACGTAGTGAACTGGGACTTCAAACGGCTCATTCTGAGCAAAATGGCTTCTGTCTACGTTCGTTGGGTCACCAGAATGCCGTTTAGCGATCTAACCGGTGGTTTCAAGTGCTGGAAGCGGGAAACTCTCGAGCAGATCGACCTGGATCGCATTTTCAGCAATGGCTATCTCTTCCAGATTGAAATGACGTGGAAAGCCTACCGCAAAGGCTGCCGCATCGGAGAGATCCCCATCATTTTTTATGAACGCGAAATCGGCCGCTCGAAGATCAATTCGAAAATCATCATCGAAGCCATCTGGGGCGTATTGACCCTGCCGTTCCGCTCGTAACTCGACTCTCGGTAACCTTCACGCAACGGCGCTCTTCTTGCGCGTTGTCTTGTCCAGCGCTCTTCAACAGAATTGCAGTTCATGGAAATGCAGCCTCTTTCCCGCGCGGGCTGGTTGCGCCCTGCGCTGATGGCCATAGCTCTGGTGTACGCCTTCCTGGCGGGGCTCCACACCGTCAGCGAAACCGACCTCGGCTGGCAGATGGCCACTGGCCGGTACATCGTCCAGCATCACCAAATTCCTTCCACCACGCTTTTCACCTACACGGTCCCTGATTCCACGTGGATCTACCCCCCCTTTTCCGGTGTAATTTTTTATCTCCTTTATCTGATAGGCGGCTACTCGGCGCTCTCCTGGTTCAGCGCACTTGCCTGTACCGCGACGGTTGCACTGGCGGTGTGGCGCGGCGGGAGCGTGACCGCCGCTCTCGCAATTCTAGCGGTCCCTGCGATTGCCTTTCGAATCGTGCCGCGCGCCGACCTTTTCACCACGGTGTTATTTGCCGCTGTTCTGGTATTGCTCGCGCGCTACTACGATAGCCACCCGGTTCGGCTCTGGCCATTACCTGTGCTGATGCTGCTTTGGGTGAATCTCCATCATGGATTCGTCGCGGGGCTGGCTTTGATGGGCGCGTACGTCTTCTCGGAAGTGTGCGACCTGCTTTTCGTAGATCGCAGGGTCGCCTCCCTTGCCCGGCTCCGAAAGGTCCTGCCCTGGCTCTTTGCCGCGGCAGCGGCGACGCTCGTCAATCCTTGGGGCTTCGGCATTTATCGAGCTCTCGCGCGGCAAAACAAAGTTACGCAGCCGCTCAGTGATTTCATTGGAGAGTGGTCCGGCATCCATTTCAACGCGCTGGCGCTCCGTCAAGCGCTTAGCCCTGGCGATCCCGCCAGCGCGGACTGGTGGCTGATCGCGCTAGCCGTTATCGCCATTCTTGTTTGCGTGTGGAAAATGCGGCCGGGCCCGGCGATTCTGCTTGCCGGCTTGCTCTACGAGTCGATTCAACACATCCGATTTCAGGCCGTTTTTGCCGTGCTCGTGGTGGTACTCGGTGGCTCGTTGCTTCCTCGCCTTGCTGAACTTTTCCCCAAACACCGCGCTGCCACGCCAAACAGCCCGCAACCGCAATCTTTGCCTCGCACAATTGTTCCCTCACCTGTGCTGGGTGCGGCCAGCCTCGTCCTGTTAGCACTTCTGGCAGGGGTGCGCTGCTATGATCTGGTTTCGAATCGCTACTATCTCGAAATGGGTGAACTCTATTTTTTCGGCCCGGGAGAATCCTGGTGGTTCCCTGAACGCGCCGTGAATTTCCTGCAGACCGAGCATCTTCCCGCAAATCTTTTTCACGATTACAATGCGGGAGGTTTTCTCACCTGGCGGGTCGGCACGGAGTATCCCGACTTCGCTGACGGCCGCTTCATTCCGTTTGCGGGCGCGGTGTTCTCGGAACAAAAAGTGCTCCTTTCCACGCCGCCCGAATCCCCAGCGTGGCAGGAGTCCGCCAATCGTTGGAAGATCAATACCATTCTCTTTTCGCTGTCTCGCTATGCCGGACTCGGGTCCTTTCCCCTGGATGACTACTGCCACAGTACATTGTGGAAACCGGTTTATCTCGACGATGTCTCGATTCTCTTGGTGCGGAATCGCCCCGAAAACGCTGAACTGCTTTCCCGTCTGGCCGTCCGCTGCGACACGGCGCAGTTCACCCCTCCGCCCGCGGCTCTTGGAAACTCCTGGCGCGCGCGCGCCGAGCGTTTTAATTTCCTGATGAACTCCGCTTCGATCTATTATCTTTTGGCGCGTGACGCGGACGCCTACTCGGCGCTGCAGCAAGCCGCGCAACTCTTTCCCGACAATTCCAATCTTCACCTGGTGACCGCGCAACTGTTGCAGTCGAACAATCGGCTCGCGGAAGCTGAGCAGGAATACCTCCGTGCCATTCGAATGCAACCAGGCGACGCCGCCTGGTTCGCTCTCGCCCGCCTTTACAATACGCAGCATCGTTACCCGGAAGCCCAGCACTGCATCAATGAAGCTGTGGCGTATTCGCAGGTCCCCTACGATCGCTTTCGAAGCATGGGGCACGTCTACTTGTCCATGAACCAGCCGCAAGACGCGCTTGCCGCTTACGACCGCGCCGAGCGCGCCAGCCCCTTTCGAAACGACACCACCAACCTTGGTAAAAACTTTAACGCTCGTCTGGCGGAAGACAGAGCGAGCGCTTACCGTGCTTTGAAGGATCTGCCTCACGCGATCGAGCAGCAGGAGCTTGCCGTCCGTCTCACTCCGGAAGATGCCGTCGCCTGGCGGGCGATGGCCCAGCTGTACGAACTCCAGGGCAGTTCGACGCAAGCTGCAGCTGCGCGCGAGCACGCCGCCGAATTGCAGCCAGCTGCACCCGGCGCCGGGATTTCGAATGCGCCTCCACGCTAGTTTGCAGATTCTAGAGCCCTTTGAGCAGGTGACCCATTTTGCTTTTTTTGGTCTTCAGATAGCCGCGCGAGGTTTTCGAAACACGGGGCTGGCAGGGAACTCGTTCCACCACCTGGATCCCGCCGCTTTCCAGCTGCCGGACTTTTTCAGGATTATTAGAGAGCAGGCGGATTTTCTTTGCGCCAAGTTTATTCAAGATTTGCGCGGAGAAATCGTAATCGCGCGCGTCCGCGGCGAACCCCAGTTTCTCATTGGCTTCCACCGTATCCATTCCGCCGTCCTGAAGTTCGTAAGCGCGAAGCTTATTCATCAAGCCGATGCCGCGGCCTTCCTGTGGCAGATAGAGAAGTATGCCGGAGGGAGCCTGCCCGATTTTCTTGAGCGACAATTCGAGCTGTGCGCGGCAATCGCAGCGCAACGACGCAAGGACATCTCCAGTAAGACATTGCGAATGCACGCGTACCAACGGCGCAATCCGGCCTTGCAGATTGCCTCGAACCAAAGCCACCCCTTCTTCCATCGGGCCGCGCCCTTCGAATCCGTAAATGGTAAAGCGGCCGTAACGCGTCGGTAGCTCCGCATGCGCGGCCATCTTCACGTTTGCTGTTCTGCTCTTCGTCTGCTTTCTTGGTTTTGTTTTTCTTCTCATGGGAATTGCAAAGTATAGCAGGGCTCCCGCATCCCGCGAATTCGTTCAAAGCATTTCTTGCTCCTAATCTCATTGCATTTTCAATTTGGCAACGTCCTCTTCCGCTTCATACAATGCCGTCGTAACCGTTACAGGGTGCTGTAGACTTCCCAGGGTCACGTTCTTGCTTAGCAGCCTGGTTTCCGGCGCCGCGCTGAACGGGACAACCGTGCCGCTTCCCTCCGAAACGCGGCCGAACAGCACGCGAAATGGAAAGCGTTTGTTATCGCTCGTTCGAACAAACACCCCCGTGAATTCGACGTAAGCAGAATCCGCACCGATGTCCGCGGCCGCAAAATGAATCGCCGTCCCCGCCCCACCTGGCTAGCTGTATCGCGCGACCGCGACTTCCACTTCCGACTTCATTTCCGTAATCAACCCGTCGCCCAAGCCGTTGAAACGAGCTTTGACTGCCGCGGTGGGAAACGAATCAAACTTGTACTTCATTCCGCTTTGACCGATGACTTGTAACTTGCTCTTTTCAATCGGAAGCATGGTCGCATCGAACGTGAATCCCTGGCCGGATGTCGTGTTCATGACCTGCCGGCCATTCGCACTGGAAGAGATCGAGCAATCCAGCCACGCGTTGCTGTTGAAAACCAGTGGCGGATACTGCCGCTCGTTTTTCCATGGATCGCCTTTTTCTTCCGCCGTTGCGCCCCCAGGTACGGAGCGGCTGCACGCAATCAGCGAGACAAGCAATGCGGCGGACGCAAGATAAGTGGCCCAGTTCTGACGATCCCGGATATTTGTCATTTTCATCTGCCTTCTGCGTCGAAAAATTCCCTGGCGTGAGGTGCCATTTCTCTTCGCGCATGGTCTCAGAAATGGGCGCAATCGAAAACGGATATTTCACGCCGCCCATACAACTACTCGAACCTGTGCGCCTCACCTGGAACAAAACGCCGAGTCACATGCTTTACATCCCGCCTGGGATTGGCTAGCGTTAGCCTGAGACGCGCAGCCGAGAATGGATACCGCCACATCAGCTCGAGACCTCCTGTTCACCTTGCTCCTCAAGGTGGGCGTCGCGGCATCCTTTGCGGCGCTACTGGCGCGCTGGAACACGCTCCGCCGCGTCTTGTTTACCGAAGAGCGCGACGTCGACCAAAAACTGAAGCTTATGCTCTTCATGGTGCCGCCGCTGATCCTTGGCGTGATGCTGCGCCTGGTTGGCCCGGCGTACAAGTTCGCGGATTTGTCGCTTGAGGGCGCGTTCCTCATGGGGCTGCTCGGTGGCCGCGTGGTCGGTCCGATCGGCGGGGCGATCATCACCATTCCGGCGCTGATCTCGCACGAGTGGCTGGCAATGCCCGTTGCCTCCGCGGCCGGACTGCTCGGAGGGCTGATCCGGCAGGCCATTCCCAATAAAGAAGACCTCTGGAATTTCGGGCCCTTCACGTTTTTGAACATACCGAAGGCCACGGTGAACCTCCTCCGCAGAGCGGAGTTGTCGTGGGAAATGGCGCCGCTGACGGCGTGCATCTGCCTCGAACTGGGACGGGTCGCGCTGGTGCATGCGACCAAGCCCAAATGGTTGTTCGCGATCGATCCGCACTGGAATTGGTGGCTGGGATTGACGGTCATCGCCACGCTGATGTCCGTCGCCGCACCGCTGAAAATCTGGAACAACACCCGCATCGAGATGAATCTCGAGCGGCACCAGCAGCTTCTGCTGAAAGCGAGGATGGACGCGCTCTCCAGCCAGATTAATCCGCATTTTTTGTTTAATACTCTGAACACGGTTTCGGCACTCATCCGTTTTGATCCGGATTCCGCGCGCGGTGTGGTGCTGAAACTCAGCAACATTTTGCGGCGGCTGCTGCGCAAACATGAGACGTTTGTGCCGCTGCATGAAGAATTGCAATTCATCGACGATTATCTGGACATCGAGGTGGCGCGTTTCGGCCGCGACAACCTCGAAATCGTGAAGCAGCTCGGAGACGAGACCCTCGAAGCGTTTGTGCCCAGCATGCTGCTCCAGCCGATTGTCGAGAATTGCTTGAAACATGGATTGGCTCCCAAGATGGGCGGCGGAAAAATCCAATTGCGGACGACGACGCGAGAGGGGCGTCTCCATATTGAAATCGAGGACAACGGCGTCGGCATCTCCGAAGAAAAGATGCCGCACGTTTATGTGGAAGGAATTGGTTTGAGCAACGTGCGCGAGCGCCTCCGCGTCCTTTACGGAACGGATTTCAATCTGGACATCCAGAGCCGGCCCGGAGAAGGCACCGTGATCCGCATAGACGTTCCCGCCCTGATGCCCGCGCTACAGACGGTGGGAACATGAGTGTCCTACCGACAGCCAAGGCAAAATTGGAAATTCCGGAAGTAAAAGGATGCGAAGATACAATCTTCATTCCTCACGGAGGGCGACCATGGGGTCGACCTGGGTGGCGCGGCGTGCCGGGACGTAGCAGGCGCACAGCGCGGAGAGCAGAAGGACAGCGGCAACGGAGCTGATGGCGGCAGGATCCGTGGCATTGACCTGGTAAAGAAGCGTCTTCATCACGCGGCCGACGAAGTAGGTACCCGCCAGGCCCACTACTAGCCCGGCGAATGCGAGCAACATCCCTTCCTTAAGCACCAGGCGAAGAACTTGATTGGGGCCGGCGCCGAGAGCCATGCGCAGCCCGATTTCATGCGTGCGTTGAGCCACCGCGAAAGACATCACGCCGTAAATGCCGATCGCCGCCAGCAGTAGTGCAACTCCCGCAAAACTCGCGAATAGCACGGTGGAGAAGCGGTCTCCGGCCAGAGACTCATTCACGAGTTGATCCATGGTCTTTACCTGATCGAGAGGAAGATCGGGATCCACGGAGAGCACGACAGCGGTGATGCTCTTGGTCATACTGCCAGGATCGCCGAAGGTGCGTACTGCCAAGCCTGCCTGTGGCCACGGACTTTGGACGAACGGCACATCGATTTCCGGGAAGCCATCGCCGCGCACGCCGCCGTTATGGAGGTCATGGTAGACCCCCACAATTTGCCATTCGATGGGAGGTCCGAGCTTGGTGACTCCGGGGATTAATTGCTCGACGACCACACGTTGGGTGAGCGGATCTACGTTGGACAAGTATTTCTTCGCAAAAGTCTGGTTCACGACGGCCACGGGCTGGCCGCCGGCCACGTCTTGTGCGGTGATGGCGCGGCCTTTTTCAATGCGAATGCCAAAAGTCTTGAAGTATTCCGGAGTGACCATATTGAAGCCTGCACCTGGACGCGAGGAAGGATCGTCGACTGCCTGTCCGGCGAGATTGAAGGGCATGCCGAAGTTGGTGCCGATGATCGGCATTCCGGTCGAAGCGGAGGTTGCCGTGATGCCCGGAAGGCTGCCGATTTTGTCCAGGAGCTGGCGATAAAACGCATTGATCTGTTCGGGACTGGAAAATCGTTCATTCGTGACCGGCAGAAAAAAGGTGAGGATATGGTCCTGGCGAAATCCCAAATCCACACGCGATAATTTCCAGAAGCTGTGAATCACAAGACCCGCGCCCGCGAGCAGCGTGAGCGCCAGTGCGAATTCGATGACCACCAGCGCGCGGCGCAATCCGTGGCGGCCCACACTTACCGCCGAACGCCCGCTCTCCTTCAAGACGTCGCTCAGATTCAAGCGCGCCGTTTGCCAGGCCGGAGCGCAGCCAAAGAGCACACCAGACAGCAAGCTTGCTCCGAGACTAAAGAAGAGCACCGGCAGGTTTACGCGAATATCAGCTTCGGAAGGCAGGGTGAACGGTGGAATGAGCGCCACGATTGCTTTTAGCAGTCCCCATGCGAGACCTATCCCCAAAACTCCACCAATGAGTGAAAGTGCGAGGCTCTCCGTAAGGAACTGCGCGAACAACTGGCCTCGCGTGGCCCCTAGCGAGGCCCGGACAGCAATTTCTTTTTGTCGAACCGTACCGCGCGCAAGAAGCAGATTCGCGACATTGACGCAAGCGATCAACAAAATGAAGCACACGCCGCCCATCAGCAGCCAGATGTTCTTGATTAAGTCGCGGCTGATGAAATCGTTCTGCAGAGGTTCTACTGCGGCGCTCCAGCCTTTGTTGGATTTTGGATAGACCTCGGCGATGTGATGGGTGACGGAGTCCATGTTGGCGTTGGCCTGTTGCAGTGTGACACCTGTCTTCAGGCGGCCCATCACCAAAACGAAATGAAAGTCATGGTTGATCTGTTCGGGTTTAAATGCTAGTGGAACAAAGAGCTGCGATTCGAGGCGGTCGGGCTGGCCGGCGGCAAGGACGCCAACGACGGTGTAGGGCTCACCGTTCAACCGCACAGGCTTCCCGATGATATCGCGGTCGCCGCCGAAGCGCTCGACCCAAAGGCGGTGGGTCATCACCACCACGCGATCTTTCCCCACCACTCCTTCTTCAGGAAGTATGTCCCTCCCTAGAAAGAAAGGAGTGCCCACCATATTGTTGAAACCGGGAGTGGTCGGTCGGGTCTGGATCATTTCGGGATGGTCGGAAGTAGACAGGCTGTAGCTGCCGCCGGTCCAGGCACAGAGATCCTGGAAGACCGTGCTTTGCTGCTTCCAATCCAAGAAGTCGCCAGCGGAGACGCCGTTTCGGTTTCCGTTTACTTTCGACCAGACGATGACGAGTTGGTCCGGACTTGGGTAAGGCAGTGGAGCAAGAAGTGTCGCGTAAACGACGCTGAAGATCGCCGTGTTGGCGCCAATGCCCAGGGTGAGTGCCAAGAGGGCAACCGAGGTGAAGCCGAGGTTCTTGGCGAGCAAGCGCAGGCCAAAACGGATGTTCCGTCCAAGATTCGCCATGCCGCTACCCCGGATACACCAGAGGACCACTCGTTAGAAGGATTAGACGTTTCGAGGGGCGAGTAGTCACTGCCGACGACGTGAAAAAAACGAATCGCTCAAGAACGCAAATTGCAGTCTAGAGATCTTTCTTAAATTGACTGGTGAGGGATTTGGGAGCGGCGAGGAGCCACGCGGCCTGCAGCGCGCGGCACACTGTAGGCTTCCTGGCAGCCTCAAGGCGGATGCTGGTGGCACCGCGGCGTCCCCAGGCCCCAGCGCAGGGTACAAAGACGGTTGGGTGCGACTTCTTGAACATTTCTTGCTCGACAGGTGTGAGCTTAACCATGGCCCAGCCTTGCTCGGGATACCCGAGCGTTGCGAAGATCTTACCAGCCACGCGGAAGTCGGGATGGTCCATGTGAGACTGCTCGGTAGCTTCGGGAAAGCTGAGCGCCAGTCGGCGGAAGTCTGACGGGGTCATGGAAAACTCCCTGGAAATTCGGGGTAATCAGAGCACGGCCGACAGAGAGAAGAAAGGGCTTGACGGCTGGCTTGATGTACTGTATGTTCTGTACAGACAGAAACTAATGAAGGAACCAACATGACGCAAAGCACTCTCACGCCGGTAGCTCAGAAGTTTATTCTGCACTGGGGGGAGATGGGCACCCGGTGGGGCATCAACCGCACCGTGGCACAGGTGCATGCACTGCTGTTTCTTTCTCCGCGACCGGTGCCGGCGGATGAGATTTCCACGACGCTGGCGGTGGCGCGCTCGAACGTGAGCACCAGTTTGCGCGAGCTGCAGGGCTGGCGGATTGTGCGCGTGGTGCATGTGCTGGGCGACCGGCGGGACCATTTCGAGTCGATCAAGGATGTTTGGGAGATTTTCCGCATCGTTTCCGAGGAGCGCAAGCGGCGGGAGATTGATCCCACTCTTCATGTGCTGGCGGAGTGCGTGCGGGAAGCGAAGGCCGATCCAAAAGGTGATGCGTATACGCGGGAACGGCTGGAGACTATGCTGGAGTTTTTGACGGCGATGACGGGGCTTTTCGAAGAAATTATCCGCATGCCGACGGGCGCACTGAAGGGCGTGGTGAAATTGCGCGGGAAGGTGATTACGTTGTTGGGGATGGAGAAGAAAAAGGCGGCTGGGTAGAAGAGTTCGAAGGCGGAGACCATGATTTCTCTGGTAAGTGAATATACGGACGGGAAGGGGCGGCACGCGCGAGGGTGGCTTTTCTTTGACGCAGAGTGCCGGTTCTGCACACGCATTGCGCGATGGCTGGCTCCGATTCTGGAGAAGCGCGGGTTTGCGCTGGCGCCGTTGCAGGACCCACGCGTGGGTGCACTGCTGGGATTGCCGGCCGAGGAATTGATGAGAGAAATGCAGTTTCTCCTGAGCGACGGGAGCCGCTTCGGCGGGGCGGATGCGGCGGTGGCACTGGCGCGCGAAATTTGGTGGGGCCGGCCACTGGTATGGATTTCGAACATTCCCGGAATGATGGAAATTCTTCGCAGAGGGTATCGCGGAATCGCAGCGCGGCGGAGTTGCGCGGCCATAGCTCGTCCTGCGGGCGGTGCCCCACGGCGCATGTAGAGCAGTGAAGGAGGCTGGCATGAGCGCACTTCTGTTGTTCCTCTGGCTGGCAGGTCTCGTACAAGTGGCAATTGCGGTTGCGAATGTTTTCCTTTCGAAGAAGCTGGATTATCACGGCAATTTGTCGCGAGTTGCGCCGATTATCCGGCAGGTTTTCGTCGTGCATTCCTTGTACATCGTTGGCGTGGTCCTGCT
>Ga0210408_10001080_pt1 | contig 29998 bp, 29 predicted proteins | sample IncBWH4MmetaG_FD_155471 | JGI IMG/M metagenome (GOLD analysis project Ga0210408, IMG submission 155471) | Forest soil microbial communities from Barre Woods Harvard Forest LTER site, Petersham, Massachusetts, United States - Inc-BW-H-4-M | ecosystem: Environmental > Terrestrial > Soil >... | reverse complement strand
TCACGAATAATGCGGGCTAGATGAACCCACGCATGACGGCCAGCGCGCTATTTCGGATCTTATCGCCGACCAAAGGCCAACGCCGGAGCAGGCTCTCGAAGGATGCGAGGTCCTAAGACTCGTAATTAAGCTAACCCGCAGCCTTCCGCCTTCCCAGAGAGTGGCTATAGAACTCCGCCAAAGAGATGATGCCCTTTCCGTAAGAGATGCAGCCGAAGTGCTCGGAGTGCCGTTAGGAACTCTGAAAGCACAACTTGCTCGTGGTCGAGCCACACTCAGGCAACAACTGCGCTGGAGCAATTCAATGCAGGGAAGGGATTCGAATCAATATGACAGCGCAGGGCAGGGGCAAACAAAGTAAAGGGTCGGAGGCCGGGGCAAGCCCGATTCGGGCTCGCCCAGAGGATACTTCCAGACACCACACACCAAGTTGTGAACAGATCAGGCTCCGCGCGTATGAAATCTATCTCGAACGCGGCAGCTTTCCGGGCAGTGAGCTTGATGATTGGCTTCAGGCCGAACACGAACTCGATGGTCGCGCGCCGCAAAAACGCGAGTCGGCCGATAGAGACGACGATTAACCATGAGCACCCAGCCGACATATTGTGCTCCTGGGAAAGAATCTCGCATTTTTTCTTTCGATCGGCAGATATGAGCGACAAGGGGTCAATGGGGACGGTGATGAGGCTATGGTTGTCAACAATGACCTGCCTACTCGTCACAACACTGTGCCTGCTCTCTTGTGCTGACGCTCAAGGGGTCGGGGGAGGGGTGCTCACGCTCGACGACGCGCTCCTGTTGGCCAAGTCCAATAATCGAGACCTCAAGCAGTTTGGATTTGATGTAAGCAAAGAACGAGAAGTATTGAGCGAGGCCAAGACGCACTTGTATCCTCGGTTCGACACATCCGTGCTTGCGGCCGAGTTGCTCGCGCCGCTCGATTTCACGATCAAGAAAGGACAGTTCGGTACCTATTCAGGAACGGGGCCGATTCCAGGATCGAACACCGATCTTCACACGCCTGCGCGTCCAATCGCGATTACCTCGGTCACTGCCACCCAGCCGCTTACCCAATTGCTTCGCATTCATCTATCCATCACGGGCCAGAGGCTCAAGGTCGATGCGGCACAGTTGTCCTTCGACCAACGCGAACAGAAACTAGCGGACGACGTTCGCCAATCGTATTACCAAGTTCTCCAGGAGCAGCTCCAGGATGAATCCCAACAGGCAGTCGTGAAGTATCTGGAGGAGTTGCTGCAGCTCACGGACCGGCGTTTCAGCCAACACGCTGCACTCGAAGCTGACCGATTGACGGTTAGGGCAGAAGTCGCGAAGGCGACTTACCAGCTGACTACGATGGAGGACAGGCTCGCGGATGGCAAAGAGGCCCTTAACCATCTCCTAGGACGCAGCGTGCAGACGGAGTTTTCCGTGGAACCCGTTCCCGCGACGCTCCCCGAACAAGAGGACCTTTCGGCAGCCAGAGCGATTGCCCTCGAACGTCGTCCAGAAATAAAACTGGCGTCAAATCGCATGCGTCAGGCTGAGCTGGCTACCAAGACCGAGAAAACACACTACATCCCGGACATTGCCATCCAAGCGAGCTACCTCGGTACGACAAATATCTATTTCTTGCCCCAAAGCATAGGTTCCGTGGGCGCATTGTTTACCTGGCAGCCCTGGGACTGGGGAGAGAAGCGCCACAAGATTCGAGAAGCAGCCCTCACCGAGAAGCAGGCGGGACTCTCCGTCGAAGACACACGTGAGCAGATTCTTCTGGAAGTGGCTTCGAACTTCAGGCGTCTCCGGGAATCTCGCGCGCATCTTGCGGTCGCAGAAGCACTTCGAGACGCTGAAACCGAGAAAACGCGGAACCAGAAGGAAGCGTATTCCCAGCAATCCATCTTACTCAGCGACTTGCTCAAGCAGCAGTCTTCGCTCGCCGATGCGGAGAGCCAATACCATCAGGCGGTTCTTGCCTATTGGAGTGCAAGCGCTGATTTTCAGAAAACCCTGGGTGAGGAGTAGAGCCATGAAGCCTTTCCTGACATCGGGGCTCCGATCGGCCCCGTCCGCGGTCCTGGTTGTCCTGTCGTTTGCGCCAGTGTTGGGGGGATGTAATCACGAGTCGCAGATCCCCTCGCAGCCACCAAAGGCCGTTCGGCTCGCGACCGTAGCGGCGTCGCGGATGAGCGCAGAGACGCTGCGTTACTCAGCGTCCATCCTTCCCTACGCGCAGGTCGACCTCATGTTTCGCTCCTCCGGCTATGTCACAAACATAAGTCAGGTACGCGGAGCAGATGGACAAACTCGCGACATAGGAACCGGAGATTATGTGGAACAAGGACTCACGCTGGCGCACATTCGCCGGGAAGATCTGCAGAATCAAGTGGCGCAGGCGCAAGCGCAAGTCGATCAAGCCGCGGCGCAACACAACAAAGCCGATCAGGATTTTCAGCGAGCAAAAGCCCTGTATTCAACGCAAAGCCTCACCAAGCCAGACTTCGACCACTCCGAGGAAGCCTTCACTGCAACGCAGGCCGCGATGGACAATGCAAAGGCTGCTCTCCTTCAAGCCCAGTTGTTCCTTGGAGACGCGGACCTGAAAGCTGCCTTCTCCGGGTACATTCTGAGCCGCAACATAGATTTAGGAAGTTTGGTGTCACCGGCTTCGAGCGCTTTTACGATCGCCGACATCGGACGCGTAAAGGCAACCTTCGGTGCCCCGGACTACGTTCTCAGACAGATTCGTTTAGGGCAGGAACTGACGATACAGACAGAGAACGACGCTGCCACTCTTAAGGGGCGGATTACAAGCATTTCCCCATCTGCCGATACGCGAAACCGAATCTTTGCCATCGAAGTGACCGTAAACAATCGCGACCGTCACTTGAAGCCGGGCATGATTGCCACCGTCAGCCTCGGTGAAGTTCCACACTGGTCGATCTCTGTCCCTCTTAGCGCTATCGTGCCGTTTCCTTCTGAGCCCGAGCACTTTGCGGTGATGGTCGCGCAAGAGCGCGCCGGTACGCTGATTGCAACGTTGCGCAAGATTCAGTTGGGAGCGATCCAGGAGAATTCAGTTGCGGTTGAGGGAGTCCAACCCGGAGAACGGGTTGTGTCGGTAGGGGCTCAACTTTTGAGAGATGGCGACTCTATCCAGGTAATTCCTTAAGCAGACGATTCCAATGGCATACAAGACCGACCAGGATCGAATCGAGAGAACCCACAATGCCCCCAGGTTCTTTGTGGAGCACCCACAGGTTTCGTGGGTGCTCCTGATGGGTGTTCTTGTATGGGGCTGGTTCGGCTACCACAGTATGCCCCAGCGGAAGGACCCCGACATTCCGGTCCGGGTTGCGGTGGCGTTCTGTCCCTGGCCGGGCGCCACGGCGGGGCAGGTTGAGCAGTTTGTCACTCGTCCCATCGAGGATACCGTTGCCGAGAACAAGACGATTCATCCCGGCACAGCATCCGATTATGGAGTTCGGTCAGTCTCGCTCCCCGGCGCAGCTTACGTCTACATCCAGCTTGCGGAAAATATCTCGGACGTCAAAAGGCAATTCAGCGACATCAATCTCAAAGTGAACGCGCTCATCAGCCAACTGCCGCAAGGTGCAGGTCCAATCTCGTTCCAGAGCGATTTTGGAGATACTGCAGCTCTCATGCTGACTGTAGCCAGCCCAAAGGCAGACCAAGTTGAGATCAATATTCGTGCGCAAGCCATCGAGTCTGCAATCCAATCTGTCCGGGCTAAGAGGAAATACAAAAAGAACGAGGTCCCGGTCGCGATCGTCTATTCGTTTCCGCGGTCCATCGCTCCAACGACTATGCTCGATGCGGTACAGCTCTTCGAGCAGCAGGCAGAACAAGAGGGAGTCTTACACGTTCCACAGGTAATTCAAGGAAGCGGTTTTGTCGCTGTGGATGGTGTGTCGGATAAGGACTCCGCCACCATCGAGCGCTTCGTGGCATCGTTTTTTCAGACGCAATTGCAGCGATCTGATTTGCATCCCGACGGATGGACGCCAATCGTCATCCGCGATCCGCACGACGTTCGGACCAAGCTGACTAATGTTGCGGGAGATAAGTATAGCTACGCGGATCTCGACAACTTTTCTGACCTGATCGGCAGAACGGTTCAAGGCGCACCAGAGACCTCCAAAGTGGAGAGGCGAGGTCTGTTGCCGCAAGTGGTTTACCTGGAATATTCGCAAGATCGCTTAGCCGAATACGGACTTCAGCCGGCAGCTCTCGGACAAGTCCTGCGCGCCCGAAACATTATCGCGCCGGGAGGCGAGTTCGAGACCGGCCAGCGAGAGATCATTATTAGCCCCTCTGGGCAGTTTGAAAGCAGAGACGCAATTGGGAATGTTGTTGTAGCTGCGACATCGGCTGGCGCCCCAGTATATCTGCGGGACGTGGTCAAGATTTTCCCCGGCTATCAGAGCCCCGCCACATATCTGAACTATTACACGTGGCAGGATGCAACTGGAGAATGGCAGCGTAGCCGCGCAGTCACCCTGGCGATCTACATGCGCGATCAGCAGCAGATCGCGAGCTTCGGTCAGTCAGTTGATGGGAAGCTGGCACAGCTTAAACAAATTCTTCCGACGGATCTCATCATTGCGCATACCTCTGACCAGCCTCTGCAGGTGAAGGAAAACATTCATCTATTCCTGAGAGCTTTAGTGGAGGCGATCATCCTGGTAGTCGGAGTGTCGCTCATTGGGTTTTGGGAATGGCGCCTCGCGCTCATCATGGCCCTGGCCATTCCTATCACCCTCGCCATGACTTTCGGCGTTTCATACATGCTGGGCATCGACCTGCAGCAAGTGTCGGTGGCGACGCTCATCATCGCCTTAGGCCTGCTGGTTGACGTTCCCGTGGTGGCTGGGGACGGTATCAAGCGCGGACTTGCCGCAGGACTGCCGCGCCGTATTGCGGCCTGGATTGGTCCGACCAAGCTGGCCACGGCCATCTTTTACGCCACCCTGACGAACATCATCGCCTATCTTCCTTTTCTCTTGCTGACCGGCAATACGGGAGAGTTCCTGAAGAGCCTGCCCATCGTCATGACCACGGCGCTGCTCTGTGCATTAGTGGTTGCCATGACGTTCGTTCCACTGCTGGGTTACTACATTCAACGACCGCCGGCCAAGAAAGAGTCCACGATAGAAGAGAAGCGTGAGAAGGGCTTTTACGGTTTCTATAACCGGTTGGTGGGCCGGGCGATTCAACACCGGTGGGCCGTGCTCGCCGGTTCCTTCGTGTTTTTGGTGATCGGCGGTTTCGCCGCTTCCCACCTCAAGTCACAGTTTTTTCCTGAAGATGTCCAATATTGGTTTTACCTCGACATCTGGCTGCCGAACGACGTGCCGTTGAGCGCGACCAACGATACGGCAATGAGGGCAGAGCAGGTGGTACGCAAGGTGATTGAAGGTGCGCCAGAAGGTGGAACGAAAGAGAAGGGAACTGAGCATCTTCTCACTTCTGTGACGAGTTTCATTGGCGGCGGCGGTCCGCGCTTCTGGTTTTCCATCGCTCCGGAAGCGACGCAGACCAATTATGCTCAGGTGATTGTGCAGGTGCGGGACAAGGAGGCCACTCCAAAGCTGATCGGACCGCTTCAACAGGAACTCAATAAGGAGGTTCCGGGAGCATGGATCACCGTGAGGCAACTGCAAACGAATCCAGTCGAGACTCCGGTTGAGGTCCTTATCACAGGGCAGGCAGATACCGACCCGCGAACCGAGAGCGAGGATATCCGATCTCTTCGGGCGATCGCGTCGCAAGCCATGGATATTGTTCGCCAGTCGCCTGGAATATCCGTGTTGAGGGACGATTGGAGCCCCGAGAGTCCGCAGATGAGGATCGAGATTGATCCGGACCGCGCCAACCTGGTCGGTATTACCAATGCGGATGTCGCCACTTCCACGGTGGCCGCGATCAGCGGAGGTCTCGTAGGTATTTTCAAGGAAGGAAACAAGGACATCCCGATTGTTGTCCGCCTTCGTCCGCAGGATCGCGCGCGGCTTTCGCAGATCGAAAATCTGTACGTCAACTCTTCTCAAGAGAATGTCAAAGTCCCTCTGCTGTCGGTGGCGACTTTGAAAAACATTCTTGAGACCACAAGGATTCGGCGGCGCGAGCATTTTCGTACCTTATCAATCTTGTGCTTTCCCGCGCCCGGCGTCCTGGCCTCGGAGGTACTCGCACCGATCGAGCCTAAATTAATTGCCCTCAAGAACAGTCTTCCGCCCGGCTATCAATTGCAGATTGGTGGGGAAAAGGCAAAACAGGTCGAGGGATTCACGAATCTCGCCGTCGTTCTTCTGATTTCTCTGGTGGGCATCTACCTGGCATTGCTGATCCAGTTCAATAACGCCATCAAGCCGTTGTTGGTCTTCGCCGCCGCTCCCTACGGAGCGATCGGAGCGCTAATCGCTTTGGCTATCATGGGCACCCCTTTTGGCTTCATGGCATTTCTTGGAGTAGCCAGTCTCATTGGCGTCATCGTCAGCCACGTCATCGTGCTATTCGACTTCATCGAGGAGATGCACGAAAAAGGCGAACCGCTTGAGCGAGCTCTTCCGGACGCCGGCATTGAACGTATTCGGCCCGTGATGATCACCGTGGGCGCGACGATCCTGGCTTTGTTTCCTCTCGCACTCGAAGGTGGCCCGCTCTGGAAACCCCTGTGCTACGCCCAGATCGGCGGCCTCGCCGTCGCTACCTTCATCACGTTGCTCTTAGTCCCGGTCTTCTACTCCATTTTTGTCCTCGATCTCAAATGGATCAAATGGGAAACGACTGACAAACGACAGAGATCGCCTGAGGCACAACCGACGACGTCATAACGAATGCTCGGCAGGAGATCATCGTTCTCTTCAATTACGTAGGGCTCTTTATGAGCGTATCTGAATACGATCTGGTTGTGATAGGCAGCGGCCCAGCGGGCCAGAAGGCTGCGATCGCGGCGGCTAAGGCCCGCAAGTGCGTTGCCGTCGTCGACAGGGTCGTCATGATCGGAGGCGTAAGTGTTCACACGGGCACGATTCCCAGCAAGACGATACGCGAGGCTATCTTTCAGCTTGCAGGTTTAGCCGTAAAGACTCTGTACGGCGATGGATTTCGAAGCCATCGCATTTCTGTCGGGGATGTCGCCTCCCGTGTGAGCGCTATTGTCGAACGAGAGACTGAAGTAGTTCGAGCGCAGCTGACGCGAAACGGGATTACGATCTATCACGGCGATGCGTTGTTTCTAGATCCTCACACGGTCGAAGTTCATGACCAAGGGACTATCGTCAAAGGAGAAAAGATCTTGGTCGCGTGCGGCACGCGACCTGCGCACAGCCCGGAGATTCCTTTTGACAACAGCCGCATTGTGGATACCGATCACCTCGACGCCCTCGGTGGTCTTCCGAAAGAAATCATTGTCGTCGGAGCTGGGGTTGTGGGCCTTGAATACGCGTCGTTTATGGCTGTATTGGGTGCCGATGTTACGTTGATTGACCAAAGGCCGACCGTTCTTGAATTTGTAGATCGACAAATCGTTGAAGCACTTTCCTACCACTTGCGCCAGCTTGGGGTCACATTTCGGTTGGCGGAAAAGGTGACACATGTCGGGATCGACCCAGTGCGCGATCGGGTTGTTGCCGATCTGGAGAGTGGCAAGAAAATCCAGGCCGATGCGCTCATTTATGCGGTGGGCCGCCAAGCCAATGGCGACCAGCTTGGCCTGCATGCTGCAGGACTGGCAGCGGACCCGCGCGGAAGGTTGAAAGTAAATCAGTTCTTTCAAACCGACGTTCCCCATATCTACGCGGCTGGCGACATTATTGGATTCCCAGCACTGGCCAGCACATCGATGGAGCAGGGTCGGCTGGCGGCCTGTCACATGTTTGGAATTCCATTCGAACACACGCCCGATCTCTTTCCTTACGGGATTTATACCATTCCGGAAATCTCCATGATTGGCCAGACGGAAGAAACACTAACCGCCAATAAAATTCCATATGAGGTGGGAATCGCAAGGTACTCTGAGCTTGCCAAGAGCATGATGCTCGGCGATGAAGCCGGGATGCTGAAACTGCTTTTCGATCCGGGAACCCATAAACTCCTTGGCGTGCATGCTCTAGGACAGCGTGCGACTGAAATCATCCACATTGGTCAAGCGGTACTCTTCTACGGCGGGTCAGTCGAATATTTCCGAGATGTAGTCTTTAACTACCCAACGCTCGCCGAAGCGTACAAAGTAGCTGCCTTTGACGGCTTAAACAAACTCTGATCAATGGGCTCAAGAATGGGAAAACGGCAGGAAGCTAAAAGCAGATTACTGGAACTGGGCCGGCAACACAAGCGCATAGACAAGGGCATCTCGTTTCTAGTGCTTTTCGGATTTGGTCTCGCGGTTTCGCCCGGAATAGCGCAGACGGCCGCTGACAAATATCCAGAGAACCTGACGCTGCAAGTCAATGTGCCTTCGAAAACTGCGCGGCTCGAACGGCTGCCAATAGAGTGGATCATTGGTCCATATATTCCGGTGCAGGGGCAACTCGAAACGTTATCGAATGCCCAGCGAGGGCAGATTTATGTGCGGCAGACGTTCCTCACCGCCGGATCTTATGTAGCGAGGGCGTTTTCAGCTGGACTTGACCAGGCACGTGGTGAGCCCCGCGATTGGGGTGGCGGGTCTGTTGGCTACGGCAAACGTTACGCGGCGCGGAGAGTTCGTAGTTCAGAACAGCATATTGTCGGGAGGGAATGTTCTGCTTGGGTATGAGCCTCGGTACGACTTTTGCCGTTGCGAGGGGTCCTGGCCTCGCACGCGCCACGCTATATCGCGAAACTTTGTAGCCTATGACCGAAGTGAGCACTACCTTCGGCCACAAGTGCCGATGTACGGCGGGGCGTTCGCGGCTGGCGTGCTGTACAACACATGGCTGCCGGGTCAACACAACATTTGGAGAGGGGGTGCATACAATGTGTTGTCGCAGGCAGAAATCGGCAGTGGCTACAATGTCGCGAGCGAATTTGCCTTGGATATTCTGCACACGTTTGGCCTGAAAAAGGGAGTGCGGCGCGCGCCATAGTCACGAAAGTTCCAACCGCCTCTACAGGAACCAACTCACCTGCAAGGAACGATCGCTTGTTGTGGAGGGCGATGTGAATTTGAAACTGGCTGGAAAGGTTGCGCTGGTAACGGGATCGACTGCAGGGATCGGGTTTGCGATAGCTCAGTCACTCGCAATCGAGGGTGCGCATGTCTACGTGAATGGACGCACGCAAGAGCGCGTGGATGCGGCGATGGCGGCAATCCGATCGCATGCCGGTACGGCTAAGGTCGACGGCATTGCGGCGGATTTTTCAGCTTCAGTCGGGGCAGAGGTAGTGATTGCGCGGCTTCCCGAGGTGGATGTGTTGGTGAACAATGTCGGAATCTTCGAGCCCAAGCCATTTACCGAAATTCCAGATGCCGACTGGTACCGCTTCTTTGAGATCAACGTAATGAGCGGAGTGCGAATGGCGCGACACTACCTCTCGGGAATGTTAAAGAGGAACTGGGGCCGCATTCTTTTCATTTCGAGCGAGTCAGGTGTGCAGATTCCGGCGGAAATGGTGCATTACGGAGTGACGAAGACGGCGCAGATTGCCGTGGCGCGAGGGATCGCGGAGTCGGTAGCCGGAACCGGCGTGACTGCAAACAGCATTCTTGCCGGTCCGACGGAGTCGGAAGGTGTCGGCAGCTTTGTCGAGGCGATAGCAAAACAGCAGAACAAATCGAAGGGAGAAATCGAGCAGGAATTCTTCGAACATGTGCGGCCGTCGTCTCTGCTGAAGCGCTTTGCCACCGTGCATGAGGTTGCAGCGCTGGTCACTTACGTGGCCAGTGAACTGTCTTCAGCGACCAACGGGGCAGCACTGAGAGTGGATGGTGGCGTCGTCAGGGCGATTCTCTAAACAAAGATATGCAAATAAACGATTCCGCGGCGGATCTTCTGTGTCAGCGTACACATGACGGGTTCTTTTTGCACAGATTGTCCAAGCGCGCTGCCCTAAGAGCAAATCAATTATGAACCCCACGTACCTCCCCGCCCTCGCCGCGCTCTCCGGTTCTGCCGTTGGGGGATTAACGTCCTTTCTCAGCTCGTGGCTCGGTCAAAGTACCCAGCTCAGGGCGCAGGTGTTCCTCAACGACAAGAGTCGCAGGCAAGAACTCTATCGTGAATTCGTTGATGAAGCTTCAAAGGAATACATCGACTCGATCACTACCAACACACCTGATCTAACGAGGCTTGTTGCCCTCTACGCTCTGATCAGTCAAATGCGCTCACTATCGTCGCTAAAGGTAATCGAAGAGGCAGAAAAAGTCGCGCAACTGATTGTACGATCATACCCAGAGCCAAATATGACATTTGCCGACCTCCGTCCAATGATCACCGCAAAGGCAATTGATCCTCTGCGGAGTTTTTCCGAATCGTGTCGTGAAGAATTGGAAAAGCTGAGATAGCCGTCTCGCCGTTGTTGGGAAGTCCGACTCGGATCCGGATGCACGCCGGGCACGACGCCTTAGCCGGCTCCAGATTCTTTGCATCCAGCGGCGCGATCGCCAGCCGCCCGCTCTGGGTTAACGATCCGCAGCGGAAGACGCCGAAATTCTCCATGGGGTCGACCCACGCGTAGTAGAACAGCCCCAGCAATCTCCGCTGCTCCACATATGGCAGGAAGTTGTTCCGCATTTCCTCAATGAGCGAGACCTGATCGGCTTCACGGACCGGGCAGGATGTGTCCGTGTTTCGAAATCCCCACTCTGTGATCCAGCAGGGCTTTCCGTCGGCGCTGCCCGCCGGCCGACACTCCGCCAGAACGTATTTCGCGAGACGGCTCTGCCTGCCCGCGGCTGCTGCTGCTTGTCCAGGACCATTGGCCCAGGGATATACATGAACCGCGTAGGCATCCACCAGTTTGTCCAGGCCATTGGCGCGCATAAAGTCTAGTGTGGCGTTGACGCTCACCATATCGGTCTGGGTTCCCGGTTTCGCCGGGGGCGGAAAGGGGCCTTCGGGTGCCTCGTAGGCGCCGAACCCTGCGGTCATGATCGGCGTGTGCTGGTTGAGTTTCGAATGATCGCGAACGTCCTTCAACACGGCGAGAACTTTGAGATATTGCAGATATCCTTTCGCGATCTGCTCGGCTTCCCGGTCATGATAAAGATCGCTCAAACCGAATTGCCTGCCTTCGCCGGGCACCGGAAACTCCCCATTAAATGGGGTCATGTTGAGTTCGTTGCCGAGCTCGAAACCCGCCAGTTCGATATTGTTCGCCTCGAGTTTGGCGAGGAGCGGCGCGAAGTACGCTCGGAACTGATCTGGGTCGGCCAATGAAATCGCAGGTTCCGCCCACACTCCTGGGAATTCTTTCGGTCGCCAGGGGCGTACGGGAACATTCGGGGGATACTTAAGGGGAAGTATCCAGAGTATTTTTATGCCCTGAGCATAAATGCGTTTTACGAGATCGAGTCCTTTATCATCGGCCCCAATCCCGGCGCTGACTATTGGCAGGAGACCGTGAGCCGCCGCACTTCGCCGTTCGTCCATCCCGTGCCATCGGTTGGCAGATGGGTGAAGTATACGAAGTAACTCTTTCCTAGGATGTGAGGATCGTTTCCGAGTCCCACAGCAGTGGGATAAGCCGCGATCGTGTCGAAGGTGCCGAGCACTGTCGCAGTGGTCCAGTTAAGAGCGTCGATGGATTCGGCGTAGTAAAACGTCGTGTCGTTGGAGATGGTCATCACATAGCGCTCCAGCACGCTGTCGTAGTGGATGTCTATATATCCTCGCTCTTGCGATGAATTTCTTGGCATGAGGTCCGTGGTCTCTCCGCCGATTCCAGGTTGCAGATGCCAGCTGCCCTTATAGAACTTCTCGAAGGGGACAGTGTGCGGGCGCACTGACCCGAACGCGGCCTCGAGCACCGAGGAAGCGAGGGCACGTGCAACTGAGACGCGAGTCGTGGTGTCCACACCAGCAGGCGTCGTGGTGTGAAGCGTGCCGTTGGCTATCCAATCGGGAAAATACAAATAGAAATACTTGCCGTCGGGCGAGAGCACCAGAGGCCCGTCGCCGATTTCCCAGCCGTCGAGCCCGACCTCGTAGGCCTGGTTCAGACGAATGATTTCGCCGAGGTCGGTCCAGTGTAGCCCGTTATCGGTGGACGCGGCCAGCCCGAGAGCCGCGTAGAGCGCGTCGTTGGGCAGTTCGGCGTGATAGGTCACCAGCAGGTTTCCCGCCCCGGTCATGCCCGCGGGAACCTGGTAGACCGGGCCTCCGCCCATATATTGATAGCTGGAATAATTTGGGTTCACCCCAGGATCGGGATTCGGGGAAATGCTAACGTCCTGAGGAGCGCCTGAGCCGAGTGGGTTGCCGAGCGTTCCCAACGTAGTGACCACCGATCCCCACTTATTGTTGCCCACCCAATGACCTTGCCACATCTGCCGGGAGTGGAACCCGCCATCGCTGCCAAAAAACTCGTAGCCGTTGGCGGTCTTGATTATTCCCATGGGCGTGTCGGGCCAGGCGAAGAAGGCATTATTGTCCGTGACCGGAGGCTCCGCTTTCTGGCCCGCGTCGTATCGTTGTTTTGGAGAGGCAACGACTTCGTTAGCCGTAATCTTGGGTGTGCAAAGCTGGCTGATGGCTTGCGCACTCGCCGAAACGGAAGCGATTGCCGATACAATGCAACCGGCAAGAACAGCGTGGATTTTGTGGCGCTTCATAATCAACTCCTTGCGGTACGAACCCGGTAGGTGCGCGAAGGTTGCGGGCCCGCTACGGGAGGGCAAAGATGCGTAACGCTTTCACGACCATGTCTCACCCTCGGGATGTTCTGGCACGCCGGCATAAATAAGGGTGCTGGAAAAAGCGATGTCGGCGGGATCGTGGACGGCACTGTTGTTGCCAACGGCTGCCACGGGCTCTCCGTCAATCTCGAATATCAACTCCTTGGGCGTCCAAAGTACGCCATAGTCATGGAAACCGGACGAGAGATCCTCCACGAACTTGGCGCCCCATCCCATGCCCGTATGTTTCAGATTCTTGTTTCCTTTGGCTGGATATTGCTGCAGGCCGATGTGGTCGTAGTTTGGATACTGGACCTGGAGACGTCGATCTCGAAATGGTCTCCGGTCTCGGCATGGCCATCGGTGGTCATCCAGAAGGCGTTATTCATGCCCTTGATGTCGGCTATTTTCATAGTGGCTTCAAAGAAGCCATAGCTATACTTCGCTTTGCTATTGATGTAGCCGGTGGACCACTTGTGGTGGCAATCCGTGGCAATCGTCGTCTTCAATCTTAAGCCAACACTAGATACCTCGACGTTACTGGGTCTACGGCAGGATTTGTAGTCACCCCACTGGTTGTCATCCGACACCAGGTTCCAATCCGCGCGAAGGTCGGCAGGATCAGAAAAGTTCGTCGAGAAGAGAGGGTCTTGCCCCCGGAGCGGTAGCTCTGCATTGCGGTGCGATCTGTGGTCGTGACGCGCCGTCTCTTGCCATAGGCTTGATCCGGCGATCCCCACGTAACGGGCCCAGCAAGTTTCGAAGGCGACTGTGCGAAGCATTGCGCCAGAAGATTGAAGCTATTTCTCCGGCGGTCATGAAGGGGCTTACGGCTTGGGACTGGCCAGGTAACATTCGCGAGCTAGAGAATTTCATCGAGCGGGCGGTGATCGTCACGCGCGGCAAATCGCTTGAGGCGCCGGTTGGAGAACTCCGGAAAACAAATACGGTAGCGTTCCCGCGTGCCGAGCAGCATAACGTCGAGCAAGTCGCGGGAGAAAGAACAAATTCGCAAGGCGACCAAACCAGTGTTGCCGACGAATATGAAAGAAGGCAGCGTGATGAGATCATACGGGCGCTAACTGCGTGCAAGGGGCGCGTCGGCGGTGCCGATGGTGCTGCCGCGAGCCTGGGAATGAACCGGACGACTTTCCTTTCTCGAATGAAGAAATTCGGCATCTATGCGAAGCAATATGCTTGATCTGCAGCCCGCCTCGTAGCGATGAACACTGTCGGTAGGGTGGGAATTTCGGCTTTGCTGCGGAAATAAATCTTGTCGTGATGACGTTCAATGCAAAAGCGCGAAACGTCAGCAGGTCGCCGTTCCTCTACGACAGCCGCCCGGGGAAGTAGCTATAATTTTCATTGGTCGCCAGGGCATTGACAGAAGGGGAATCCGAGTCGCTCGCGGGGTGCTCTCTGAACGATGGCCGTCACTGGTTTCTGCAACCGGGCTCGTTTCGAACGCCAATCGATTCTCAGGTTGATGCTGACAGGATGCGGATAGCGCACCTAGTCCGGATGATCTTGCTCACTGCGATGATGTCTGTTGCGGGTTCATCGTTGTTCGGTCAAGCGATCCAGTCCTCCGGTCGCGTGTCGGTTCCGCAGGCGCGGGTAGATTCTCAACCGGTTCGCGTACCTGTTGTTGAAGGAAAGGGCGTTCGATTTACTCATCTCCCCGCCGCCCAAGGACTGTCGCAAGTCAGGGTTGCCCAGATCATCCAGGGCCCCCGGGGCTTTCTCTGGTTCGGTACGCAAGTTGGGGTGAACCGATACGACGGCTATAAGTTCAAGGTGTTCACGCACGACCTCGGGCGCCCGGACAGCCTGAGCGGCAATTTTGTTTATTCACTATTCAAAGATCGTTCTGGCGCGGTATGGGTTGGAACCGATCAATCCCTCGATAGACTTGAGCTCAGCACCGGGTCCTTTACCCACTTTCACATCGACCGCGGGGATCCTATTGTTAACCATATCAGCCAGGACAGTGCTGGCATGCTGTGGCTAGCGACCGAAATAGGACTTTATCGGTTTGATCCCGCGAATGGGCGGGTATCGCGGTTTGGTCATGATCCGAATGATCCTTTTAGCTTAACCAGCGACGGCATCCAATCGGCAGGTGAAGACCGCAGCGGCAAATTCTGGGTCATCACCGACGCGGGTCTGGACGCGTTTGATCGCGCCACGGGCAAAGTCGCGCTACACGTTCCTTTGCCCGAAGCGGTCCACGGCTCGCTGTGCTCGATTGCGTGTCGTTCATTCTACGAAGACCGTCGCGGTGTCTTCTGGATCATCTACGATTCGGGTAGTGGCTTAGCCGTGTTTGACCGGGCCACAAACCGACTAACTAGATACGCTTTCCTAGAACAAGGACCTTCCGCGGTGGTGTCAGCTGGAGTAAACGCCCTTCTCGAAGACCACCAAGGAACAATGTGGTTCGGCACGATGGGTGGAGGTCTGCTGAAGCATGATCGGGCTCATCAGAGATTCATACGTTACACACACCATCCAAACGATCCCGATAGTCTTGCGGAAAACCGCGTCATTGCCTTATTCGAAGATCGGGAAGGAAGCATCTGGGCCAGCTTTCACGCCATGGCCCCTGATTTGTTCGCCGACACGCAATCTCCATTTGAACAGTTTCAACAAACCTCTCTTGACCCTAAGAGCCAGGGCGAAAATCTGGTCAATGCCATTTACGAGGATCTGGGGGGAACCCTCTGGATGGGTGCTGGGGGATCGCTTATTGGCTTGAACCGTAAGACCGGCCGATATACTCGATACAACCTGGAAGGTCAGGGAGTGAGTACCGAAGTCCTAGCGATTCTGGAAGACCGCTCCGGCACCATGTGGGTGGGAACACTCGGTAATGGACTCAGCCGCTTCGATCCGAGGACGGGCCAGTTCAAGACCTATCGTCACCAACCTGCCGATCCCACCAGCCTTAGCAACGACACAGTCACACGGCTGTTCATTGATCATGCCGGTACGATGTGGGTGTCCACGTGGGACGGTCTTGACCGCTTTGATCCGGGGACCGGGCGCTTTGCCGTATACAGGCGAGAGCCTAATTCAACCGAACAGTATTTTTCGATCATGGAAGACCAGAAGGACTGTTTGTGGCTCGGAGGCAGGTCAGGTCTGCTTCGATTCTGTCCGGAGACCGGTCGATTTTCTACTTTTCAGCACGAATCCAGGAATTTGAGAAGTCTGAGTGACAACTCCGTCACATCCGTCTACCAGGATCGCACGGGAGCAATATGGGCTGGGACGCAAGATGGGCTCGACAAACTGGATCCAGAGACAAACACCTTCACCTCCTATTTCAGGAAGGACGGGGTAACCGATCTTAGCTGCATCCTTGGCGATGATCAGGGGAATTTGTGGATGAGCACGAACAACGGACTATCCAGGTTTGATCCCCTGGCCCAGAGCTTTAAGACTTACTTCGTTGCCGACGGTCTTCCGGGCAACGATTTGACCGGATGGGATGCATGCTTCAAAAGTCGGAGTGGAGAAATGTTTTTCGGCGGCTTTGCTGGAGCCGTCGCCTTTCGCCCGGACACGATTTCTGATACCACATTCATTCCACCGGTTGTTTTCACCGATTTCCAGCTTTCAAGCCGCCCAGTAGAAATTGGCGCGGGTTCGCCGCTGAGAAGATCGATCACTTACACCGATGATCTCACGCTCACTCATCGGCAGGCCACCTTCTCCGTCGAGTTTTCGGCTCTGAGTTTTCGAACTCCCGCGACAAACCGGTATCGTTACAAGCTGGAGAGCTTGGATTCAGAATGGCATGCGAGTGGGAGTGAACAACGGGTTGTAAACTACAACGCCTTACCGGCTGGCACCTATGTACTTCGCGTGCAAGGCGCCACCAGCCGGGGTCCTTGGAGTGAACCCGGCGCTTCGCTGCGAATTGTAATACTTCCGCCCTGGTGGAATACCTTGTGGTTCAAGTCGGTCTGCGTCGTTTTCGTCTTTCTATGCATCTATCTCGCTCACTCCTACAGGATGCGCCAAATCGCCCTACAATTCGAGGTCCGTCTTGAAGAGCGTGTATCCGAACGTACTCGGATTGCTCGCGAATTGCACGATACGCTGCTTCAGAGCTTCCAAGGCCTGCTGTTACGGTTTCAATCCGTTTCCGACCTCCTACTCACACGGCCCGAGGACGCAAAGGGAAGACTCGACAGCGCAATCGACTACGCAGCGAAAGCGATAACGGAAGGGCGCGATGCCGTGCACCAGCTCCGTTCAGCAAGTGTCGTCACAAATGATCTCGGCTCCGCCATAAGCATGTTGGCCCAGGAACTGAGTGTCGATCACAATGAGGCAACTGCTCCGGAATTCTCGCTACAAGTAGAGGGCACGCCTCGTAACCTCGATCCAATCGTGCGTGACGAAGTTTACCGCATCGCTGCCGAGGCGCTTCGTAACGCATTCAAACATTCCGGTGCGGAACGCATCGAAGTTGAACTTCGATACGGCGAACGAGAACTACGGTTGCGAACCCGGGATGACGGAAGAGGTATCGACCCAGCGATCCTGGCTCAGGATCGCCCAGCGGGACACTGGGGGTTGAGTGGCATCCGCGAACGCGCCAGACTCTTAAGTGCAAAATTGGAAATTTGGAGCGAAGTCGACTCCGGCACGGAAGTTGAGCTGATTATTCCTGCAGCCGTTATCTATACAGAGCGGAAGGCGTGGTATCAGAGACTCGCATCAGTTTTTAAGAAAGCAGCGTAGTGATGACGGTTGTCTCCAATCCAATCCGAATTATGGCCGTGGATGACCACCCGCTTCTTCTGCAAGGCCTTGCCACAATCGTGGGCGACCAACCGGATATGCTGATTGTGGCGCAAGCATCCAATGGCCGCGAGGCCATCCAACAATTCCGCTCACATCATCCTGACGTGACATTGATGGATTTGCAGATGCCCGAAATGAGTGGACTCGACGCAATGATTGCCATCCGCGATGAATTCCCCGACGCAAAATTCATCGTCCTCACGACTTATACCGGCGATGTGCAGGTACTGCGCGCAATGAAGGCTGGGGCGCGAGGATATCTGTTGAAAAGCCTCTTGCACAAGGAACTGCTTGCTACCATCAGGGCCGTCCATGCCGGCAAGAAGACCCTCTCCGCCGACGCCTCTTATGCACTGGCCGACCACGCAGGGGAGGATGCTTTGACTCCCGGGGAACTCGATGTGCTGCGATTGATAGCGGCGGGCAATGCAAACAAACAGATTGCAGCGCAGCTTTCAATAACCGAAGACACTGTCAAAGGCCGTGTAAAGAATATTCTTTCCAAGCTTGGCGCCAATGATCGAACCCATGCAGCCACGATCGGGATAAAACGCGGAATCATCGATCTCTAACTACTCCAAAGAGTCCTCTCGCGACCCATTAGGGGGTTTCGCTCATACTTATCGAACTTGTAGCTTTGGCCGGAGGACGTTTTCTGCGCCGCCTATTTTCAAACTTCGCACGAGGTTGGCCGGGCGTCGGTCTTCTGCTCATGCGCCTGGTGTGCGGTGTTTCTCTAATCGTTGGCGAACTCACGTTGCCTCGAACTGGTCCACACTTCCTCGTATTCCTGACCCATTCTGGACTCGTGGTACTGGGGTTGTCGTTAATAGCAGGCTTATGGACGCCGACCGCGGGAGCTCTGGCATCCATCGCCGGCGTGTGGGAAGCGTTTTGGGGACCGCGAGATCCCTGGGCTTGTCTTCTAATCACAACCGTCGGTCTGGCACTGCTTTTGCTAGGCCCTGGGGCATGGTCGATTGACGCACGTCTCTTTGGGTGGAAGCAAATCGATGTTCCCACACGCAAACGCTGATCTTGTCTCACTGAGGCATCTAGCTAGTCACTCTCTCTTTCCGCCTTTGCTCTTCACAGCTCACACTAACGAGTGGCCGAAATCCACAAAATAGTCTGCGGGGGACCCGATGGGGGCTTTCTTGTTTGCGTGAAAGCGGGTAATTATCGGTTTATGTCACGTGCAGGGTACCGAATTTTAAAAGCAGTTGAACCATCGTGTAGGTACACGAGGGTTTTGCGTCCGGAGGTCGGTACCAAGCGACATATTAAGGATTTGAGTATGGATTCGATCATCGTGCATGAAAGTGACAGCCGTCATTATGAGGCCGTGCGTCGGATCAGCGAGGCGATCGCCGCGTGCCGCGAACCTGAGCAGTTGGCTACAACTCTCGCGGACGAAATCGGGAAGTTCCTCAATTTTGACCACCTGTATCTCGTTGTGTTGAAGGAGAACTCCAAGGAAATCGAATCCCTTCTGTGGGGCAAGAGCCCAATCCCTTCGCCGGACCTGCCGATGGAAGAGCTGCCGACGTGGGCCGCAATCAACAGCCGAGACGCGCAGCATACTCCTGATTGGGATGCAGAAGATCGGTTTCCCCGATTCAAGGAATACGCAAAGAAAATAAGGCTTGGCTCGAGCATCCGCGTTCCATTAATTACTCCGCATCGTCGATTGGGTGTTTTCGGAATCATCCGCGATTTGGTGAATCCATTTACCGACGAAGAGATAGATTTGCTGCAGCTGATCGGGCGGGTCGTCGCGTTCGCGCTGGATGATGGCTTGAATCTCAGGCGCTCGCAACAGCAAAATGACCGGCTGAAGTTGCTTCTGAATCTTACGAGTCGCATTACATCGAACCTGAAGTTTCGGGAACTGTTGCGCGAAATTGCAGCGAATATTCGCGAAGTGATACAAGCCGATGCGGCGGGTATCGCCTTTTACGATGCGGCATCTGCTAAAAGTCGCATTTACGTTGTCGATTTTCCCAACGCTAGAGGATTCGTGAAGGAAGAGATCCTGGTCACGCCGGGAGACGCTTTCATGCGCGCTTGGGATGGCTCTAAGCCGGTCACGCTAGCCGCAAATGACAGGAAAGAACTCGGCACGGAAATATACGAATTGGTCGTTGCGGAAGGGCTGAACGCTCACTGTCTGATACCACTCGTAAGCCGCGATCGCCCCGTCGGAGTTCTCATTCTTGCACGAAGGGGTGAGGGATTTACGCACGAAGACGTTGATTTTCTCCGCGAAGCGTCAGGCCAGATTGCCATCGCCATTGAAAACGCGTTGGCATACCACGAGATTTCGCAACTCAAAGACAAGCTCGCCCAGGAGAAGCTCTATCTCGAAGAAGAAATCCGCAGCGAGATGAACTTTGAAAACATCATCGGAAACAGTCCCGCGTTGAAACATGTTCTGGAACTCGTTGAAACGGTCGCTACCAGCGACTCTACAGTCCTGCTGCTTGGGGAGACAGGTACCGGCAAGGAGTTGATCGCCCGGGCCATTCACGACCGCAGCCGGCGCAAGGAGCGCACGTTTGTGAAGCTGAATTGTGCGGCCATTCCTACCGGCCTGCTGGAGAGCGAACTGTTTGGACATGAAAAGGGAGCGTTCACCGGCGCGATTGCGCAAAAAGTCGGACGAATGGAACTGGCAGATCAAGGTACTTTGTTCCTGGACGAAGTGGGAGACATTCCCATCGAAATTCAACCGAAGCTGTTGCGTGCATTACAAGAGCGCGAATTTGAACGACTGGGGAGCACTCACACGCGAAGAGCCAATATTCGGCTCGTCGCCGCGACCAATCGCGATCTCGAACAGATGATTGCAGCCCGCGAATTCCGAAGTGATTTGTATTACCGCTTGCATGTCTTTCCGATCCGGATACCGCCTCTGCGGGAACGTAAGGAAGACATTCCACAACTGGTGAGTTACTTTGTCCAGAAATTTGCCAAGCAAATGCAGAAGAAGATTGAAGCTATTTCTCCTGCGGTCATGAAGGGGCTTACGGCTTGGGACTGGCCAGGTAACATTCGTGAGCTGGAGAATTTCATCGAGCGGGCGGTGATCGTCACGCGCGGCAAATCGCTTGAGGCGCCGGTTGGAGAGCTCCGGAAAACAAATACGGTAGCGTTCCCGCGTGCCGAGCAGCGTAACATCGAGCAAGTCGTTGGAGAAAGAACAGATTCGCAAACCGACATAACCAGCGTTGCTGACGAATATGAAAGAAGGCAGCGCGATCAGATCATAGGAGCGCTCACCGCATCCAAGGGGTGCGTCGGCGGTGCCGATGGTGCTGCCGCGAGCCTGGGAATGAACCGGACGACTTTCCTTTCTCGAATGAAGAAATTCGGCATCTATGCGAAGCAATATGCTTGATCTGCAGCCCGCCTCGTAGCTTCGACATTTTCGACGGTTTCAACTTCTTCGACCTCCACACTTCCGGGTTCCGGCGTTCCTTGCCTGAAAATTCAGCGACTTACGGCTCGGCAGGTTTGGTGTGGGCCTTGCCTTATCACGAGTGGGAGAAGCAATGCTGAAGATCTCGCTGATTGATAGCGCCAGGCAGCGTCGGGTGATTGTGGAAGGAAAGCTCGTAGCACCCTGGACAGCCGAGCTAAGGAATGCGTGTCAAGAGGCAAGAGCAGACCTTCGTGGTCGCGAACTCGTCATCGAGATGAAACATGTCACGACGATCAGTCAGGAGGGCGAGAACGTAATCCTTGAGTTGCTAAACGGGGGAATTCGATTCCGCTGCCACGGCGTGTTTACAAAGCATGTAGTGAAAGACCTAACTCGCCGCGCAAGCAGGAATCTGGGGGTACGCGCAAGTGATTGAAGGGCTCACTTCTAGGTTTGGGAAGAAGAGCGATCGATACGAGGGACGCAATAACGTTCGCAGGATTGAGGAAAAGAGCATGCAAAACACCAATGCATTCGTCTCAACTGAGGAGCGCGAGGAAATTCCAAATGAAGGAAAGGCGGCTCAACAGTTGGAGCAAATTCTGGCTAGTGGCCTGCCACCTCTGTACAGACGGGCATACCGCATCCTGGGCAATGCATCTGACGCGGAGGACGCGGTTCAGGATGCTCTTCTCGCTGCGTATACCCACCTGCACCAGTTCCGAGGGCAGGCACAAATCTCTACTTGGCTCACCACCATCGTACTGAACTGCGCTCGATTGCAGGTACGTCGGCGGCGAAGACATGTGCACGTGTCTCTCGACGAATGCACCGGGGAACTGCAACCAGTTTCAGTGTCGGAAGCGCTCGCGGATCACCAGCCTAGTCCCGAAGATGAATACAGAGGGGCTGAGCTGAGTGATCGTTTGACCCATTTGCATAGTCAGCTCTCTCCCACTCTGCGCAGGACATTCCTGCTGCGGGATGTTGATGGTTTGTCGATTCGCGAAACTGCGCGGATTTTGGGAGTGCCAACCGGCACTGTGAAGGCCCAAGCGGCACGAGCTCGCAAAAAACTCAAAGAATTGATGCGGCATACCCTCAGGCCGCGGTCCCGAAGGCTGCCAAATCGATTGTTGCGGTTCGCAAAGTCGGCAGATCATCGCGGCGCCCTTCGGGTAACTGGCATGGTCCGTGAACTCTCGGTGGACAACGAGCCTGATCGCGCAGACGTCTTGGTCGACGTGGCTTACGAGACCGTCAGATGATTCACGCCGCTCAGTTTGCACTGGCGCACGGTGCTGCACTCCTTTTCATTTGGATTCTGCTCCAGCAAGCCGGTGTGCCCATTCCGAGTGGACCGCTGCTGATTGCAGTCGGATCACTTGCAAGCTACGGGCGCTTGCGCCTGGGGCCTTCGATGGTCGCGGCTTTGACGGCTTGCCTCCTCGCGGATGGATTCTGGTACCGAGTAGGACGCCGGGGCTGGTCAAAGAGTCATCTGTTTTGCCGTCCGGAGAGCAACTGGAAAAACCGTGTGGTGAGTCTCATCGGGCGCCATTCGGGTGCGTCCATGTTACTAGCAAAGTTTGTTTTTGGCTCGAATCTGGCTTCGCTACTGGCTGGTCAGACAGGGTTATCTGCACCACGGTTTCTCATTTACGACAGCATAGGTTCCTTGGCATGGTCTGGTAGTTACATTGCCCTTGGATACCTCGTGCATGGTCAACTGCATTGGACGCTGGCACAGATTTTACGTCCGCTCTTCGTCGTTTGCGCCGCCGCTCGTCCGGTGGTTTGGCAACTGGGGTGCCTTAACTGAGATGAAGTTGTGCTGCAGCCCTCTCTAATGCGGTCAGCACAACTCGAGTGAATCATAAGGAGAAAGTATGAAGTTGAAACTATTTGCGTTGTTTGCAGTCCTGGTCTTTGCGTCGGTGGGTATTGTCGGCTCGGCGCACGCACAAGACGATGAAACCGTAAAGGCCAATATTCCTTTCGATTTCTACGCCGGAAAACAGAAGATGCCGGCCGGAAGCTACAGCATAGGGATTGATCTCAGGACGGAGCTGATCTCATTTACCGACGAGTCAGGCAAACACAAGATATTCCTGATGGGGATCCCTGACGATGATGTGGACGGAAAGTCACTGCTGGTGTTCACGCATTCGCGGGATGTATATGCGATCGAGGCACTCAGGAGCGACGCCTTCAAATGGGTATTCCAGACCTGGATGCCCGTGCCGCCGATGGAGAGCAGCAACGCGTTACCGCAGGTCGTAGTCGCTCTGAACCGATAACAATAGCCTGGTGAGGCCAGGCTGGATCTGGCTTCACCGGGACGCGCATTTGGCTAAGAAGAGAATGGAAGCATGCAGAGTCAGGGAGAAGGCGAGTTTGCGCGTGCGCCTGTTCTGGAAAACTGTGCGTACTTCACCTGCGTCCAGTGTCGTTATTGCGGATACCTCGTTGTTGGCGGCTCGGCGAAGGAGTTACAGGACGAGGAAGAACGGCACGCAATTGAGTGCAAGGCAACACACGGCTTGGTCGGCGCAGGAAGCCGGAGGGCATACGCGCGGAAGAGTCGGGTTCTGCGGAACACTGGCGGTCTGAGGTGGATTACGGCTTTATTTATCGCGATTGCGAAGTGGTTGTGAATGCACGCAACATTGCACGACTTTTCTTTCTCAGAACTTTTGCATCTAGGAACCAATGTGCTAGACCTGCAGTCCACCTCTCTATCCCAGTCCTTAGCCGTAGCTCGACAGTTTCGACCGTTTCAACTTCTTCAACTTCACCATTTCACGTTCTGGCAACGTTGTCTCTGAAAAGTCAGCGACTTACGGAGCCGGAGATTTGGCCCGGCTCTTGCCCATAATCCAAGCGGGCAAGAGGGAGTGTTGAATATCTCGGTGCCCAGTTCGATTAGGTGAAGCACCATGCCCGATCAACTTTTTCGACTACAGGAATTCGAGCTCCCAGAAAAGTACAACAAGAGCTTCGCGCAGGAAACACGAAAACGGAGCTGAAGGAGGCACAAATGCGAGTAGGACAGAGCGGTAAGGTCTTTTCATCAGCACTGGTCGTAGCACTGCTATTGGTAAGCGCAGGGACGTTGATCGCGCAAGATGTGCGCTACAACTTTATGCCGAGAACGGATTTCTCGAAATATCACACGTACAAATGGGTAAATATCGGTGGTGCTCATCCCGACCAGATTATGGACGCGGAAATCAAGCAGTCTGTGGACTCACAACTGGCGTCGAGAGGGATGACCAAGACTGATAGCGACAAGGCGGACCTCTATATCGGCTACCAGAGTGCCATCAATCAGGAAACACAATGGGACGCCTGGGGCTCACGATCCTTCGGCATGGGCATGGGATCGTGGACGAGTTCGACGATCAGCATCGGCACTCTAGTTCTTGACATGTATGACCCAGGCACGAAGCAACTCGTCTGGACTGGACGCGCGACCAAGACAATTGACCCCAGTTCAAACCCCGAAAAGAACATGAAAAATCTGAACAAGGCCACTGCGAAATTGCTGAAGAACTATCCCCCCAAACAGAAGTCATGACCGTCTACGCAAAGCGACGAAGGAGAAACGATATCCGAGTCGGAATTTGGGGTCAATCGCAGGACCTTCCAGCGGATATCGAGTCACGGCAAAGGGTTATTGCAACGCGAATCCGTCGGCCCGCGAATGTGATCAATGCACATGTTTCAGAGAAGCTTTCGAATGTTCGGGCGCAAGATTCGTGGAGGGAACAATGAATATCGCTTCGCGGCAATACGACTGCAACTTTAGACGTCGTCAGCAACGTTTGAAAGCAATCCAGGGGTATGAGTTCTTGGTTCTGATCTTCTCCTGGCTTGGCGCTCTGCTCACGTCGGGCTTTTTGTGGTGGGCTGCCTTCAGGCTACTTTGCTATATGGTCCAACTTGTTCGGCACGTTCCGGGGTTATTGCGATGATTACAGAAGTTTCCTTTTCCGACAATCTTAAGCCCGCACTGGCGTACGTCAACAACCTACCAGAAAGGACCTCTGGTTGGCCGGAACGATGGATGATTCTCCGGCCCGACGGAAGCTTTGCCCTATATCTCGTCGACTGGGGATTACGGTCAACTGGCAACTTTCAGCCCTCACTCATCAGAATCCCAGAGCTGGCTGATCCACAGGCCACTGTTCTTACCTCCCCACAACCTGCGAGCAAAGAAAGCAGGTTTTTGGAGTGGTTGCACCAATGAGCGCCCCCACTATTCGAGACGAAGAAATGACCGAACGAGAGCACATTCAAGTTCGAGGAGAACAAGCGAATCGATATGCGAGTCGCGATGAGTTTCACACGATCTTTAATGAACATCTGACGGAGCTTTATCAGCTCTCTTTTCTGCTCACTCGAGATCCAGCAAGGGCCGAGCGATGCCTTGTAAGTGGTATTGAAGATTGTGTCACGGAAAACCGCGTCTTTCGTGAATGGGCGCGTTCTTGGGCGAAGCGAACAATAGTCCAGAATGCAATTCGTGAATTGAAGCCGCGACCTAGCCATTCCAGTTCACGCCTGTCTGGGGTTATCTTCCCCGAGAGTGGCCAACTCTGGAGCGGTCCAGGCGGACACTTCGCAATGGACGCTGTGTTGGGCCTTGAAGATTTCGAGCGATTTGTGTTCGTCATGTCCGTCTTGGAGCACTACTCGGAACACGAGTGTGGCCTTCTCCTCGGGTGCTCAGCTAGAGAAGTTCGAGAGGCTCGTAGCTGCGCTCTTGAGGAGCTGATGGACTCAATCCACATGGAATCTTTCGCAGAATCAACTGTTCATGAGCACAAACGATGAAATGCTTCATTCTGGAATCAGTCCTGGCTAGGTCACACTTGTGCGCCGCAATATTAGCCATGGTGATAATCGTCTGCTCCGACATACCGGGCTATGCCTGCCGGTGACCGGCTGGCAACTTTTCGATACGCGATGCACTGATGAGAGTGTCTTATGCTGACAAATCAGGAACCCGATTGGAATATCGGTGACCTAACCGACCCAGAAATATATGCTGCGATTCGCTATCTTGAAGCGGACCCAAGAACCGAGGACAAGCAGGATGCGAGCGACCACGATACAGATAACGGTGTCGTGATCTGCGTCTCTCTATACATTGTACTGGTAGGGTGCCTAGCCTTCGTGTGGTTCTACTGGAGGTGATGTGCGTTTCTGGTAAGGCCAGAAAATGAGATTCATTCGACAATCGTGAGACTCGTAAAGCCTTTCGGTACTGCCCGGCCGCCTTCGGCTCGCTTACTGGGGCATTGGCATACTGAGGAATCGCGAACCGCCTTCAGACTTCATCGTGTGTTCACACTCAACGTTCGCCGCTCTCAACACTTTCAACAGATTCGTCACCCCGCCCGACCCCTGATCTTGGACAAAACTCTAGAACTCAACGACTTAATTCAGAGTGCGATTTGGCATGAGCCTTGCCTTTCCCCAGGAGTAATGGCACAGAAATTTCAAATGGAGATTGCAGCTATGGCTCACACACAATCTCTCTCGCTTCTGCCACGACATGATCATTCTAGTCCCTTCATAGAGTTGCGACAGTCGTTGCCAAGTAGAGTCGAGGTCATCTTTCCATTCGCGGAGCAACTCATGCGCTTCATTTTGAAGTTTCGAAGCCCGGATGGAACTGAGGCTGACATCGAGATGGCGTTGCATGAAGCCCTTGCAAATGCTGTGATCCACGGAAACGGGGAGAACTCTTGCAAGCGCATTTACGTCGAGTGCCGTTGCTATATGGACGGAGAAGTCTCAATCACCGTTCGGGACGAGGGAAAAGGATTCGACAGCAGCGCAGTGCTGGATCCCACTCTTCTAGAAAACTTGCTCTTTACGCATGGTCGTGGGATCTATCTCATGAAGGCGTTGATGGACGAAGTCTCTTTCGAAGAAGGCGGGGCGGTTGTCATCATGCGGAAGAAAGCCAACGCAAACTCGGTCGAACAGAGGAGCTCATAAATGACGAAAACATTTTCAAGGTTTGCGCTTGCAATAGTTCGAACCAGCGCCCTCATATGCATGGTTCTTGTGTTATCGGGCCTCGGCTTGGCGCAAAACGTGGTAACCGCGAGAGCCACCATTCCATTCGAGTTTTGGGCGGAAGGCCACCAATTTCAAGCTGGGGATTATCTCTTCGACAATGCTGTCCCAGGTTCAGCCTCGATCCATCGTGAAGGAACGAACTCAGCTATTGGGGTCTCAGTCATCCTGTATGCGGTTCCGTCAGAGAAAGAAAGTCCCAGAGTGATCTTCGTTCGGCGAGATGGGAAGTATTTTCTATTTGAACTCTGGAGTGTCCAGGGCCGGTACGTGGTTACTGCCGAATTCGAACATCGCGGCGAAGTCAGCGATCAACAGCGCCAAGTGCCATTGACGATCGTGGAGTCACACGACGAATGACTCTTCAGAATAGGCGCTCAGCAGCTTCCTGGGAGGCGCGAGGCAGGAGTAGCAACGAAAGATGCCGAGAAACTTGCCCACCCAGTCATAAAGGGAAGAATCATAGGTGAGCGCAACGAATATGCGAGGAGCCGCGCGAAATCGGCGCGACTGATCCTGGGAAGGTCGGAGACGAGTGGCGAGTCATGGACAAGTCAAGTAGTGAAAGAGTGCTGGTAGTCGAGTCGGACGATGCATTGAGAAGTAGCATCGTCGGTGCGTTGAGCGATGCCGGATACGAGGTTTCTACCGATTATCGCGAAGGAATGAAGTTTGTTCTTAAGTTCAGTCCCGATGCAGTTGTATTTGGCGCTAATCCGCCCCAGTTGGATTGTTGCGACCTTCTATCCGAAATCAAAGGATCCGAGCGCACTCAGAATATTCGTGTGGTGATGCTTTCTCCCGGAGGATCAGCCGAGCGGACTCGCGGGCTTGATCTCGGTGCCGATGATGTACTGTCACTGCCCTTCGATGCTCATGAATTGTTGTCACGGGTGCGTTGGCAACTGCGGAACAGACTCGCCGTTGAGGAATTTCGGCAGCAGGCCCACACGGTGGAAGAGAACCGCAATGCCGCCCAGCAAGTGGTAGCCGCGGTCAGGGAGGAACAGCGGACACTTCGAGTTGGCCGGATAATCGCCCTTGCCATAGTGGGGGTTGCGGCTGTGGCTTTCCTGGTCTTTTATCACCGCACTCAGCAACAGAACACCCGCGTTTATGCGGCGATCACTCGATTACAAACCGGGGCGCTGACGGAACAAGAGCTGATTGACCGCTCACGTCGCGTCCTGGAACACGTGCGAAATGATCCATCGTCACCACGTGATCCCGAGGAGCTTCGACTTCAGAAGCAGAGCCAGTCCCTGAGATCACAGATTGCAAGCAGCGGCACACAGAACATCTCTGCATTGCAAAATCAGTTAAGTGTGGTGGAAGAACGCTTGCAGCGGCTTGAGGTTGGAGGCAAGATCGCGCAAACGATCATCCAAACTTATGAGCCCAGCGTGTGCCTCATTCATGTTGTAGTTGCCTTCCGCGAGCGCTCTACTGGATTGAGACTACGCTACGAGGGCGTGACAAGCACAGGCGAACCGTCGACAGACGAGCATAGCAATACGCTAGCCGGCGTTACCGGCAGAGGTCCCGAGGTGCACGTTGATGTTCTCGGCACCGGCTTTTTGGTTTCGGATAAGGGGCAGATCCTCACCAATCATCACGTGGCTGAACCTTGGTGGGACAACGATGATTTAAAAGAGATGATGGACCAAGGAGTCGACCCAGTTGTCATCGAAATGACGGCATATTTCCCCGGAATTGGCCACGGGATCTCCATGACTACAGAAAAACTTTCCCCGGATGCGGATGTAGCGCTCCTGAAGGGCAACGTTTCGGGACCGAAAATCAAAGAGGTCGCTTTTGCCGAGGGTGATGGCTCGGCCGTCAGCGGTGGGCCGGTCGTGCTCCTGGGATATCCCACGGGGGTTGAAGCAATTCTTGCTCGGAGTGGCGAAGAAACAATCCGGTCCATTGCGACTGCAACCAAAGGCGAGCCGAAAGCAGTGGTGGAGGAACTTGCCCGGCGGCACTTGATCCACCCGGTTGTCACGCAAGGTCACATCGGCGACGTCCTGCCCGACAAGATCATTTACGACGCCCAAACATCCATGGGCGGCTCTGGTGGTCCTCTTTTCAACAGCGAGGGCAAAGTCATCGGAATTAACTTCGCCATGGTGCGCGATTTCGGAGGAGCAAATTTCGCCATCCCAATAGCCTATGGGAAGTCTCTCCTGAAACCGGGGGCCGATAGTCTTCGCCGCTAACAAGCGGTTCTGTCGCCACCTTTCAACACCTTCAACATATTCAACACCCGGCCGGCATCGCTTTGCTGTGAACCTGAAAATCTAAACACTTACGATAAGCCGCGATTGGCATGATTCTTGCATTCCCTTGGTAAAGCTGAATAAGCGCCAATCGCTCGTTGAGCTGAGTGTGCACGAAGTTAAGTCTTACTGAAAGGTCAGGCGAAAGAATGAAGAGTCAAATCTCTCCACGTCGCGCACCAGGTGGCCCAGGCATTGAGCCGCGGTGGACACACGGCGCCAAAGTTGCCGTCGGTACGGCGTATTCGACCTCCAGCCGAGTGTGGTACACACTCGATGCCGGTTGTGTGACCGAGGTCTACTATCCCACGATCGACACTCCACAAATACGTGACGTGCAATTCCTCTTCACCGATGGCGAAACCTTTTTTCATGATGAGCGGAGGAACTTTACCACTGAAATCGATTGCGTCTCCAAAGCGGCACTGGGATTTGAAGTAACGAGCCGGGAGAACGAAGGTCGTTATACGCTTCGCAAGACAATCCTTGGAGACCCGTATCAGAATTGCCTGCTCATTCACGTCCGTGTTGAGGCGTCGC
>Ga0210408_10001079_pt1 | contig 30003 bp, 29 predicted proteins | sample IncBWH4MmetaG_FD_155471 | JGI IMG/M metagenome (GOLD analysis project Ga0210408, IMG submission 155471) | Forest soil microbial communities from Barre Woods Harvard Forest LTER site, Petersham, Massachusetts, United States - Inc-BW-H-4-M | ecosystem: Environmental > Terrestrial > Soil >... | reverse complement strand
TTGCTCGTTTTCCGCTCGCTGCGATTTGATGGTGAGCTGCCGCGTCCCATCTACATCCTTCATCGCATCGATGCCGTTGATCATGAGGTTCATCATGACCTGTTGCAATTGCACGCGATCTCCCACGACGGGGGAAACATCTCCCGCCAGCTCCGTCCGGACCGATATGTTGTGTCGCGCTGTCTCGCCTCGCAGGAGGACGGTCATCTCTCGAACGACCTCGTTTACATCAACCAATTCGCGTTCTGGAGTATCCTTCTTGAAAAGCTGACGTATCCGGGTGATGATTTCCGCCGCACGCTTTCCGTCGGTGACCACTCTCATGGCAGCCGCGCGCGCTTCTTCGAGGTTTGGGGAGTTGCCCGCCAGCCAGCGCAGGCAGGTGTTGGCGTTGGTGACGGCGGCGGCGATCGGCTGATTCACTTCGTGCGCCAGGGAAGCAGTCAGCTCACCCATGGTGGTCACCCGGTTTACATGTGCGAGGTCTGCTCGCGCCTGATGCAGCGCCTCTTCGGCACGCATTCGTTCAGTGACGTCCATCACCGCTCCAACAAACTCGATACCTCCCGATTCGTCGCTTATGGCATGAGCCACAAGATGGACATATTTGACGGAACTGTCCGGCATCACCAAGCGATGTTCATGATCAAAATCCTTACCATCTTGCGATGCGCGCTCGATTTTCTGTTTCACTAGGGGCGCGTCTCCCGGATGGATCCGTTGGAGAATGAGTTCCACGGTCGGTATTGTCATTCGGTCATATTGAAAGATTCGAAAGGTTTCCTCTGACCAGATGATCTCGCCAGTGAAGGGCCTCCAGCCGAAGCTCCCGGTGTGGCTTAATCTCTGCGCTTCGGATAAATAGGCCTCGCTTTGCTGCAGCTTCTCCTCCTGCAGTTCCAAGATCTGGGTAGCGACTCGTCTATCCATCCAGGAAATCACCAGAGCCAGCCCGAGGACGATAAAGGTCACTGCAACAATTCCGGCGGTGCCAAGTGTGGAGATGCTTACGGCGTGAGACAGGTCCACTGGCATGCCGGAGGGCGTGAAACTGGCAGCGGCCATGCCAGTGTAATGCATGACGGGGATCGCGGCACCCATGACGACGGCTCCGGCTAACTTTTCCCAGCCGATTTCTTTTTTCTCATCTCGGAAGTGAAAGCTAATCCAAAGCGCGGCGAGAGAAATCAGAATCGCGAACACGACGGACAGGACGACGAGAAAAGAATTGAACTGGCATACGGCAGGTAAACGCATGGCGGCCATGCCGATGTAATGCATGCTCGAAATGCCCGCCCCCATCAGGACACTTCCGGCGAGCGCTCTGAACGCACCCATTTTCTGTCGGCTCACCACGCCCAAGGCAACGACCGATGCGAGAATGGCCGCAAGCAGTGACAGCAGAACGGTCGGCCAATGGTAGGCCACGGGAATCGGCAGGATAAACGCCAGCATCCCGATGTAGTGCATGGACCAAATGCCAGTCCCCATCGCACCGGCCCCGCCCAGCAGCCAAACCGCGCGAGTCCAACCGCCCGCGGCCGTTACACGGCCTGCAATATCCAGAGCAGCGTACGACGCAACGATGGCGATCAACACCGAGAGCGCCACGAGTGCGTAATTATAGGAGCCAATCAAGTTCATGGCAGCGACGCGCCTTCGTCTGGTTGCCACGCGGAACAGCCACGCTGCGCCTCAATCAGAGATCAACCGTCCGCCTAGCACCAACGCAACTTCCCCCTGGCTCGAACGATCGGACCCACACTTCTTCTCGGGCTTCAACGTATCGGTCGATCGCAGTAATCACCCCGATGGAATTCCACTGATCCGGTTTCAGGTGTTTGCTTATCACTCTTGGCACTTGCCCCGTCCTACTCACCCACAAGCTGCCGATTTCAGCACGTCTTGGATGGACGTACGCACCCCTGCATCGTCATCAACCACGAACACGGTGGCAGCAGCTGCGGGCGTCATTCATGTGCCTCGACTTTGATTGGCAGAGTGAAGTGAAAACTCGCGCCGCGTGAGGAGTTGCCGTCAGCCCACAAGCGGCCGCCATGCGACTCAACGATCGAGCGGCTGATCCGCAGTCCCATACCGGTGCCATTAAGCTTGGTGGTAAAGAACGCATTGAAGATCTGGTCCGCTTGCTGGGGGGGCAGGCCTATGCCACTATCGGTGACGGAAACGAGAATTTCCTCGTTTTCCGCCAGCCGGCAAATTATGGCCAGTTCCCGTGTCCCATCCACGTTCCTCATCGCATCGATGCTGTTCATGATCAGGTTCATCATCACCTGCTGCAATTGCACGCGATCTCCCATGACCTGAGGAAGGTCTGTCGCCAACTCCGTCCGGACTGATATGAGGTATCGCGCTGCTTCACCACCTAGGAGGACGATCATCTCTCGAATAACCTCATTTGCATCAACCAGTTGCCGTTCCGGAGTTCCCTTCTTGAAGAGCAGGCGGATCCGGCTGATGATTTCCGCCGCACGCCGTCCGTCGTTCACGATTCTCATAGCAGCCGCGCGGGCCTCATCCACATCGGGGTGATCACGCGTAAGCCAGCGCAGGCAGGTATTCGCGTTGGTGACGGCGGCGGCGAGCGGCTGATTCACTTCGTGCGCCAGGGAAGCAGTCAGCTCTCCCATCGCAGTTACCCGGTTTACGTGCGCGAGGTCTGCTCGCGCCTGATGCAGGGCCTCTTCGGCAGACTCTCGTTCACGGCTCTCTGCTTGCAGCGCCTCGTTGGTTCTCTGGAGCTCTTTTACTGTTTCTGCCAGGTAATCACGCGCGCGCCGGAGCGACTCCGTGGCGCTCCTTTGTGCTGCACTCAGCGCCCCGACGGCCACGGCCGCCACCACAAAAATAGCGAATCGCGGTATCTCCCCGGGTTTTGCAATCATCGAATATGTCGGCGTAAGGAAACAATAATAAAAAGCCAGGGCACAGAGAGCCGTTGCGAGCATTCCCGGTCCCACTCCACCGAACCATGCGCTAAGTAGAACGGCGCAAAGAAACAGGGACGATGGGGCCGTTTGCAAATGTAACGCCGGCCACCTTGAAATGATCAGTGCTGCAGCAACCGACAGAACGGCAATCCCATAACCCCAAATCGCACGCGGCTGGCGCCACAGAAGGGGATTGGATCTGAACATACCTCTGCTCCGGCAATTGTGGTGTCGCTACCACAATTATTTGAGCGAACGGTGACGATTCTGGGCCGTTGCGCAGGCATTTTGCAAGAAAGTTATTTCTCGGGGCGCTTGGTTCCAGGTCCCAAAGAATCTTTCTCGTTTGAGTCGTAACGCTTGAGTTCTCGTACAGCGCTTTCACCACTTGAGCCGCGGCCGCTCAGGCAGCTTGACGAGCACCATCGGGCCGCGCAGGCGGGGCCATAAACTCCGGCCCAACGGGGTCAGTCACCGCCTCGCGAACGATCCTGTCGATCATTCGTAGAGCATCCGCGCTCAACTTCCACCCAACGGCTCTGTCGACGGGTGCCAACTGCTCGGGGCGACGCGCACCCCACAGGGCCACACTGACGCCCGGCTGGTCCAGCGTCCAGCGGATCGCCAAGTCAAGCACGCGCTTGCCGTAATTTTCCTGCGCAAAATGATCTAGACGCGCCACGGCTAGCAGATACTGCGCGTAGCGAGGCGGCTGGAATTTCGGATCTACTTTACGCAGATCGTCGCCATCAAACTGGGTGTCCGGCTTCATCCTGCCGCTCAGCAATCCGCGACAAAGAGAGCCGTAGGTCAGCGTGCTGATGCGATTTTGCAAAGCGAACGGCAGGACGTCTTGTTCGATCTGGCGCTCGAACAGGTTGTAGGGCGGCTGATCGGTGTGCAGTGGCGCTGCTGCGCGAAACTGTTCCATCTGCTGCGGCGAGTAATTGCTCACGCCAATGGCTCGAATCTTGTCTTGCCGATACAGCAGCGACATTGTTTCAGCGGTTTCTTCGATGGGGACGAGCGGATCAGGCCAGTGCACTTGATAGATGTCGATGTAACTTGTCCGGAGACGTCGCAACGAATCCTCTATTTCACTGAGTATGCGCTCGCGTGAGGAATTTCGGAACACGTTCCCGTCCCGCCATTCGAGACCCACTTTCGTGGCCAGGATCACCTGGTCGCGTTTTCCTGATTCCTCGATCGCCCGTCCAACAATTTCTTCCGAGTGGCCGAAGCCGTAAACCGGGGCGGTGTCGATAAGGTTGATTCCCTTGTCGAGCGCGGCCCGAATCGTGCAAATTGACTCCTCTTCATCGCTCCCGCCCCACATCCAGCCGCCCATCGCCCACGTGCCGAGGCCAATGCGGGATGCCTTCAGGTTTGTCCCCAAGATGGTTACGAATTCCATGTTTCCCTCCCCTTATTTGTTCGCTCGACCTCTTCTTCCATACCTTTAGAGAATGCACCTATGCGAAGGCATGCTAGTTGCCAATCGCGGTGAGCGCCCCAAATTGCGTCAAACAATTGATTCCGGGAAAGTTCAGCGGGGATGTAGAGTTCGCGATGGGATCATGGAATGTCGGACGGTTGGACACCTCCTCGACATCTGTCGAAGCCCTTCGACAGTGGGGACAAACCAGTCTTTAGCTTTCATGGTTGCACTTCGTCCGGACCGCGCTCCGAATTCAACGAGTTACAGATGTATGCCGTCTCTGCGGGCCAACTTCACTTTTTGGCGCACCGTTTGCACTTGTGTTGTTTCGGAGCAAAAAGTTCAGAAGAGCGCGAGAGCCGCGGCGAGCCTGAACGAGAGAGGCCATTTACAAAGATTTTCGAACATAGGAGAGCAGCGACATGGTCAGAGTAAAGCTGCTGGGTTGCGTACTGGTATTGATTGGAATCGCCGGCTTGTTGGGGTATTCACAGGAGAAGGGAAGCGAATATGTCTCCCCGTCGGAAGCAGCTCCGAGGGGCAAAGCGCCCAAGATGCAGGTTCAATTGCTGAACCCCGGAGAACCGACGAAACAATATGCGGTTATCTTCTACCAGGGAGATGAGGCTTTTTCCGGACTGCTGGAATTTGCGGAGAAGTATCAAGTTACGAGTGCGCATTTCATCGCGATTGGAGCGCTAGATGGAGCCACGTTGGGCTGGTTCGATCCCCGGCGCAAAATGTATAAAAAGGTCCACATCACCGGTCAGCACGAAGTGATCGGGATGAGCGGGGATATCGCGCTCTATCAGGGAAAGCCCGTCGTCCATACTCACATGCTGGTGGGGAGTCCAGACGGAACAACGCGCGGCGGTCATGTTCTCGAGGCGTATGTATCGCCAACGCTGGAAGTAATGGTTACAGTCGATCCAGTAACCATGCAAAAGCGGTTGGATCCGGCAACCGATCTGACGTTGATTGACCCATCTTTGAAGTAGCATCGCAAGGTGCCGCGATTGCATGGCAACTATGAATGGAGGAGGTTGAGCAACCATGGCTGAAGTACGTGTGATTGCAAGATCCGTGGCGAGAAAAGGAAAGGAAAAGCAACTCGGGGAGCTCCTCCAGGGCATGGTAGTTCCTACCCGCGCCGAATCGGGATGTAAATTGTATGAACTCTACGAGTCAGACACGAAGGGGCGTTTTTATTTCTACGAAATATGGGAAAGTCAAGCTGCGCTCGATCAACACGCGGCTAGTCCTCACTTTAAGCACTTGGAGCGAACTGTTGGGGAATTGGTCCAGGAGCCCTTCGAGGTAAATATATTAGAGAGGATCCAGACCGCTGCCGCCGCCGCGTGAAATTTGCAGTTTGCGAACGTCGAATCCCGACCCTAGCACCGGGATGGAGAACCTCAACATGAACAGCGATGAAAGCGCGGTTAGGGGAAGCGCCGGGCACCTGAAAATGGACAAAACCGACGGCGGTCACGGCTCACCGGTCACTCGCAGGCAATTCATAGAGACTGCCGCCGGAGCCGCTATCGTTGCCAGTATCTCTTCGTACACGGCTTCGGCAGAAGCCAAGGGAGAGGTGCCCCGCCGCACGCTTGGCCGCACGGGAGAAAAAATCTCGACGATAGGGCTCGGAGGATTTCATCTCGGCAAACCTGAACTTCGGGAGTCGGAAAGTATCCGCATCATTCTTACGGGTCTCGATGAAGGAATCAATTTTCTCGATAACTGCTGGGACTACAACGGCGGTGAGAGCGAAATTCGCATGGGTAAGGCGCTCCGCAATGGCTATCGCGAGCGAGCGTTCCTGATGACCAAAATCGACGGGCGCGACAAGAAATCGGCTGCGCGGCAGATCGAAGAATCGCTTCGCAGGCTCCAGACCGATCACATCGATCTCCTGCAATTTCACGAAATTATTCGCATGGACGACTCGGACCGCGTTTTTGCGGCGGGCGGAGCAATGGAAGCGGCACTCGGGGCGAAGAAAGCGGGGAAAATCCGCTTCATCGGCTTCACTGGGCATAAGAGCCCCGAAATTCATTTGAAGATGCTCAATACGGCCGCAAACCATCAGTTCCGTTTCGACGCTGTTCAGATGCCGCTGAACGTGATGGACGCTCATTACGACAGCTTCGAAAAGAAAGTCTTGCCGCTACTCGTGAAGGACGATATCGGCGTGCTCGGGATGAAACCGATGGGTGATCACATCATACTGGGTAGCAAGACGGTGACTCCGGTCGAATGCTTGTACTACGCAATGAATCTGCCGACCAGTGTCGTGATCACCGGATGTGACTCGATGCAAATTCTCGAACAAGCGCTGGACGCAGCGAGGAGTTTCCGGCCAATGAACTCAACTGAGGTTGCAGCGCTACTCGCAAAGACCGCTCAGGCAGCAAAGTCCGGAAGATACGAGCTCTACAAGACCACACACACCTTCGATGGTACCTACCAAAATCCTCAGTGGCTCGGATGAGATCGTGTTAGGAACTTGGCTGCTCACGAAGTCGGCGCATTCGCGAAATTTAAGGTGCATCTAGGTCCAGTTTCTGCACTGAACCTCTGGGATGAGACAAACTTCATCATGCACAATTTGAACGAAGGCGATGGATGTCCCTGCGCTCACTCAGCAAAAGCAGGTGCTCCCAACTGTGTCAAAACTGTGTCAAAACCCTATCTGTTTTGGATATTGGGGTTAGCTTTCGAGCGAAAAGCAGATGCCCCAAGTTGTTGTAAACAAACGAAAGTGAAAGGAAGCGATAGAGGGTTCGGAGTTATCTCCCGAGCTTGCAAAGCAGGTGCTCTCCCAGCTGAGCTACACGCCCACAGCGGGAACGTACTCCGATTTTAAGGTATTTGCTGCCGTTCCGAAACTCCGAAAACCCACTTTCTACGCCTTACTTCGTCAGAGCTGTGTCAAAACCTTCTCTGGTTTGGCAGGTGGGATTAGGTATCGAAGGATCGGCCGTTGCCCAAGTCATCGCACATGCTCAGTTGTCCTCATCTGGCCATTTCATTTGCAACCCGCTCCGCCAGCAATAGCGAGGTTGCATAAATGCCGGCACGCGCTGCAAGCTGATAGGCATGCCGGAATTGCCGGATATCGCCGCCTACATCACCGCGCTGGAACCACGCATCCTGGCCCAGCCGATCGAGCGCGTGCGGCTCGCCAACATTTTTCTCCTTCGCACTGTGCAACCGCCAATCTCAGATGTAGAGGGCCGCGCCGTGCGTGAATTGCGCCGCGTGGGCAAGCGCATCGCCATTGGCATGGACGGCGGCCTCTGGTTGGTGCTGCACTTGATGATTGCCGGCCGCTTGCACTGGCGGCCGCCGGCGGCCAGGCTGTCGGGACGGCAAAATCTGGCAGCCTTCGATTTTCCCGGCGGTTCTCTGGTGCTCACCGAAGCCGGCACAAAGCGCCGTGCATCCTTGCATGTCCTCAGCGGCGAGGAGGGCTTGCGCTCCATCGACCCCGGAGGAATCGAAGTCTTCTCCAGTACTCTCGCCGAGTTTCGCGCCGCGCTCACGGCCGAAAACCGCACGCTGAAGAGAGCTCTTACCGATCCCCGCATTCTGAGTGGTATCGGCAATGCCTATTCGGATGAAATCCTGCACGCCGCGCAACTTTCACCTGTCACGCTCACGCACAAACTGCAGCCGCAAGAGTGGGAAAGGCTGTTCGCTGCGACGCGCCATACCTTGAAACTCTGGGTGGACCGGCTGCGTGCCGAGGCGGCCGCCGGATTTCCCGAAAAAGTGACCGCGTTTCGCAAAGACATGGCCGTTCACGGCCGCTACGGACAACCTTGTCCCAGGTGTGGCCAGAAGATTCTGCGCATTCGCTACGCGGACAACGAAACCAACTACTGTGCTCGATGCCAGACTGCTGGAAAAGTTCTCGCGGACCGCAGTTTGTCCCGCCTGTTGCGTTCCGACTGGCCGCGGACTCTCGAAGAACTTGAGGCCCTTAAGCGCCGCTAACAAACGGTGCAATCAGAATTTTCTCCGCACGCGGTGGCGGCATAGACGTTCGTCGGCAAGCAATGGTAAGCTTCCGCGCTCAATCTTCGCCCGCGGGGCCAGCGCGGTATTTCGATGCGCAAAATTCAGGCCGCCCCGCCAGGATAGCATCCGATGGAGCCCAATCCCGTCACCGCGCCCGGCGCGGCAAGCGCCAGTCCCGTCGTCGCGCAGCCGGTGGCCGCCCCGCTCACCCGCGCCGCGATCTTTCTCGTCCTGACTCTGAAACCGGGCTCCGAGAGTCGCACCACCGTGCGGTCATTCTGCGGAGACCTGGCCGCGCTGTTGCGCGCCGTGGAATTTCGCGACCTGGAAGGGGGCCTATCCTGTGTCATGGCATTCGGATCCGACGCGTGGGACCAGGTCTTTGGAGCGCCGCGGCCGGCAGAGCTTCATCCCTTCCGCGAGATTCGCGCCGGAGCGCGCCATGCTGTCTCCACGCCGGGCGATTTGCTTTTCCACATCCGAGCCAAGCGCATGGATCTGTGCTTCGAGCTGGCCACGCAAATCATGACGCGCCTCGGCGATGCCGTCACGACGGTGGACGAAGTCCAAGGCTTCCGGTATTTCGATGACCGCGATCTCCTGGGTTTCGTCGACGGAACGGAGAATCCCCGGGGCCAGGCAGTGATCGAAGCCGTGCTCATCGGTGACGAGGACGCGGCGTTCGCCGGCGGCAGCTACGTCATCGTGCAGAAATATCTCCACGATCTGGAAGGTTGGAATAAGTTGCCCACGGAAGCGCAAGAACGAATCATCGGTCGCACCAAGCTCTCCGACATCGAATTGGACGATTCCGCGAAACCGGCCTCGGCGCACAACGCTCTCAACACCATCGTCGAGAACGGCAAAGAGATCAAAATCCTGCGCGACAACATGCCCTTCGGCCGGCCCGGATACTCGGAATTCGGCACCTATTACATTGGCTACAGCCGTTCGCCCCGCACCATCGAGAAAATGCTGGAGAACATGTTCGTCGGCCAGCCGCCCGGCAACTATGACCGCATCCTCGATTTCAGCCGTGCCGTCACCGGCAACCTGTTCTTTGTTCCGTCCGCAACATTTCTGGAGGACGTGACAGATGAAAAGCCTGCCTCTGCGGTGCCCTCAACGCCACCAGCGTCGGCCGAACCCTCTTCATCCAGCCAATCGCAGAACGATGGTTCGCTCGGTATCGGTTCCCTCAAAGGAGACACCTCCCATGAATAATCTGCATCGCGAGCTGGCCCCCATTTCCGATGCCGCCTGGGCTCAGATCGAAGAGGAAACTTCGCGCACGCTCAAAAGCTACCTTGCCGGAAGGCGCGTGGTCGACGTGAAGGGGCCGGGAGGCACGGCACTCTCCGCCGTCGGCACCGGCCACCTGCGGAACATCGCCGCTCCCGGGGGCGGCATCCTCGCCAGGCAGCGCGAGATCAAGGCCCTGGTCGAGTTGCGTGTTCCGTTCGAACTTGATCGCCAGGCCATTGACGACGTGGACCGCGGCGCGAACGACTCGGACTGGCAAGCGGCCAAGGACGCAGCGCGGCAGATCGCCTTTGCCGAAGACGGCGCCATATTCGAGGGCTATGCCGTCGCCGGCATCGGTGGGATCCGTCAGGGGACCAGCAATCCAAAGATGTCGCTTCCTGCCGATGTGCGTGCCTACCCGCAAGCCATTGCCGAGGCCTTGAGCCAATTGCGGCTCGTCGGCGTCAACGGCCCATATTCCGTGTTGCTCGGCGCTGACGCCTACACCGCCCTCGCAGAGACCAGCGACTATGGTTACCCGGTGCTGGAGCACGTCCAGCGGCTGGTCCACGATAAAATCATCTGGGCGCCCGCCATCGCCGGCGCTTTCGTGCTCACCACCCGTGGCGGCGATTTCGAACTGCACATCGGCCAGGACGTTTCCATTGGCTATCTCAGCCACACCGACGCTGCTGTTCGCCTGTATCTGCAGGAGTCATTCACATTCCTGCTGCTCACCGCTGAGTCCGCCGTCGCGCTGGGTCCTCCCGCCAAGGCGTAGTGAGCCTGACGCGCATGGAGTAGGCAAGGCAGTCGCCGGCCGCCCAAACTGCTTCCCGCACGGGGGATTCTCTGGTAGCATCAAAAACTGCACTCTTTCAAAATCTTTCGTAGGGGGCATCATCAATATGGCACTCGCTTGTGAACTTTGCGGCAAGAAACCGAGCTTCGGCAACATTATCAGCCACGCTCACAATGTCCGCCGCCGTCGTTGGAATCCCAACCTGCGCCGCGTGAAGGCCGTCATCGCCGGGGTGCGCAAGCACATCCGCGTCTGCACCGCCTGCATCCGCGCCGGCCGCGTGAAGAAGGCCGCTTGAACCGGATTCCCTCCTTGCAGCGTTTCCGATTGCATCGCAGCGTCTTGGCAGCGACGGCGCTGGCGGCGTGCGTGTTTTCCGCCGCATGCAAGAAAGAGGCTGCTCCCGGACCGGACGTCTGGGCGACGGTCAATGGAAAACAGATTTCCCGCGGCGAAGTCGAAAAATACTATCGCACGCGCGTGAATGCCGAAGCTCCCGAGCCCTCGCAGGAAGAGGCGCTCTCATTGAAGCTGAGCATTCTCGACGAGATCATCAGCAACGAAGTCCTCATCGAGCGCGCCACGGCAAAGAGTATGCTCGCCAGTGACGCCGAAGTGGAAGACAAGTTCACCGAATCGAAGAGCCCCTACACCGAAGAGGAATTCCAAAGGAAGCTGAAAGACGGCGGCATCACCGTGGACGACTTGAAAAGTGATATCCGCCGCCAGCTCTCCGTCCAGAAACTTTTGAATCGCGAAGTCATCGCGAAAATCGGCATCACCGACCAGGACATCTCCGATTTCTACAACAAGAATCGCGCGCAGTATAATGTCGCCGAGCCGCAATTTCACATCGCCCAGATCGTGGTTACACCGCACGCCGACCCCGCCGTCCGCAACCGCAAGAACGACAAAGCCACCAGCGAAGCCGACGCCAAGCGCAAAGCCGCCTTGCTCGAACAGAAAATCAATAGCGGTGCAGATTTTGCCCAGCTGGCCATGGATTATTCCGAAGACTCCACGGCATCCACTGGTGGCGACCTCGGCTTCATTCCCGAATCCGCCCTCAATCAATCCGACCCGGTCCTGAAAAAGACGGTGCTGGGCATGAAAGCCGGCGAGGTGACCCAACCCATCCCCGTCAACAAGGGCGCCTACCGCATCCTGAAGCTGATTGCACGGGAGCAGGCCGGGCAGCGCGAACTGTCGGATCCACAGGTGCAGACTTCGATTCGCGATATGTTGCGCAACCGCAAGGAACAGTTGCTGCGCTCCGCCTACTTGACGCAAGCGCGCAATGAAGCCCATGTGGTGAATTACTTGGCCGGCCAAATTCTTGACACGTCGGGCAAACTTCCCCTCTCGAAGTAAATCAATCAACGGAAGAAATTAGTGCAGGGATGCTAGGCCAGAGCCCGGCGCGTGTGTGCCGGCCGGCGGGAAAGCACATAGATCAGTCCGGCAATCGGTGTGAGAAAGAATGAAATCAGTATGGTTTTGCGGAATTCCACGCCCTGCTTCTCGCCCCAGTGCGCGGTCACGCCGCACAGCGTGGTCCACAACAGGACGGCGATTCCGAACGAGACCCACACCGCGCCAGCCATGAACGTGGACGGCGTAACCATCTTTCCTCCCTGAGCCTGAACGCAAACCCAATATCGAGCGGCTACTGTTCTGCAGGAGATATTGGCAGGGGCGGGGAAGAACGGGAACACCGGAACGCCGGCCGGTAAGCCTATCGGTAAACGTTGCGGCGTTAGTGGAGTGCACGGGCCATCAACCGATAATCACCAGTACTTCTCCGGCGTTCACAGTCTGCCCTTCTGTCACCATCAGCCGTTCCACCGTCCCGGTTTTCGGCGACCGAATTTCGTTTTGCATCTTCATCGCTTCCACCACCAGCAATCCTTGCTTCACTTCCACCGCGTCGCCCGCCTGCACCAGCAGGCGAACAATTTTTCCCGGCATCGGCGCGGTCACCTGCTGTCTTCCCTGGGCCTCCGCCGCTGCGCCGTGATGCCGCCGCCATCGCCGCGGGTCGCGCACCTCGCCCGCATATTCGCGCCCGCTGACCACGACTCGCAGCGCCTCGCCGCCCAAGTCCGCGCGCGCCTCCACGAGCACCTCAAACGATTGCCCTGCAATCAAAACGGAGTAAACTCCCGGCGCCACTTCCAGCGCATCCGCCTCCAGCCGCTTTCCATCCAGCGAAAATTGCAGCCGCTCGCCGACACGCCCCATCTCCAGCGTGCAAAGGTTTCCATCCAGTTCAATTTCGAGTTTCAAGGTTGCCCATCCCACTGGCGTGCAGAAAATTTCGAGAACTCATTTGATTAAAGCTGTACGGAAGGGCGGGGCTTCAGCCCCTGAAGCCAATCCTTCCTGAGGCTGTCTCCTATTTATCAGTCGCGTTTTAGTATTGCGGTTCACGATCCACCTGCTCCCGCCGTCCTTCCGCTTTCCATTTCGATTCAGGAGCGGACGCCTCCGCGGCATTATTCCCCGCAGCCCCGTTCCTCGACATGTGCCACAGAGCCACAGCCAGAATCGCCGCCGTTTCCGCCGCGCTAGCATCCTGCGTTCCCGGCGCGACGAGCGCACTTCCATTTCCGCGCTGCTCAGCCAAAAAATCGTCCAGCCAGCTCGTGTAAATCGCGCCGCTTTGAAAATCCGGCGCCGCCAGAATCCGCCGAAACAGCGACACGTTGGTCTTGATGCCACTCGCGTAATACTCCGCGAGACCGCGCTGCAACCGCGTGATGGCCTCTGCGCGATCGCTGCCCCAGGCAATCAATTTTCCAAGCATGGGATCGTATTCATTCGGCACCGTCCACCCGCCATAAATTCCGTCATCCAACCGGATGCCCGGCCCGCTGGGCGCGCGCCGCTCCAGAATTTTTCCGGGCGAGGGGAAAAAATTGTTGTCCGGATCCTCGGCATAAATTCGGCACTCGATGGCATGCCCGCGCATGCTCACATCCTCCTGCGCGAACGGCAGCGCCTCCCCGGCGGCAATCTGAATTTGCAGCTTCACCAAGTCCAGCGACGTGACCATCTCCGTCACGGGGTGCTCCACCTGCAGCCGCGTATTCATTTCCAGAAAATAAAAATTCCGCTCCGCGTCCACTAGAAATTCCACCGTGCCGGCATTGGTGTATCCGCCCGCGCGCGCCAGCTTCACCGCCGCCTCGCCCATGGCGCGGCGCAATTCCGCGGTCATGATCGGCGATGGCGCCTCCTCGATCACCTTCTGGTGGCGCCGCTGCACCGAGCATTCGCGCTCGCCCAGATGCACCATGTGCCCGTGATGGTCCCCCAGCACCTGGATTTCCACGTGCCGCGGCCGCTCGAGATATTTCTCCAAATACAGCCGCCCGTCGCCAAACGCGTTCTGCGCCTCGGACGCAGCGTCGCGCCACGCGCCCTCAAGGTCCTTCTCCTCCTCCACCAGCCGCATTCCTTTTCCGCCGCCGCCCGCCACCGCCTTCAACAGCACAGGAAATCCCGTGCGCCGCGCAATCTCCGCCACGTCCGCAACTTTTTCGATTGGATCGAGCGTCCCCGGAACCGTCGCCACGCCCATCTCTCGAGCCAAGTGCCGCGCCGCGGTTTTCGACCCCAGCCGCTCCATCGCTTCCGGCGTCGGCCCGATGAACGCAACGCCCGCTTCTGCGCAGGCCCGCGCCAGCCCCGGATTCTCCGCCAGGAATCCGTACCCGGGATGCAGCGCGTCGCACCCGGCGTACCGCGCCGCCCCCAGTATTTTTTCGATCACCAGGTAGCTTTCGCGCGAAGCCGCCGGCCCGATGGGATAGGCCTCATCCGCCATGCGCACGTGCAGCGAAGCGCGGTCCGCCTCGCTGTACACCGCCACCGCGCGCACACCCATCTCCCGGCAAGCGCGGATAATCCGCACGGCGATTTCCCCGCGATTGGCAATCAGAATTTTTCGGAACATGGCAGCCCGCACTTTGAGCCGTGAATTGTAGTTCCCGCGCAGGTGAGGTACAAGGGGCGAGGCTCGAGGCACGAGGGGCGAGGGAACAGAACTGCATATGTAGCTTAAGCTTTTGTTTTAGGTTTTTAGGGGGTCGGAGCTTTAGCTCCGACATAACAAACCGCCTTCGACTCCCTACCTCTCGGCGGCCTTTTCGCCGAGCCTTTGTCCTCCCCTCGCCCCTCGTGCCCCGCCCCTTCCTCTCCCTTGACACCATTGGCGGTTCGATCAACGATCCCAGTTGATCATCAATCTGTCTCAAAACCGCCAACGTGTCTAAATCCACTCCGAGCGCCGTTTCACAAGTCCCCCCGTCGCGCCGTAGCCTTGGCGAAGGCGGATCCCCCCCGTCGCGCCGTAGCCTTGGCGAAGGCGGGCTCCCCGCCCCCATCTTCCGCGACGACAAACACCACATCCGCATCTTCCAGGGCGATTGCCTCGACATGCTCGCCAAACTCCCCGCCGACTCCATCGACCTCATCTTCGCCGACCCGCCCTACTTCCTCTCCAACAACGGCATCACCTGCCACGCCGGCCGCATGGTCAGCGTCAACAAAGGCGCCTGGGACAAATTACCCGGCCCCGACACTGACCCGGCAAGGGTCAGGTTTGACAAAGTTCACCACTTCAACCGCGCCTGGCTGGCCGCCTGCCAGCGCGTCCTCAAACCCAACGGCTCCATCTGGGTCAGTGGCACCGCCCACGTCATCCATTCCGTCGGCTTCGCCATGCAGCAGCTCGAATTCAAGCTCTTGAACGACATCTCCTGGGTCAAGCCCAACCCTCCTCCCAATCTTTCCTGCCGCTATTTCACCCACGCCACCGAAACCATCATCTGGGCCGCCAAGGACAAAAAGTCCCGCCACAAATTCAACTACCGCCACATGAAGGAGCTCGCCGGCGGCAAGCAGATGAAGTCCGTCTGGACCATCCCTCCTCCCGAATCCTGGGAGAAAAAATTCGGCAAGCACCCCACCCAGAAGCCCCTCGCCCTCCTCGAACGCATCCTCCTCGCCTCCTCCGACGAAGGCGACCTCGTCCTCGACCCCTTCCTCGGCTCTGGCACCACGCTTCTAACCGCGCTCCGCCTCCGCCGCCACGCCCTCGGCTGCGATCTCTCCCTCGACTCGGTCACTCTCTCCATCCGCCGCCTCTGTTCCGATCTGGTACAGGTCCAGATTTCCGTCTCCTCCGTGCAGATCTCTGTTGATCTGTTCTCCCGATCTATGGATCGATCCATTCGCGCCTCAAATAGCGCCGCTCGCATGCCCGCCCAACTCCAACTCGTCCAGCAAGAGCGCCGCTTCTACTTCATTGGCCGCACCGACCGCCGCGTCATCTTCTCCACCCTCGCCGACTCCCTCGACGAAGCCCGCCAGAAATTCCACGCCTCCGGCCTCTCCGATTCCGACGCCCTCTTCATCATTAAAACCGAGACCGAGATTTATCTCGCTTGATGATCGCGTTCATCACCGACCACGACGCTTCGGCTTCTGAGCCTTTGTGGGCACAACTCGCCAGCTCTTATGTGGTTCGATATCCCTTATGCCACAGCGTGGGCATCGGGAATTGCAGCAGCACGACCAAACATCGGCCCATTCCTCACCATCCAGTGGGCATCGATAGTAGTTAACGAATCGTTTTTCCGACATCACTCTTGACCTCCATCGTTTACTGTTCCACCAGCAATCTTCCCTGCAAGCCTGTGTCCATGATCTAATCCCGGCATGCAAGGCGACGCCGCAACCAGATCGCACAAGCCCTCCTATTTCCTGATTTCCGTCTCGACTCGCGAATATCTTGACCTATGCATTCGGCACGGACTCGCCGGGTTTCCGAGTGGTGAGAGTGGGGCGTGGACATACTGCGAAATTCAGGTGGGGGATTTTGTGTCGTTCCTGTATGGCGCGACCGTCTACAATCTATACTCGGTCATCAAGCGCGAAGCGATTAGCGGCGCTGACTCGCTTCCGCCATGGAAGCCTCTCGTTTTCCGGGAGACGGGCAAAACCTATTCCTTCCCCTTCAGACTCCATCTCCTCCCCATACGGACCTTCACCGAATCGCTGGTGCGGTCTGAATTTTCATACGTGGGGGAAAATCTTCTCCTGCGGGGCGGATATCGCAAGACTCATTTTCAGGCGGACCAGACTACTCTGCAGGGTGTTTCAGAAATGGGAACGCGAACTGAATCAATGCCTGTAGAACTCCCAATGCCTGAATACAAGACCTTCACTCTACGATTTACTCGCAACCCCGACCTCATAAATACGCCAGAGACGTGTCGCTTCAAGGAGCCAATACTGCAATCTGCCATCCGCCGACATTTGATGTATGCGGCCAATCTCCGCAAGTTCCTTGCGCCGCTGAATCTGAGGGAAAACCAGATCGATGAACTTGAGATTCTTGGTGAAAAGGCTCTGCCACAAGGTCACATTGATCTTCTGCTTAAGCACCGCGTCCCGTTGGGGGCAGCGCTGAAAATCCCTATCGAAGTGAAGACTAATCGAGGGCAACCTGATGATGTCGATCAGCTGCATGCTTACATGAATGAACTGCGCGGCGATTGTCCCGGGGGAATACTCGTGGCTTCAGACTTCGGCAAGTCAGCAATCCGTGCCGCTGCCGAGGCCGGGATTGGCTTGGCCCGATACACGCTAAACGCAGACTTGAAGCAGACCCCGACATTCGAAGAAATCTCTCAAGGAGTGACACTGGCGCCCTCGGGAAACTAAATCCTTCTAGCCCATCTTGGAAAGAAATACCTATGGAAGCGTTTGAAAAGCTTATCGGCGGCCTCTTGGAACATGAAGGCTATTGGGTACGATACGGATTCAAAGTGGAGTTGACGAAGTATGAAAAGCAGTCGATCAAACGTCCCACCTCGCCACGTTGGGAAATTGACATCCTAGCTTACAAACCCGCCGCAAACGAATTGCTGGTGGTCGAGTGCAAGTCTTACTTTGACTCTTCTGGTGTCAGCTACTCGGCGGTCAGCTCACTCAAACACGGACGCCCAAATCGATACAAACTATTCAATGATCGTCATCTAAGAAGTGTTGTATTCAAGCGACTCAAGGAGCAACTGGAGGGGGCGGGATTGTACAAAAAGACTCCTTCAATCGTCCTTTGCTTGGCCGCTGGGCGAATCGTGGAAGGTGTTAAAGGAAAAGACCACAAAAGATTGCAAACATTTCTTGAGAGTAAACGGTGGAGGTTATTTGACTCTAAGTGGGTTTGCTCCGCTCTCAAGAAAGTCTCCCTCTCAGGGTACGAGGACGACGTAGCCGTCGTAGTTGCTAAATTACTGTTCCGTCAGAAGATCGATAAGTTGCCTCTCTAAGAGAATGCACTCACCAAATACTCGTCCAATCGGTTTTCGAAGGAGTGGGACGCTTTTCATCCTTCATCACCACTCACAGATCACGGCAAGAGCTTCTTCAGCACCGCAGCAATCTGTTCCGCCAGCCGCCCGGTTTCCGCAACCGCCGCGAGTTTCCGGTAGATGTCCTCGGCGTCGCCTTGCTTCCGCGCCCCCACGGCACAGACCGCCACTATGCGCAGCTGCGGATATATCCGGTACACGATGCGATGGTCTCCAAACTCGTGCTTCCAGAAATTCGCCAGCGCGCCTCGCAACGCCAATCCATATCCTTCGGGATCGACGGTGAGCTTTTTCTCCAGAACTTTCCGGAGTTGTTTTTTAATGCTTCCATCGAGGCCCTTGATATCTGCCGCGGCGTCCGCCGTGAATCGAAGTTCAAAGGAAGTTTTTGAAGGAGTCTGTCTTGCGGGGGTAGGCGGCGCGTTTGTCTTCCGCCTCTGCTTCATTTTCCGAAAACGTCGGCCATCTTCAGCAATCGCCCGGCGCGCACATCGTCATCGATGGTTTTGGAAAGCTTCAGCAAACGATCCGTCAGCTCGCGGTCGGCCAGAATTTCCAGCGTCGCCAGAATCGAGTCCCGCTCCTTCACCAGCGAGTCCAGAAATTCCTTATCCACCAGGTATTTGGGACGTTGCCGCCGGTTTTCAACCAATACCACCGTGTTCGCCCGCGCCTCTTTCAAGTACTCCTTCAGCCGCTCACGGAAATCGGTAGCCGTCACCTTCTTCACCGCCACGGAGGCCCTGGCCATCTTCATCTCCTAATGTACATTCCGAGTTTCTAATGTACATTTAATGCGGCGCGTTGTCAAGCCTACTTTTTCCTTGTAGGTCGCGGTTTTCGCGATTGTTGCGTCCCGATGACTCACATCGGGAACCTGCGACATAAACCGCTTCACCGAATGCCGCTACCTTCGCGGCGCAGTTCGCCGCGCCCCTGGCCAAGTGCCCTGAGTAATTCTTGTGTTTTGTCTTGTGTGTGTTCGGCTGTTGATATTTCGAATTTCTCAGTCGTAACTTTGCGACTTCAAACTGGCGCGCAAATCCTTCATCAACAACATCAGCTGTTTCGGCTCCAGAGGCGACGGCTCGAATCCATACTTCCGGTAGAATGCCGTCGCTTCCTCATCGATGGCATGGACCAGGATGGCCCGCGCTCCGATGGCATCCGCTGCCGCGAGCGAACGCGACAGTGCGTCCACCAGCATGGCCTTGCCAATGCCGCTGCCGTGCTCTCTCCGGTCAACCGCCAGCCGTGCCAGCAGGATCACGCCAATGGGGTGCTGAGCCAGTCCCTTGGCTACACGAGCCGGCGACTCTTCCTTGCGCACCGCCCCCGCCGACAGCGAGTAGTACGCCACCACCTTGCCCGCGCGGTGCAACACGTAGGTGCGCGCCGAATCATTCTGCTGGTTGGTCAGCGCAAAACGCCGCAGCCAGTCGTCCAGCGGCCGCTTTCCGCACTCGAACGCGGAAACGTCGTGTTCCTTGGTCAACTTTTCGATCGGGGATGGGAGTTGCTTCCGATAATCGGGTAAATCGCTTGAAGTCATATCGTAACTGACGAACCTGGAAGGGCGGGACTTCAGTCCCGCCGCAAGCGTCCACGGTAACTGGGCTTCAGCCCCTGAAGCCAAGCGCTAGTCACTTCCGCGACTCTCGCTCAGTAATGCCTGCCTCGGAAAAAAGGCGCGCCAGCTCCGGCTTCACCCGCGCCGGCCGGTCCAGCGCCTCGGTGAACGCCTTCCACTGCGCGGGAGAAGCGACGAACTCGCGCTTGTCCGCCAGCACCTGTTCGGCCTGCAAGCAGGCGCTCTCCAGAATGAAATCCGTCAGGCTGATGCCGCTCGTCTCCGCACCGGTGCGAATCAGTATTTCCTGCCGCTCCGTGGCTCGCAGATTGATCCGCCGAGTCCTGGTTGGTCTTGTCTGTGTCGGTGCCATCGCCAGCCCCCGATATTTATGTACGTACATTGTATGTCACTCTGAGGGGCTTGTCAACCATCGCCTTGCATGCCCTCCACCTTAAACCTCTTTTCTCTGTGCTCTCTGTGTTAAGTCCTTTCCCTTTTTCCCATTTTGGGAATTATTTACCAATTGACAAACTAACCCGAATATGCTACCTTCGGTCGTTTTCATATGGCGACGCAGATCCCACTATCGGACACGGCTTCCCCTTCACCGCCTCCTCTTGCCTTTCCACTAGTCACTAGCAACTCGCCACTAGTCACTGCCGTTCTAATCGCAACACACCAGGAAACCGGATTCCTCGTAACCCCTACAAAACAAACGACGGTAGTACTTTCTAATCGCAACAAAAAGACACCCCCCCCGGGGGGAGTGGCTTTCTGGTTACCTCGTCGCCCGGCACTCTGCATTTTTACCCGGTACAGCGTGAAAACAGAAATCGCTGTAAACCCTTCCCGGTCAACAACATGATTTTTTCTACCCGGTACAAAAAGCCCTCCCCCCGGGGGGTGGCGAGATGGTTATCCCCAGGGCATTGGAGGAAGGAGGCGGCCCTCCTCCGCCCGGGGGACGGGTCCTCCAAAAGGCTGGCGGACTCCAACGACGAGCTTCGGCGGGCCAGCCGGAAAGGAGGGAGGTTTGATTGGTAGCGGCGCGACCCGCCATGAAGAGGCGGGCGGGTCTGAGACCCGCCCCTACGAATATTCTAAAACAGGATGACAACGTTGAAAGGCATCTGCAGCAGAACAATTTGAGAAAAGCGAAGCGGCGATGACAGGCTTGAGCAGGAGTGCTAGATTCGTGCGCCATGACTCGGCCATTGGTGATTACCGTGGTGGTCGCGCTGCTAGTCGCGATTGCGCTGGCGGTGGTGTTCAAGCCGGCGAGCTATCCGGCTTACAACGAAGGGAAATATTACTTCGGTGTGGCGCGCGGCGATTCCAGCGAAGTTTACAGCTACTACGGCGCGCGGGTGTTGCATCCGCTGTTCGTGAGGAGTGTGGCGGCGGTGGCGGGGATGCCACTCGATGCGCGCGTGTTTCTGGGCGTGTCGATCGGTTCACTGATTGTATTGTTCGTGCTGCTCGGCGTGCACTACGGAATCGAATATGCGGATCATCCGTGGAATTGGGCTTGGATTTGGGTGCTGCTGCCGGCCACGGCGACGGTGATAGACCAATACCGCAACTATTACTGGCACGACCTGTTCTACGCGGCGCTGTGCGCGCTGTTTTTTCTGGCGCTGCGAGCGGACTGGCGGCTGAGCCTGCCGGTGCTGTTGGCGCTGTACCTGACGCGTGAATCTACATTTGTGCTGGTGCTGGCGTTGGTCGCGGTGGCGGTGCTGCGCCGGCGATGGGTGTTGGCGGCTTCGGCGTTGCTTGTGGGAATCGCGGGGATGGCGGTTGATGCGCGGCTGATGGCGCACACGCTGCCGAACCATGAGGGGCTTCCGATATTTCTGCTCGATGCGCTGAAAATACCCTACAACTTCGCGTTGAATTTTTGCGGGCTGGAATTGTGGACCAATGCGAATGCGGCTACGGTCGGGACGCCGCGGTGGGTGGCTGATGTTCCCGCGTGGCTACACCTCGGCAATATCCGGCAGGTTGGCTTCATCGGATTTACCTGGGTACGGCCACTGCAATTGCTGGTGGTGGTGTGCAGCGCGTTCGGCACTCTTCCGGCGTTGCTCGGCAGGTTGATGGCCAAGGGCTGGGGCCGCGATCTCTTCAAGCGTTTCGATTTGACCGTGGCGTTCGGGTACGGCGCGATGATGTTTTTGCTGGCGCCGCTGACGGGCACCACGCCGTTGCGCTATGAACTGTACGCTTGGCCGGTGTTCTGGCTGTTCGGCGTCGCCGTGCTGAATGCTGCCGTGAGTGATACGCGGCGACGCATCGAGTTGGTGCTGCTGTGCGTGGTTGCATCGTGGGTGCCGGCAATCGTACGGTTTGCCTCCGGCCCGCGGCCTGTTGGGCCGGAAAGCATCAACGCTGTTTCCACTGCGGGTGTGCTGCTGAGCCTTTTGATCCTTGCGCCGATTTATGTGCGCTCATGGCGGCTCTTGAGAACAGTTGGTCACTCAAGCTGGTCGTAGACCGCGCGGACATAAATTCACAGTGACAAAGACTAAAGTCGAAGGCACACAGATTTGGTTCGGCTACGCTCACCACAGGGAAATCTGTGCTACTGGGGCAGCGGGCGGGTCTGAGACCCGCCCCTACGGATTTATTGAGGCGATTGGCCCCGACGATCAGGTCGTGACGAGATCTCTAAGGCGGGCGGCCCCGACAAACACGTCGGGGCAGGTTCATCAGGGCAAACGGCCGCCGGGGGTGACCGGGGTGGGTTCTTTGGCTGCTTCTTTTGCGGCGGCTTCTTTGGCGTGGGCGTCGCGCAGAGCGGCCTGGCGCGCGGCTTCTTTTGCGGCGGCGTTGCGCGAGCCGCGGCCGGAGTCGAGATTGAACTGGCGCATCTTGTAGAGCAGCGCTTTGTAGCTGATGCCCAGCATTTTGGCGGCGTCTTTGCGGCACCAGTTGGTTTTGTCGAGGGCGTCGGCGATGGCTTCCATTTCGGCTTCGTCCTTCAGGCCGCGGACGAGCGCTTTCAGGCCCTGCTCCTTGGGCACTACGGGCTCTTCGCGTGGAGCGGTGCGCGACTGCTGGCCAGTCATTTCCAGCAATTCGCGGAAGCTGCCTTCGTCGTCTTCGAGGATGACGTAACGCTTGACGAAATTTTCCAGCTCGCGGAGGTTGCCGGGCCAGGGATAACGTAGCGCGGCTTCCAGGAGATGCTTCGAGGGCTCCATGGCGGGCTTCTGATATTTTTCGGCGTACTTCACCAGGAAGTGGCGGAAGAGGAGCGGAATTTCCGTGGTGCGCTCGCGCAGCGGTGGAATGTGCAGCGAGAGAACGTTCAGCCGGTAATAAAGGTCTTCTCGGAAGCGGCCGGTGCGCATGGCTTCTTTCACGTTCATGTTGGTGGCAGCCAGGACGCGGACGTCGACGTTGACGACGGCGCGGCCGCCCAGGCGCGAATACTGGCCGTCCTGAAGAACGTGCAGGAGCTTGGCCTGGAGGTGCGGGCTCATCTCCGCGATTTCGTCGAGGAAGATGGTGCCCTTGGTGGCCAGCTCGAATTTGCCGGGCTTGGCGCGGACCGCGCCGGTGAAGGCGCCCTGCTCGTAGCCGAAAAGTTCGGATTCGAGCAACTCGCCCGGGAGCGCGGCGCAATTCACTTTGACGAAAGCCTGCTGGCGGCGGTTGGAACGAAGATGAATCATGCGCGCGACAACTTCCTTGCCCACGCCGCTTTCGCCGCTGATAAACACGGGCACGTCCACCGGAGCGATCTGCAAAATCTGCTGGCGGATTTTGAGCATCTGCGGGCTGGCGGCGAGGAAGGATAGATCTTCGGTGAGCTGCTCGCAATATTCGCGCAAGGCCTGATTCTCCGCGCGCAGCTCATGTTTCTGGCGGGCTTTGAGCAGCGCGGCGTCGAGCTCGGGCTTTTCGAAAGGCTTGGTGAGGTAGTCCACGGCGCCGAGGCGGATGGCTTCGACGACAGTGGTCACTTCGTTCGAGCAGGAGAGCATGAGGACGTCAAGCGTGCGGTCCACCTGCATCATCTGGCGCAGCGTTTCGAGCCCGTCCATCTCGGGCATCAGCACGTCGAGAATGATGAAGTCGGGGCGCTCGGCGGTACCCACGCGTTCAAGAGCTTCTTTGCCACTGGAGACGGTAATGACATCGAAGCCGTCCACTTCCAGGAGCGTCTGGAGGTATTTGCGAATACTGGGTTCGTCGTCGACTACGAGAATCTTTTCTTTGTCGGTCATCTTCATCCTGTGGGAGCGAATGCGTGCCGCTCCGCTATCAAACTGTCAGTTTACTCCACCTGTATGGGCAGGAGAAATGAGAACGAGCTGCCGCGTCCCACTTCGCTATCCACCCACACTTTGCCACGATGCGCCTGAATCAGACGTTTGGTGATGGCCAGGCCGAGGCCCATGCCGGAAGACGAGGGATCCACGCGAACAAATTCCTCGAAAATTTCCTGGTGAAATTCGGCGGCAATGCCCGCGCCGGTGTCTTTCACTGAAATCAGAATGCTGTTGGGGCGGCCGCCGGTGTCGCGGCGTCGCTCAGAGGAAGGCGAGGCTTCCGTGGTGCGGCGTTCCCAGAAATGCGGCGCGGCGATGAGCGTGATGGTGCCGCCCGCGGGAGTATGCTTCAGCGCGTTGTCCAGCAGGTTGGCGACACACTGCTGCACTTTCTGGTAATCGAATTTGAAGGGCGCGAGGTCGGGATGGAGCTGCACGTCGAGGTGCACGTTGGAGCGTTTGAAGGCATCGAGCCAGCGGCAGGTAACGTCCTTGATGCAATCGCGCAGATCGTTGTCGCGCAACTGCAGAACCAGCTTGCCGCTTTCGAGCGCGGAATAATTGAGGAACATGGACACCAGTCGAACCAGGCGGTCGCAGCTTTCTTTCGACTCGGTGAGGATGTCGCGCTGGCGGTCGCTAAGTTTTCCGAGCGAGCCGGAAAGCAGCAGATCGTAGTAGCCCTTCATCACCGCGAGCGGCGTTTTCAGTTCGTGCGCGGCGGAAGCCAGGAAAACCGTTTTCTGACGGTTCACCTCCTGGAGACGCAAATAGGCGGCGAGAAGATTTCGATAAGTGATCTCGCGCTCCTGCATCAACTCCTGAACGGTCTTGCGCATTTCCGCTTCCTCAGCGGTTGCTTCCGGGGGAGTCGGCTCGATGTAAACGACCAGCCAGTCGGGCTCGGGGAGCCAGCGAATCCTGGCGCGGGTATTGCCGTCGGTGTCTGGAAGCGGCAAGTCCATTTCTTGTTCGCCACTCTCCAGGCGGCTGAAGATTTCCTTGCGGTCAGTACGAAGCACGTCGTTGAATAAGTTCAGGTCGGGCTTGGTATCGATGCCGCCGGAGCGCAGCTTGTCCTGGGCGTGGAGATTGGAGAAGAGGATGCGGCCGGAGCGATCGCCCACTAACAAGGGGCGGTCCACGGCGTCCAATAGGCTGCTGACCAGGTGGAGAACCGCCTGGGTTCCCGTCTGCGTATCCAATGTGATTCCTTGCGCCAACCAGCCCTCCGTTGTGGGACCGCCTTAAGGCGTAAACACACCCTGCGCTGAAACTTGCGCGGTGTAGACGGGGAATACTGTCGAGGAAATCTATGCTCGCAAAGGGCTAAAAAAGTGTCAATGGTAAATGCGTCCTACTTTGCACTTAAGATGAAAAGCTGTGGAGTATTGTGGCACATTTGACCAGTGACGGGCGACCTGTGTCTGTCCAAACACGCTGTAACATGATGAAATTAATGGACCTGAATTAAGCTTGGTTGTTGCATTCCAGTTGCTAAGTAATTCCGCGGAAAGCTAGTACTAAAACTGAGGTACCGATGGGCATTCGCGAAACTGCCACCCACCACAAATTTGCCATGGCATCTTCATATGATGAACGGCGTAGGTTTCAGCGGATTCATCTGCAAATCCCGCTGTTTATCCGCGGTAAAGACGCCTATGGGGAGCAGTTTCTGGAACTGGCTAAGACCTTAGATATCAGCGGGATTGGGGCCTTTCTGACCAGCCCGCGGCCACTGGCAATCAACGAAGTTGTCACCCTGACCATTCCTGCGCCCTCCATAACTTCCTCTGCGTTGGTCCCCGCCGGCATGCCGCCGATCCAAGCCCGCGTCAAGCGAAAGCAGGACGCCGGCGATGTACACCTCGTCGGCGTCGAATTCCTGAAGCCCATTGGTTGAGACTGTCCCCTTCCCGAATCCTGTAAATCGCATCTGGCTGGCACTAAAGTGGAATCGTTTTCTCAGGTGGAACCAGTTCGACAGAATTTCACTCCCAGAAAGTCCCGGCGACGGCGTAATCCGCAGCATGGCAATGAGTTAGGCTGCATCGAGAAGCAGCCACTCCGGACTTGGATTGGACTATCCCTTGCTGTACAATGCCTGCCCCCGCAGTCTCCCCTGTTTCAGGGTAGACCTAGGACCACTTCGGAAACTATTGATGCCCCAGCCCGGCGAAGCCTTTCAGCCGCAGCCCTCGGCCGAAGACTCCTTCCTGGATCTCCTCATCGAGACCCTGGAGGGGCTCGACGAATCTGTCCGTGGACAATTCCTCCGGCAATATTTCCGCACCATTGCGCAAATTGACCTGACCGAAACGCAGGCCAATGAATATTGGGACCGCATCCTGACGCGGCGCACAGAGCTGTCAGACATGATGGGCAAGCGCGTGTCGCTGAAGACGGCCATGGTGGACGTGCTGGCTTCCACGAATTTTCTGCGCGTGCCCATCCTGATGGAGTACGACGAATTTAAGAAACTGCAAATCAACGCCGCTACCGACGCGCTGACCGGTCTCTACAATCGCCGCCTGTTCGACGAGTACTGCGACAAAGAATTGAACCGCGCGAAACGTTACGGCCACCAGTTGGCGGTGGTCATCCTGGACCTGCACAAGCTGAAGGAAGTGAACGACCGGCACGGGCATCTGCAGGGCGACCGCGTGCTGCAGCTTGCCGCCACAACGCTGAAGAAGACGCTGCGCGCCTCGGACTTCGCATTTCGCATTGGCGGGGATGAATTTGCGCTGCTGCTGCCACAAAGCGAGCCAGAGCAGGCCAATACATTGTGCAAGCGCGTTCGCACGCAGTATGAATCGGAAGTGCGGGCGCTGAAGCTGGACATCAGCCTGACGCTCGATTACGGCGTGGCGGTCTTTCCCGTGGATGGCGAGCACAAAGGCGCGCTGCTGGGGCTTGCCGACGAAAGGCTCTATCATTTGAAGCACGCCGGCCACATGCCCTCGCGTGTGATTCCACTTGAACCAGCGGCTCAACGGGAAACGGCGGCAGCGCCTGCTCCTGTGGTGACGCCGCCGGGGGAGACGAGGCCCAGAGTTGCGCCTCCTCCGGTTGCGGCGAAACCTACGCCAGCACCCTCTCATCCGGAGCAGCGCAAATGGGAGCGGGTTTCATTGGCGGGGACGAAGGCGTATGCGGTGCTGAGCGAACTGGGACAAAAATCAGCGACGGTGCTGGATCTGAGTTATGGCGGGGTGGCAATGGCGCTTGACCAGGCGGACGGGCTACCCGCTCAATTCAACGCCGTGCTGCATGTGCCCATCCTTCCGCCCGTGCGCGTGGTGCTGCGTAAGGTGTATGCGAATCGCCTGGAAACCGGGCGGACGCGCGTGGGCTGCGCGTTTGTTTCTTAGTTGACGGATTTCGTTCAGGTCAGCCGGCCAGCTCTTTCTGCAGCACTTTTGCCTTCCGAAACCAGGGTCTCTCCACCCGCTGCATGTACCTCGGCAGCGTGCGCTTCTTGGCCGCCAACTTTGTGATCCATTCGCGGGCTTGCTCCGTTTTTCCCGTCAATTTCAAATAGTTCGCATAGTTGTAGAGCGTTTCCGGAGTTGTAGAGAATTGCACGGCGGTGGCGAAGGGTATCGCGGCTTTCTCCAAATCTCCGGTGCGCGCATAGGCGTCGCCCAACAAACCGCTGGCGCGATAGTGATCGAATTTCGGGTCCTTGCCGACCACATACTCGAGGTCTGGGATGGCTCCGGCGTAGTCGCCCATCCCCAGGGCTGAGCGTGCGCGCAGATAAAACGTATGCAGCGAATCGCTTCTTTGCGCAATCGAGCGATCCAGTAGGTCTCGCGCCTGCTTGTATTTCTCCTGCTCGAAATACAGTTCGGCCAGTTCCTCCAAATTTCCTGCGGAAGGATTGTCCAAAATCAGCGTTTCCAGTGCGGTGATCCGCGAGCGGTGCCCGTATCGCTGGAATACTCCTGGCAGCAACCCGAAGTCCGGAATCACTTCGGCCACCAGATACACGCCGGCTCCCAAGCCTCCTCCGAAAATAATGATGTAAAGCCAGTAGGTGTCCGGACGGCGCTTCACGAAATGCACCAGGGCAATGCCCTGCACGGTCAAGCCCCACGGATAGAAGAGGGAAGTCAGCGCCCCCATGCCTAGCCACCTCGCCCCAAGGCTACGGAAAACCTGTACATTCAATTCTGCCAAGAACCATGGTGCGTGTCTCGCTGGAATATGGAATACGTTGTTTTTCAGTAAATTTGGATGCGAGCATGTCGCATCAAGCCGACTTTGGGGCATTAGAAATTTTGCGTGGAAATCCGACCGGGCAGGTCTTGCGTCGCGGGTTGATGACCTTTCGCTCCCCAATGGAGTAAACTTTGGGCACAAAACGAGGATGGCCCCCGGAAGGACGCCACCGTAGCAGGAGGGATGAGCGATGTTTGAATTGGATCAGTTCATCGCCGAATGTCGCACAGCCCTGAAGCAGGATGCCAGTCATAAATTTGTCCGCGAAGTGGTGGCTCGCGCAGTTTCCAACCCTGCTGCCGTGCTCAAGGGTCTGGGCGAACCCAGGCGGGCCGAAATTCAAGCATTGCACCGCTCGAGCGACCTCACCGTTCTCAACGTGATTTGGGGACCGCACATGACGCTGCTTCCCCACAACCACCAGATGTGGGCGGTGATTGGTATCTACTCGGGCCGGGAGGACAATATCTTCTGGCGTCGTGTGCCCGGCAGCCAGGACGGCAAACTGGAAGCTGCTGGTGCCCGCGCGCTTGGTGAGAAGGATGCCGAACCGCTGGGACGCGACATTATTCATTCCGTGACAAATCCGATCGCCCGCCTGACCGGTGCCATTCACGTTTACGGCGGGGATTTCTTCGCCGTTCCGCGCAGCGAGTGGGACCCCGAATCGCTCCTCGAGCAGCGCTACGATGTGGAGAGAAACCTGCGCCGCTTTGAAGAATCGAACGCGCTTTACGCCAGGACCGGCCAACCTTCGGGGACACGATAGGCGTTTCCCATCCGCCGGGCGGCCGGTTCGAGAACACCCACCCACCGCCCCCGGCGTCCATTGGAGAAATTTGCGAGGCTGCGGTATAATAGCGGTTTCCTTGCTGGCCTAGCGACGCAACTGTGTGGGCGATAAAGGCTGTTGCGCAGACCGGCCGGCGGACAGGAGCCTTCCATGAAAGAGGGAATTCACCCCGATTATCACGGCGTGACGGTGCACTGCGCCTGCGGAAGCCAATTCGAGACGCGGTCCACCATCAAGGGCAATATGATCCGCGTGGAAATCTGCTCAAGTTGCCATCCATTTTTTACCGGCAAGCAGAAGCTGATTGACACCGCCGGGCGCGTCGAGCGTTTCCAGAAGAAATACGCGGACAAAGCGGCTTCGCTCAAGAAGTAGCCAACCTTCCGTCGGAATCGAATGGCGACCATGAGCATAAATTCGTGGGGACGGGTGTGGCTGAGAAGCTATTCGATGAATTCGCGGCAGCAATCGAAAGCCGTCGGAGGAACTTCAGCGGCTGAAGCCGGTTTCATCTTGCTGCGTCTATGTCGCGGTTGAAACCGCGACCCACAAAGATTCTCGCGTCATCACCCAGACTCCGAAGCGACCAGACTGCTGAGCGCTACTCGGTGTAGAATGCGTGGCGGACATGGCCACGCAATTGTCTCCCTTGCCTGACGCGCCCGAGGGATCACCGGTAGAAACAGCGGCGCCACGGGTGACGCTGCGCAATTCATTTTCACAGCCGTACGATTCGGCTATTGCGGCGGCGCGCACATGCTACTCGCCGCGGCTGATCGGCGCGGAAGAAATCACCGACAAGCAGCGGCTGACCATCGGGTCGGCCACCTACTACGGCGGGCATCACACCGTCTATCAACACGCGCATTTCGAATTCGGCCTGGAGAACATCAGCCGGCAATTCGTGTGGTCCTTCCTGCATGCGCATCCTTTCTATAATTCTGAGCAGCAGAGCCAGCGGTATGTGCGCCTGGACCGCGCGCAAGCGTACGTTCCGCCCGCAGGGCCGGAGTTCGGAGCCAGCGAGCGCGCGATTTATGAGAAGGCCGTCGCGCGCGCCTGGGAGCATTACCGCGAGCTGACCCAGGTGCTGGAGCCGGGCGCTCGCGAGATTCTTGGCGACATCTGGCACGTGGGCCCGATGTCGCACGCGAAACGCATGCAGAAGGTGGCGCGGCAGTCGGAAAAGCGCGCCATTGAAGTGGCCCGCTACGTTTTGCCGGTGGCAGCGTTTACCACCATGGTGCACACGCTTTCGGGAATTGTGCTGCATCGGTTGTGGCGCA
>Ga0210408_10001078_pt1 | contig 30016 bp, 28 predicted proteins | sample IncBWH4MmetaG_FD_155471 | JGI IMG/M metagenome (GOLD analysis project Ga0210408, IMG submission 155471) | Forest soil microbial communities from Barre Woods Harvard Forest LTER site, Petersham, Massachusetts, United States - Inc-BW-H-4-M | ecosystem: Environmental > Terrestrial > Soil >... | reverse complement strand
CAATTCCGGAAACCCGCCATGTCGTCGATCAATGACACCACCCTGCCCTCCACCTTCAACCGCCTCGCCTGGTCGAATCTGACGGCACAATCGGCCGAGCAGATTGCGCTCGCCGCGGCGCCCATCGTCGCCGTGCTGCTGCTCGGCGTCGGCGAGGGCCAGACCGGGCTGCTGCAGACCGCGCTGACACTGCCCTTCGTGCTGTTTGCGATCCCCGCGGGCCTCTTGGCCGACCGCGCGTCGCGCCGCTTGCTGATGGCCGGCGCGGAAGCACTGCGGACACTGGCCCTGCTCGCAATCCTGGCTCTGCTCTGGCTGAACCTGATGACGCTGCCGTTGCTCGCAGGCCTCGGCTTCACGGCGGTCTGCGGCACGGTGGTCTACAGCGTGGCCGCGCCGGCGCTGGTGCCGTCCCTGGTGACGCCGCAACTCCTGCCCGCGGCGAATGCGCGGATCGAGCTTGCGCGCACAGTCGCCTTCGCCTCCGGGCCTGCGCTCGGCGGCGCGCTGGTCGGATGGGTCGGCGCTGCGCCGGCCTTCGGCTTCGCCGCGGCCATGTCTGCAATTGCGGTCGTGCTGCTCTCGGGCCTCGTCGAACCCGTGCGGGCGCCCACGCCGCGGCGGCATCCGCTGCAGGAGATCCGCGAGGGTGCCGGCTTCGTGATGCATCACGCCCTGCTGCGGCCTGTCTTCGTCACACAGTTCATCTTCAACACCGGTTCCTTCCTGCTGCTTGCGGTCTTCGTGCCCTATGCGGTGCACCACCTTGGCCTCAGCGCAACCGGGGTCGGCGTGGTGCTCGGCATGTATGGCGTCGGCATGGTCGTCGGCGCGCTGCTGGCGACGCGGGTGATGCGCCGCCTTCCCTTCGGCACCGTCATCGGGCTTGGCCCCGTCACCGGATTTGTCGCGGCCGGCGTGATGGCGCTCACCACGATCATCCCGACACCGCTCTTGGCCGGCTTGGGCTTCTTCCTGCTCGGCGTCGGCCCGATCCTGTGGGTGATCTCGACCACGACGCTGCGCCAGTCGGTGACGCCGCCGCGCCTGCTCGGCCGCGTCTCCGCGATCAACATCATGAGCTATGCTGCCCGCCCGCTCGGCTCCGCGCTTGGCGCCATCGTCGGTGGATTGTTTGGCGCAGAGGTGTGCCTCTACCTCGCGCTCGCAATCTTCGCCGCGCAGGCGGTGGTGATCTTGATGTCGCCGGCGGTCGGGCTGGACCGCCAGCCTGAGATGGTCAGCGACGCCGCGCCGCTGCGCGCCTGCTGAGTGTTCCTCTCTGCTGGATAAAAAGGCCGGGACAAGTTAAGCGGCCGTCGCTCATGTGAGCGGCGGCCGTTGTCGTCAGGCGAGGGGTCCGGAGCGCTCGATCCAGCCTGGCTTCTTGCGCTCCTCATCGGGCTTTGGCCGAAACCGAGGCGAGCCGTCAGCTTTTGTCCGGCTTCGACTGCTCGCGCTTTTTCCTTTCCACAAAATCATGCGGACTTTCGTTTTCCGGGGGCGCGCTGCCGCTCGTTTCGCTCTCAACTCGCTCGATCAGATCGCGCAGCTCGCGCTCCCGGTCCGCCTGCTCCTGATTGCTGGGTTTTGGCGTCTTTCCGTTGTTCATTCGATCCTCATGTTCGCGCAGCGACTCCAGCAACAGGCCAGCTCGGCATCACGCCACTTTCGGGGCCCGCGGCGGGCGGCGAAGCGTCCCGAAGGCACGCTCCTCCTTCCGGCCATCCTCCCCTCCGGTCAGTCTTTCCACGAGCTCCTGCCAAACCGCTGCTTGTGAATTCATTGCCTGGTCCAGCTTTTCCGGAACCAGGTTCGAGGCCATTGCGGCCGACTTCCTTCCGGCGCTGATCGCCTCTTGAGTGAAGTGATCCATCGTCCTGTCGATGAACTCGCGCGGCGTCATCCTGGCATCCGTCGGTGCGCCCAAGTCCTCGAAATCCGGTTCGTCCGTGTCGATTCTTCGTTCTTGGAAAAAATGAGCCGAAACTGGGTCCTGCCAGGAGAGATAACCGCCGTCGAGCACCTGCCTCGGCTCCGTTATCGCACCCGTGAACGAATATCTCACGCCGCTCGATTGCACCGGATCGAAATAGTTTGGCGTGTAGAAGTCCGAGACGAGCATGTTGTTGACCGTATATCCGAACTGAGCTGCCTCAGAGGGGTCGCAGGCCTCCACGAGGAAGTTCACCCGCCCCTGATTCGGCATCGGCGAGTCGCCCGGAACGAATCGGCTTCCGAACGGATCAACCAGCATTTCAATCATTTCGTGGCTGCACGTCTGGCAGAGCACGTCGATGTCGGTATTGGCGCGCACGATCGATAACGGCTGACCATTCCTGTCCGTGTGAAAGCCACCGGCGCCGGCAGGAACTCTGCCTCCGATCACGATCGGCCATGTTCCAACTGGGACGTGACCCAACTGGTCAAAGGTGTCGACCGTCGCCTGTACGTCCCACACCGGACCAAGATCGCGCGTAGCCTGCTTTTGCAACGCCGCCGATATCTGCATCACCACACGCGCAGGTACTGTTTGGGTTAAAGAAACCAGTGCCACCTGTTTGATCAACGCTGACATGCAATCCTCCTTGTCAGTTTCCCAAGGAAGCGCCCGGCGCTGACCATATCCCACGCGGTGAAGTTGTAAAAGTGATCCAGCGCACTAGCTGGCCCGCGACATTTTCGACGCAGCGACAGCAGCGTTGCGATTTCGGCACTGAGTATGTCAGCCGTACTTACTCTTGGAGCAAAGCGCGAGCGCATCTGTTCCACCGTCGATCACCCGGAACAGACCGACGCAAGCTTGGTTCTGACATGCGCAAGGAATGCTCGCTTCAGCCGTGCGAATGCCAGAATCGGGACGCTAGCCCGCCAGATAGCGCTTGTAGCTGCCCGCCACCGCCTCGTTGGCCGCCATGTCGGGATCGAGCGTGTAGAGGTCCTGGGCGCGGCCGATGCCGCGCAGCGCGTAGCGGCCGGTCGAGACCAGATAGCGGCGGCCGGCCGCATCCAGGCCGGCGCGAAATTCCGATGACACCAGGAAATCGCGGTCGACCGAGCCGCACATCGCCGCGATGCGGCTGACCTCGTTGACCGCTGGTCCGACCACGGTGAAATCGAGCCGGTCGTCGCTGCCGATATTGCCGTAAAACACCTCGCCGACATGCAGCCCCAGATAGGCCGATGTCGTCGGCCGGCCATCGCCAGCGCGGCGAGCATTGAGCGCGGCCATGTTCTTGCGAAAGCGGTGCTCGGCCCGCAGCGCCGCGCGACGCGCGGCCGTCATGTCCTCCGCCATGAACATCGCGAGCACACCGTCGCCGATCAGTTTCAGCACTTCGCCGCCGGCCTCGTGGATCGCGTTGATCGAGGCCTCCGCATAATCGTTCAGGAACGGGATGATCTCGGCGGGTGCAATGCTTTCGGTAATCTTGGTCGAGCCGCGCACGTCGGAGAACCATAGCACCGTGCTGATCTTCTCGGTGACGCCGCGCGTGATGCGTCCGCGCAGCACCTGCTCGGCGGTTTCACGGCCGAGATAGACCCGCCCGAGCGTGCGCGCGATGTCGACCTGCGCCGCGGATTTCATCGCAAGCCCCAGCACCGGCACGAGATCGCGCAGCGCCGCCAGGCTTTGCTCCGCAAAGCCATCATCGCGGCGGGTCGCAAAGTAGGAATAGACGCAATCCATTTGGCCGAGTGTGCCGGCTTCGCCAAAGCGATGCACGAAACCGACGAAATGGCGGTGCCCCTTGTCGGCGAGGTCGCCGATCATCGAGAAATTTCTGCCGGCGCCGGCCAGATCGATGCGGATCTCGTCATGGCCGTTCTCCAGCATGTGGAAGAATATCGAGCGGCGCCAGTTCTCCGCGGCCTCGCCCTCGTTGGTCGGTCCATATTCGAAGGAATCGGCCTCGTTGGTCTCGGCGTCGTTCCAGCGCACCCCGCGTCCCTCGAAGATCGGATGCAGCGTGTCGATCGCGACCAGGCCGCGGGACATGCCGAGGCCGTCAGCGCAGCAACGCTCACAGAAGCCGCGCAAGAGATCGTTCTCGGGGAGGCCGGTCAGGCTCTGGCCGACCAGCCAGTTGATCAGGTTCAGACGGGGTGCGAGATCCATATGCCATTATGCCGTGTCATGGCGGCTTTCGAAAGCGGGCCGTCGACCATCATGCGCCCGACGCACATCAATCATGTCCAGTGCCCCCGATCAACCACGATTGACGCGCCCTGCTGGCCGCAGGCAAATGGGTCGCGGAGGTACGAGAATCATAGATCAGGATGCCGCAACGTCTCGTCAAGGCGCCAGAAATTTGAACCGGCGCCAACTTCCAATCGTGCTTGCACTCGGCACCACGCAGACCCTGGCCTGGGCCTCCAGCTATTATCTGCCGGCGATCCTCGCCGACCCGATCGCCCGCGATCTCGACATCTCGCCGAACTGGATCTTTGGGGCCTTCTCGGCCTCGCTGGTGCTCTCCGCCGTGCTCGGTCCCGCCGTCGGACGGCAGATCGATCTCGTCGGCGGACGGCCGGTGCTGGCGCTCTCCAATCTGACGCTTGCGGCCGGGCTCGCGCTTCTCGGGTTGACCCCCTCGGTTCCGATGCTGATTGCGGCCTGGCTGCTGCTCGGCGTCGGCATGGGCTGCGGGCTCTATGACGCCGCCTTCGCCGCGCTCGGGCGCATCTATGGCGACGCGGCGCGCGGCGCCATTACCGGGATCACGCTGATGGCGGGCTTTGCCTCGACCGTCGGCTGGCCGCTGACGGCGCTCGGGCTGGAAAAGATCGGCTGGCGCGACACCTGCCTTGCCTGGGCGGCCGCGCACATGCTGCTCGGCCTGCCGCTCAATCTCGTCTTTCTCCCCGCGGTCGCGCGGACCAAGGCGGAGATGACAGCAGCCAGCAAGCCGCATGTTCCGCTCGATCGCACCACGCTGCTGCTTGCCTTCGTCTTCGCGGCCGCCTGGAGCGTCACCGGCGCGATGGCGGCGCATCTGCCGCGGATCCTCGAGGCGGCAGGCGCGAGCGCGCTCCAGGCGGTGGCGGCCGGCGCGCTGATCGGACCCGCGCAGGTCGGCGCCCGCATCGTCGAGGCGAGCCTGCTCAGCCGCTATCATCCGCTGCTGTCTGCGCGGCTCGCCTGCATCGCCCATCCGATCGGGGCCTTGATCGTTGCGCTGGCCGGCGGCGGGGCGGCCAGCGTCTTTGCGATCTTTCACGGCGCCGGCAACGGCATCTTGACCATCGCGCGCGGCACGCTGCCGCTCGCGATCTTCGGGCCGGAAAATTATGGCTACCGGCTCGGCCTTGTCGGCGCGCCGGCCCGGCTGGCGCAGGCGGCAGCCCCGCTGGCCTTCGGCCTCCTGATCGATGTCATGGGCGCTAAAATCCTGATCGTATCCTCCGCGCTCAGCCTCTTGGCGCTGGCCGCGCTGCTGTTGCTGCGGGGGAAGCCGTAGCGCCGGCGCCGAGCAGAAGGCTCTTTCTTTTGCGGCGCGTTTCGCGCAGAGTTTTCAAATGGACAACGAACCAGGTTTTCAGAAACTCGTCCGCTGGGCCAAGTCGCCACCGCAGGTCTATGTGGTGTATCTCGTCGGCCTGATCCTGGTCTGGCTGGTCTCGTTCTATGCCGGCACGTTGAACCCGAAGCGGGGCCAGAATCCTGCGCCGCCGCCGGTCTCGGCGCCACGCAATTAAGCGGCCGAAGCGACCTTGCCGGTCTCGGTCGTCGCGATCCAGATCCCGGCGAACACCGCAACCAGTCCGAGGATGAGATTGGGCGTGATCGGCTCGCCGACCAGGGCCGCGGCGAGCACCGCCGCCGCGACCGGATTGACCGTCATGGTATTGGCGACGCGGGTCGGCGAGGCGCGCTGCAGCGCCAGCACCCAGAGAATGAAGGCCGCGGCTCCGCCGGCGATGCCGAGATAGGCGCCCGCTATCCACTGGGGGGTACTGAGGCTCTGCAGCGCCACGAGGCTGCCGCTCACGGCACCTGCGAGAATCAGCGCGGCAGCCCCCACGCCCATGCCGACGGTCAAAAAGCCGAGCGCGCTCGAGCGCCGCATGAACGGTCGCGACAGCACGTTGTAGAACGCCATGCAGAACACCGCGCCGGTCATGATCAGTTCGCCGCGCCAGGCGCCCGGTGGCGCCGCGCCAAGCCCCGTCGCGAGCGCGGCAACCACTCCGAACACCGCGACTCCGACCCCGATCGACTTGCGCGCCGTGAGCCGTTCCGCGCCGAGCAGCGCGGCGACCACCATGGTGTGCAGCGGCAGCGTCGCCAAGGCGAGGCTTGCGCGCGCCGCGGTCGTATAGCCGATCGCAAGATTATAGAGCACGAAGAACAGGCCGAAGAAGCAGCCGCCAAGCGCCGCCACCGCGGCCCAGTCGCGGCGCTCCGGCCATTTGACCTTCAAGGCCAAGGCTGCCGGCAACAGGCAGAGGAAGCCGATGCCCCAGCGTAGGATCGCCATTTCAATCGGGTCGGCGCCGCTCGCCAGATAGCGCGTGATCGCGGCCGCCGTGCCGCCGAGCGCGCTGGAGACCAGCGCGATGGCAACCCCTACTCCCTCACCCACGCACTACCTCCGCGCGCGCCCGGCCGCGCGACGTTCAATCATAAAACTCCGGCGCCATGTGCTGAATGTCGCGCCGGTCCTTGTCGTGGTTGATCCAAAGCTGCGCCTCTTCCCTGCTCACCGTCTCGGCAAGCTTCTCCATCGAGGCGAGCGTCTGCTCCTTGTTGTCGTTGATGGCCGGAACCCTGCGGTTGTCCCAGTTGCTCTTGAAATGCACCGCATCGCCTGAGAGCACGACCTCCCCCGTCCTGGGCAGCCGCACCAGCAGCGACTGGTGGCCCGGGGTGTGTCCGGGCGTCGACAGGATCATCACGCGGCCGTCGCCGAACATGTCGTGATCGCCTTCCAGCAGCGTCACGGGATGGTACGGCTTGAAGCGCGGCTTGTTGTCCGCACCCGGCCATTGATATTCGGCTTTCTGCACGTAGAGCATCGCGTTCGGGAACATCTCGACATTGCCGATGTGATCGGGATGGGTATGCGACACCGCCATCGCCTTGATGTCGGCGGGCGCAACGCCGATCTGCGCGAGCTCGGACGCCAACGTCTTGGGACGCTTCCAGGTCACAGCCTTCGGATCGGCCGGGGCCAGGCCATTCGGCATCGTCGCGACTTCGTCGGGAATGCCGGTATCCCACAGGAACCAGCCCTGCGTGTGCTTGATCAGGTAGCAATTGTCGACGAAGTCCTTCGACTTGCCTTCATCGACGCCCGGCGACCAGAGCGAGACGTCGACGGCAACCCCCTCACCGCAATTGAGGATGTAGAGCTTCTCGACGCCGGATTTGCTGTCCTCGGCCCGCGCGACCACCAGCGACAGCAGTGCGGCGGACAAACCGGATGCAAACCTCATGGGCTCCCTCCTCGGTGGTGCTTCCTCGTTCTATCCTATCTCAAGTGGAAAGACTTGTCCGCCAATCTTCTCAATCTGGATGCGGACAGTGCTCAACCTCGACCGTGACGTGGCTCAGGTTTTCCAGGTCGCGCAACTGCTCCTTGTAGATCGCGGGCTGCCGCGGCGCATCGGACACCAGCGAGATGACGGCCGCGCGATGGCCGGGACCGACCTGCCACAGATGCAGGTCGGTGACACGGTCGCCGTCGCTCTCCAGGCGCGCGCGGATCACGCCTTCGAGGTTGTCGTCGGCGCTGGCGTCGAGCAGCACCGCGCCGGCATCACGGACCAGCCCGGAGGCCCAGGACGCGATCACGACGCTGCCGACCAGACCGACCGCCGGATCGGTCCAGCGCCAGCCGGAGAACGCTCCGATCACGAGCGCCGTGATCGCCAGCACCGAGGTCGCCGCGTCGGCGAGCACGTGGAGATAGGCCGAACGCAGATTGTTGTCGTGGCCATGGCCGTGATGGCCGTCGTGAGCGTGATGATGGTCATCGTCCTGGTCATTGTGATCATGATCGCCGTCGTCATCGTGATCGTGCGCATGCCCATGCGCGTGACCATGGTGATGATCGTGCGAATCCCGCAGCAGCCAGGCGCTGACGAGATTGACGCAGAGGCCGAGCGAGGCCACCGCGATCGCCTCGCCATAGGCGATCGGAACCGGCGCAATCAGGCGCAGCACGCTCTCATAGGCGATCTGGATCGCGATCATCAGCAGGATGATCGCGCTGGAGAATGCGGCGAGCTCGCCGAACTTGCCGGTTCCGAAGGTAAAGCGGGCATGGCGGGCGTATTGGCGCGCGAGCAGATAAGCAAGCCCGGCAATCCCGAGCGCCGCTGCATGGGTCGCCATGTGCCAGCCGTCGGCCAGCAGCGCCATCGAGCCGAAGACCGAGCCGGCGCCGATCTCGGCAATCATCATCGCAACGGTCAGGGCCACCACGAACCAGGTGCGGCGCTCGTTCTGCGCATGCTGCGCGCCCAGGAACACATGGTCATGGGTCCACGGCTCGAGCGAGTCGGCGTGCATCGATCGGCTCCAAAGCGGTTCGGCGGGCGGAAGGTGGCCCGGCGGCGTGGCTGCGGAACTTATGGTGCGCTTCGATCGGGAAATACTACCACATTGCGGCCGCACGTTGAGACCGGCCGGGGGCGGATTCCCCTGATGAGCCCATTCGCGTGGCTAGACCACGTCCGCCGGCGCGAGCTTGCAAACGCTGCCGTCGGCTTCGATCTGCAGCGTGGCGTGATGAATCTTGAAGCGGTGCGCGAGCTCGCCGCAAACCTGATGCAGGAACAGGTCGTCGGAACCGCCGGGGCGCACGAGGTGCGCCGTCATCGCGGTCTCGTTGGTGCTCATGGCCCAGATGTGGAGGTCGTGGACCGCCAAAACGCCGTCGAGGGTTCCGAGATAGTCCCGCACCTCGGTGAGTTCGATATGTCCGGGCACGGCATCGAGGGCAAGGTTGACGCTGTCGTGCGCCAGGCCCCAGCCGCTCACCAGCACGACCGCGGCAACGCCGAGGCCGACGGCCGGATCGACCCACGACCATCCAGTGGCCATGATGACCAGCGCGGCGATCACGACGCCGAGCGAGACGCCGGCATCTGCCGCCATGTGCAGATAGGCGCCGCGAATGTTGAGGTCGTCATGGCGGCCGCGCATGAATAACAGCGCGGTTGCGCCGTTGATGACGATGCCGAGGCCGGCGACGAGGACGACCGTGGGGCCCGCGACCTCGGCGGGCTGCCGCAGCCGGTCGATGGCTTCCACCGCGATGCCGCCGACTGCAATGAAGAGCAGGCCGGCATTGGCGAGCGCTGCCAGGATCGAGGCCCGGCGATAGCCGTAGGTATGGCGGTCGGTCGGCAGCCGGCGCGCGAGCCAGACCGCGCCCCATGCGAGCAGCAGCGCAATCACGTCGGAAAAGTTGTGAACGGCATCCGAGATCAGCGCCAGCGATTGCGCGAGATAGCCGAACACCAGCTCCGCGACGACGAACACCGCGTTCAGTGCGACGCCGACGGCGAAGGCCACGCCAAAACTCTGCGGCGCATGGCTGTGGCCGGCATGGTCATGGCCAAACGTGTGCGCATGCGCATGGTGATGGGATTGGCTCATCGCAAATCGCGTCCCGCTGAATCGTCCGCAGAGCTATATAGCCGGTGCCGAGGCGAATACTATTACAACGCCAGTCAGACGGTCTGGTCCTCCCAGACCGTCAAGACGCACGAAGCCCGTCTCGGAGAGAGCCCCTACTCCACCGGCTTGTTGAACTTGTTCGATTTCGGCAAGCCGTGCGCGAGCCGGCCGGCGTCGGCACGGTTGCCGCGCCAGTCGGCGAGGTCCTTCCAGCTCATGCCCTGGTCGCGGCCGGCGGAATCCTTCCAGGCGAGTCCGGTCTTGGAATCGAAGGTCGCGACATCCGACAGCGAGGCGCTGGAATATTTCTGCAGGCGCACGCCGCGGCCGCGCGCCATCTCCGGCACCTGGTCGAGCGGGAAGATCACCATCTTGTGGTTGGAGCCGATCACCGCGACCTGGTCGCCCACCACGCTCGTGATCGCGCATGCCTCGTTCGGCATCTCGACATTGAGGACCTGCTTGCCCTTGCGGGTGTTGCCGACGCAGTCGTCCTCCTTGACCACAAAACCCTGGCCTTCGGAGCTTGCGATCAGGAATCTGCGGCCGCCCTTGTTGACGAACACGGAGACGATTGAAGCATCCTGGTCCATGTCGATGAACATGCGGATCGGCTCGCCATGGCCGCGCCCACCCGGCAGCTTTGCCACGTCGAGCGAATAGAACTTTCCGTTGGTGGCGAACAGCAGAAGCTTTGACGTGGTCTCGGCGAAGAACGCCTGACCGAGCTTGTCGTCGGTCTTGAAGGAAAGCGCCGAGAGGTCCTCGACGTGCCCCTTCATCGTCCGCACCCAACCCTTCTCCGATACGACGACCGTGCAGGGCTCGCGCTCGACAAAGGCTTCCTCGATCGCGGCAAGGTCATGCTCGGGCGCGTCGGCGAATTGCGTGCGCCTTTTGCCGAGCGGCGTCTTCGGCCCAAAAATGTCGCGCACCTTCTTGACCTGCTCGCCGACCTTGATCCACTGCTCCGGCTCGGACGCCAGCAGCGCCTTGAGGCCCTTCAGCTCGCCGCGCAGATTCTTGTCCTCGGTGCGGATCTCCATTTCCTCGAGCTTGCGCAACGACCGCAGGCGCATGTTGAGGATGGCTTCCGCCTGAACCTCGCTGAGACTGAAGGTCTTCATCAGCACCGGCTTCGGCTCGTCCTCGGTGCGGATGATCTTGATCACCTTGTCGAGGTTGAGATAGGCGATCAGGTAGCCGCCGAGCACCTCGAGCCGGTGCTCGATCTGCGTCTTGCGGTAGTTGGAGCGCCGGATCAGCACGTCGCGCAGATGGTCGAGCCATTCGCGCAGGGCTTCGGCGAGCCCCAGCACCTTGGGCACCCGGCCCTTCACCAGCACGTTGATATTGACCGGAATCTTGCTTTCCAGCTCGGTCAGCCGGAACAGCGATTCCATCATCAGGGCGGGATCGACGCTGCGCGATTTCGGCTCGATGACGAGGCGGATGTCTTCGGCCGATTCATCGCGGACGTCGCCGACCAGCGGCAGCTTCTTCTCGTTCAAAAGCTCCGCGATCTTTTCGACCAGCCGCGACTTCTGCACCAGCCAGGGGATTTCCGTGATGACGACGACCCAGGTGCCGCGCGCGCCCTCCTCCTGCTCCCACTTGGCGCGGACGCGGAACGAGCCGCGGCCGGTGGTATAGGCCTCCGCGATCGCCTCCTTGGAATCGACCACGATGCCGCCGGTCGGGAAGTCCGGCCCCTTCACCCACCGCATCAGCGCGCGTGATTTCGCCTGCGGCTTTTCGATGAGGTGCAATGCCGCATCGCACAGCTCGGCGGCATTGTGCGGCGGGACCGACGTCGCCATGCCCACGGCGATGCCCTGCGCGCCGTTGGCGAGCAGGTTGGGGAAACCGCCGGGCAGCACCACCGGCTCTTTCGACTGGCCGTCGTAATTGGGGCGAAACTCGACGCCGTCCTCGTCGATGCCTTCGAGCAGGAGGCGCGCGACATCGGTCATCCGCGCTTCGGTGTAGCGGTAGGCCGCGGCGTTGTCGCCGTCGATATTGCCAAAATTGCCCTGGCCGTCGACCAGCGGATAGCGCGAGGAAAAATCCTGCGCGAGGCGCACCATGGCGTCATAGATCGCCTGGTCGCCATGCGGATGGAACGAGCCCATCACGTCGCCGACGATTTTTGCCGATTTCTTGAACGCCGTGCCCGGATCTAGCCTGAGCAGCCGCATGCCATAGAGGATGCGCCGGTGCACCGGCTTCAGGCCGTCGCGGGCATCGGGCAGCGCGCGGTGCATGATCGTGGACAGCGCATAGGCGAGATAGCGCTCTTCGAGCGCCTCGCGCAGCGCGACCTCGTGAATCTCGGCCGGTTCCGGCGGAATCAGTGTCTTTCCCATGAGATCGGGTTAAACGCTCGGGACTAGCAGTTCAAGGCGCGAATCAGGGCAGTTCCGGCGCAAAAGCGGCTTGGAACATCACGCCGCCGGGCATTTCACGGCCATGAGCCGACCCGGCAATTTCAGTGCCCCTTATTGACACCCAGTGAAGGTTGAGGCGCGATAGGAAGTGGCAAGGCACAAGCAGCGCGGAAACCTCTGCCCCCCTGCTGCTGAGCGAGTGGACGAGTTGCAATGTTCACGTTCAGGATCGCGATAACAGCCGCCGTGATAGCCTTCATTGCAGCGCTGACAGCGTGTCTCATCTTCATCCAGCTCGAAACCTTTCATTCTGCAGCAAGAGCAGCGGCGTCCGCCGCCATGGATTCCGCAAGTGCGAACACCCTTAGCCGCCTCGAGGCTGACATGTCGGGGCTGAGTTCCGTCGTTCACGTCCTGTCGTCGACTCCTTTGCTTTCCGACTCGGACGACAGAGGCGAGGACGATCGTGCAATCGTTCTCTTCAAAGCCGCGCTGCAGAGACTGCCGCAGGCGGACAGCGTCTACGTCGGCTACGAAAATGGCTGCTGGCTTCAGGTCCGGCGCGTCGACGGCCTGAACCCGACGGAGCAGCAAAAGCTAGGGGTCCCGCCCGGGGCCGTCTACAACGTGAATCTGGTGCGCCCGACCTCCGGCGGACCACTGCAGACGCGACGGATCTTCGAAGACGAGGACGGCAAGCGGATCGGCGAGTTCGATCTGCAAGACTACGGCTATGACGCACGAAACCGGATCTGGTACCGCGACACGATGCAGGCGGACAGAGCTCTCGTTTCGTCACCATATGCTTCGTTCAGCATCGGCACGCCAATGATCACCTTGAGCGCGCCTCTTCGTGGGCATGCGCGTGGTGTCATCGCCGCCGACCTCAAGCTCGATAAATTCAGCGGGCTGGTGCATGAGCAGCGCCCCGGGGAGCACGGCACAGCCATCATTTTCGATTCATTTGGCGTCCTCATCGCGCATCCTGACTTCGCGCGTCTCCTGAACAATTCCAGCAAGGACCCCTCTCACCCGCAGCTCCCCGAGATCCGGGAGATCAAGACCGGGCTGATCGGCGCGATCATGCGCAAGTGGGATGGCGGTGATCGCTACGAAGGCAGTATGCAGGACGACGATGGACGAGATTACCTTTTTCGCTTGCAGAAATTTACCCAGGGAGGCGAATACAGCGGCTACTCCCTGCTGGTTGCGGCTGAAGGCGATTTTGCGCAAGACGTGCGGACGCTGCAGCTGAGAGGAATAGTCATTGCCCTGATCGTTGGCGGCTGCTTCATACCCGCCGCCTGGATCTTCGGCAGTCGGATGTCTGCCCGGCTGAAACAAATAACCGCTCAGGCGAGCGGGCTCCGGGCGCTAGCCGCGCCCGACGATGCGCCCGTCACCTCGCGTATCAAGGAGATCGACGAACTCGGCAGGACGATGACGGTCGCCCGGCGCAGCATCTGGTCCTTCGCTCGTTTCGTCCCGAAGGATATCGTCAAAGGGATCGTCGATGGCTCGATCTCCACCGAGCTTGGCGGAATGAGGCGAGAGGTCACCATCCTGTTCACGGACGTCTCGAATTTTACGGGCATTACCGAAGCGGCCGACCCCGACAGTGTGATGCGCCAGACGTCGCGCCATTTCGCCACGCTGACCGAAGCGTTCCTTGCCGAGGGCGGGACCATAGACAAGTTCATCGGGGACTCGGTGATGGTGTTTTGGAACGCTCCGCATTTGCAGCCTGATCATGTCGAGCGAGCCTGTCGGGCCGCGCTTTCGGCCAAGGCGGCGAGCGATGCGCTCAATACTCGATTCGAAGCCGAGGGACTGTCCCCGTTCGTCGTTCGCGTTGGCATTCATTGCGGGGATGCCGTGGTGGGAAATGTGGGTTCGACGGAACGCATGAACTATACGGTGCTGGGCAACACCGTGAATCTTGCGGCTCGTCTCGAAGGGCTGAACAAGGAGTTTGGGACGACGATCCTTGTCAGTGGGGCTGCGCGCGAACGCGTCGAGCATCGCTTTCGATTCAAGCCCATCGCCTCGGTCACCGCCAAGGGGATGAGTACGGAAACCCGCGTCTATGAGTTGATGGAAGCAGTCGCTGAAGAACGGCCCGTGGCTTGCGGTTCGATTTGAGCGGCGTTTTTTCGGCACACAACCCCGCTATTGGACTTGGCACGCGCCGTTACTGGGAGGATCGGGTCGCCAACATGGCACACCGGCCTCGGTCATCAGACGGTTCAGGGTCTCAGCTTCGCGGTCGAGCACAGGGCGCGGCTTTTGGCTGCGCAGAACGATGAGCTGGAACGTGTCCAGGAACACCTTGTCGAACTCGGCGTCGCGCGAGCCGAAGCCGACCGGCGGGAGAGCGGGCAACGCATCCTTTGCCGACTGCATCCGGGCGATTGCAGCAGTGCCCGTCTTCAGGCCGGGGTCCACATCCGGTGGCAGGTTCGCATTCACCACCGGGAAAAAGCCGACGGCACGGGCCGTGAGGATCTGCGTCTTGGATTGGGTCAGATAATCGATCAGTGCTATTGCCTGCCCCGTGTCGGACGCGTCCTTCATCACCGCCAGGCCGGCGAGCACCTGCATGTAGCCACGCCCCTTGGGCCCGGCGGGGGCAGGAAAGGCGACAAATTCGTCCGGTTTCTGGCGTAGCGCGCCGAGCACGCGGGCAATATGGTCGAATCCGATCCAGACGTCGCCGGAAAGCAGCGGCTGCTGCATGAAATTGTAGCTGGTCGAGTTCGGATTGACGTGCGTCCATAACGTCGCGAACTGCGTCCACATCGCCTCCGCCGCCTCGGAGCGGAACGGAACCACGACCCCGCCGGTGTAGGACGGGTAGAGGAACCCCTCGAAGAAGCGATGCATCAAGCCCTGCGGGCCCGCCGGAAAGCCGAGCAGCCGCTTGCCGGTTTGCTGCTGAAGCGTGCTGGCCCATGCCGCGAGCTGGTCATAAGTAAGCGCGTTGATGTCTGCTCCGCTGGGCAAATAGGGCAGCGCCTTTTTATTGGCGACCATGATGTAGCTCGCCTGCATCCAGGGGACATAGAGCTGGTGCACGGTGCCGAGTTTGCCCAGCGTCATCAGCGAGTCCGGTATGCCGCGGGCGGTGAGCTTGCCGGCGAGGTCATCGAGCGGGAGCAACGCGTCAAACGGCACCAGCGCCTGCAGTTCGCCGTGCAGCGCGCCGACGACATCGATGGTATGCATGCCGCTCTGTCGCTCCGCTGCTACGCGCATCGGAAATCGCTGTGGCAGTTCGGTCACGTAGTCGACGTCTCGGGAAAAATCCTTGAGGATCAGGTTGCGCATCTTCTGGGCCTCTTCGATCGGCCGCAGTTGCGTCGATAAAAAAATGAGACGCTCGGTTTGGGCGGAGGCCGAAATCGCGGCCAGCACCAGTCCGGCTGCGCAAAGGGAGCTGAGCCATGCAGATACTCTCCGCATCGTCTCTTTCTCCAGCGGTTATTCAAGAACCCGCGCAGCGCGCGGGGGAAAATGGGCATCGACCTCGACATGACTGGCCGCGTCAACCGGCCCAGGGCGTCTCCGGCCGCATTGCGACGAGTGGCGACCACGATCTCAAAGTCGGAGCATTGATCGACATCAAAGTCCATAAGTCGATGCTTGTAGAGGTAAATAAACACCGCCGCGGATGGCAATGGCGTTCGACCTGCACACGCGAAACCACGCGATGTCGCGAGCCATAATGTTCAGTGGTCCGGGGTGACGCTCGACCCCATCGTCCGCCGTACATCGCCGGCTCAACTCCCGATCGCTGCGCGGCGGCGCACGACTGCATTGATGAAGCCGGCGCGGGCGTCGGAACGGCCCTGCCCGTGCGGTTCCAGCGCGGCGGCGGAATGTCGGAAAGCGCATACTCGCGCGACGATGTCGGTGCGCGCACGCCGCTTGACGGCAACTATGGAGGTCAGCAATCAGCTGATTGCAAAGGGAAAACGATTGCGGGAAAACCGCCAGTGGACAACCTCCATCACGCGCGTCTCAATGCGTCCGCGATGCTTCCTTTCGACGCCAGCACCACGATTGCCAAGATGATGCTCGACGTGGCTCACCTCGCCCGCGGCAAGGGCGAGCCCTATCGCCGCGAGCGCCACATCGGCCCTGCCCTGGAGCTGATGTACGTCATGATGACCGTGCTCGTTGCGACCCGCGACGGGAAGCGAATCCATGCCAGCGAGATCGCCAGGCGCCTCGACATGCCGCGCACGAACGTGCGCCGGCATCTCGGGACGCTCGTTGCAAGCGGACGCCTTTCCGTCATCGGCCAATCCTATGCCCCGACGGACTACGTCAACAAGGACCCGGCCATGCAGGCGGTGCTGCGCGAGACCGTGCAGATCATCGTCAAGGCCGCACAGAACCTAAGCGGCTTCCTCTAACGTAGACGCTCCAGCTCCTGCCCGGCGTCGATCACCATCTTGACCAGCTCCCGATGGCGCGCCGGATCGATGCGTATTCCGTAGTTCTCCGGGGATGCGGCATAGATGTTTCCAACCCGCCTCACCATGTGGCGATCGGCGAGATCAGCCAACGCGCGCCGCACATTGGACTTGGGCGCGTTCAAGCGCTTGGCGATCTGTGCCTCCGTGCAAAGCGCGCCATCGGTTTCACAGGCGCGCACGGTGGCCATCACGATGATCTTCTCGAGCGCCGCACCAATGTGGCGCTCGCCGTAGATTTGCGGACGCAGCAGCAGCAGACCATCGACCCACATCTTGCTGATGATCCGCATTTCGCGCGGCCATCGGTCACCGGTCGAAAGAATTTTTTCGCGGGCATTCATGGCAACGTCTCCGCCCACGGGAGGAAAGGCAATAACGCACGCACAAAGAAATGGTTCACGTTTTTCGGACCAAATTGGACTCTTCGGCCATAGTGGCCAGAACATTAACCGCCGTCGCTCGGTTGCACGCGATTCTCGACACAACCGGCCCCTTGACCCCAATGTCGTCAGGTATTTAGATCGACGGTCAGGAAGCCTTCATAATAAGAAGAACCTGGTTCCCGACGCAGGTACCAAGTGACCAGCGAGGACGAGACCGAGTCCATCTGCGAGGATCGCCGGGACCACGTCACCGCGTTCGAGCCACGCAACAATAGTGCCGGTGTGCGCAACGTGCCGCTTCGTCCGCAAGCCCGATATGCCGGAAGAGATCAAGGAGAAACGGCGAGGCGACGACCAAACGAGGCGACGATTATCATGATGATCACCTTTGAGAAGGGCGACCTGATCAGCCCGACGACAGCGGAGCTGGAGCTTGTACAGCAAACCACTGCTTCGATCGAAGGACGAGACTGGACCGAGCGGCCGCTCACGACTGGTGAAAAGCTGTGCATCGAGATGGCCGTCCTGTACACGCTGGCTCGTGTGGATGCGGTTTTTCAGAACCAGATCATTCACCATCAAGCGCTCGAGCGGCGCACCACGATCTCATGCTGCGGCCTCGACATCACCGTTGCCTGCGACGACATCGGCACGAAGACCTTGCTGATGGGTTTCCTGACCGGCACCGAGTGCGCGTGAAGGCGCCAGGAAAAGCATCGACCTGTCAAGGTCAGGCCGTGCGCCGCCGCACCACGGCATTGATGAAGCCGGCGCGGGCGTCGGAATGGCCCTGCCCGCGCGGTTCCAGCACGTGGCGCAGCAGAAACAGGCCGGTCAGGCGAAAGCCGTCCTGCAGGTCCTGGTCCGACCAGCCATGATCGGCCGCGCCGTCCTGCGGCTCCCCTTGGCGCAGGAAGGCCGGCAGCCGCAGCAGGCGGTCGCGCCAGGGCTCGCCAGCCGTGCGCGACACCGCGCCGCCGGATTTCGGCGAGACATAGACGAGGTCGTCCGTCTCGCCGGTCGCGGCGCAATTGTCGAGATCGAGCCCGAAGCCGAGCTCGGCGAGCATCGCGAGCTCGAAGCGGACCAGATGCACCGCCGCCTCGCCGGCATCGTCAAAATCATCAAGCGTGCGCTCCAGCATCTCGTAGATGTCCTGGTGCGGATCGCGCTCCGGCAACAGCCGCGCCAGTGACGCCAGGTGCGTCACGCCATAGACCGCGTGCGAGGAGGCCAGCAGGTTGGCGGCTCGCAGCCGCATCCCCTCGATCGCATAGGTGCCGAGATGCTCATCGAGCCGTGCCCGCCACACCGCATGCACGCTGTTGCCGGGCTGCAGCAGCGGTCGCAGCCGGGAGCTCGCGCCGCCGCGCACCAGGCCGAGGTGGCGGCCATGCTCGCGCGTGAGAAGTTCGGCAATGGCGGAGGATTCGCCATGCCGCCGAACCCCGAGTACGATGCCGTCGTCGGTCCATTCCATAGCATCAAGTCTACAGAATTCTGAAGGCGCACGCAGCTCTCGCGTCATCGTCATTCCGGGGCGCGAGCAAAGCGAGCGAACCCGGAATCTCGAGATTCTCAGGCGCGCAATTGCGAACCATAGTTCGATGCTTCGCATCGCCCGGAATGACGACGACAGACCTACGCGTTGAACCAGCCCTGTGCGTCGCCGGTGAACGAGAAATAAAGCCCGGCCGCGGTGAGAATGCAGGAGACGATTTCGATACCGGAGTCGAGCTCGACGCCGTTGTCGCCGATGACCTGCCAGAGTGAGACGACGGAAAAGATCAGCGCCGCCGCCAGCACCCAGCGCGGCCAGTTCTTGCGACGCTGTGCCGCGAGCCAGACGAAATAGACCAGCAGCAGGATCAGGCAGCCCGCGATCACGGTCGCCACCGTGATCATCTGGTCCGTCATGTCGGCGCTCGGCGTGCGGTCCTGGAAGGCGACCGAGAGCGCGTCGAGGATCAACGACAGATACAGCAGCACTTCGAACCGCAGCACGTTTTTCGGGAGGGTCATGGCAGCCCAGCTATTCCTTTGGGAACTCGAGGCCCATGTGACGGTAGCGGTCGGGATCGTCGCCCCAGTTTTCGCGCACCTTGACGAACAGGAACAGGTGCACCGGGTGGCCTACGATCTCCGCGATCTCCTGGCGCGAATCCGCGCCGATCGACTTGATGGTCGCCCCACCCTTGCCGAGCACGATCTTGCGCTGGCTTTCGCGCTCGACGAAGATGGTCTGCTCGATGCGGACGGAGTGGTCCTTGCGCTCGGTCCAGCTGTCGGTTTCGACGGTGGATTGATAGGGCAGCTCCTGATGCAGCCTTCGATAGATCTTCTCCCGGGTGATCTCGGCGGCGAGTTGCCGCATCGGCGCATCCGACATCTGGTCTTCGGGATAGTGGAAGGGTCCGCCCGGCATCCTCTGGGCAAGCGCCGCCCTGAGATCGTCGACCCCATCGCCGGACAGGGCCGCGATCATGAAGGTGTCCGCGAAGGCCAACCGATCGTTGGCCGCTTTCGCCAGCGCCAGCAGCTTTTCCCGTGGGACCAGATCGATCTTGTTCAGAACCAAAATCTTCTCGTGCGCGACATCCGAAAGCCGCTTGAGGATAGCATCGGCTTCCTCGTCGATGCCCGCTTTCGCATCCAGTAGCACGCAGACGAGATCTGCGTCATGCGCGCCGCTCCAGGCGGTCGAGACCATCGCCCGATCCAGCCTTCGCCGCGGCGCGAAGATGCCGGGTGTGTCGATCAGGATGATCTGGGAGTGGCCTTCGACCACGATGCCGCGAATCAACGCCCGCGTCGTCTGCACCTTGCGCGACACGATGGTGACCTTCGAGCCGACCAGCGCGTTGACGAGGGTCGACTTGCCGACATTGGGGGCGCCGATCAGCGCCACGAAGCCGCAGCGGGTCTCGGCCGGCGGGCTGTCCGCCTCCTGATCAGCCGTCATTGGTGGCGCCGCCGACGCCTTCGCGTTCGATCATGACGGAGGCTGCGACCTTCTCCGCGGCCCGCTTGCTGCCGCCGACGCCTTCCGCGGGCGCCAGTCCCGGCAGGTCGACCACGACGCGAAACAGGGGATCATGGTGCGGTCCAGTGCGCTCGACCTCGCGATAGACCGGCGTCGGCAATCCCTTGCCCTGTGCCCATTCCTGCAACACCGTCTTGGGATCGCGCAGCGGCCGCCGCGGCTTGTGCATCCGTTCGGTCCAGTTGTGCGCGACGAACTCGGCCGCGGCCGCATAACCGCCGTCGAGGAAGATCGCGCCGATCACCGCCTCGCAGACATCGCCGAGCACGGACTTGCGCAGCCGCACACCGGCGCCGGCGCCGACGGCGCCGAGCTTGATGTCGTCGAGCAGACCGAGCGATTTTGCGACGTCCGCGCAGCTTTCCTTGCGCACGAGATCGGCCAGGCGCTTCGACAGCTCGCCCTCGTCGGCCCCCGGAAAGGCGCGGTACAGCATGTCGGAGACGATCAAGCCGAGCACGTGGTCGCCGAGAAACTCCAGGCGCTGATAGCTGTCGCCGCGCTTGCGCGACGATTTCAGCGCAGAGACGTGCGTGAAGGCCGTCGCCAGCAGGTTGGCATCGGCAAATTCGTGCCCAATGCGCGCCTCGAGCGCCGCGGTCGCGGCCTTGGCGCCCGCGCGGCTGCGCTTCTTGCGCGGCGCGGCGCCCTCGGGGCCCGTCGCCGGCGTCGGGTTTAGCGGGCCTGTGACCTCCGCGGTCTTGATGTCAGCGGTTTCGTCTTTCATCGCACGATTTTGAACAGCCTGTTCCAGCGTACCGACACCGGCCAGCGCCAGAACATCCAGGCATGCTCGCCTTCGGCAATGGAAAAGAAGATCATCTGGGCACGGCCGACGATGTTTTCCAGCGGCACATAGCCTACCGCCGACTGCACGCGGCTGTCCGTCGAATTGTCCCTGTTGTCTCCCATCATGAAAAAGTGTCCGGGCGGGACCGTGTAGACATTAGTGTTGTCGTAAAAGCCGTTGTCGACGCAGTCCAGCGACTCGTAGCTCACCCCGTTCGGCAGCGTCTCACGCCAGCGCTTGACCCGTGCGCTGGCACTGGCATCGTTGCCGCAGGGATCCTCACCGATGAAATCGGACAGCCGCTCGCGCTGCACCGGCTTTTCGTTGATGTAGAGCAGGCCTTCCTTCATCTGGATGCGGTCGCCGGGCAGCCCGATCACGCGCTTGATGTAGTCGGTGGTGTCATCCTTGGGCAGGCGGAACACGACGATGTCGCCGCGCGAGGGTTCCGAGCCGAAGATGCGGCCGGAGAAGATCGGCGGCGATAACGGGATCGAATAATGGCTGTAACCGTAAGAATATTTCGAGACGAAGAGGTAATCGCCGACCAGCAGCGTCGCCTTCATCGAGCCTGAGGGAATGTTGAACGGCTGGAACAAAAACGTGCGAATCACGAGCGCGATCAGCAAGGCATGGATGACCACGCGAACAGTCTCGCCGATGCCACTCTCAGTCTTTGTTCCGGATGTCACGCTCATGACGTTCCCAATCCCCCCTGCGCGATTGCGCAGGCCGCAGTGACAACAAGACCCCCAGGGCGCGAACAGCGCTGAAGCTTCGCGTCCAGGAATCGATCCCCAATTCTGATAACGAGAGCCAGTTCCGGCGCAAAGGCGAATTCGCCCCGGCTGCTGGCCATGTTTCCCGGGCAAACTTGTAGACGTTTGTCTTGGGCCGCGCAACAAACGGCTGCAACACAACTTCACAAGCAGCTGAAAAACAAAACATTTTTAGTTTCATTGACACCGGCACAGGCGACGCGGAATCAATCGCTAGGAGGTGCCCTTGCTGACCGCCGAAATTATGACGAAAGCCTGTGCGAGCGGCCAATCGTCCGTGATACTTAGGTCGATCTGGGCCTCCAGTCCTTCCGGGGTCAGCTGCTTCAGCCGTGCCAGCGCGCCACCGGTCAGTTGCATGGAGGGGCGGCCTCCCGGCAGGTTGATCACCCCCATGTCACGCCACCACACCCCGCGCCGGATTCCGGTACCGAGCGCCTTCGAACAGGCCTCCTTGGCCGCGAATCGCTTGGCGTAGGTCGCAACCACCATATTCTCGTTCTTGGCCCGCCGTCCGGCCTTGGCGCGCTCGGCCTCGGTGAAGATGCGGTCGAGAAAGCGGTCGCCATGGCGCTCGATCACCTTGGCGACACGGCGGATATCGATCAGATCGGAACCGATACCGATGATCATGGGGTGGCTTGCCCTCGTTGCGAATTGACCTGACCGGTCGCGGCGCCCGTCTCAGGACACCGGCGCCAGACTGCGGCCCAGATCCATGGCGGCGCGCATGGCGCGAACGACCTCGGTGAGATTTGCAAAGACGGCTTCGCCGATCATGAAGTGGCCGATGTTGAGCTCCACGATCTCCGGCAGTGCTGCGATCTTCTCGGCGGTGCCATAGTCGAGGCCATGGCCGGCATGGACCTCGAGGCCGGCCGCGCGGGCGAGCCGGGCTCCGTTGACGATTCGGGCAAATTCAGCTTCCGCCTTCGCGGCCTCGTCCGCGACGACCGCATCGCACCAGGCACCGGTGTGGATCTCGATCACGGGCGCGCGCAATTCTGCCGCCATCTCGATCTGGCGCGGATCGGCGGCGATGAACAACGAGACGCGGATACCGGCGTCGTTCAGCCGCGCGATGAAGGGTTTTAGCGAATTGTGCTGGCCGATCACGTCGAGCCCGCCTTCCGTGGTGACCTCCTGGCGCCGCTCCGGCACCAGGCAGACCGCCCGCGGGGCGGTCGCGAGTGCAATCCTCAGCATCTCGTCGGTCGCGGCCATCTCGAAATTGAGCGGCTTGTCGATCTCCGCCTTCAACCGCGCCATGTCCTCGTCGCGGATGTGCCGGCGATCCTCGCGCAGATGCGCGGTGATGCCGTCCGCCCCCGCCTCGATCGCAACCAGCGCCGCTCGCACGGGATCGGGGTGCCGTCCTCCCCGCGCGTTGCGCAGGGTCGCAACATGGTCGACATTGACACCGAGGCGCAGCGGAGGAGCTTTGGGCATCACGAACTCGCAGGAATCTCTTCAACGAAGAGCAGGATATGGCGTCAGGCCTCGCAACCGCGCAAGTGCGCTTGTTGCAGGGCTACCCCTTGACTTGCAGGACTACAGTGCTTCCCGCTCATTTTGATCCACTTGTCGATCCGTCTATCGCGGGAAGCGCTGTAGATTCTCATATCGGCGCATGTCCTTATCGGCGAACCGGATTCCACTTCGCCGGGACATGCGCTAGCCATTCACCCGCTCGGCCTTCGCCACCACGGCCTTGGCGCGCAGCTGGGCGATGATCGCGCTGAGGTGCTTCAGGTCGTAGACTTCGAGATCGATGGTTACTTCGGTGAAATCGGGCGAGCGGCGGTGCATGCTGATATTGTCGATATTGCCGTCATGTTCGGCGATCACGGTTGCGACCTGGGCGAGACTGCCGGGCTCATTGACACTGTGAACCAGGATCCGGGCCGGGAACCGCTGCGGGGTCGATTCATCGACGTCCCAGCGAACGTCGAGCCAGCGCTCGGGCTCGTCGTCAAAATCCTTCAAGGCCGGTGACTGGATCGGATAGATCGTGATCCCCTCTCCCGGCGTGACGATCCCGACAATACGATCGCCCGGAACCGCGCCGCCATTCGGCGCGAACTTGACCGGGAGATCGGAATTGATGCCGCGCACCGGGATGGCGGACGGACTGCGTGACGGATCGGGCGGCGACTTCAGCTTCAGCTTGACTGCCAGACTGCTCTTCTTGGCGCCGTAGCGCGCGACCCGCTCCTCCTTGTAGTCGGGATAGACGGCGCGGGCGACGTCGGAGGCCTTCATCTCGCCGCGGCCGACCGCGGCCAAAACGTCATCGATCGAGGCCCGCGCCAGGCGCGGCAGCGCGCCTTTCAGCTTGTCGTCGGCATAGTCGAGCTTGGCGCGCTCGAACAGGCGCTCGACGATGCGGCGGCCAAGGCCGGCATACTGGTCGCGCACGGCGGTGCGGGTGGCACGCCGGATCGCCGCACGCGCCTTGCCGGTCACCGCGAGCTGCTCCCAGACCGCCGGCGGCGCGCCCTGCGCCTCCGAGGTCAGCACCTCCACCTCGTCGCCGTTCTGCAGCTCCGAGGATAGCGGCGCGAACTTGCCGTTGATCTTGCAGCCGACGGCGCTGTTGCCGACGTCGGTATGAACCGCATAGGCGAAATCGATCACATTGGCGTGGCGGGGCAGCGCGATCAGCTTGCCCTTCGGGGTGAAGCAGAACACCTGGTCGTGGAACAGTTCGAGCTTGGTGTGCTCGAGGAACTCTTCCGGGTTGGCGCCCTCCGACAGGATCGCGACGGTGTTCCGGAGCCAGGCAAAGGCATTGGACTCGCGCTTCAGGAGCTCGGTCGGCGAGCCGGCCCCCTCCTTGTAGAGGACGTGCGCGGCGATACCGAACTCGGCGATCCGGTCCATCTCCTCGGTGCGGATCTGCAGCTCGACGCGCTGCTTGCCAGGCCCGATGACGGTGGTGTGGATCGACCGATAGTCGTTCTGCTTCGGCGTCGAGATGTAGTCCTTGAAGCGGCCGGGCACGACCGGCCAGGTGGTGTGGACGATGCCGAGCGCGCGGTAGCAGGACTCGACGCCGTCCATCACGACGCGGAATCCGAAAATGTCCGACAGCTGTTCGAAGCCGATCGACTTGCGCTCCATCTTGATCCAGATCGAAAATGGCTTCTTGCGGCGGCCGTAGACCCGCGCGTTCAGCCCATTCTTGCGGAAGTTGGTCGAGAGCTGGCTCTCGATCTCACCGATCAGGTTGCGGTTGCGCTCGGCCTGCGCATCGAGGCGCTGCGTCACCACATTGTAGGCCTCCGGATCGAGGGTGCGGAACGACAGCTCCTCGAGCTCCTCCCGCATCTCCTGCATGCCCATGCGGCCCGCAAGCGGCGCATAGATCTCGAGCGTCTCCTCCGCGATGCGCTGCCGCGAGGCTGGCGGCACGAAATCGAGGGTGCGCATGTTGTGCAGCCGGTCGGCAAGCTTGATCAGCAGCACCCGGACGTCGTCGGAGATCGCGAGCAGAAGTTTTCGCAGGTTCTCGGCCTGCTTGGCCTCGCGCGACACCAGTTCAAGCCGCTTCAGCTTGGTCAGCCCCTCGACCAGCGCGCCGATCTCGGCGCCAAAGATCTGGTCGATCTCGGCGCGCGTCGCCTCGGTGTCCTCGATGGTGTCGTGCAGCAGCGCGGCCACGATGGTCGCATCGTCGAGCTTGAGGCTGGTCAGGATTGCCGCAACCTCGAGCGGATGGGAGAAATAGGGATCGCCCGATGCGCGCGTCTGCGAGCCATGCGCCTTCATGGCGTAGACATACGCCCGGTTGAGCAGGTCTTCGTTCGTCGCGGGATTGTAGGACCTGACGCGCTCGACCAGGTCGTATTGCCGCATCATGCGCGAACGTGGCGGCTTGGCCGGCTTCACCGGCACAGACGACGGCGCCACCGCGACCTCACCGGTTGCGGCCTGCATCTGGGGCGGGCTCCTGCGCCAATACGCCATCGCGTGCCTTTGACTGGCGGCCCGGGAACGAACCGCTTGTCTCCTGGTTTTCAGTGTACCGCCGATCCGGCGGCGCTCCATTCACATCACGGACAGAGCGCCTTCCCGCGGATGCGTCGGCAGGGGGAAGATACCCATGGTAACCATGAAAAGAGAGAAAAAAGCAAAAGGCCCGGAGGGCGATCCGGGCCTTTGCGTACAACTTCTGGAACGGCTGAAGCCTGCTTCACTCGTCCTCTTCCGGCTGCTCCTCCGGCGGCGCCAGCCCTTCCAGGCCCTTCAAGAGCTCTTCCTCGGTCATGCGCTCGACCGCAACCTCGGTATCGTCGGCATCGACGCTGGCGCCCGCCGAGCCGATCAGCGGCACGGTATCCGGTTCTGGTTCATCGACTTCGACGAATTTCTGCAGAGAATGCACGAGCTCCTCGCGAAGGTCCTCCGGCGAGATCGTCGAGTCCGCGATCTCGCGCAGCGATACGACGGGGTTCTTGTCGTTGTCACGGTCAACTGTGAGTTGTGATCCGGACGAAATCATGCGCGCGCGATGCGCCGCGAGCAGCACGAGATCAAACCTGTTGTCGACCTTGTCAATGCAATCTTCTACGGTGACGCGCGCCATCGACTGTCGCTCCGGTAGTTGGGCTGAAAATGCTGATTTTCGTCGCTAGTTATAGGGCCTGGAGACTTTACGCAAGGCCAATTCGCGCTTTCGGCCTTGGCGGCTCGGTCTCGCCGGAGTAACCGATGGTGCGGCCACGACCGAAAAATACCGTTTTCGTCAAGAAAACGCTTCAATGCGGCCCCGACGTGCATATCTTAATTGAGCCGAGCCTTCCCCGGTTGCGTTAGCCGCCGACCAGGCCGATCCACCCGGATGCTGGCAGCAACTCACGAAATGCGCGGTTGGCTGCCGCCGCGCCAAGAAAAGCAGATATCGAACACAACGCGAGAATTGAATGTCATCATCTTCCAACAAAATTGCGCTCTTCATCGATGGCGCCAACCTTTATGCGACGGCCAAGACCCTCGGTTTCGACATCGACTATAAGCGTTTGCTAAAGGAGTTCCAGAGCCGGGGGACGTTGTTGCGTGCGTTCTACTACACGGCCATTATCGAGGATCAGGAGTACTCGTCCATCCGGCCCCTGATCGATTGGCTCGACTATAACGGTTACACCGTCGTCACCAAGGCGACGAAGGAATTCATCGATGCCAGCGGCCGCCGCAAGGTCAAGGGCAACATGGACATCGAGCTTGCCGTCGATGCGATGGAACTCGCCGAACACATCGATCAGATGATCCTGTTCTCCGGCGACGGCGATTTCCGCTCGCTGGTCGAAGCGATGCAGCGGCGCGGCGTGCGGGTCACCGTGATCTCGACGATCTCGAGCCAGCCGCCGATGATCGCCGACGAGCTGCGCCGCCAGGCCGACGTCTTCACCGACCTGATGGAATTGCAATCCAAGCTCGGACGCGATCCGTCCGAACGCCCCGCGCCGCGCGAACCGCGCCATCACTCGCCGCAATTCTTGCAGCGCACGACCACCCCGGCGATGGCGCAACAGCGATCCGGTGACGACAATTTTGAGGATTGAGACCTTTTGAGAACCTTCCCGAGGGCCTTCGCGCGCGCTCCGGCGAAGGCTCTTTTTCCAACATGTTTTTGCCCGCGCACCGAGGCCCGGCTCGGTTGCAAACAGCCGCCCTCCCCGCTATCTCCGAGGCTCATTTTCGGAGGAAGCGGTGGTGGCGCAACGGCAACGCAAGCAGAATGAGGCGGCCGGCGGGCAAGACCTCGCGACCGCGCCCGGTCGCGACTGTCCGCTCTGCCCGAGGCTCGTCGATTTCCGCAACGCCGCGCGCGACCGCGATCCCTCATGGTTCAATTCGCCGGTGCCCTCCTTCGGCGATGCCGCCGCCCGGCTTCTGATTGTCGGCCTCGCGCCGGGGATGCAGGGCGCCAATCGCACCGGGCGGCCGTTCACCGGCGACTATGCCGGCGATCTGCTCTATGCGACCTTGCTGAAATACGGCTTTGCCAAGGGCAGCTATGAGGCGCGGCCGGACGACGGACTGGCGCTGGTCGACTGCCGCATCAGCAATGCCGTGCGCTGCGTGCCGCCGCAGAACAAGCCGCTGCCTGCCGAGATCAACACCTGCCGGCCGTTTCTGGCCGCGACGATCGCGACCATGCCGCGGCTGCGCGCAATCGTCGCGCTCGGACGCGTGGCGCATGATACACTGCTGAAGACGCTCGGCTTGCGCGCGGCGGCCGCGCCCTTCGCCCACGGTGCGATCCATCAGGCCGGGCCGCTGACGCTCTACGACAGCTATCACTGCTCGCGCTACAACACCAACACCGGCGTGCTGACGGAGGAGATGTTTCGCAGCGTGTTCGCGCGCGTGAAGGCGGACCTCGACTGACGCCCTACCAGCGGCCCGCAGCGGCGCCGCCGTCGACGTGCAGGATCTCACCTGTGACGAAAGCCGCCTTTTCCAGGTACAGCACGGCTTCGAGGATCTCCTGCGTCTCCCCCATGCGGCCCATTGGCTGCATGCCTGCAAGAAAATCATGCATCGGCGGGGCATGCATCGGCGTCTTGACGGCGCCCGGCGAAACCGCGTTCACGCGGATCCCGCGGCTGGCATATTCGATGGCCAATGCGCGCGTGACCCCGTTGAGGCCGACCTTCGTCAGCGAAGCCAGGGCAGCGGGAAGTGATGCTGCCGGCTGCTCGGCGATGGTCGCGGTCACGTTGATGACGTGGCCGGAGCCTGCTCGCAGCATCCTCGCAATCACCTTCTGCGAGATGTGGAAGAAGCCTGCCAGATTGACGGCCACCATCGCTGCGAAGTCGGCCTCGGAATATTCAACGAAGGGTTTTGCCAAAAATATCCCGGCATTGTTGACCAGCGTATCGACCCGTCCGAAACGCGCGATGGCTGCGTCGACGATGCGCTCGGCGGTTTGCGGACTGGAGATATCGCCATCGACGACGACGATCTCGGGATCACGCAGGCCCAGCTTGCTGATCGACCGCGAATTGGCGACGACGCCGTAGCCGATCTGGCGAAAGCCTTGCACGAGATGGGCACCGATGCCCTGCGAGGCTCCGGTGATGACTGCAACTTTTTGTTCCGTGGTCATGGTCGTGTTCACTCCGGCCGACGAGGAAAACAACCGGAATGGTGTATTCGGCCCCCGCGCGCATGGCTCTGCGCGGGTTGCGCCTGTTTTGTCATTTCTTGCGGAAGGCGAGGAGGCGGCAATCGATCGGACAACCGGCCCGGTCAGGCGGCGAAACTGCGCCGATACTGACCAGGCGTCTGGCCCGTTGCCTGTCGGAAAGCACGGGTAAAGTTGCCCTGGTCGGAAAAGTTGAGCGCGATCGCGATGTCGATCAGAGACTGGCTCCCTCTCAGCAGCGCCTTGGCGCGTTCGAGCCGCCTGCCGCTGATATAACGATGCGGCGACTGGCCGAGTGCGGCCTTGAAGGCCCGGGCGAAATGAAACCGGCTCAGGCACGCAACGGATGCCAGGCGATCGATGGTCAGATCGCCTTCGAGATGGGCATCGATATAATCGAGCACGCGGCACAGCCGGCGTCGATCAAGGGCTTTTCCGCCGGGACGCCGCAGCTGAAGCGCGAGTGGACCGATATGGGCCTGAACGAGCCGTGCGGCAAGGCTTGCCGACAGGGCGTCGGCAAGCACGCCGCCAGCAAAGGTCGGATGCTGAAGCTCGGACGAAATTGCAAAGGCGATTTCAGCCAGCAGCGGATCGCGGAAGCTGCTTTCGTAACGCAGCGACTCCACCACTGACCGACCGAGATCTGCGCCCAGCACAGCCGCCGAGAAGCGGTCGGGCGGCAGATAGAGATGCAGAATACCCGGCATCGGATCGGAGAGCTCGACGAGCCCCTCCTGCAGCCCGGCCGGGGTGAGCCAGATGGTCCCGCGCTCGCAGACCGTACGGTCGATGACCCCACCGACCCGCCGCGTGGTCACCGAACCGCCACCACAGATATCGACACAGATCTCGGTGTGGGGCTGCGGGTCGTTCCAGGCGATGACGCCGTCGCCGTGACGACGCAGCTCGGCAGAGAAGCCCGACCAGCCTCGATCGGCCGACGAAGCCAATAGTCCCGGCGTCCCGTATTTCCCGGTGGCATGCAGGTTCAAACGGTTCTCCCGAGAAAACGTCTGACGCGCTGACGAAAAGAGGAGCTGATCCGCATGTAGTGAACTCCGCGGCCGATCGCAACCGCGGCGCGCGCCCCGCTTCGGACTGCCTTAAGTCACGCGCTCGCTTGCGCCTTGTTCTCCTTGAGCCACGCCAGCACGTCGCCGGCGTTCCGGTCAGGCGGGAATACTGGGTACAACACGTGGCTGATGCGTCCGTCGTCGATGATCATGGCCAGCCGCTTGATCAGGGTGAGCCCCGCCACCTCCATGGTCGGAAGCCTCAAGCCGCGCGTCAGTTCGAGCTTCTCGTCGGAGAGAACCGGGAACGGCAGATGCAGCCGCGAGGCCATCTCGGTCTGGTAGGCGTT
>Ga0210408_10001077_pt1 | contig 30029 bp, 26 predicted proteins | sample IncBWH4MmetaG_FD_155471 | JGI IMG/M metagenome (GOLD analysis project Ga0210408, IMG submission 155471) | Forest soil microbial communities from Barre Woods Harvard Forest LTER site, Petersham, Massachusetts, United States - Inc-BW-H-4-M | ecosystem: Environmental > Terrestrial > Soil >... | reverse complement strand
AAAAAGACTCGCTGGTTGGTGGCGCGATCGAAGATGCTGTACCCCACGGCCACTACCGGAGGGGTCGCGGAGGTCAGCAGCGGTTCATAGACTTCCGTATAAAGAATGACGTTGTCGGTATGCTTGAAGCGATTGCTGCCGGAAGGAATGATTTGCAGGCCCTTGACCACCAGAGGCGTGCGGTCTTCGAGCAAAGCGGCATCCAGGCTGGTCGGAATATCATTCAGCCGCTGCGGGGAATTCGTCAGCGCCACACCGCTCAGGCTGAAATGCTTTCCGTCGTAAGGATCGATGGCCAGCGGAGATTCTAATTTCCCAAACGCTTCGCCGCCGGCGCTCAGGACCACCGTCAGCTTGTACGGTCCCGTTGCGGCATCGAATTGATTCTCGTAGTGATACGGCAACTTGGTGAACTCTTTCCATTCGTCCTTCTCGAGGGCCAGGTCGACAGTATCGCTGAAGCGCGCCCCGATCGAGCCGTCCGGCTTGTAAGCGATTCCCAGCACGTTCAAGTTGGCGTGATACTTTCCCTTTTCCTTGTTGAATTGAAATGTATCCGACGGAATTTCCATCGCCAGGTTGACCCGCGCCGTCTCGGGCGCGGTGTAGAAATAGGGCGCTTGCAAAGCGCCATGAATCGAGCCGGGCTGCGTCCCCGTGGCGCGCGATTCCATCTGCTTCTCCAGAGGTTTACCTTCGAGCACGTTGGCGGTTCGCGTGTTGCAATAGCCGCTGCGCGAGCGCGCGTTGAGTCCGCCACGGTTCAGTTTCACTTTCAGCGTGTGGCAGCTTCCTTCCGGAGTGTCCCCCGGCACGTAGCCCAGGATGTAGAACTCGTTTTGTTCCCGGCCGATGCGCTCGAGTCCGCCCAGGAGGTCGTTGGTATTGAAAATCGTGAAGCCACCGGTTCCTTCCGCCAGCGCCGCCAGGATCTGCTGGTTCGTCGAAGCCGAAGCCGGGAATGGCGGAACAATGCTCCGCGGCTGAGTGAAGGGCGAATTGTTAAAATTATTGGCGCCAGTGTTCCCACCGCCGCGGGAGCCGCCACCCGTTCCACCGGAACCACCCTTTCCACCGCCGCCTGTGCCTCCACCGGAGCCGCCTTTGCCGCCGCCTCCCCCGGTACCACCACCGCCGCCAGTGCCGCCCCTGCCGCCTCCACCACCTGTTCCACCGCCTCCGCCGCCACCATGGCCACCACCGCCGCCTGTCCCTCCACCGCCTCCTCCGCCCGGTTTCTGCGGATCAGGCATGGCCATCGCCGGAAAGGCCGTGAGGAGAATGCGCGGACGAGGAGAATTCTTTCGCGTCGGAGCGTGATTCGAAACCGCGTGAGTATTCCCCGCGGGAACGTGATTTGCAGCGGCGCGCGTCTTCCCCGTGGTTGTTCGCCGGCTTGCGCTTCCACCTGGGGTGGGCGCCACCAGGCCGCGCGCATCCAGCGCGTAAACTGCTACGTTCGACTTGTTGCAAGCATCAATCGTCGCCGTCAGCTCCGATTGGTTTTCCGTGGTCAGCGGGAAACCGCCGGAAAACAGCACGACCATTTTTCGGCCGGGGATGGTGCGGAGATTTTTTGCCAAGCTGCGCACCGCCAGCAGCATGCTGCGCGCTCCAAAATCCGCCTCGGCATTGCCGAGAGACGAGCCAAAGGAAGGCAGACCCGTCGACGCCACCGTGACCGGCCCGTTTGCCCCAGGCGCGTTCGGATCTACCGACGAATTTTTCACTCCCGACACCGCCGCTCGGAGCAGGTCCGCGTTAGCCGTGAAATTCTGCACGATGCGCAGCGAGCCTCCGAAATCCACGACGGCCATCAAGCGATCCGGGCCAGCGTTGGCGGCGATGAACTTGGTTGCGGCGCTCCGCGCCTGGATCTGGTCCGGAGCCGCCATCGTGGAATTGTCGAAAAACAAAATCAGGTAGCGGCGCTGGCCGTTGGCCTGGATCGCGGTATCGGCGCCGGTAGAAAAAGTGGAAACCGGCTGTTCCTTGTTATCTTCGAACACTTTGAAATCATTCTGCGTCAGGTCGCGGACGTAGTTGCCCTTCTTGTCCGTCACCACGGAATCGACAAGCACCAGCTTGGATTCTTTCTTGATGACGACTCCCAATTGCGGAGCCGCCGGAGAAGCCGCAGGCGGCGGTGGGGGAGCGGGTTGCTCCTGCCCCCGCGAAGGAGCAGGCAACAGGCACATCGCTCCGGCAGCCAGCCACGCGGCCAGTCGAATGGTTCGCCCGAAGTTTGTTGTCAGCGTATTCATATTTCCCCCACCACGATCACTAGACTTCAATAAGGAATGACCACCGCGCCGTTGCGCGCCGCCATTTGCGCACCCACCGCGTCCCGCACCACCATACGCACAAGGTAGGTGCCCGGCTTCACGTCAAAACTGGTTTTCACGGTGAAGCCCGAACGGCTCAATCGCGTGTAAGTCGTGTCGAGCAAATTCATATCCACGACTTTGGAAAGACCGGCGACAAAATTTCCATTTTCGTCGAAAATTCCCGTGACGATCGTCAGTTGATCGTTGTTGCGCCCCAGCAGTTTCCGGAAGTGGATGCCCTTCACGTCAAAATGTGACAGCACCGCCAGGCGCGCCTGCGCGTCATCCTTGCGGAAAAATTGCGTTTGCAGCTCCACTGGCAGGTCGCGGATTTCTTCCTGCGAAAACAAGGCTTCCTGCAATTCCAGTTTCGCCGATTCGACGGGGTCGCTGAGCGTCTTCGGAGCAAAGTAGCCGTGGCGCGCCTGGATTTCAAATTTTTCCTTGCTGGCCAGCGCGACCTTCAGGGTGTGAAAGCGTCCGTCGATTTTCAGGTTTTGCGGAGAAAATCCAAGCAAGTAGGAAAACGCCGGCGCCGCGCCAGCTTCGCGCATGGCTTCATCCACGTCGTTGCGGTTGTGGAAGAACTTGCCGCCGGTGCCATCGGCCAACTGCGCAAGAACATCCTCTTGCGCGGATTGCGCCTCGACACGATAGGACGTTTTGTAACCGACGGTTCGAATGCTGTCTCGCGGCGGATTGGCTATGTCACCAAGAACGTCCGGAGCGTAAAGTCCGCGCGCATCGATGGTATTGATCACGATGTTGGAGCGAGTGGCGCGATCGACCATATCGGAAGCTTCGTACTGCAGGGTCGTCGAGAGAAAACCAGGCGATACCAGAACAAGCACGCGTTGACCGGGCATGTTTGCCAGGCGTCTTACAACTTCGTCCAGGTGCCTGTAAGCATATTGCGTCTCGCTGTCTCCTAGCGCGACGGTGCGGTTTGCCGCGCCCTGCGCCATGCTCTGCGCAGCAGCGGTCATGCGCGTGTCACCATTGAAAGCGCACTGCACTGCTTCGTCGGTGGCGACGGCCAGCGCCTGCGGGTCGGACTTGTTCACGATCAGGTCGGCCTGGTAATAACTCACGTCCGGACAATCGTGAAAATTCTGGGCCGCCAGGGAATGTGGCACGATTCCGAGCAGCGCTTTCGAGAGTTTTTCGTGATCGTCGGTGAATTCCTGGTTCGTCTGCCCGGAGGTGGTGTTCAGCGAAACGCGATCGCTCGCCGCGAGGGCTCCAAAGAATCGCGTCGCCGAATCGCGGACGAACGTGGAATCTTCCATCGCGAGGTGCACATCGTCGAAGACCATGGAGACAAATCGCTGCGGCAGAACGACGGCCTTGCCGCCGGCCACGTCCGTGCTCGAAGAAGAACCCTCGGCCGCCGTGGAGGCCACCGCCGAGGCCGTGCGCGTCTCGGGCGTCTCCACACTGAAGGAGGAGATGGTCTGCAGTTTTCGGTTGTCGTAGAGTTGAAAGTCTTCCTTCTTAAGGTTGGGTACGACCTTGCCGTGGGAGTCTCGCACCACCACGCGTACCAGGACAAGATTTACGCGCACCTTGAAGGTGGCGGGCGTATCGTGGCTGGAGACTTCCTCGTTCGGGCTCGGTGTTGGCGGGGGTGTGGCTGTCGATTCCGTCTTCGCGGGTGCATCTTGCGGCGGTGGCGGTGAGGCCGGCGTCTGCGCGGATAGGCGGTTTCCCCAGAAGGTCAGGCAGCAAGCAAAAACTATCAAACAGAGGCGTCGGAAACCCGGGAGTAGCAGCGAATAAAACATTCCTGCCCTTCATGAACCCGCATCCAAAGGCGTCCGGGAGCCAGGAAGGGACGAAACCCGGGGATGCTTGGCCGCGAACTGGTGTCTTGACTATACGCCCAGCATAATTTTGGGTCAATCAAGTGGCTGCTGGGGTAGTCGGTCAGTTTCCGGTTAGTCCGTTATCCGGCCATAGTCCCCTCAGAGGCCTCTAAACAGGGCGGTTCGGGCCGGAACATCGAGATGAGCGGATAACGTTGGTCCCCGCCAATTGCGATCCCATCAGAGAATGGGACTATTGGATCCCTCGACAATGCAAAATGCAGGCGCTAGCCAATTCTCTCTGCATGTTTCGGTGTCCGGAACATGCACACCACTCCTCATTTCAGAAATCAGCGTAGATTGCTTAGGAGAACGACATCGCTGGTAATTTCGCCTCGGGAGGTGAGAAGCAACTTACCATCTTCGGACCAGTTGAAATCGAAGATTCTGCCGGAGGTGAAATTTGTGATCTGCTTCGGGCTTCCTCCGGCAAGCGGCTGTTCCCAGATATTGGTCACATCACCCTTGGTGAGAAGGTATTGCAGCCCCTTGCCGTCGGGAGACCAGCGCAAACAGGCCTCCCGGTAGACTTCCGGCGGCAACTCAAATGCCTTATCAATTCGACCCTGGCGTGTCGACATTACCGCCAATTTGAGCACCGGCTTAGGATGGAACTCATCGTACGGAAACGCCAAGAATTGGCCGTTGGGCGACACTCGCATGGTTCCCCGGATGGTTACGCCGGGTACTTCTCCAACCATGAAAGGCTCGCCACCTTCTATCGGAACGCGCAATATTTTCTGTGAGGTTCCCATCACCACGTAATACACAAATTGCCCGTCGGGCGAGCACGTCGGGGAGTACACCAATCCACTGGCGAGCGTGGCCGCATTCAGGCCCTCCAAATCGATGCGCATAATACTGCCTGGGCCGGACTGATACGACCGGGGAACTATCAGACGTCCGATCGCCAGCTTCGTTGCATTCACTCTCCCCGCATCCGCGCGGAAATCCTCACCTTCCCCAGATGCGTAGGATGCCGCAACGGCAAACTTGCCGCACACCGCAGGCGGGGCCACATCGCGTAGTGTAGAAAAGAGGCGGCGTTCCCTTCCGTCCTCACCCAGGCTCAATAGCTGCCCGTCTCCACTCACCGCGAGGATCTTTCCGGCGCTTGCTGGCACAGCCGCCACGATCGGCATCTCTCCGGAAGTAATCTGTTTCACCTCCGATGGAGTTGCTTCCGCACTTTCCCAGATGTTCGCCGAAAGTGACCATTGGATGGCGACAACCTTTCGGGCATCGGGTGTCGCGTCAATCCGAATGCCCCAATTAGAAAGGTCATTCGTAACACGCCTCCGGTCGCCATTCGCAACAGCAATTGTCCAGAGCTGACCTCTGCCGGTAGAGTCATCTACTTCCACGAGCACCCTGTCACTCTCCGGCAGCCACAAAGGTCTGCCGACTACACCCGCATTCCAAAATAATTCCCGAACACCTCCATCAGAAGCGGATAAGCAATCCAGGACGTACCCTGAACGCTCTCCGCGCAACATTAAAGCAACCGCAATGGTTCTTCCATCAGGAGACCACGTCGCTCCCGTATGAAAACTGAATGAAGTGCCAGGGATAGCCGCCAGCAGCCGGTCTTGGCTTCCGTCCGCGTTGGCGATACGAACCTCTACTCTGGCAGGTGACGGCATTCCTCTGGTATAGGCGAACCGATGACCATCGGGCGAGAAGCTTACGGGTGCATCAATATCCCGAGTCAGAAACCGATACGCACCGCCAAGGATCGGCATTGCAAAGAGATCCTTAAAGCTACCCGTTTCTTTGCGCGTGCGTACAAAATAAATGGAACTGCCATCGGGCGAGAACGTCAGACCCCGGAAATCGGGTTCCTCAGAAGGCAGAATCTGGACGTCGCTACCACTCGAAATCTGCCGCAGCCACAGCCCCGATCCCTTGCGGTCGCGCTGTGCGTAAACGATGTAGTTGCCGTCGGGGGAAATGGCGGCATCCTCAGCCTTGCCGCTACTCGTAAGCTTGGAGAATCTCAAGTTCCCGAAACTTGCGCTAGACGTTCGCGGGGTCCAACGCCGCAGGCCATAGCCGATGATTCCCGCAACCACTATAAGCGTCAAACCGGCCGCAGTCATTTTTCCCCAAGACCGCCGGGCGTTCGGCATCCTGGGACCTGATTCCGCTCCGACCTCCGCAACCTGGACATGGTTAGAGACCTCTTCGCGCAATTCAGTGCCATTGCCGCTGACCGTTGCAATGAAACGGTAACCCCTGCGAGGAAGAGTCTCGATGTATCGAGGTTTTTCTGCCTCGTCCGCCAGTGCGCCACGGATTTGGTTAATCGAGAAATTAATCCCACGTTCGAAGTCCACAAACGTTGAGTCGTTCCAAAGGCACTGTTGGATTTCCTCGCGAGTAACTACCTGGCCGGCCCGTTGACTGAGTAGAAGGAGGACTTTCACCGGCTGCGGCTGCAACTTGAGCAGAATGCCATTCTTGCGAAGTTCGCCCGCCGTAGCGTCCAGTTCAAACGGACCAAACCGAATCTTTTTCAATGATGATTGCGGCATTGATGTGCAAATTCAACGCAAGGGGAACTGGTGGGAGTATAGCACTTGCGGCGTCTCTAGTATCCGCGAGTCGTTTGCCCACCCTCGATTATGCATAACTCCCTATTCATGAATAAGTTGCCCCCTAACACACACCTAACGCTTTGCGAAGACTCTAGTCATTGCCGCCATTCCCAGCCGAGACTAAATTGTGCTCCACGCGCCATTCGCAGGATCTCCCCACTGTGGATCACGCCTAGGAAATCAGCTTATGCCGGTCGCGTCCGTGCGGAACTCAAAGGAGAATAAAATGAATCGCAAGAAAACCTGGCTCGTTGCCATCGCAGTGCTGCTTTGTCTCGGAACAGCCGGTCGCACCGCCGCTCAAGAACAAAAACCCACGCACCATCATTACAAGCTCATCGTCATCGAGCCTCTTGGCGGTCCCACGAGCTCCGCTTCAGGCCCCGACCAGCTAATCTTAAATAACCGAGGAATATTCGCGGCCTACGCGAATACGCCTACTGCCAATCCCAATGCGAACTGCTTCATCCCTTTCAATGCCGGAGATTGCTTTGTCGAGCACCCCGTTCTATGGCACAAGGGCACGCTCACTGACCTGGAACTGCTTCCCGGTGGCGCGAACGGTCAGACTGTTGCTATCAGCGAAAATGGGCTTATCGCCGGGTTTTCAGAAAACGGCATGACGGACCCGCTTTCGGGCCTACCTGTCGGCCGAGCTGTCCTGTGGACAAAGGACGGGAAGGTCATCGATCTTGGAACCGTGCCGGGAGGAACGGGGAGCATCGTCATTGCAGTCAATAACCACGGCCAAGCCGTGGGGTTTTCTGACAACGACGTATCCGACCCATTCTCCATGGTCGGTGGCTTCGCAACGCAAACAAGAGCATATCTGTGGCAGAACGGGGTGATCAGAGACTTGGGAACGCTGGGCGGTCCCGACGCCATTGCGGGCAATGTGAACGAACGGGGTCAAATTGCCGGGATATCTTTCACGGATTCGAATGCGAGTTCTAACTGTCCCTGGGCACTAACCACCCACCCGTTCTTTTGGGAAAACGGAAAAATGACGGACGTCGGCTCGCTAGGTGGTACTTGTGCCGGTGTAAGCTGGATGAACAATCGAGGCCAAGTCGTCGGTTTTTCGAATGTGGCTGGGGACCAGAGTAACCATGCGTTCGTTTGGGACGAGGGACATGGTCTGAAGGATCTCGGCACCTTACCTGGGGGCAGCTTCTCAGGTGCGAATTGGATAAACGACGCTGGCGAAATTGCCGGCGCTTCTGATGTTTCGAACGGAGGTCACGCGGTTCTCTGGAAAAACGGAGCCATGATCGATCTGGGGCTTCTGCCCGGTGATTGCAATAGCGAAGCGCTTGCAATTAATTCGCAAGGCCAGATTGTAGGCAACTCATCGCCCGACTGTATTGTGGACGGAAACGTAGTGTTATGGGAAAACGGAAGCGCCCCAGTCAACATCAACACGCTCGTTACTCCAGCGTCGGACGTGACCGCAGTATATGCCCTCGAAATCAATGATCGAGGAGAAATTGCCGCTCATGGGTTTACTCCCACAGGTGATCAACGAGGGGTACTCCTGCTCCCCTGCGATGAAAATCATCCCGACCTCGAGGGCTGCGATTACAGCCTCGTGGACGCTGCGGCGATTAAGAGGAGTACGCAACTCATCGCTCCGGCGCAGGCTGCCGCGAAGACAACAAGTCAGACCTTGTCTTCGGCCGAACAGATGGCACAGATTCGCTCCATGACGGCGCTGCGGCGCGGCAGGTTCTATGCTTTGGCCCAAAAGTAGTGACATTACACATTTCGGGTGGATTCTCGGCTAACCGGAAACTGACCCGCTACCGCCTGCGCGATATCCGGCAATGCTCCACACGTCCTGCGCCTCTTCATGGCGGAGCAGGTAACGGTCGCCGCCGTCGACGACTACACGAAAGTAGGTCGCTCCCGGGGAATACCAGCGATCCTCGACGGCTACGACCTCCCTGGCCCCGTCTCTTAGATTCAGCTTCAACGGACGCTCGTCCGCCTTATATCCGGAATAACACTCGACACTGACAATCTGATTAAGCACGGGCTCGCGCCCCTTTGCGGCTCTCGGCGAGCTCCGCGTTCCATGCTGCGCCCAGGAAAATAATCACCGCGGAAAGCTGCATCCAGATAATCAAGCCGATCACGGCGGCCAAGCCGCCATAGACGACGCCATAGGGCACGCGGCGGACGTAGATTCCAAACAACACATCCACCAACCACCACAGGAGCGTCGCGACCATGGCTCCGGGCAGGACGTTGCGCATGCTGTCTTCCCGAGGCCGCGCCACGCGATAAATCACCGTCAGCGCCATCATCGCCAGCACCATGGCCATGACGGGAAAAAAAACATTCCACCAGCCTTGCAAAATGCCATGCTTTCCCACTTCATGGGCAATCCATCGCCGCAACGGTTTGCCCAGCACGCCCAGAATGGCCGCGCCCAGCAGCGGGGCAATCGTCGCCAGCAGCAGCATCAAGCCGCGCACCTGGCGGTGCAAAAACCCGATTTGTTCCGTGTCGCCATAAATCGTTCGAATTCCCTGCATCACCAGCTTCATCACCTGTGAACCTGCAAGCAGAGTTCCCGTCCATCCAAGTACCGCGATTTTCCAGGCATCCGGTCCGCGCTTTACCAAAAACTCCGAAACAATCGACTGGCTGCCCGGCGGCAGGAATTGCGTGAAGTCCGCGATCAGGTCGAACAAGCTCGTTTTGCCGCCGATCCGGCTCGTCGCCAACGCTACCGCAATCAGCAAGGTCGGGAAAAAGGCGAGGAAAAGATTGAAGGCGATGGCCTGCGAAATCACGCCGCACCGCGGAAATACCCGCGCAAACATCCCGTACACCCGCCGTAGGAGTACCGCCGCTGAAATCATAGCGGGGCATTATACCTGCCATAGCCATTCTCTGCCTGAAGCGGTGCAACTCCGGCGGCGGATTCGAATCGAGTGCAACTCAAGCATGCTTCTCCATGTGAATCACCGGCAGCGATTCACCGTTCACCAATGGAATGGAAATGGGTTTCACGGCGACATAGCCCCTTGCGCCGAAGAGTTTTGCGCCGGTTAGCGTTGCGCCCATCTCGTAGCGAGTAAACCCGGCGGACCTCGCCGCGTTTTCGCAAGCCTGGAGGACCATGCTGCCGACGCCGCGGCGCGCCCAATCCGGGTGAATGAAAAAAGCGCGAATTTTCGCGGCATCGCGGAGAGGGTCCAGCAGCGCCTCCTCACGGCCTGTCCAATGGTCGCCTCCGTAAAGCGTTTTGCGTTTGCTCCAGCCGCCGCAGCCGACGATGATGCGTTCGAATGGCGCGTGCTTTGGTCTGGCGCCTTCGATCGAGTAGGCTTCCGCCTCCGCGACAATATACGTACCATCGGCGACGAGCTGGCTATCGATGCCGAAAACGGTTTGCAGCGCGCCTTCGATCTGTGCCGGCGTGTAGTCTTGGGTCTGCAATCCGCGTACGGACGCGTCGATCAGTTCACGCAGAACGGGAACATCTTCGGGAACCGCGAGGCGGAGGTGAATGTTCGTTTGCGTCATGGTGCGAAAATGGGAGCCACGGATTGGATTTTATCGCCGAGCGGCGGAGCACCGCGAGAGAATTTCAGATTGTCCGGAATGACTAGCAGGTAGGAAGAACGATTTTCAGGCGACCACAACTTTGAATTACGCCTTTTCGCGGGAATGATGCGCCCCGCGCAGCCTGTTCAGCAGAGCGGCCAGCTTGGGCCCGTCCTGATCGCTGAGCGCGGTGAATTTCAAGCCGATTCCCACGCCGGATTTTGCATGCCGCACGACGGCGTCGGCGCGAATCTGGCCCTCTTGCACCAGAAAGTGCAGCCTGGTCAGAACGCCTTCGGCCCTGGGTTCGGGCGTCTCGATGAACAAGCCTCCCATGCTCATGTCCCGGACACACGACACATCCTCACGTCCCTGGCACTTCCAGTACACCCACACATCGGCGGGAGCCGAGACGCGGGAGGTCAATCTCCGGGAAGGGGAAGTTACGGGCCGCACGAGACGTTCTCCAGACACTTTGACCTGTGGCATTGATTGCCGAGGTCAATGTAAACGAGCGATATGACGGTAGTGTCAAAGTTAGCTAAATCGTTTCATGCGAAAAAATGTGGAGGAATCGAGCCATACCTTGGCGGCCGGTTTTCTCACACAGTGTGCTAGGCCCCTGCTTCCTTGCCTCCCCCATTGCAGCGTCGTAAACTGAGAGCATCCTAGCGATTACACAAGGACTTATCCGTGACTACTCCAGCGCATTTCGTTCCGGCATCCCAGCTGGCCCGTAGCGGGCGCAGCGAAGAAGCCGTCGCCAAGCACAAGAAATTCCTGTGGCCCTCGGTGACCAACTACTTCCAGCAGCCGCTGGTGGCGGACCGCGGCGAGATGCAACACCTCTGGGACGTGGAGGGCAACAAATATCTGGATTTCTTCGGCGGCATCCTGACCGTCTCGGTGGGGCACTGCAACCCGAAGATCACCAGCAAAGTGAGCGCGCAGGTCGGCCGGCTGCAGCACACTTCTACGCTCTATCCCACGGAACACATTGTGGCGCTGGCGGAGAAGGTCGCGCAAATTACGCCCGGCAATCTGCAGTCTAGTTTTTTCACCAACTCGGGGACCGAAGCCAACGAAGCCGCTATCCTGCTGGCGCGCATGTCCACCGGTAGCTTCGATGTGGTGGCGCTGCGACACGCGTATTCCGGTGGCTCGGCGCTTGCCAAGGCCGTCACCGCGCACGCGCCCTATCGCAAGGGCGGCGTCATCAGCGTGGGCATTTCCCATGCCGTGAATCCCTACTGCTATCGCTGCCCACTGCACTTGAAGTATCCGGATTGCGAAGTGGCCTGCGCGGGCGACGTGGAAAACCTCATCCAAACGGGAACTAGCGGCAACATCGCGGCGTTCATTGCCGAACCGATTCAGGGCGTCGGTGGATTCATCACTCCGCCGAAGGAGTACTTCAAGATTGTCTTCAGCATTGTTAAGAAATATGGAGCACTGTTTATTTCTGACGAAGTGCAAACCGGCTGGGGCCGCACCGGAAAGAAATGGTTCGGTATCGAGAATTGGGAAGTCATTCCGGACATGATCACCAGCGCGAAGGGGATGGGCAACGGCGTGCCTATCGGCTTGACCGTGACGACGCCTGAAATCGCGGGCAGTTTCCAGGGCTCGAACATCGCCACGTTCGGCGGCAATCCAGTGACGAGCGTTGCGGCCAAGGCTACCATCGAGCTAATCGAAGAAGAGAATTTGCTCGAAAACGCCGATGTAGTCGGCAAGTATTTCCGTGGCAAGCTGGAAGAACTGCAGGCCAAGCATTCGCTCATCGGCGACGTGCGCGGCATGGGACTGATGCAGGCGCTCGAATTGGTGAAGGACCGCAAGACCAAAGAGCCGGCTCCCGAAGCCACCACGCAGGTGATGGAGCGCGCGCGTCAGAACGGCCTGCTCATCGGCAAAGGCGGCCTCTACGGCAATACCCTCCGCCTCGCCCCGATGCTCAACACCACCAAGCCCGACGTCGACGAAGCCATCAAGCTCCTCGACAAGTCCTTCAGTGAGGTCAGGAATTGAGATTCAGAAGTTTGTGCGCAGGGCTTGCCTTCTTTTCTTTGGCGATCTGCGCTTTGCCTCCGCAAGCACAATCACAGTCGAGCGAAAAGAAGCCCCTTTGGAAGTCGGTGGTGTTCGCCATCGTGAAATTCAACGACGAAGCACCGAAGTCCTGGAACATCTATCACACGGAGAAAAAGGGGCTGCTGCTGGTACGGCTGTGGAAGCGCTATCTGCTGGTTGATACGAAAGAGCAAGAGGCTTACGAAATCGATCCGCGGACCGTGAAGCAGCACGGCGAAGACGTGGAATGGTCCCCCGCCGATAAACCCGATCAGCCGCTGGAAACTCCCGAGTGGAAAACGCGCGACGTCGGCAGCATGCAACTGGTGAAGTTTCGCCTCGGCAAAGACGGCCACGTCTTGGAACTACAAATCCCGATTCTGATCAACGGCAAACCGGCGTACTAGTTGCCGTCTAAATCTTGATAGCCGCATGGTACTCAACGGTGTCGAGAGAATCGGATGCTTACCGCCGGTAGACGCCGTAATACCACGGGATGCGGAGTGCTCCCGGTTCAACGCCAACAGACACTGGGTCGCCGGCGCGAAAGCGATCGAAATCATCGGAATTTACGGCCAGTCGCTCGATTTTCTGGCCATCGCGCCAGGAATGCACAAACAACCGCCTTGTGCCGCGAACGATTCCCGGCATGTTGTACCGGCTATCTACCGTGGTGGAATGATAGGTTACGTTTTTTGTTGAATCGAGCGCTCCATTCGCAAGCAGCATAGCGGCGAGCATCCACGGTAAAGGAATAAATCCCGAGTAGACGCGCTTGAGCACTTCAATTTCCAGACGCTTTTGCGCCCGGCGATCCAGAACCACGGCGATTGCTAGTCCGACGAAGAAAAGCAAGCCAAAGAAAATCAGCATAAGGTCCAAATCGAGCGGCGGAAAAAACTGGCTCGCGTAAGGGAACACTATCGAGCCAATGAGAAACACCGCCGTGCGCTTCCACAGGCGCCTGCGGAACATGACTTCCGCGGCGGCGGAAGTCAGCCCGCAGGAGGGACACTGATCCGCAATCCGCTCGGCACCGCAATCAAGGCAGCGCGTCATCGCCGTCATTATAAAACGGGATCAAGGGCGGGTGTTGGATAGTGAGGAAAGCAGGTCCTCGAAAAGCTTCTGGCTTTCGGTCTCGGGAACCGCCAGGGACACGCCCATGCCCCTCCCCGGCTCGATGCGTTTCACAAAGCAATTGAGTTTCACGGGGCGATCCAGAGTCAGACGTGCGGTGAACCCGGCCCCCAGCCAAAGGGGATCGGAGGCTTCGATAAACATGCCGTTGGAGCTGATGTCGCGCGTGTTTCCACGAAGGACCGCGGAGCCCCATTCGATCTCGAGGTCGGCCCGAAACGAATAACGCGGCGCCCAGCGGCGTTCGAGTCGCCGGGCGGAATGATCCCCACTGCCCATGGATGCCCTGCAACCCCCTGCCAGGGATTACGTGCCACGGCGCTCGGGCGAACTCGCCGCTCCTGTGTTGCAAGCATACGCCTTCTTTCGTCACAAGACATCCGACGCCGAAGGCGCGTGTTTTGTTCCCGGCAATGTGACTTTCGATGCGTTGGAAGTTCCGCAGGTGACATCAGCCCCGAAAGAATGGAAAAGCCGATGCCTACTCCTGTTCAGGCTCCCGTTCAGGCGGGCTCGGCTCATCCGCGGAGGCTTTCCTGGTTGCTCCTTTTTCGCCAGCGCGCAGCCGCCGCTGCACTTCCGCCTGCAGATACTTGCGCAGGCTTTCCGGCACGATCCCGGGAGCCGCCAATTCCCGCAGGTCGGAAACCGTAAGCTCGGGAAGATAGGAAAGAATCGAAGCGAGAGGGGTGGAGGGGTGACGGACAAGGGCGAGCCGGACATTGTAAGTGATGGACCACTTGTGATGATGAACGATGGCCGGAATCACGGAAATGGGAAGCTTTTCCCGCGAAAGCGCCCTCAAGATTTGCGCTTCTGTCATGTACGGATTGTCGAGCACGATGGAGATCACTTGCGCGTGGCCTTCGGTCAAAAGCGCGCCGGCCACACGCGCCGGTCCGCGCCGCGCCAGCGTGATTTTCTGTCCGAGGGGAAGTTGCGGCAGGCGCGCCAGCAATTGCTCTTCGGCGTTGCGCTTCAACTCCGCGGAAACCCCAGGTAAAATCGCCACCTGCACCAGGTCCATCAAATAAAGGTCACGGAGCAGGCGCAGGCTGACCAGCCGCGGCGTGCGCGGATGAAACGCCAGCGAGCGTTTCACGCGATAGCTTTTCAGTAGAGGCTTCCGCCGCGCCACTTCCTCCAGAATTTCTTCCGGCAGATTTTTTCTTTCCAGCAACAGGCAAACGTGCGTTTCCTCCAGCGCCGGATTATCGAGCAGCGCCAGAAGGACGTCGGTGGCGGGATGGTGAAGCAGAACGGCCAGCTCATCGCCAGTAGCGTAGAGCGCGCGTTCGCGATCATTGGAAGTCGCCCCGCTCACGTTCTCTACCTCCCCACTTTGCGGACGGGGCTATCGAGACAATCGACCGCGCACTGCGCCGCGAATTCAGCAACCGGCCTTGGAAGAACGCTTATTCTCGCTCTGGGCGCGACTTTGCGAACCAGTTCGTCGAAATAGTCATCAAGGCAGGCGCTGCGGTTGAAGACGCCGCCGGTTTTCGCCAAGAAAAATGATTCGTTTCGCAAATGCAGACACTCCACCACGCGCTCGACGAAACCTCCGAGATCTTCGGCGGCGGAACGAAGAAGCTCCCGAGCCGATTCATCGCCTTCATTCGCGGCTTTCGCAACGATCGGAAAAATTCTCGGAAGTACATCGTCCGGACTGGCGCGGATTTTGTCCTGCAAATCGACCCATCCGCATTTGAAGAAAGCCAGAATTTCATTTCTGAGATGCGACTCCTCACCGTTCAGCGAACGCTGCGACTCCCTGACGAGAGCTTTTCTTCCGATGTCATAAGCGCTGCCTGGATCACCCAAGACAGGGCCGAACCCGCCATCTCGCGCCGTATTTCCCGAAACGTCTCTGCCATAGACGGCGGAACCCGTACCCGCAAGGACCACTATGCTCGGTTTTTCTCCAGTTGCCGCCAGCGAAACAGCGAGATCTGTGTTAATCAAAATAATGGCATTGGGGAATTTGGGCTGCAATTTCCCCATGAATTCCGGAATCGCCTTAGCCACGCCTACTCCCGCTACTGCGCCGTCGATGGCCGCAATCTCGGAAGCGGACCTGCCTGATGCGATGAGCACTTTTTCGGCGGCCTCGATGAGAGCAGCGACGGCAGCGTCTACGCCGATGCGGGTCGGATTGGATGGTCCCGAGCGCGAACGTGCAAGAACCGCCCCGGTTTCGTCCATAAGAACGCAGTCCGTCTTCGTGCCGCCGCCGTCGAGGCCCAGAACGTATCGCATGCCTCAAGAATACGCGAGAACCTCTTCGCGGTACCGCGGACGACTGCAGCGGTGTATTCTTACGGGAACTCTCCCGCCGATCCCTCCAGTACCGGACCGGTTCGCGCGTTTTGGGGAGGCCACATGAAATTTACGATCAACCACGCACGTGCCGTGGCCGGAAACGATATCTACGTCAGCGTCCAGGCTGACGACCGCAAGTCCATCGCCTCGGTGCGCACGGAACTGGACGGCATTGAGCTCGCCGAGGATCAGCTTTCCGCACCGAGCGACTTTTACGAACGCACGTTTTCCCGCGCGGGCGCCGCCGGCCCGCACACCGAGCACTCCCTCATCGTCACCGCCGAACTCACCGACGGCGCGGTCCACAGTTCAACGTCCATCTGGTCCGATCCAATCTGAGAATCCTTCCGCACTCGCTTAAAGAAACCTGACCGGATACCGCCCACGCTGCATATAATCGCCAGCGCGATGCGGATCCATCCGCTGGACCTGGCCATTGTCGTTGCCTACCTGCTCGGCGTCACCGCGCTGGGCATGCGCTTCCGCCGCGGGCAGCAGAACGCCACGGACTATTTTCTGGGCGGCCGCACCGCGCCCTGGTGGGCGCTGGCCTTTTCGATCGTGGCCACGGAAACCTCCACGCTCACGATCATCGGCACGCCGGCCATTTCCTACAGCGGCAATCTCACCTTCCTTCAACTGATCTTCGGCTACCTGATTGGCCGCGTGCTCATCGTGCTGTTGCTGCTGCCCGGCTATTTTCGCGGCGAATTCTTTACCGCCTATGCGCTTATCGAAAAACGTTTTGGCGAGCGCATGCGTGCCGTCGCCGCCAGCACTTTCCTAATCACCCGCGCGATTGCCGAAGGCGTCCGTGTTTCCGCCATCGCGCTGGTCGTGAGCGTCGTGCTCGGAACCTCGGAAAAATTCGCGGTCGTGCTCGTTATCGCGCTCACCGTGCTCTACACTTTCGAGGGCGGCATGAAAGCCGTGATTTGGACCGACGTAGCGCAGTTGCTTATCTATATGACCGGGAGCGCGGTCACGTTTTTCGTCCTGCTGCACCGCATTCCCGGCGGGTGGAGCGAAGTGACGCAGGTAGCGGCCGCGGCCGGGCACAAGCTTCAACTTCTCGATTTTTCCTGGAATCTCGCCACCAAATATACCTTCTGGTCCGGACTCATCGGCGGCGCTTTTCTCACCATGGCCACCCACGGCACCGACCAGATCATCGTTCAGCGCCTCCTCGCGGCGAAGAACGAGCGCGACAGCCGCCGCGCCCTGCTCGCCAGCGGCGCCATCGTGCTTGTTCAATTCACTGTGTTTCTGCTGATTGGCGTGTTCCTTTATGTGTTCGCGCAGCACTCCCCGCTCCTGGCGCCCGGCGAACGCACCGACCGCATCCTGCCCCTCTTTCTGGTGCGTGAGATGCCCGTGGGACTAGCCGGCCTGCTGCTTGCTTCCATCGTGGCCGTGGCCATGTCCAACGCCAGCGGCTCGCTGAATTCCCTGGCCGCCTCGAGCGTGCTCGATTTTGCAAAACTGCGCGGGCAAAGCGCCGACCCGGCCCGCTTCCTGCGCCTCTCCCGCGGCATGACGCTCTTGTGGGGCCTGGTGTTGATGGGCTTCGGTCTGGTGAAGTGGGGCCCGCTGCTCGAAACCGGCCTGACCGTGGCGTCGCTGCCTTTCGGCAGCCTGCTCGGCCTCTTTCTTCTCGGCACGTTCGACCGCGGCGCCAACGCGCGCGGCGCCCTGGCCGGAATGATTGCGGGACTCGCCACGGTTTTATGCGTATTCCAATTTACGAGCGTGGCGTATACGTGGTACTTCATGATTGGCGCGCTCGTCACATTTTTCGTCGGCTGGCTTGCCAGCCGAATCGCGCAGCCGTAGGGGCACGATACATCGTGCCCTTCGATGGCGAAGGCAGGATGGATTGACCGAAAAACGTCTCGAGCTGGTGCGCGGTCTAGGCGCGTGGGCTTCCGGCGCCATCGTCATCGGCACGATGATCGGCACGGGCATTTTCCTAAAGCCCGCCGAAATGGCCCGCGAAGGCCGCAGCGTCTCCGTTGTATTCGCCGCGTGGATCATCGGCGCGATTCTTTCCATCTTCGGGGCATTTTCCTTCGCTGAATTGGGCCCGATGATTCCCGAAGCCGGCGGCGAATACGCCTATCTCCGCCGCGGCTTCGGCCCGGTTTACGGCTTCCTCTTTGGCTGGATGCATTCCATCGTTGGCCGCCCCAGCTCCCTCGCCTCCATCTCCGCCGGCATGATGCGCTTCCTCAGCTTTCTTCTCCCGGTCATCGCCGCGCCGCTCTTCAGCGTTCACATCGCCATTCCCGGCCTGACCGGCTGGATTAAGCCATACGATTTTGTCTTCACCTGGGCGCAGCCGCTGGCGGTCGTCTGGATTTTCATCATGAGCGGCGTCAACTACCTCGGCGTTCGGCTCGGCGGCGCTGTCCAGGTATTCTTGACTACCATCAAGATCACCTCTGTGGCGATTGTGATTGGTGTTGCGTTCTTTGCCCCGGCAAGCACTCAAGCGAGTGGAACGCAACCGTTTTGGCCTGCAGCAGACATGGGTGCCGGCGCCATTTTCAGCGCGTTTCTTGCGACTCTTGCGGCCGCGCTCTGGGCCTACGACGGTTGGGAAGACCTGAACCTGGTCGGCTCCGAAGTGCAAAACCCGCAGAAAAATTTCCCGCGCGCGCTCGTCGGCGGAGTCGCCTTTGTCGCCGTCGTTTATCTGCTGTTCAGCGCCGCCTGTCTGAAAGTGTTGCCGTTCGAAACCGTGGCGGCATCGAGGCACATCGCCTCCGATGTCGTCGAGCACATCAAGGGAGCCACGGCCGCCAACTGGATCACGCTTGCGATGGTCATCTCCGCACTAGGCTCGATGAATTCCTCGGTGCTAAGCGGTGCGCGCGTCGGCTACGCCATGGCCCGCGACGGAATTTTTTTCAAGATCGCCGGCGGCATCCATCCGAAATTTCGTACCCCAGGACGCTCGCTGATTTTTCAAGGTGTGTTAGCCAGTCTGATGGCGCTGACGGGAACATTTGAAGAACTTACAAATCTGTTCATTTTTGCTGCCTGGATATTTTACGGAGCCGCAGTGATGGCAATGTTTCGCATGCGCAAGACCGAACCCGATTTGGCCCGTCCCTACCGCTGCTGGGGCTACCCCTGGGTCCCCGCAATTTTCGTCGCCGGTGCCCTCGCGCTGACCGTAAATATCTGGATCGAGCGCCCCGGCCGCTCTTCGATCGGTTTGTTCTTAATTCTTGCTGGTCTTCCCTTCTATCGTCGCTGGAACCGAACGGCCTCAACTGTTGGCGATTCGTCGAGAGTCTAGCGGCCGCGAAAGAAAAAGCTGCACCAAGAGCCCTCCAACGAAGAGGGCTGCTCCGGGAGCCAACACCCATCCTAAAGCCATGGTGAAAAATGCCACGGTCACAATATGGTGCGCCAGACTGTTGCCGATCATCAAACCTATGGGAGTAGCGATCAAAAAGACAACCGCGAATGGCAGCACAGGAAATAGGCTGGAGCTGAGCACCATGCGCACAGAACCTCCCGCGCGCTTCGATAGATAGGCTCCCAGTGCACCTGCCAGAGGCAGCATCAACAACCAGCCGATGTAGAACATAAGAATAGGAGTCCCCTTGTCTAGACTAAGAATGAGCGGCTTAGGACCAAACTTCTGAACAAGTTCCTGCAAGCCCATCGATAGCGCGAAGGTGAGCAACCCAGGGAGCCACAACTGCTTCACGCGATCGTTCATAGTATTCTCCTTCGTCCTGAAAGTTTGGATCCGACGGCGCAAGTCCTGCCAATCCTCGACTTGTAATAGCGTGCGCCGGATGGCCTCTTCTCCTGCCAGCCCTTGCTCGCGCCATTCCTCGAAAACCTGTTCAAGATGCGCCGCGAGCTCTGCAATTACCCCGGCTCGCTCTGCGGGCTCCAGTACAAGGCCGGAGAGCCGCGTACGGACAAGTTTTTGCCAATCAGGCATGGTTCGCCTCGTTAACCGATCGCTGTGTCTTGCGACGATAGCCGTCGGCCAAACAAAAGATGTATGAGTAACCCGCCCGTTAAAAGAGCGGCTCCAGGTACCAATATCCAGTCAATCCCATCCCGTAGAAGACTGGCTGCCACAATATTAAAATCTACTTGGCTCCCGATGATTCGCTCGACGATAAAACCAATCGGAAACATGAGGAGAAACGTTAAAGTAAGTGCGAGCGCGGGAAAAATGCTGGCGAGCAGCGCGGTTCTGCGTGATCCGCCGGCCCGCGAAGAGATGTAAGCGCCGAGAGCCCCCAAAATAGGAAGCGAAACCAGCCAAGGCGCGTAGAAAAAGATGTCCGAGTCTCTCCAGGAGACCATGCGCGCGTTGAATCCGAGCTTCTGGAGCGTCACCAAGGAAACTATCGAAAGTGCCATCGTGAGGAACCCAGGGACCCAAAGCTGCTGCACGCGTTTCTGCATGGGGTAACCACTCCTTTTTGCGATGAGAATCCTGCGCTGCAAATCCCGCCAGTCCGCAACTTGCTCAAGGGTTCGACGGACCGCTTCTTTTTCGGGCAATCCTTCCTTGCAAGAGACTTCGTACAATTCTTCCAAGTGCGCGGCCAGTTCCGCCCGGACTTCGTCTTTCTCTTCGGCATCAAGGGCGATGCCGGAGAGGCGCTGACGGACAAGTTTTTGCCAATCAGGCATGGGCCACCTTGGTCAGCCGCTTCAGCGCGCCGAAAAGTTCCTCCCACTCCTTGCGGAGCGGCACTAACTTTTTCTTCCCGGAAGGAGTGAGGCGGTAACAGCGGCGCTTCCGGCCGTTGCTGCTCGTTTCCCAGCTTCCGCGAATCCAGCCGCGCTGCTCCATGCGGTACAGCATGGGATAGAGCGCCGCGAGCGTGAAGCGCAGCGATCCCTTGGTTTGCTCCTCGATACGCCGCGCCATTTCGTAGCCGTGAAGCGGACCCTCCTCCAGAACGCTGAGGATCGCGAGTTCAGCTGTGCCGCGCTTGATTCCAGTTCCAATCATAGGGCTCTCCCTTACATATAATAATCCTATATATAAAATGAGAATTGTCAACTGGTCTTTGGAACAGGTGCCCCAAAGCAAACGGCAGCGGTGCAGAAGCTAAGTGGTAGCGGCGCGGGCGTGCGCGCTCGCATGGATCGTCACGACGGCGGCTTCGGCTTCGCGCGGAACTTCCATCGCGGGATGGAAAAGCTTGGCGAGTGTCTCGATGCCGGTGACGAGGCGGGGACCGGGGCGCGAAAAGTAGCTGCTCGCTTCGAGTGCGTAGACGCGCCCATTGCGAACGGCCGGCATAGCGTTCCACTGCTCGGGAAAATCCATCGAGCGATATTCGTCGCGCGCCTGCTGCGCGCTGTACCCGCAGGGCGCGATAAGAAGAATCTCCGGTTCGGCCTCGACGATGTCCTGCAAATGAACGCGGAAAGAGGGCGTGCGCACTTTGCCCAAGACGTCTGCTCCGCCCGCCACGTGAATCATTTCCGGAACCCAATGGCCCCCAACGTAAAACGGCTGCAGCCATTCGAGGAACGCAACGCGGGGACGATCCACGGATGGCGGTAACTGCCGTTCCAGCGCGCCGAGCCGCTCGCCGATCTGCTTCACTAGCGCTTCCGCTTGCGGGCCGCGGCAGGCTTCTTCACCCACCCACAAAATGTCGCGCCAAACATCGCCCAAATCCTGCGGATTGAGGCAGAGAACTTCCGGCCGCCGCTCGAAGCGCGTCAACGCCGTGGCCAGATCGTCGGGCGACGCTGCGCAAACATGGCACAAGTCCTGGGTGACAATGAGATCCGGGGCCAGCTTCTCCAGCGCTTCGGCATCGACGGCGTACAAACTCTCGCCACGATGCACGTACTCGCTCACCAGCCGGTCAATTTCCGCCGGCGCCGCGTCGTGCGGCATCCGCGAATGTATCACCACCGGTTTCGTCTTCGCCTGTGGGGGAAAGTCGCACTCGTGGCTCACGCCCACGATTTCGCGCTCCAACCCCAGCGCAAACAGAATCTCCGTAGCAGACGGCAATAACGACACGATGCGCATGACGAATGGAACTTTAACACAGTTCTGGTGAAGGCTATTTGTAGAGGAAATACTTGCGGCGGATTTGATCGAAGGCGGTCAGAGCCGCGGACCAACTGGCGACGATTTTTTCCGGCGGCACGCCTGTTTGCAACTGCTGGATGGTATCGGCGTTGCCAACAAGCTCAAGCAGCTTGGCGGAATCGAACTGCTTTGGGTACAGCTTTTGCAGGATGGCGGCGATTTCCAGGCCCACGCGCATGGAACGAACTTCGAAGCGATCGGTGACGCGAACGGCAACGCCGCCGCAGCGTTGTCCGCTGTACAGACCGGCAATGGGTATGAAGGGCTGTCCGGAAAAACGCACGCCCGGAAGATTGCGCGCATTCAACGCTGCAGCAACTTCATCGCCGTTGAGCCACGGCGCTCCAAATTCCTCGAAGGGCGTTTGCGTCCCGCGTCCCACGGAGACTCCGGCGCTCTGGAGAATTTCGATGCCCGGATAAAGCATGGAACCCTTGATGGTCCGAAGATTCGGCGAGGGTGGAATCCACTTGATGCCGGTGCTCTCGAAGAAATAGTTGCGGTGCCAGTTCTTCATGAAAATCACGTGAAGGTCGGCGCCGATGTGGTTTTCGACATTAAAAAGCTGGGCGAGTTCCCCAATCGTGAGGCCATAACGCACCGGCAATGGATAGTACGCCACGAAACTTGTTTTATCGGCATCGAGCATCGGGCCTTCCACAATTTCGCCGCCCAGGGGATTAGGACGGTCGAGGACGAAGAAAGCGATGTTGTGTTTGGCGGCTTCCTCCATGCAATAGGCCATCGTTGCCGTGTAGGTGTAGAACCGCACGCCGGCGTCCTGTACGTCGAAGACCAGCGTGTCAATGCCCTTGAGCATTTCATCGGTGGGACGCCGCGTTTCGCCGTAGAGACTATAAACGGGAAGGCCGGTGGAGGGATCTTTGGAAGAAGCGATCTTTTCATCGTTGCGCCCGGCGAGGCCGTGTTCCGGGCTGAATAAGGCTACCAGCTGCACGGAAGGCGCATGCGACAGCAGCTCAAGGGTGCTGCGGCCTTGCGAATCCAACCCCGTGTGATTGGTGATCAGGCCGACGTGCTTGCCGCGAAGAGGCGCGAACTTTTGCGATTCGAGAACATCGAGACCGGTTTGAACACGCGCCGCGCGACCCGAATGTCTCGCTCCGGCACGCGTCCCCAAAGCGCTGAGCGAAAGAATCGCGACAAAGATGGTGAAATGGAAGTGCACGCGCTTGAGTCCTGTCAAAGGGTCCCCCGCTATCGAAACCATACAATGATATTCTGGAACGCGTCCGCCGAAGCCGCGTTGAGAGCGCGATGTGCGTGTGTTATCAATAAATGCAGACTGCTGGCGGCCACTGGGGGATTCCAACCGATGGTAGGACGCCGCGTCCGTTTTTTGCTCGAGATTCCTGTCTTAGTCGTTCTCTTTATGGCCTATAACGCACGCAGCCAGAGCCGCAGCGCCACCGCAAAACAAACTGTCGCCAAAGAGATCACCGCCCCTGCAAAGAGCGGAGTCAAGAAATTGTCGCCCGCCGCAAAAGCCTGGGCGGAAAGCACGCTGCGGAAAATGACGGTGGACGAAAAGATTGGCCAGCTTCTTTTCACCACCTATCATGGAAGTTTTACGGCCACGGACACGGGGGCCTACCGGCAGATCCTGCACGACGTGACCGACCTACACGTGGGAGGATTTATCAACATTACGCAGGGGTCGCCGCTGGGCATCGTGAAGAGCCAGGCTTATCCGACGGCGATGCTGAACAACCAGCTCCAGGCCAAGTCGAAACTGCCGCTGCTGATTGGCGCGGATTTCGAACGCGGCACGGCAATGCGATTGGACGAAGGCACGTCGTTTCCAACCGCGATGGCGCTTGCAGCGGGCGGTGATGTGCAAGATGCGTACACCATGGGGAAAATCACTGCGCTCGAAGCACGCGCCGTCGGAATTCACTGGATCTATGCGCCGGACGCAGACGTGAACAACAATCCGGGAAATCCGATTATCAACACGCGATCTTTCGGGGAAAATCCGGAACGGGTTGCGGAATTCGTGCGCGAGTTCGTTCGCGGTGTGCAAGAAAATGGCGGCTTGGCGACGGCCAAACATTTTCCGGGCCACGGCGATACCGCCGCGGACTCGCACATTGATTTGCCGGTGATTCGCGCCGACCGCGCGCGCCTCGATCAACTTGAACTTGTTCCCTTCCGCGCGGCGATCTCCACGCAGGTCGATAGCATTATGACCGGGCATCTGAATGTTCCGGCTCTCGAGCCCGACCCCAACACGCCCGCAACGTTATCGCACAACATCCTCACGGACGTTCTTCGCAAACAACTCGGCTTTCAGGGCCTAATCGTCACGGACGCGATGGACATGGGCGGAATCACCGTGCGGTACGCGCCCGGAGAAGCGGCAGTGCGCGCAGTTGCCGCGGGAGCGGATTGTTTGTTGATGCCGCCGGTGCCGGATGCAGCGTTCGAAGCGTTGCAATCCGCCGTGAAGTCAGGACGACTTTCGAAAGAGCGTCTCGATGCCTCGGTGCGGCGGATTCTTCAAGCGAAGGCCCGGCTTGGCCTGAACGCGAGCCGGCTTGTCGACGTGAACGCCATCAACAAAACATTCGGCAGCGCGGCGTGGCAGAAAGAAGCGCAGGAGATTTCCGATCGCGGCGTGACTTTGCTTCGCGACACTCCACACCGCTTGCCGCTCGATGGAACGAAACCTGCACGCGCGCTGCTGCTGGCGTTTTATGCGGATCCGGAACCGTATCCGGGAGAAGACTTGGAGCGCGAGCTGCGTTCGCGATTCGATTCGGTGACCACGCTGCGAGCGGATACGCGGTTTGTGAATGCTTCGATTCTGAAATTGCCGCCGCCAGATTCGTATGACGTGGGGATTCTCGCTTTGTTTGTGCGGGTGAGCGACCGCAAGGGAAATGTGGATGTGCCGGCGGAGCAGGCGGCGCTGGCGGAGCAGCTTTACAAGACCGGCAAGCCGGTGATCACAGTGGGATTCGGAAGTCCGTATTTGATCGAGCGGTTTCCACAAGCGGAGACGTGGCTGGCGGCGTTTGGAATCAGCGACGTCGCGCAGATTTCGGCGGGGCGCGCGCTGTTCGGGCAAATTCCCGTGCGCGGGAAATTGCCGGTGACAATTCCGGGGGTGAATTTGAAGGCCGGATTCGGAATCGAGTTGCCGGCGAGCGCTATGACTGTGCAGCCGATGGATGCGCGCGGCGAAGCGCAACTCCAGCCAGCATACGCGGTGATCGAGAGAGCGATTGCAGACAAGGCGTTTCCCGGCGCAACGCTGGCAGTTGGCTATCGCGGAAAAGTGTTTGTGCACGCGTTCGGAAAATTGAGCTACGACGTCAAAGCGGCGGGTGTAGCGCCGAACACGATGTACGACATCGCGTCGCTGACCAAGGTGGTGGCGACAACCACCCTGGTGGCGAAATCGGCGGAAGGCGATTTCGCCGTGCCACTCGATCTGGACGCGAAGGTGGAGCGGTATCTGCCGGAGTGGGCAAGCGGGCCGAGCGCGGAATGGCGGCACCGCGTGACGGTGCGGCATTTGCTGACGCACACTTCTGGGTTGCCGCCGTTCAAGGAGTATTGGCGGACGTCGAAAAACAAGCAGGACACCCTGACGAAGATTTTTGCGGAGCCGCTGGACTACGAGCCGGGTACGAAAGAAGTGTATTCCGACCTCGGAATTATTTTGATGGCGGAAATTATCGAGCGGTTGACGGGACGAACGCTCGATGATTTGGCGAAGACTTATATTTTTTCGCCGCTGGAAATGAAGGAAACGATGTACCAGCCTCCGAAAAAACTATGGCCACAGATTGCGCCAACGGAAATCGACAACAATTTGCGGCACCGACTGGTGCGGGGCGAAGTCCACGACGAGAATGCGTTTGCGATCGGCGGCGTTTCGGGGCATGCGGGACTATTCAGCACGGCGCCGGACCTGGCGTCGTTTTGCCAGATGCTACTGAACGGCGGCGTTTACGTACACCAGAGAATCTTGCGGCGCGCGACGATTGCGCAATTCACTGCGCCGCAGCAGCTTTCCGGCGGGACGCGGACGCTGGGCTGGGCGGTGCCGACCGAAGGCGGTTCGAGCGGGCATTATTTTTCGGCGCACAGCTTTGGGCATACCGGATTTACGGGGACTTCGATTTGGATTGACCCGGACCGGCAGCTTTTTGTGGTGCTGCTGACGAACCGCGTACACCCGACGCGCGAAAACACCAAGATTCAGCAGGTGCGGGTGACGTTGCATGACGCGGTGATGCAGGCGCTGGGATTTGCGACGGCGGCAGCGCCAGCGAAGTGAAGCAACATTGTCAGTTGTCAGTTTTTAGTCAGAAGAGAAAGCCAAACTAGATTGGTAGCGACCTGCCCTAATGTGAGTTGGCATTCTTCGAGGCGGCTGCTTTGACTTCAGCGGCGACGCGTTCCAAGTGCCTTTTGAACTCCGGCAACGCGCCGTCGTTATTCTTCGTTGCCATCTCGATGGCTTTCTGGAAGTTCTGGGTGGCGGAGTCGAACTTGCCTGCCGCTTCGAGACCCTCGCCGAGGCTATCGTAAACGTTAGCCGATCCAGGGTATAGCTCAGCGTTCTGCTTGAAGACGGCGATAGCCTCGTCAAGTTTCTTGGCGCCCATAAGTTGATAGCCAAGGTTGTTCATCGTATTTTCCGGCACAGGAATGTGGTAGCCAAAGCGCTCCGACAGCTTTTGGAAATGCTGCTGCAACCCGGCGAGGCCGCCGCCAGGAAGCCCATTTTCGTCGCGAGGCACTTGCCAGTCAGAGAAGATGGTCCGCAGGCCAGCGTAGTGCGCGCGGAGCACGGTGGAACCATGGTCCTCGTCCGGATAATGCGCGGAATCCCAGATCAGTCCTTTCGGCGCGCCAGCGGCCAAGGTCTTCCGGAATTGCTCAAAGTTCTCGCCCATCGGATTCGGAGGGGTGTCCTCGTTAGCCAAGGAAAAGAAGAGCGTTTTCTTGAGTTCGGCATGAGTCGAGAAAAACTGTTGCGCCTGATGCAGAGTGTGACCGTTGTCCCATTGCAAGCTAGGACTTACGGCGATGTAGGCGTTGAACAGGTCGGGGCGGGTGATGAGGGCGTGGATGGCCAGCAGCCCACCAAACGAATGGCCCGCGAAGATGCGGTAAGGCGCTGTGCGGTAGCGTTTCTCGATTTCGGGAATCAGTTCGGTCTGGATGAAATCGAGGAAGCGGTCCGCGCCGCCACTAGTGGGGAAAGCATTTACGGTGCCGTCGGGATTCTTGATGTCGGCGTGGGTGGGAGTCAGGTCGCGGTTGCGATCGGTGTTGGCGATGCCCACAACGATCAGCGGGGGCACGCGATTGTTGTTCACCAGAAAGTCGATAGTGCTGCCGATTTCGTTGACGTGTCCCGGTGCGTCGGTTTGATAGACGACCGGGTACACGGCCTTGCTTTGCTGATACCCGGGCGGCGTGCGGACCCAAATGACGCGATCTTCTTTGAGAACGTTGGAGTGAATATCCAGGCGCTGAGGCACCGGAGGCGCAACTTCTTGAGCGGAGGCCACCGAAAGGAAGCACGAAAGCTGAAAAAGAAATAGAAGGCGCAACTTCATGGTACCTCCAGGGATCTACAGGCTATTGACGCGTCAGGCGCGAAATAGTTTATCCCAAGTTTCCCCGTGTTAGGACATGTGTTGGCTGATGGAGAGGATGTTGCCGTCGGGGTCTTTGAACCAGGCTACTTTGCTGCCGTCGGGGGTGGTCCAAATGCCGAGGTTTTGGTCCTGGGCGAAGGGATACTTTTCCGGGGGGACGCCGCGGTCCCTCAGCCAGGTGGCGACGGTTTGGATATCTTCGACTTGCCATCCGAGGATGGTGCCTTGAAGCGGAGTGAAACTCGGGATCTTGACGATGCGAATCATGTGTCCACCCACGGACATGACCAGCGCAAATTTATCGAGGGTTACAAATTCAAATCCAAGCTTGCCTTCGTAGAAATCGCGGGCCTTGTCGTAGTCGGTTGTGGGGATAAAGCCGACCATTTTTCCTGATGCGAGCATGTTTTGCCTCCTGTCGCCCCTTTCTAACGGCCTGCTGAGAAACGAATGATTCCGCTGAATCACTCGCTAAGAGGGACAGGCAAGAATGCCTGTCCCACAGCAACTCGCTTTGGGGTTAGGTGGTCATAGGAATAGCACTTGCGGGGCGCGAATTCTCTCGATATTGTGACAAGAAATGTCGCACAGGTGCCAAAGCATACTTCATGCGCCAAATGGGCGGCTTCTTGGCGAGATGGCCAGCGTATCGGCGGACCTTGCTCACGGACACGTGATCCCTGAACATTCGCATCCGGAGGACCAACTGTTGTTTGCTTCGAGCGGGGTGATGACGCTGGCGACGAAGCAAGGCGTATGGGTGGTGCCGCCGATGCGTGCGGTATGGATTCCGGCGAATACACCGCACACGGTGGCGATGTCGGGGCCGGTTTCGATGAGGACGCTGTATTTTCTGCCCAGGCTTTGCCGGGCACTACGGGGAAAATGTTTTGTGATGAATGTTTCGGCGCTCTTGCGGGAACTGATTCTGCATGCCTGCAAGTTCAAAAGGTTGAACAAGAAAGTATTGGCGGAGAGGCGGATCATCGAGATTATTCTAGAGCAGTTGAAGGCGGTGGACTCAGTCCCTTTGCAGTTGCCGCATCCGACGGATTCGCGGGCGATGCGCGTGGTGAAGGTTCTGCTGGCTGATCCGGGAGATCAAAGAGACCTAGAAAGACTTTGCGAGGACTGCGGGGCGAGCAAGAGAACGATTCAGCGCGTATTTCTGGAAGAAACGAGGATGAATTTTGGGAAGTGGCGGCAGCAGCTTCGGCTGCTCCATGGACTGCAACTGATGGCTTCGGGGGAAAAAGTGACGGCAGCAGCGTTGGAGGCAGGATACAGCAGTCCGAGCGCGTTCATATCGATGTTCCGGAAACAGTTGGGGACTACGCCGATGCGGTATTTGGGGGATGGAAATGGACGGGAGCATGCGTCAAATAGAAGGTAGGGGGAGGTTCATAGAACAATCTTCTGTTGCAAGTCGAGGGCGGCTTGGGCGAGGGCGGCGGGGCGGCCTAGATCGCGCCAATAGTATTGGTCGGCGCGGAGGGCTAGGATTTTCTCGCCTTGGGCGGCTAGGCGGAGGTAGGAAGGGATGATGGAGAAGATGCCTTCTTCGGCGAGGAGGGGGAGGAGGCGGGGAGAGATGAGGTGGATGCCGGAGAAGGCCGGGGGGTGCAAAGGGGATGGTTCGGGGGACTGGGGAAGTGGCGAGTGGCGAGTGGCCTCGACCCGGTCGGGGTAAGCGAGTGATGAGGAGGAAGAGAGATTTCTCGCATCGCTCGAAATGACGGTGTCGTGGGGGCTCGCAATGAGAGTGTCTTTGTTGTCGATACGGCGGCCGCGGAGTTGGTTGTGGTTGTCGAAGAGGAGGGGGCGGGAGGTTTCGCGGGATTGGACGGCCAGGGTAGCCAGGGCTTGGTTTTCTTTGTGGAATTGGAGCATGCGGCTTAGGTCGATGTTGCTGATGACGTCTACGTTGTGGAGGAGGAAGGGTTCGTCGAGGCCGGCAGGATCTTCGAGGAAAAACCAGGCGGCTTTTTTTAGGCCGCCGCCGGTGTCGAGGAGTACTTCTTCGCGGGAGATTTCGATGCGCATGCCGAAGTTGTTGTGGGATTTGAGGTAGGCGATGACTTGGTCGGCGAAGTGGTGGACGTTGATGATGACTTCGGTGACGCCGAAGGTGCGGAGACGAGTTAGGGTGATTTCGAGGAGGGTGCGGCCCGAGAGTTCGACCAGGGCTTTGGGGCGAGTGTCGGTGAGCGGGCGAAGGCGGGTGCCTAGGCCGGCGGCTAGGATCATGGCTTTCATTGCGGGGATTTGCGCTTGCCGAGTTTTTCGAGTTCGAGATGGCGGACGGCAACTTCCAGGCCGTTGCGATTGCGCAAGCGTTTCGCCAATTGCTCGGCTAGGAAGACGGAGCGGTGCTGGCCGCCGGTGCCGCCGAAGGAGACCATCAGATT
>Ga0210408_10001076_pt1 | contig 30032 bp, 21 predicted proteins | sample IncBWH4MmetaG_FD_155471 | JGI IMG/M metagenome (GOLD analysis project Ga0210408, IMG submission 155471) | Forest soil microbial communities from Barre Woods Harvard Forest LTER site, Petersham, Massachusetts, United States - Inc-BW-H-4-M | ecosystem: Environmental > Terrestrial > Soil >... | reverse complement strand
TGTGGAGGATGCTCGGAGCCGAGCACCCGATGCTCGCCCACCGGGCGGACTCGCGGGGCATGTTCTCCCGCGGCCAGTCGGCCGACGCGGTCGAGGGCGTGACCGCGTTTCTCGAGAAGCGTCCCGCTCAGTTTCCGGACCTCGTGAGCGACGGCCTGCCCGAGATCATGCCGGGCTGGCAGGCGCCCGAGTTCGAGTAGGGGTCTTCGGAACGGCGGGCGAGCAGCCGGCGGATCTGGCCGTTGAGGCCGCACCGATGCGCCCTCCGCTCGGCCTGCTTGTGTTCGTAGTCGGCGCCGCGAGCCTGGGGGCGGAGATCGCGGCCGCGCGACTGCTCGCGCCGTACTTCGGGGCGTCGACGATCATCTGGGCCAACACGATCGCGATCGTGCTCGTGGCGCTTTCGGCCGGCTATGCGCTCGGCGGACGCCTCGCCGACCGCGCGCCCTACATGTCCCGCCTGTGCCAGCTCGTGCTCGCCGCGGCCGTCCTGCTCGGGGCGGTCCCGTTCCTCAGCGGCCCGTTGCTGCGCGTCGCGAGCACCGCGATCGGCTCACTCTCGGTCGGCGCGTTCTTCGGGTCACTGCTCGCGGTGCTCGGGCTGGTCGCAGTGCCGGTACTGCTGCTCGGCACGGTCGCGCCCTTCGCGATCCGCCTGTCGCTGGAGCGGACCGAGGAGTCGGGCAGCGTCTCGGGCCGGTTGTACGCGCTCTCGACCACCGGCTCCCTGGCGGGGACGTTCCTCGCGGCGCTCGTGTTGATCCCCTTCGCCGGGACCCACCGGACGTTCCTCGCGTTCGCGTTCGCGCTCGCGCTCGTCGCGGCGCCCGGGCTTCCGCGCGCCGGGGTCGCCGTCGCCGCCGTCCTCGCGGTTCTGCTCGCGCTTCCGCCCGGGGGCATCGACGTGCAGGTGGCCGGCGGCGGCCGCGTGATCTACGAGGCCGAGACGCAATACCAGTACGCGCGCGTGGTCGAACAGCCCGGCGGGGAACGCTGGCTGCAGCTCAACGAGGGCGTCGCGACCCACTCCGTCTACGTACCGGGCAGCTACCTGACCGGTAACTACTGGGACGGCTTCCTCGCGCTGCCGTTCGCCGTGCGCACCGTCCCACCGGCGCGCATCGCGATCCTCGGCGACGCCGCCGGGACAACCGCCCGCGCCTACGGCCACTACTTTCCGAGCACACAGATCGACGCGGTCGAGCTCGACGGGCAGCTGAGCGAAATCGGGCGGCGCTTCTTCGCGCTCGGAGCGCGACCACAGCTGCACATGATCACCGCCGACGCGCGTCCCTGGCTCGCGTCGGTGTCGAGCCGCTACGACGCGATCTTCCTCGACGCCTACCGGCAGCCGTATATCCCCTTCTACCTGACCACGCGCGAGTTCTTCGCGCTGATCCGCTCGCATCTGCGCCCGGGCGGGGTGGTCATCGTGAACGTCGGTCATCCGTCCGGCTCGAACGCGCTCGAGCGGGCGATCTCGGCGACGCTGCGCGCGGTCTTTCCGTTCGTCGCTCGTGACCCGACCGAGTCGACGAACACGCTCGTCCTCGCGGCCGCCGCGCCGATCAGCGCTCGAGCACTGCGCGCGGCGGCGCCGGCACTGCCCGCCGAACTGCGCTCCACCGCGCTCGCAAGCGCCGCGAGGCTCGCACCCGCGCAGCGCGGCGGACCCGTCTACACCGACGACCTGGCGCCCGTCGAATGGCTCGTGGACGAGTCCCTGATCGGCTATCTGGCACGCACGCCCCGCTGAGCGCCGTCGCTCAGATCGCGGGCAGCTTCTGGACGAGCGACAGCACGGGCGCGAACAGGTCTCCGCGCTCGGCCACCCGCTCGAGCACCGCCGGCGCCTCGAACGCGAGCGCCTGGGGATCGCCTGCGTCGAGCGCCGCGCGGACCTCGTCCCAAGCGACGGGGGTGGACGCCGTGGGGCGCTCCCTCGCGCGCAGCGAGTAGGCGCAGACCGTCGTCTTGTTGCGGTCGTTCTGACTCCAGTCGATCAGCACCTTGCCCGGGCGGCGCGCCTTCGTCATGCGCGAGACGACGAGCTCGGGTTCGGTTTGCTCGAACAGCTCGGCGACGGCCTTCGCGAACGGCTTGGTCTGCTCGAACGTGACGTCGGGCGAGTTCAGCGGCACATACAGCTGCAGGCCCTTGGAGCCCGAGCTCTTGGCGAACGTCCGCAGGCCGAGGTTCTCGAACATGCCGTTCAGCTGCAGCCCCACGCGGCAGCACTCGATGATCGTCGCCGGGCTGCCCGGATCGAGGTCGAACACCAGCGCCGTCGGACGGTCGGTCGCATCGGCGCGCGCGAGCGGCGTGTGCAGCTCGATCGCGGCCAGGTTCGCGAGCCAGACGAGCGTCGCGAGGTCGTCGGCGACCGTGTAGTCGATCGGCTTGCGCTCGCTTGGGAGGGTGACGGTGCGGACCCAATCCGGCGCGTGCGCGGGCGTCTGCTTCTGGAAGAAGGACTTCGCCCCGACGCCGTCTGGCCAGCGTGTCACCGTCAGCGCGCGCCCCTGCAGGTGCGCCAGCATGACCGGTGCGATCGCGGCGTAGTACTCGATCACCTGGCGCTTCGCGAAGCCCGTCTTCGGATACAGCACCTTGTCGAGGTTTGACAGCTTCAGCTCCCTGCCCTCGACCCTGACGACGGCTGATTTGGCCGGCTCGGGCGGCAGCGACAGCTGCGCGTGCGTCTCCGTTTCGCCCCCTTCGCCCGCCGCGGGTGCGTTCGCGCCCTCGCGCACCACCTCCTCCGCCGGCTTGTCCTCGCGCAGGCCCTTGTAGGAGGGAGCGCGCAGGCTGCCCGTCCTCGTCCACTCGGCGAACTCGATCTCCGCGACCAGGCGCGGCTCGACGAAGACGGCTTCGCGCGGCAGCTTCTCGCCGGCGGTGAACGACGACGTTGCTCGCTGCAGCGGCGTCAGCAGCTGCGAGAGGCGCTCGAGCTCGCTCTCGCTGAAGCCGGTGCCGACCCGCCCCACGTAGCGCAGCTCGCCGGTCGGCTCGTAGACCCCGAGCAGCAGCGCGCCGATGCTCTCGCGGCGCTTGCCCTTCCCGGGCATCCAGCCGCCGATCACGAACTCCTGACCGCCGACCGTCTTGACCTTGATCCAGTCGCGGGAGCGGACCCCGGGCTGGTAGATCGAGCTGGAGCGCTTCGCCACGATCCCCTCGAGGCCTCGCTCGCGGCTGAGGCGCAGCAGCTGCGATCCCTCTCCGATCACGTGCTCGGGCGTCTGCCAGCTCTCGCCTGAGAGCTTCAGGGCCACGAGGCGCTCGCGGCGCTCGAGGTAGGCGAGCTCCATCAGCGAGTGCCCGTCGAGCCACAGCAGGTCGAAGATCACGTAGGTCACCGGCGTGGCGGCCGCGAGGCGTTTGGCGTGGCTTCGGGAGGTCACGTGCATTCGTGGCTGCAGCGCGCCGAAGCTCGGGCGCCCGTCGCCGTCGAAGGCCACGATCTCCCCGTCGAGGATCGCGCTATGCGAGCTGAGGTTGCGGTTCAGGCGCGCCAGCTCGGGATAGCTGTCGGTGATCTCTTTGAGGTTCCGGCTCTGCAGGCGCAGCTCGCCCGGCTGTGAGTAGGCGATCGCGCGCACCCCGTCCCACTTGATCTCAAACGCCCACTGGCGCTCGTCTGACGGTAATGCTCCGGGGCGGGCGAGCATCGGAGCCACCCGCGCGGGCATCGGCTCGGTGTCGGGATCGGCGGGCGGGTCCATGCGGTGGATCAACCAGTTCTTCGCCCGCTCGCCCTTGTCGATCGGGAAGAGCGCATAGCGGGCGTCGACGCGCTCCCCGTGCAGCGACACCTCGATCTTGCGCGGCTCCCACTTCAGGCACTCGTAGGTCCCCTGATCCCAGATCCTCATCGTGCCCGCGCCGTACTCACCCTTCGGGATCTCACCCTTGAAGTCCAGGTATTCGAGCGGGTGATCCTCGGTATGCACCGCCAGGCGGTTGTCCTTGGGCGCCTCGGGGAGACCCCTCGGGATCGCGAACGAGGCCAGCACGCCGTCGTGCTCGAGGCGCAGGTCCCAATGCAGGCTCGTCGCGCTGTGCTCCTGGATCACGAAGCGCAGATCGGCGCTCGGCGCTGCGTCCCTGGCCGCGGGCTCGGGCGTGACGGCGAAGTCCCGTTTGGCTCGATAGCGCGTGAGCTTGGCGGCCTGCTTGTTGGCGTCGTCCCGCCCGCCTGCGCGGCGCTGTGGCACCTAGCGCTTCGCGGCGGTCCGCGGTGCGCCGGGTTTTTTCGCGGCCGTTTTCTTCGCCGCCGCTTTCTTCGCGGCGGGTCGCTTGCGTTTCTCGCCGCCGTCGCCGGCCGCGCGGACCGCGTCGAGGCTCGCCTTCAGCGCGCTCATCAGGTCGGGGGCGGGCGTCGCTACCTCCTCGGCCGGGGGTTGCACGGCGATCTCCTTGCCCTCGGCCTTGCGCTCGATCAGCGCGAGCACCTGCTCGCGGTAGCTGTCGCGGAAACTGTCCGGTTCGAAGTCGCCGGCGAGCGATTCGATCAGCTGCTTGGCGATGTCCACCTCGCGCTTGGTCGTTTTCGCGTTCGCCGCGTCGACCACCTCGTCGAGCCGCTCGGGCGGGAGGACTTCATCGGGGAAGAGCATCGTCGCCATGCCGAGGGCGACGCCCATCGGCCGTACCGCGACGAGCTGCTCCTTCGAGCGGATCACGACGCGGGCGATCGCGACCTTGCCCGTCTCCTCCATCGCCTCGAGCAGCAGCCTGTAGGGCTTCGCGCCGCCCGTGCCCGGGGCGAGGTAGTAGGGATGGTCGTAGTAGATCGGGTCGATCTGGGAGAGCTCGACGAACTCCTCGATCTCGATCGTCTTGGTCTTCTTCGGCTCGAGCGTGTCGAGCTCGGAGGGCTCGATCACGACGTAGCGGTCGGGTGCGATCTCATAGCCTTTGACGATGTCCTCGTAGGGGACCTCCTCGTCGCTCTGCGGATCGACTCGCCTCTGGGCCACCCGCACCCCGGTCTTGCCGGAGAGCTGGTGGAAGCGCACGGTCTTGCGGTCGACCGCGCTGTAGAGCTTCACCGGCACGTTGACCAGCCCGAAGCTGATTGCGCCGGTCCAAATCGCGCGGGGCATCCCATCACTACTACCACCTGCCGGCCCTTCTAACCAGCCCTGCAAAGCGCATGTCGGCTGCTCGCGCCAAGATTGCGCCCGTGTCCGCTCGTACGCTGCGCGTCTCCGTCGCGGTCGTTCTCGCCTCGCAGGCCGCGCTCGGCGGCGCCGCGGCGCGGGCCGCCGGCGGCGGCTGGTCCTCCCCGACGCCGCTCAGCCGCTGCGGCGCTGCCATCGCCCCGCGTGTCGCCTTCCCTGGTGAGAGCCCCTCGATCCCGACGGGGCCGGGGGCGATCGTGTGGGCGCAGGACCCGGCATGCGCGGGCGGGTCGGCGCAGGCGACCCTCGGCGTCTCGGTTGCGGCGCTCCGGCCGGACGAGCGCACAACGCTCAGCGGCTCCGAGCTGCTACCGGTCTCCCCGTCAGGGACGCTTGCCGCCGTCGGCGCGAGCCGGGGCAGGGTCGCGGTCGCGGTGACGCTCGGCGGACCCGCCTCCTCGCGGTCCATAACGCTGCTGCAGGGGAGGTCCACGAGGCCGCTCGGCGCCGGGACCGTGATCTCCGGTTCGCTGTTCTCGCTCGCGCATGCGTATCTGGGCGATGCCGCCATCGCGACGGTCCTGCCCGGAGTCGCTATCGAGGTGCGCGTGGAGCGCTACTTCCGCTCCGAGTTCGGGCAGCCCCAGCGGATCCCGATCGAGGCCGGGCGCGTGAGCGCGCTGACCGCGACGATGGACTACCGCTCCGACGTGCTCCTCGCCTGGCAGCAGCACGGTGCGATCTACGCGCACATGTTGCGCGCGTCCGGTCGCCCGGAGGCGACCCAGCGGATCGGCGTCAGCGCGCCCGACCCGCAGCTGCGAGCGCTGGTCAGCGACAACGACCACGGGATGATCGCCTGGTCGAGCGCCAACGGGCCGGCGCCCGGAGCGACGAGCGTGCGGATCGCCTTCTCGGGCGCGGGTGTGCGCTTTGCGGGCAGCAGGCTGGTGGCCTCGTTCGCGGATCCGCAGGGCGCGGGGCGCGCCCCCGGCGCGCTCGCGCTCGTGCGCCTCTCGACCGAGAACGTGATGCTCGCATGGACCGACTCCGAGCACGGCCACTACGTCGTACGCGCGGCGCCCGCCGTCTTCGCCGGAACGCGGCCGCCGGCTCGCCTGAGCGATCCAGCCGCCCGGTCGGTGCTCGCAGACCTCGCCCCAGGACCGGCCGGCGAGGCCGTCGCGCTCTGGAGCGCCACTCCCGCCGCCTCCTTCGAGCGCAGCCGCAACGAGCTGTGGGCGGCTCGCGCGTTCGTGGAGCGTCACGGGCGCGTCGGCTTCAGCGCTCCAGAACTCGTTGCGCCCGCGGCGGCGAACGCCGCCTCGAGCGTCGCAGTCGACCCGGCGAGCGACCGCGCGCTCGCCGCCTGGCTCGTGCTCGGCGCCCGCACCACCGTCGAGTACGCGTCCGGCCGGGGCGCGTCGGGTTACCGTCCCCAGGCCGCGACCGCTTCAACGGGGACCGCGACGCAGTGGCTGCAGATCACGCTCGCCTGCGTGGCAGCGGCGGCGATCGGGGCGGTTATCGTCGTTGCACTGCGCCGGCGCGCTCGCGGCCGGAGCCCCGCCGGCGCGAATACAGGAAGGCGGCGGCGCCGATGAGCGCCAACGCCGCGAGCACGGCGGCGGCGATGTAGCGCAGGTGATGGTGAACGGCGGCAGGTCTCGCGCGTGCGCCCCGCGGGCGCGAGGCGAAGATCACGCGTATGTGGCGTTCGTGCAGGAGCCGCTGCAGCATCGGCTGCGCCCCGCGGGGGTAGAACGCCTCCCACTCAGACAGGTCGCGGAACTTGATCTCGATGTCGCCGCGGGTCCGGTTGATGATCGCGCGAATCAGCGGTCCGGACCTGACCTGCTGCAGCAGCTGGGGATAGCCGACCGGCGTGGCCGCAAGCGCGCTCGCCGGCGCGAGCGCGAGCCCGGCGAGCAGCGCGATCACGAACGCGAAACGGCGCATCCGATGAGGGTACGCGCAGGACAGGCGGCCGTGACTCGGTGTCGTCAGCGCACGCGAATTCGATGGGTCAGGCGCGCCGATCGAGCATGTACGGCACGGCCGCCCGGACGAAGTCCCGGTCTCGGCCGGCCGGGGCCGGCGCGAAGGCCGCCTCAAAGGCGTCCAGTGCTGCTCCGGCGATGCCCCGCGCGTAGGCCGCCGCGAATCCGATGCTCCCGTAATCGTGTAGAAGGCCGCGGATCTCCGAGACCATCGCCGGGGTGCGCTCCCGGCGCTCGAGGCGGAGGTAGCGATCGATGGAGCGACGATCGCGGCCGCGCGCATTGCGCAGCAGGTGGATCAACGGCAACGTCCGCTTGCCCTCATAGAGATCCCCGTCGATCTCCTTGCCGTACTCCCGTTCGGTGCCGAGCAGGTTCAGCAGATCGTCCTGAATCTGGAAGGCAGCACCCAGGTAGAAGCCGAACCGCACCATGGGTTGGAGGTCGGCGGCGCCTCCGGAGCCGATCAGCGCACCGACCCGTAAGGGGTGAACGGTCGTGTACCAGCACGTCTTGTGCATGATCAGGTCGAGATAGTCCTCGGGCACCAGCTCTTCGACACGGTCTCGGCGCCAGCCAAGCTCGGTGGCCTGTCCCTCCAGCGTCCGCAGCGCCATGGCGTCGAACTCGTGCAAGAGCCGATCGGCGAGATCGACATCCATGCAGGTCGCGTGGCGCCGCAGTATTTGGTTGGAGAGCACGGCCAGGGCGTCGCCAGCGTTCAGTGCAAGGCCGACGCCGTACTCGGCCGGCAGCGTCGGCCGGCCTCGGCGGCGCTCGCTGCCATCGACGATGTCGTCGTGGACGAGAAAGGCGTTGTGCAGCAGCTCGATCGCCACCGCGACCGGCAGGATGTCGCCGTCGCTCCCCCCGAACGCCCGACTAGTGGCGACGCATAGCGCAGGTCGGAGCGCCTTTCCCGGTCGGCTCGGGTAGACGCGCGCGACCCGGTACAGCCACCGGTGCGGCTCGCCGTCGGGGATGGCGTCGAGCATCGAGCGACGGACAAGCCGGCTGACGTCGTCGGAATACGCCTCCACCAGGTGGGCGCTGTCAGCGGTCATCACGCCTCGATCGACACCTCCAACGGCAACCAGAGCTTGGGCGCTCCATCGGCTTGGATCGTGCCGCGGTAGATGCCGGGGCGCAGCGGGCCGGTCGCGGCGAGCGACACGAGCACGGCACGGCTGGATCGTGGCGGGAGGATCTCGACCTCGCCGGGCTCGAAGCCGACATCGGCACCGTCGAGCACCGTGCCGTCGGAGGCGATGAGCTGCCCGCATCGCAGGGTCAGCGGGCCGACGGCGGAGGATGTTCCGTTGTGGAGCCAGACCTCGGCGGCCGCGCCCTGGGCTCGCTCCGAACCGTCGAGCGCCAGCCGCACGGGCGGGCCGACGTCGCTCGCATCGACGGGGACCGTCACGCTGGCGGATTGAACGGGCTGAGCCAGTCCGGCTGCGATGCGCCGCAGAAGATCCGCCCAGGCGTCGACCAACGCCGTGTAGTCGCGGCTCGGTGACCGGGAGCGAGGCCCGGGACGGTCGCGCTCGGATCCCAGCATCCGCTCGAGCAGCTCGCTTGCGGCGCGCAAGCCATCGGCCTGGATGTCGGCCATCGCGCGCATCCCGGCGACCGGGTCGAACAGGGGGATGGGGCGCTTGGGAGCGCTCGTGCCGTCCTCTTCGGCACCGTCCGCTGCCGTGCCGTCCGGTTCGTTGTCGCCCGTCACCCCGAGCCCCCCTTTCTGATACCGGTTTCTCGGAGTAGAGTACGCGTACCAACCGGGGGTACGCATGTCCGAGCTAGACGGGCTTGTCGGGATCTACGGAGCGATCGACCAGGTCGCGCGGAACGATGAAGAATCGCGGGCTGAGGTATCGCGACTGCTTCCGCTCTACCGGGACCCCGGCCTGCACTGGTACGACGACTTCCAAACGTGGCTCAGGGGGTCACGACGGGAAGTCGTCGACCCGGGCGAGCCCCTGTTCCCGCAGCTGGAACCCGCCCTGCGCGAGCTCGCCAAGGTCGACCCGCGCGGTCGCATGCAAGCGCGGCGTCTCTTCGCGCTCGCCGTGGCGGCGCGGGCGTTTCCCAAAATGCGCAAACGCAGGAGCAAACTGGGGGCCCTGGCAGCAGGTGCCCTGCGCACGGGCAGACTCGTCGACTCAGAAGAATCGGCGCAGGCGCTGCTCGAACTGCTCGCCGACGAGGAGACTCTCCCAAACCTCGACGGCTCCGGCCCCCAGGATCTCAGTGCCTGGTGGAAACACCTGATCGAGACCGCTCATTCGGCCGACCTGATCTCAGATACGACGGGCTTGTTCCCGCGCCCGTGCTCGGGGCGGCTCGTGACGGTGCCGGGCGTCGCCGGTCCGGTCGCGGCGCTAAAGACGGAATTCGTGACCGAAGAAATCGACTTCGAAGCGGCCACGAGGTTCATCGACCCGGCCAACTGGCAGCGATGCATGCCGCACTTCTGGTGCGACATGACTGAACTGGGTCGCGGGAGGCTGCCCGGCATGCATCTCTACCGCGAGGTCGTGAGCACCGACTGCGCCAGCAAGGTTGGAGCCAGATTCGAGGCCGAAACCGAACTCGAATTCAACTTCCAGTGGATCCCGGAAACAGCCACGGTGGCTAACGCACAAGCCGCTGTCGCCGACTACCAGTTGGCCTATGGACGACCGGCGCTCCTTGACCTGATTTGCGTCGACGAGGGCTCCCTCGTGGTGGCAAGGCTGGGTCCCGGGCCCAAGCGGCTGCTGATCACGACCACCAAGCGCATCCAGTTCAGCTTTCCGTTCAGCTCGAAGGCAATCGCGAGCATCATGTGCGCGCTGGGATATGCCGACGTGGTTGGCGACCTGCTCTACTGCGCTGCGTCCAACGCCGGAGTCCCCGACGCGGGGACGGAGTTCCCCGCCGCCCCGCCGACGGCGCCAGCGCCGGGCGCGGCGCCCCGATGCGCCGGCCGAACGTCGCCCTGCTCTCCCTGCGGTGGAGGGCCCCACATCGCCGGCCAGCTCGTGCAGGACATGGCGAGCGTGTGGGCCCGGGTCCTGCGCGAGGGCGCGACGGCCGTCGGGCGGGGCACTCGGCGCTCGGGCACGGGTACGCGTACATAAGACCGATCGGAGGATGACCAATGAGTAGCCGCGCCAGCGATGTCATGCAGGGGTACGCGACGCTCGCGTCCTCGCTGCTCGGGCGGTGGGGCGCCCATGCCTCCGAAGTGGCCTCGAAGGTCGATGCCCCCGAGTACGACGCCGCCCGCGCGGTCGAAGACGTCACCGCCTGCGCGTCGCTCGCGACCGAAGGCGGGCTCCTGTTGGCCGCCGAGGCGCTCGAAGCCTTTGCCACGCTCGCCGGTGTTGCGTGCGAAGGGAACATCGAAACGTCCCAGCGCTTCCATGCGCCCGCGGGGGCCGCGTTGACGCTCACCGGCCCGCTCGTCAAGGGCCCGGGGCTCGCGTCGATACCTGCGTCGGCCATCACCATCAAGCCATCGCAGCTCGCCCCGACCGATACCGAGTTCACTCTTCTCGTCGACACCACGGGACGCCGCGGCGCGACCTACTACGGGACGGTAGAGGCATCAACGGCCGCAGGGACACCTCCGGTGACGATCTGGGTCTGGGTCACCATTCCATGAACGAGCCGGCCGACGACGAGCTCAGCACTCGCGTCGGTGAGCTGCGCCGGCTCACGATCATGTACTGCGACGTCGTCGACTCCACCGAGCTCTCCGGGCGCTGGGAGCCCGAGACGTACCGCGAGCTCATGAGGGGCTACCGCACCGTATGCCGTGATGTGATCGAGTCCCGTTTCGAGGGTCACATCGTTTCGCTGAAGGGCGACGGGATCCTCTCGGTGTTCGGGTTCCCGGTTGCGCACGAGAACGACGCCGAGCGCGGCGTGCGGGCGGGGCTCGCCCTCGTGCGCGCGGTGCGCGATCTGCCACGGGCGAGTGGGTCCACAGCGGCACAGTCGCTCGACGTTCGCGTCGCAGTTCACCGCGGTCCCCTCTACGTCGACCTTGACGAGGACGACGTCTACGGCCTCGCCGCGAATATCGGCGCTCGGCTGCAGGCCATCGCCGCTCCCGGGACGGTGGTCGTCTCAGATGACGTTCGAGAGCTGGTCGAGAGCCACTTCGAGATCGAGGCAGGCGACCCCCAGCTGGTCAAAGGCGTGGCCGATCCGCTGCAGCCATTTCGAGTCCTCGGCGAGCGCCGTGGCCCGGTGCAGCGGTCGTGGTCGACACCGCTGGTCGAGCGGGATGATGAGCTCGAGCGTCTGCGGCATGCTTGGGCTGAGGTGGCGGGCGGCTCCACCGATCGCGCAATGGGAGTGCTCGTCTGCGGGGACGCGGGCGTCGGCAAGTCCAGGCTGGTGTCCGCGTTCTGCGACGAGGTCGCTTCGGGCGGCGCGTCTGTCGTCGAACTGCACGGGTCTCCCTTCCACGTCGATGCCGGCTTTCACCCGGTTCGGAGCCTGATCGAGGTCCGCTGTGGCATAACCGAGGACGCCGACCCGGCCGAGCGCCTGGAGTACCTCGCTCGCGAGCTCACGGACCTGGGCCTCGAAGGGCCCGCGACCTTGCCGCTCCTCGCGCCGGTTGTCGACGTCGCTCCGAGTGCCGGCTATGAGCCGGTCGAGTCGGAAGGGCGCAAGCTCCAGGAGGAAATCACGAACGCCGCCCGCGGCTACGTCGTTGCTTGCACGCAGGGTCGGCCGGCGGTAGTCGTGGCCGAGAACCTGCACTGGTTCGACGACGCGACAAATGCGCTGCTGGCGGCGCTCGTGCAGGCCGGGACCGGCGGCATGCTCGTCCTCGGGACCTCACGCAACCACCAGCGCGGGTCATGGGAGACGATCGAGTTGAGGCCGCTGACGCTCCCCGGTCGGCTCGAGCTCATCGACGCGCTGCAGGAGGGCGTGATCGACGAGGATCGGCGGGCGCTCGCTGCGCGCAGCGGCGGCATCCCGCTCTATCTCGAGGAGCTCGTACGAGGCGGCGTCGTCGACCAAGCGGGCACGATCGGCGACGCAGCTCCGATCCCCGGGTCGGTCCCAGCGGCGCTCTACGAGCCGCTCGTGGCCCGGCTCTACGCCACCCCGTCGGCGCTGCCGGTCGCCGCGACCGCGGCGGCAGCGGGGCAAGAGGTCGACCGCTCGCTGCTCGCCGCGACCATCGCAATGCCGGCGGAGGAACTCGACTCGACACTGCGGACCCTTCTTGACGCACAGATCCTTGAGCCCGTTCCCGGTCGTTCCGAGCGCTACCGCTTCCGCCACGAGTTGCTCCGCGAGGTCGCCTACGAGTTGCAGCCTCCTTCGTGGCGTCTCAAGGTCCACAGCCGACTGTGCGACTTCCTCACCCGCAACGAGCCCGGTGACTGGCGCGTCCTCGCTTCGCACTTCGAGCGGGCGGAGCGCTACCAGGAGGCGGCGGTTGCCTACCAGCACAGCGCAGAGGCCGCTCGCCGGCGGGGGGCGCTGGAGGAGGCTCGGTCTCACCTGGCACGGGCCATCGATCTGATCGTGCCGCTCCCGGGCGACGCGATCCGCGACCATCGCGAGATGGAGTTGCGCCTTCGCAGGGGCTTTCTCGCCATGGCGGCCGAGGGCGCCGGCAGCACGGACGCGTCCGCCGACTTCGAGCGCTGCCTTGAACTCGCCGCGGCCGACCCCGGGAGCGATGACATGTTCAGCACGCTGATCTCCCTGTGGGCCTACCATCTGTCCCGCGGCGAGCTCGATCGCGCACGTCAGGTGTCGCAGACGGGGCGCGCTGCGCTCGGTGGCGGCGACAGCTCCTTCCGGCCTCTGAACCTTGCCAGCTTCGGCATGCTCGACTGGTTCGCCGGCAGCTTCACCAGCGCGGCCGATAGGCTTGCGACAGCCACCGACGATCTAGCCGAGATGGGCCGAGAAGACCACATCTCCGCCGTGTGGTTCGTGCCCAACGACGCCACGGTTTCGATGCACGTGCATCTCGCCCTGGCGCAGTTCATGGCGGCCGACGTCGCCGGCGCCGAGGAGAATCTCGAGCGGGCACGATCCGTTGCGGCATCGCTCGACTTCCCGCAGGGCCCGTGGAGTGCCGCCTACGCGAACTGGCTCGGCTCCTGGATGTGGATCGAGGCGGGCGGGCTTGATCGGGCGGCCGAGGCAATCGATGACCTCCGCTCATCGGGGGCTCGGCACGGGTTCAATAACTGGGTGCTGTTCGGGGCAACGCAAACGATGGCGTACGAGGCGATCGCGGCCCTGCGCTCAGGAACCTCGGACGCGGCCGCGCTCGCGGAGCAGGCGAATGGGCTAGCCGGCATCATCGATTTCTGGCTTGCGCTTGACACGCGGGTCTTCGTCCCCTTCTATCTCACGACCATCGGCGCGCTGCAGGCCGCGTCCGGCGACCCCGACGGGGCTCGGCAGCGCTACACGGAGTCACTCGAGCTGGCGGCGGAGACCGGCATGCGGTTCTACGACGCCGAGAACGCGCGGCGCATGGCCCACCTGGCACCCGATCGCGAGTCGAAGATCGCTGCGTTGGGGGCCGCACTGGACGTCGCTCGCTCCCAAGCGGCTCGACCCTTCGAGCTACGGATCGCACTCGACCTCCATGAGCTGGTTGGGGAGGATGCACGCCCACCGCTCGAGCGCGCGATGCGCGCGTTTGGCGAGGGCACCACGACCGTCGACCTCGAGGAGGCACGAGCGCGCGTGATGACGCGACGGTGAGCGGCCGCCCGCCCCGCGTCGCCATCCTCGGCGCCGGCATGGCCGGCCTCGCGGCCGCGTGGCGCCTCAGCGAGCCAGGCTGGCAGAACGAGCTCGAGTCCATCACCGTCTACCAGCGGGGATGGCGGCTTGGCGGCAAGGGGGCCAGCAGCAGGGGTGCGAACGGGCGCATCGAGGAGCACGGCCTGCACCTCTGGCTCGGCTACTACGAGAACTCCTTTCGCCTCCTGCGCGAGTGCTACGTCGAGCTCGACCGGGCCGCCACCGATCCGGCGGCGCCGATCCGGACCTGGCGGGACGCGATGCTCCCCGTGGGGACTGTCGGGCTCGAGGATCGCCGGCGTGACGGCTGGCAGCACTGGCTCGGTCAGTTCACGCCGAACGACCTCCTCCCAGGCGAGCCGGAAGCCGAGGGCGGGGAGCTCAGTGTGGCCGAGTTCATACGTCGCGCCCTACGCCTGATCATGGACTTCCTCGCCTCGCTGCCGCAGGACCGGATGCCCTCGGGGCAGGTCGTTCTCAGCGGGTCCCCGGATCTGCCCTCTGGCCGGAGTGCCATCGTGGCTGGATTGCGCGTGGCGGTTCTCGCGGCCATCCTCGAGGCCTCCGCGCAGCTTCGTGGGGGGCTCGACCGCGCCGGCGTAGCTTCGTCGGTGGGGGCGATGGACCGGGCGATCAGCGCGATCAACGATGGGCTGCACGGTCTCGTCGAAGACGACTCGGATCTTCTGCGCACCTGGCACCTCGTCTCGGTGATGACGGCGGTGGTGCGCGGGGTGCTCGCCGACGGCCTCCTCACCGATCAGCGCGGCTTCCGGGCGCTCAACGACGAGGACTTCCTGGACTGGATCGCCCGCCACGGCGCCCCGCCCGAGGTGGCGGAGTTCGCCTTCATCCGGGGGCTCTACGATCTCGTGTTCGCCGAGGGCGGCGCCGAGCGCTCGCGTCGCGGTGTGAGCGCCGGCGTCGCGGTGTTCCTCACCACGAAGATGTTCTTCGAATACCGCGGAGCCATCTTCTGGAAGATGGCAGCGGGCATGGGGGACATCGTCTTTGCGCCGCTCTACGAGGCGCTGCGCCGTCGCGGCGTGAAGTTCGAGTTCTTCCACCGCGTCGACCACCTCCATCTCACCGCGGATCGCGCCAGGATCGAGGCCGTGACGGTCGGTCGTCAGGTTGACCTCGCGGCGGGAGTCGAGCGCTACGAGCCGCTACTCCGGTTCGGCGACCTTCCGTGCTTCCCCTCGAGCCCGCTGGTCGATCAACTCGACGCCGGCGCCGAGCTCGAGGGTCAACCGCTCGAGTCCCACTTCTGCGACTGGCCGGACGCCGAGAAGCGGGTGCTTCGAGACGGCGTCGACTTCGACGTGATCGTGTTCGCGATCTCGCTCGGCATGGCGCCGATCGTCTGCCGCGAGCTGATCGACGATCGGGGTGAGTGGCGGGCCATGGTCGACAACGTCACGACCACTGCCACGCAGGCGGTGCAGCTATGGCTACGAGAGGATGAGCACGCGCTCGGCTGGCGCCACCCAGGAACAACCGTGAGCGCTTACGAGCAGCCGCTCCACACGTGGGCGTCCATGCCGCAGCTGATCGACGTCGAGTGCTGGCCCGCCACCGACCGGCCGGCATCGATCGCCTACTTCTGCGGGGCGCTCCAGGCTTCATGGCCGCCCGAGCCGCCCGAACGCGCTTACGTGGCAGAACAAAGGGCGCGCGTCCGCGCCAACGCCGTCGAGCTCGTCGAACAGCGGCTTGCGCACCTGCTGCCCGGGACTTCAGCGGGCGGGTCGTTCCGCTGGGACCTTCTTTGTGGGCGGGACGGCCACCGCGGGCGCAGCGCGATCGACACCCAGCTCTACCTCGCCAACGTCGACCCGTCCGACCGCTACGTGCAGTGCGCGCCGGGAAGCGACGCCTATCGGCTCCGCGCCGAGGAGAGTGGATACGACAACCTCGTTCTCGCGGGCGACTGGACCGACAACGGTCTGAACGCAGGCTGCATCGAGGCGGCCACGATCTCCGGCCTACAAGCCGCCAATGCCGTCCTGGGACGATCCCGGAGCTACCGGATCGCGGGCACATGGCTCAGCTAACGGGTTCCTGGCGAGAACGCCCCCGTGAGGGCGAGGACTCTCGTTTGCCAACGTGCCGCGGCACCGCTGTCCGGGACGCGTCGGGATCAGCGGCGTGGTTTTTTGTCCCCCTCGCCCCAAAACTGGCCAGTCAGCCAGTACGATCAGGTGAGCATCCCAAAGGCTGCGACATCGGAGGTTCGGAATGGCAACGGTTGGGCGCGATCTCGAGAACGTCGAACTGACGGAGCGCCAGTACTGGGAGAGCGGTCCGCCGCTCGAGGTGTTCAAGGCGATGCGCGGAGGCTGTCCGATCCATTGGACCGAGAGCTTCGAAGAGTTCCCCGATGAGGCCGGATTCTGGTCGGTGACGACAGCCGACGACGTGCACACCGTCAGCCGCGACTGGCAGACCTATTCCTCGGAGCTCGGCGGCGTGGTCGTCGCGGCCGCTGGGTTCCCGATCGAGCTCGCGCGCGCCATGTTCATCGGCATGGATCCCCCGAAGCACGATCGCCTGAAGGCGCTCTTCCAGGCCGGCTTCACGCCGCGGCGGATCGCCGATCACGAGGACGCGATCCGGGGCATCGTCACGAGGACGCTCGACCGGCTCGACGGCCACGAGCAGTGCAACCTCGTCAACGACGTCGCCCAACCGATCGTCTCGCGCGTGATCGGCAGCTTCATGGGCATCCCCGAGGAGGACGACGCGATCTGGGCAAGGCTCATGAACTCGACGCTCGGCGCGGCTGACCCGGATCTCAACCCGGACGGCTTCGAGGGAGCCGTCGAGAAAGACGTTCCCGAGATCTTCGAGCGCTGCCGCAAGCTGATCGCGGAGCGTCTGGAGAAGCCAACAGACGATTTGACGAGCGTGCTCGTGCACGCCGAAGTCGACGGGCAGAAGCTCGAGGAACACGAGATCGTGATGGGCTTCTTCCTGCTCGTCGCGGCAGGCAACGACAGCACCAAGGCCACCTATTGCAGCGGGATGCGGGCGCTGATGGAAGACCGCGAGCAGCTCCAGCTGCTGCTTGACGATCCCTCGCTGATCCCCGACGCGGTCGAGGAGTCGCTGCGCATGTTCCCCGCCTTCGCCCACTTCCGTCGCACCGCCACGCGCGACACGGAACTGCACGGCCAGCAGATCAAGGAGGGCGAGAAGGTCGTCATGTGGTACGTCTCCTCCAACCGCGACGAGACCCGCTACGAGGATTCGGACCGCTTCGACCTGCGGCGCAAAGGCGAGCACCAGGCGTTCGGCGCGGGCGGCCGGCACTTCTGCCTCGGAACCGCGCTCGCGCGCCTGGAGCTGAAGGTGATGCTCGAGGAGACGCTCAGGCGCTTCCCGAAGATCGAGCTCGCGGGCGCCCCGGTGCACGCCGAATCGCTCTTCCTCAACCAGCTGAAGACGCTCCCCGTCAGGCTCGCGCCGTAGCCACCCGCCATCGAGGGCGACGGCTTCACACCTGCACGATCACCTTGCCGGTGTTGCCGCCCGTGAACAGCAGATTGAGCGCCTCCGGTGCGCGCTCGAGGCCCTCGACGATGTGCTCGGCCCCTTTGATCTGACCCGAGGAGAGCCAGCCCGCCATCTCGGCCTGCGCTTCGGGGAAGCGCTCGAGGTAGTCGAGGATCAGGAAGCCCTCCATGCGACCGCGCTTGACGATCAGGTTGCGGTAGTTCGCGGGTCCCTTGATCGCGCCGCGGTCGTTGTAGCTCGAGATCGCCCCGCACAGCACGACGCGCCCACGCAGCGCGAGCGCCGCCAGGCAGGCGTCGAGGATCTCCCCTCCGACGTTGTCGAAGAAGAGGTCGATCCCCTCGGGTGCCAGCTCGCGCAGGCGCGCACCGACGTCTTCGCCCTTGTAGTCGATCGTCGCGTCGAAGCCGAGCTCGTCGGCGATCCATCCGCACTTCTCCGCGCCGCCGGCGATCCCGATCACCTTGCCGGCGCCCTTGATCTTCGCGATCTGACCGGCGGCGGAGCCGGTGGCACCCGCCGCCCCGGAGATCACGACCACGTCGCCCTCCTTCACGCGCCCGACGTCGAGCATGCCGAAGTAGGCCGTCATCCCGGTGATGCCGAAGAGCCCCAAGGCGACGGTCGGCGGAACGCCGGCCGGGAGGCTCTGCATCGCCCGCTCCCCCTCGTCGGCGATCACGTAATCCTGCCAGCCGGTCATCCCGAACAGAAGGTCACCGGGTGCGTAGCGGTCGGTGTTGCTGCGCAGGACCTCGGCGATCCCGCCGCCGCGGACGACCTCGTCGATCTGGATCGGCGGCAGGTAACCGGGCGCGTCATCCATCCACGTGCGGATTGTCGGGTCGATCGACAGGAAGCGCACGCGCGCGAGCGCCTCGCCCTCGCCCGGCTCGGGTATCTCCATCTGCTCGACCCGAACTGTTGACTCATCGACCATTCCGGATGGACGCTCGGCCAGCACCAGGCGGCGGTTTTGATCGGTCACGCTGCTCATCCCCTCTCGGCCGGCCCCGCTGCCGGCCCGTCGCGTTCAGGCGTCGGACGACGCGCACGTCATCTTAGGCATGCGCTGTTGGTTATGGTCCGCGCCGATGCCTGCGGATGCAAAGGGCGGGGGCCACGCGATCGACGTGCCGACGCCCGATGGCGCGAGCCTGCGCGCCGAGCTGTTCCTCCCGGACGGAGAGGGCCCCTATCCTGGCGTCGTCGTGCTGCACGAGTCCTTCGGCCTCAACGACGACATCCGCCGCATCGCAGGGCGCTTCGCGCAGGCCGGTTATGCCGCGATCGCGCCCAACCTCTATTCGCACGGCACCCGCATCGTTTGCCTGAGCCGCGTCATGGTCGACATGCTCAGCGGCGGCGTAACGCGGGAGATCGGCGACGTCCACGCGACGCGCGAGGCGCTGGCGGCGCGCCCGGAGGTCGACCCCGGGCGGATCGCCGTGGCGGGCTTCTGCCAGGGCGGGGGCTTCGCGCTCGTCGCCGGCACGACCCCCGGCTTCTCGGCAGCCGCCGTCAACTACGGCGTCGTGCCCTCAGAGCGCCGTGAGCTCGACGGGCTCTGTCCGGTCGTCGCGAGCTACGGCGCCAACGACAAGGTCGTGGGGCGCAAGATGGCCGAGCGCCTCGAGCGCCACCTCGAGGCCCTCGGCGTCCCGCACGACGTGAAGACCTACGACGACGCGGGGCACTCCTTCTTCTCGCACGTCGATGGCTGGCAGGGCTGGCTCGCCCGCGTGCCGACGCCGATGGCCGTGGGCTACGACGAGCAGGCCGCCGAGGACGGATGGCGGCGGATGCTCGCCTTCTTCGAGGAGCACGTGCGCGGTCAGGCGAAGTAGAAGACGAGGCCGAGCAGAACATAGACCGCGATCAGCTGGACGCCCTCGAACCACGTGGACTCGCCGTCGGAGGTGAGCGCAACCGTGATCAACGCGGTGAGCAGCAACGCTGCGAGCTCGTAGCCGTTGAAGACGAGGGCCATCGGCGCCGGCCCGAGCACGAACGAGAGCAGCACCAGCACCGGCGCGACGAACAACCCGATCTGCGCGCTCGAGCCGATGGCGATGTTGACGGCTAGGTCCATCTTGTCCTTTCTTGCAGCGACGACCGCCACATAGTGCTCGGCCGCGTTGCCGACGATCGCGACGACGAAAACCCCGATGAAGAACTGCGACAGACCGATGTCCCGGGAGGCACGCTCGATCGACCCGACGAGCGTGTTGCTCGCCAATGCGATGACCGCCGCGGCGATGACGAGCGTCAGCACCGATCGGCGCACCGACCAGCCCCGCCGCGCCGCGCCGTCGTCGTCGTGCTCGGGATTGAAGAGATCGCGGTGGGTCCTCAGGGAGAAGAAGAGCCCGGCCAAGTACGTGACGATCAGCACGAGTGCGACCCCGAGCGAGAGCTGCTCGAGATCGTGGCCGAACGACGTGCGTCGGCCGGAGACGGCCGGCAGGCCGCCGCCGTGGACGAGCCGGAACACGGCGGGGAGGGCCAGCGCGGCAACCGTGACGACGAGCATCCCCGTCTGCGTCTGGGCCGCCGTGCGGCTGAACGTCTGCCTCGTCCGCCGCCAGCCACCGGCGAGCATCGAGACGCCGAGGACGAGCAGCGAGTTGCCGATGACGGATCCGACGAGCGACGCCTTGACGACCTCCTGGAGCCCGTCGGCCAGAGCGAATACGGCGATGATCAGCTCCGGGGTGTTGCCGAACGTAACGTTGAGCAGCCCCGCGACCCCGGGCCCGGAGCGCTCCGCCAGCTGCTCGGTCGCGTCGCTCATCAGCGCTGCGGCCGGCACCACGCCCAGGGCCGACGTGAAGAACACCACGGGCGCGGAGGCGTCCGCGAGATCGAGGGCGAGCGCCAGCGGAACGAACACGCCGAGGTAGTACACGCGCCGCATCGCCGCTACGCGACGCTCTTGTTTTCCAGCCCCTTGATCGCGTTGAGCACGTCGGTGAGGCCGCCCTGGGTCTTCGTGTCCAGCCGGTCGAGGATGACTTCGGTGTCCTCGTACTCTTTCAGCGCGCGCGCGTCCGACGCCGCGGATTGCACGCGCTGGCCGACCAGGATGATGCTCAGCAGGACGAGCTGCAGGAAGGTCTGCGCGATCCACGAGACGATCAGGATCAGCCCCGCCTTCGTGAAGAACACCGGCACGTCGCTCTTCTTCAGCACGTTCGCCTGGATCAGGATCGCGGGCAGGCTGATGAACGCGATGACCGCGAACAGGTAGGCGCAGGCCATGGTCCCGACGCCCGAGGTGATGATCACGGCGAATTTCGCGTTGAACCCCTCGACCTCGCCGACCGCTTTTTTGATCTCTCTCGGGTTGAAGCGCACCACGTCGGCGACGTGACCGCGCGCCCTCATTGATTGGTTGCTCGTGGATTGGTCGCTCATCGCAACCCGCCTTTCATGGGGGGCGCCGACGCGCCCTATTGATCTGACGTCAGCTCAGCGCCGGGGCGCGTGAGCTCCTCGAGCAGCAGCACGAACGACCCGTAGGGGCGGCCGGTGACCTGCTGCAGGCCGATCTCGCACGTGCGGTTGCTGCAGAGGCACGCGTCGAACGCGCCCCCGTCGAGCTCCGCGGCGGCGGTGCGCAGGGCGGCGCCGGGCAGCTCGGGGTGAAGCAGCCCGCGGTCGCCCGCCATCCCGCAGCACGTCGTGCCTGCGGGGACCGTCACGTCCTCGGCGAGCGCCTCCGCGATCGCGCGGAGCTTCTCCTGCAGGCCGAGATGGATCGCCGAGCAGGGAGGATGCAGCGCGACCGACGCGCGCCGGTGCGTCACCCGCAGCGCGGGCAGCAGCGAATCATGTGCCCACTCGATCGAATCGAGGATCCGCACGCGCCCGAACCGCTCGCGGGTCGGCTCGTCGAGCTGCGTCGCGACATCGCCGAGCAGCCCGTGGCTGCACGAGCTGGCGTCGAGGACCAGCGGCAGCCGACCGTCGCCGGTCCAGCGGAGGATCGCCTCTGCGACCGTCCTCGCCATGCGCTCGTGGCCGCGGCGGTAGCCCTTCGAGCTCCACGGCGTCGCGCAGCAGTTGCCGGCGACATCGGGCGGGATCCAGACGGGCCGCCCGGCCCGCGCGGAGACGGCGACGAGCGCCTCGGGCAGCGTCGGCTCGGCGGGACGCGCGCGCGGGTTCCCGAAGATGCGGTTCACGCAGGCGGGGAAGTAGACGGCGGCGGCGCCCTCGCGCACGGTCGGCGGCAGCTGTGCCTTCGCCGGCCCGGGCATCGCCTGCGACCAGGCCGGGATCAGCTCGTGCGTGATGGCCCTGCGCGCCAGCGCTGTCGCGGCGGCCATGCGCCCGTCGCCGATCGCGCGGCCGGCGCGCAGTGCCGCGCGCGCTCCGCGCTCGACCGTCCCCCACCGCTCGGCCAGCGCCAGCGCCGCCCGTTCGTCGGTCTCGGTGTGCTCGCGCGCGCGCAGTTCCTTGATCAGCTTCCCCGTGTCGATGCCGACCGGGCACGCGAGGCTGCAGGTGCCGTCGGCGGCGCACGTCTGGATCGCGTCGTACTCGTACTGCTCGAGCAGCGCCTGCAGCACGGGCGAGCCGGCGGGCTGGCGCGCCATCTCGCGGCGGACCGCGATCCGCTGGCGCGGCGTCGTCGTGAGGTCGCGGCTGGGGCACACCGGCTCGCAGAAGCCACACTCGATGCACTGCGTGGCGACGGGCTCGATCTCGGGCGTCGACTTGAGGTTGCGCAGGTGCGCCCCCGGGTCGGCGCTCAAGAGCACTCCGGGCGCGAGGATGCCGTCCGGGTCCGCGAGTGCCTTGATGCGCCACATCAGCTCCGTCGCCTTCGCGCCCCACTCGCGTTCGACGTAGGGGGCCATGTTGACGCCGGTGCCGTGCTCCGCCTTCAGCGAGCCGTCGTACTCCTCGACGATCAACTCGACGAGCTCGTGCATGAACGCCTCGTAGCGGTCGAGGTCGCCATCCTCGCCGAAGTTGGGAGTGAGCAGGAAGTGCAGGTTGCCGGCCGAGGCGTGGCCGGCGACACCCGGCAGAAAGCCATGCTCACCCAGCAGCCGCTGTAGGTCCTTGGCGGCCTCGCCAACGCGCGCCGGCGGCACGCACACGTCCTCGATGATCATCGAGACCCCCGGGGCGCGGATCGCGGCGAGCAGCCCCTGCATGCCCTCGCGCACGTGCCACAGCATCTCGACCTCCTCCCGCTCGCGGCTGAAGCGCGGCTCCTCGAGCAGCTCGCGCGCGGAGAGGATCTCGAGCGCGGCCGCCTCCGGCGCATCGAGCTCGGCCGCCCGTTCGGCCCTGAACTCGACGAGCAGCGCCGCCGAGGTCGGCGGGAGCTCCTTCCAGCGCTCGGGGGTGCCGGGCATGTTCCAGGCAGCCGCGATCAAGGTCGGGGCGACCATTAGCTCGGTCGCGCTCGCCCCCGCTGCGACGAGCGGTCCAACGGCGGCCGCGGCGGCGTCGATGTCTTTGAAGAACGACAGCGAGAGCGTCGTGTGGCGCCCGAGCTCGACCGTGTCGAAAACCGCCTCCGCGACGAACGCGAGCGTTCCCTCCGAGCCGACGAGCAGCCGCCGGAAGATCTCGAGCGGGCTATCCGCGTCGAGAAAGGCGCACAGGCGATAGCCGGTCGTGTTCTTGATCTGGAACTTGCGCGCAACACGCTCCGACAGCTCGGCGTCGGCGCGCAGCTCGTCGCGGATCTCACCTAGCCCGCGCGCGAGCTCGGGCGCGGCGGCCGCGAACTTCGCCTCGGCGTCCGCCGCGGCCGTGTCTATGACCGCGCCGCCCGGCAGCACGAACGTCATCGAGCGCACGGTCCGGTAGGAGTCGGCGTGCACGCCGCAACGCATGCCGCCCGAGTTGTTGGCGATCACGCCTCCAACGCACGCGATGTCCGTGCTGGCGGGGTCGGGGCCGAGCCTTCGCCCGTGCCTCGCGAGCAGCCGGTTGACGTGGCCGAGGACGGCGCCCGGCTGCGCCCGAGCCCTCGATCCGCCGTCCTCGATCTTGACCCGCTGCCAGTGCCGGCGGACGTCGACGAGGATCCCGTCGGTCTGCGACTGGCCGTTCAGGCTCGTGCCGCCGGCGCGGAACACCAGCGGCGTGCCCGTGCTCTTGGCGAGCGCGAGCAGCCGCACGACGTCTTGGACGTCGCGGGGAATCGCGACGGCTCTGGGGATCGAGCGGTAGGGGCTGGCGTCGGAGGCGTAGCGCACGAGGTCAAGCGCGCGGGCGGCCACGTTCTCGGCGCCGAGCGCCTGCTCGAGCTCGCGGCGCAGATCCGGCGGCGTGCCGGCGGCCACCCAGTCGGGTGCGCGGTCAGGCGCCGGTGACGCCGCCTCGGGCGCGATGCGCGTGACGTCGGCCTCGAGCAGCGCCACCGTCAGTCGAGCCACATGCCGCTCGCCACCGGTACCTGCACGAGCCGCGGGCCCTCCTCGACGGCGATCGCCGCGCGCAGGGCCTCGGCCAGCTCCTCGCGCGTGTCGACCTCCTGCGAGGGAACCCCGTAGGCCTCTGCCACCGAGGCGACGTCGAGGCCGGGGAGGTCGAGCCCCGGCAGCCCCTTGGCCTGCTCGAACTCGGCGAACCACTTGAGGATCATGTACTCCTCGTTGCGCAGCACCAGGAAGGTGACTGGAACCCGGTAGGTGGCGGCCGTCCACAGGGCGGTGATCCCGTACTGCGCCGACCCCTCCCCGAGCACGCACACGACCGGACGCGCCGGCTCGGCGAGCTGGACCCCGACGGACGCGGCGATCCCGAAGCCGAGGCCGCCGCTGGCGGAGAAGTAGTAGCTGCCCGGCTGCGACAGCCGCAGACGGTTGCGCAGCGTGACCGTGCTCGACGGCGTCTCCACGACGACGATCCCGTCCTCGGGCCAGACGTCGGCCAGGGCCGCCATCGCCATCGAGCCGCTCATCGGTTCGGTCTCGGCCGGCTCGCCCGGCAGCGGCCGGCGCTCCGGCGACGGCCGCTCGGAGGGGCCGAGCAGATCGAGCAGGCGCTCGAGCGCGAGCGCCACGTCGCCGACGATCGCGTCGCCCATCGGCGCGCGCGCCGCCTCGCTCGGGTCGCTCGTGATCTGCACGAGCGCGGTCCCGTCGGGCAGCAGCGGGCCGGGGATGTAGGGGTAGTAGGGGAACACCGAGGAGCCGATCACGAGCACCAGGTCGTGGCCCTCGAGCGTTTCCGACAGCGGGCCGATCGCGGGCGGCAGGACGCCCAGGAAGTTGGCGTGGTCCTCCGGGAAGCCGAGGCGCCCGCCTCCCGTCGCCGGCGTCGCCCACACTCCCAGCCGCTGCTTCTCCACGAGCGCGACCGCGGCGTCCCAGCCGTCGCTCGCGTCGATCTCGGGCCCCGCGATGAGGACTGGATTTCGCGCGTTGCCCAGTCGCTCCGCGAGGCTCTCGAGCGCGACCGGGTTGGGCATCGCGCGACCCGTCACCGCGCGCGCGAGCGCGCTCCTCTCCAGATCCTCATCCGCCTCGGCTCCCCAGTCGTCCATCGGGATCGACACGAACGCCGGCCCGCGGGGGGGCAGCGACGCGTGGTGGATCGCGCGCGCGATCGCCTGGGGCACGTCCTGCGCCCGCGGAGGCTCGTGGCTCCACTTCACGTAGGGCTGCGGGCCGAGCACCGCATCGCGATTCGTGAGGTTCGCCTCCATCGTGATCTGGGGGCGCACCTGCTGCCCGGCCGTGATCAGCAGCGGCGACTTGTTCGCCTGCGCGTTGAAGATGCCGCCGACCGCGTTGCCCACCCCTGGGGCCGTGTGCAGGTTCACGTGCGACGTGCGCCCACTCGCCTGCGCGAAGCCGTCGGCCATCCCGAGCACCACGAGCTCCTGCAGCCCGAGCACGTAGGAGAAGTCCTCGGGGAAGTCCCTGAGCATCGGCAGCTCGGTCGACCCGGGGTTGCCGAAGATCGTCGTCATCCCGTGAGCGCGGAGAAGGTCGAACGTCGCTTCACGAACCGTCGGCATCAGCGCGGGACGCTAGCCGAATTGTCCCGCGGCCGCCTCGGACGCCGTCAGCGGATCGGGGGCGGCGAGCCCTCGGCGCTGGCGGCGAGCACCGGATCCCAGGCGCACAGCTTGCACGCGTGCCGAAACGCCGAGCGCGCGAACTCGAGCGCCGCCGCGCGCGGATCGGCGCACGGCCGCACGTCGTCCCAGTCCAATATGTACTCCCCGAGCGCGTCCTCCCAGCGCGCGAGCGGCGGCGCGAGCGTCGCGCCGGCGAAGCCCTCCGGCGCCGGATGCGCGAACGCGTAGAAGGCGGCGCGCGGGTAGCGCGTGTCGCCCGGCCACCAGCCGATGGCGACCTCCTGAGCATCCATCGCGTTGCGCATGATGAAGTCACCGGACGGGGGGTCGGCCGGCTCGCCGGAGAAAAGGCTGACCGCGAGGTCGAACGAGCCCCACCAGGCGTTGACGGGCGTCGAACGTCCGCGATACGGCGCACGAAACGCCGCGAGCACGAGCGCGGCCTCGGTCGCGATCGAGAAATATGTGCTCACCTCGCCCGCGTCGTAGCGGGCGTGCTCCTGATCCTCGTCGAGCGGCACGCTCCACGGGACCTCCTGCGGAGTCGGGTTGATCTCCACGGGACCACCGAGCACACGCACCGCCTCGAGCAGCTCGCGTGCGACCTCGCCGACCGCGCGATCCGGAGTCAGCGCGATCCGCCGCATGCCGCCGCCGCTGTGTTCGACGATCGCTTCATGCGTTCGAAGGTCGAGCGCCACGACGAGCGCCCCGAACCCGTCGGGAGCCGGCAGCGGCAACGTTTCCCATCCTCGCGCGCTCAGGCGCAGCGCCGCATGCTCGAGCTCGGGCTCCGGCGGAGCGAGCGCGACGGCGAGCTTGCCGAGGACCTGCGTGTGCGCGTGCAGCGTGTCGCAGGTCTCATGCCACTGCTCGTAGGAGAGGCTCGGCCACAGCCGTGAGGGCGCGCTGCTCACGCCGCTTCCCTCTCGCCTGGTGCCCCGAGGCGCCTGCCCTGCGCGAGCCCGGCCGCGATCACCGCGCCGCGAAGACGCGGGTCCATCAGGTTGGCACCCATCGCCTCGGCGCTCGCGTCGTCGGGGCTGACCGACGTGACGACGGCACCCCGGCCGCGTAGGGCGAGCGCCTCGGTGGCCGCGATCCCACGCGAGACCGGCCCGAGGGCGCCGGCGAGCGTCCCCACCGTGCGCAGCGAGCCGGTCGGATTGAGCACGAGCACGCGATCGCCCTGCTTCACCTCCGCCGCGTCAACGTTCGTCGGGCTCCATGCTCCCCCGTCGACGTACGTGTGGCCGTCGGCGAGCACCGGGCGGAACACGCCTGGAATCGCACAGGACGCCTGGACCGCGGCGGCGACCGACAGCTGCGGCGCGCCCGCAGCGCCAAAGACCACTCGACGGCCAGTCTCGAGCTCCACCGCCACGATCCGCAGGCGACCGTCCCAGCGCGCACCCGACTGTTCGATCATCCGTCCAAGCTCATCGAGCGAGCGAGTGCCCGGGCTGACGCGGCGGAGTAGCGTCCGGCGGACGATCGCGCCGCCCGTGACCGTGGACGCGAACGCCAGCGAGGCCAGCGGCGCGGCCGCGGCGCCCGCGAACTCGGCCGCGGCGCCCAACGCGTGCCGGATCGCCGTCACGGGCTCGCCGGACTCCTCCAGCGGCACTTCTGGCGATCCCGGCGCGGCCCCGAGCCGCGCTCCGGGTGGAAGTCCGGCGACGAGCGACGCCGCGACGATCGACCCGGCGGACGTCCCGAGGTAGCTGCCGCACGCGCGCGCGTCGAAGCCCTCCGACTCATCGAGGCCCGCGAGGACGGCGCTCATCCACGCCTCGCCGAGGATCCCTCCACCGCCGAGAACGAGTACGTCCGGTGTCCGCATGGCACTGCCAGCCTAGCTGCGCCGCCGGGCCTCGGCGCCCAGCGCGGGATTCGTCCACCCGGCATCCGTCGGGTTGATGGTCATCCCGGGCGCCACGATCTCGTCGATGCGATCGAGCACCGCGGGATCGAGCTCGACGTCCGCGGCGCCGAGCTGGGACTCGAGCTGCTCCATCGTCCGCGGGCCGATGATCGCCGCGGTGATCGCCGGGTGGCGGATGACGAAGGCGATCGCCATGTGGATCAGCGAGATGCCCGACTCCTCGGCCAGGCGCGCGAGCGCATCGGCGGCCTCGAGCTTGGCCTGGTTGGCCGGGAGCGTGAGGTCGTAACGTTGCGGGATCATCGCCGAGCGACGCGACGTGAGAGTGTCGGCGCCCTTGCGCCAGTGCCCCGACAGCCAGCCGCCGGCCAGCGGGCTCCAGGCGATCGCACCCAGGCCGAACTCCCTGCAGGTCGGCAGCACGTCGGCCTCGATCCCGCGGACCAGAATCGAGTAGGGCGGCTGCTCGCAGACGAAGCGCTGAAGGCGCTGTTGACGGGCGAGGAACTGAGCCTTGACGATCTGCGCCGCGGGGTAGGTCGAGGAGCCGATGTAGCGCACCTTGCCCTGGGACACGAGGTCCGACAGCGCGCCCAGCGTCTCGTCGTGATCGGTCCAGGGGTCCCAGCGATGCACCTGGTAGAGGTCGATCCAATCCGTCTGCAGGCGCTTCAGCGAGGCCTCGACCTCGCGCATGATCCAGCGCCGCGAGTTGCCCGCCTCATTCGGATCTTCGCCCATCGTGCCATGGAACTTCGTCGCGAGCACGACGTTCTCGCGACGCCCGGCCAGCGCCTTGCCGACGATTTCCTCCGACTCGCCGCGCGAGTAGACGTCGGCGGTGTCGATGAAGTTGATCCCGGCGTCGAGGGCGCGATGGATGATGCGGATGGACGCCTCGTGGTCGGGCTCTCCCCAGGCGCCGAACATCATCGCACCGAGGCAGAGCGGGGTCACATGGACGCCGGTGCGCCCCAGCGTTCGCTGCTCCATCGCGCACACGTTACCGGCGAAGCTGCCGGCGCTCACGCTACCGGCTGCGCCGTGGGCGCTCATACTTCCCCGCATGCTTCGCGCTCCCGATCTCGTCGGTTGCGCTCTGGACGAGCGCTACGAGCTCCACGCCCTGATCGGCGAGGGCGCCTTCGGCCGCGTCTACAGGGGCCTCGACAGGCGTCTCGCGCGGGCCGTCGCCGTCAAGGTCATAAAGCCCTGGTGGGCCGAGGACAGCGCGTGGGTCGAGCGGTTCCAGCGCGAGGCCCAGCTCCTGGCGCGGGTCAGCGACCCCGGGGTCGTCCAGGTCTTTGACTTCGGCGACGCAGATGAGGGCCCCTACTACGTCGCCGAGCTCGTCGAGGGAGAGAGCCTCGCGGAGCGCCTGCGGCGCGGTCCGCTTCGACCTGCCGAGGCGCAGGCTGTGGCCGAGCAGCTCTGTCGCGCACTCGGGAGCGCGCATGCCCAGGGCGTCGTGCACTGCGATGTCAAGCCGGCAAATGTCCTGCTCACGCCCTGCGGCGAGGTGAAGGTCGGCGACTTCGGCGTGGCCCGTCTCGCCGAGGGCACCTCGCAGGGCCATGCCGCGACTGTCGCCGGCACCCCGCGCTACATGTCCCCCGAGCAGGCTCTCGGACGTCGCGCGACGCCCGCAACGGACGTCTACAGCGCCGGCGTCGTCCTCTATGAGATGCTGGCGGGAGAGCCCCCCTTCGGTCACGGTTCAGCCGTCGAGCTCGGCCTGCGCCACGTTCAGGACCGTCCGCCACCGCTTCCGGGCGACGTGCCCTCGCCTCTCCGCGAGCTCGTCTGCCGCGCGCTCTCGAAGGCTCCCTCCGATCGCTATGGCGACGGCGCGGCGATGGCGGCGGCGCTGCGCGCCGCCGGCTCCCCCTCCGGCGACGCGGCCGCCGCGGACCACGCGTCGCGGCGCGCGGACGACCACGGGCCGAAGCGCGAGGCGACGTCGGCCACGCTCGTGAGTAGCGAGCCAACGGCGATCGACCTCGAGGCGGGCAGGGCGCGTTCTGCCGCCTCGACACACGTGTTGAACGGATCGCAGCCGCCACCCCCGCCGCACCTTTCCGAGCGACGCATCCACGGGCGCCTACCCCGCCGCGCAACCGTCGCGGTGTTGGCAGTCCTCGCCCTCGCGCTGCTCGCCACCTACCTGCTCGTCGCCGCCACCGCTCACACGAACGTGCCCGAGCTGCGTGGCCTCCCCCGCGGAGGCGTGCTGGCACGTGCCCGCCGGACCCACGTGCAGCCCGCGTTCTCGGCGCGCTACTCGCAGACAGCCGCGGGAATCGCGATCGCGCAGACCCCGGCGGCCGGAACGCGGACGTCCGACGGCTCGATCGTCCGCGTCGTCCTCAGCGCAGGTCCGCCCCCGGTCCAGGTGCCCAACGTCGTCGGCCAGCCGTCCGCGTCGGCGGAGAGCCTAATCGCCAATGCAGGACTGCGCTATGCGGTGACGCTCGTCCCTGCGCCCGGCTCGACGCCCGACGCGGTCACGCTGCAGTCGCCCCGCTCGGCGCTCACCGTCGCGCGTGGATCGACCGTCGCCCTCAGCGTCGCCGAGGCGCCAAGTTGGCGGCAGCTGACCTCCTTCTCGGGGGTCGACGACGGGCGCTCGGTCCCCTTCCGCATCCGCGGAAACC